>Ga0325402_1000064_pt1 | contig 48227 bp, 29 predicted proteins | sample PopdelMetagenome_22_FD_207212 | JGI IMG/M metagenome (GOLD analysis project Ga0325402, IMG submission 207212) | Populus deltoides microbial communities from Bellville, Georgia, United States - Xylem-PdKOR-R3 | ecosystem: Host-associated > Plants > Phyllosphere > Stem > Wood/Secondary xylem... | reverse complement strand
ATGCTTGTAGCTGCCGCATCGTGAGTTTGAGGGGAGATGTTAAATAATATTTATGTAGTCTTATTTATTAAGGGTAGAATAGTACTTTCAGTTTGACCTATATATACTTTATTTGTATTTAGGTTAACACTATGCATTCATAATAAACAAATTACTCAGAATTGTAGTCTCCTTTTATGTTTGATCTGAATTACTTTAACAAGGTGATCGATGAAATCCTTACTAATTGCATTTCAGTGGACTATGGCGGCCGTAATGGTAGAACTGCTCTACATGCGGCAAGCAAGATGGGAGATGATGGTAGGATTTTGCTCTCAAGTCTGGAGAATTAAATAATTTATATTAAAAGCCACGTATATTTGATTTTATATATCCGTGATTGCTTCATAATTAGCTTTTTTTTTTAAATAAAATAAATTATACCACTAAAATTCTTTGTGAGTTTAAGTATTGAATATATAGCTAGTAATTCACATAGACAATGTGAAATCTCTGTTGTTCATGAAGGATAACTTTTATTCCTTGTTTTGTTGGTTTCAGAGACAGCAAGAAAATTGTTAGAAAAGGAAAAAAAGTTGACGAAAACAACCGATGAGAACGGCTGGTCACCACTTCACTACGCTGCCTATTATTTCTCGTCTAATCCTACAGTGGAAGTATTATTAGAATATGATGCGTCCGCGGCCTACATTGCTGAAACAGAGAAGAAGAGAACAGCACTTCACATTGCTGCCATTCAAGGATGTGTAGAAAAAATGAAAGAGATTGTTTCTCGATGTCCAGCTTGTTGTGAGCTAGTTGATAACAGAGGTTGGAATGCCCTTCACTATGCCGTGGCAAGTAAAGATATAGAAGCGTTCGAGCAATGTCTGGAGATTCCAGAGATTGCAAGACTTGGAACGAAGAAGGATGACAAAGGAAACACGCCGTTCCATCTAATTGCTGCTTTAGCACTCAAGGACCAAAACTGGAAACCTGTTCTTTTGCATAGAGAAGGAATATATGGTCTTAATAAGCGAAAGCTAAGCACCATGGACATTTATGAAGGAAGTTTTGCAGAGATACAGGTAATCAATCCTCTATGAATTGACTGTTGTGACAATTAATGCATCCATTAAAACAATATGTGTGTGTGTCCATTATGACTTGGATGGTCATATATGAATCAATTTCTCAATCTGGGTTTTGAATATCACGGATTATGTTAAGTCATTTTATTAATTTTGTTAAGTTTTTCATCCATAATAACAGATTATGCATATGAATCGCATGTAACTGCTTAAAAAAAAAAACATATATTATTCAATGAAAATGAAAAGTAGTACAAATGAATGAAAAAAAAATAGAATTAATTAAAATTTTAAAAATCTGAAAATTAAAGTTGAAAAATCAAATAGAAACTTAACATAATCTTACATGCAGTGAAGGAGAGTAACAATAAACAATAATATATTGGAATATTACCCCGGAAATTAATTTTAGAATGAAATGATGTAGAATTAATGGTATATAAAATCAAGTCCACATCTTAGTTTTCTTCTCGGGGATAGTTGGGCTAATGTAATTAAAGCATGCGGTTTAATTTCAACCAAATTAGTTTTTGCTACCTGTTAATATATACAGTAACAAAAAGGATTTGATTGCAAACAAACTAGTTATGGAAACAAAAACAAAGGCTCCGAAGTTGATATATGTTAAATAGCTAAAAATGATGAATTATTTGTTTAAATTTTTAGATTAAGGTTGTTTTTAAAAAATATAATTAAAATATTATTGACCAAGCGGTTATAAATTTAAATCTCATTATTTTTATTTTAATTAAAAAAATTAAATACAAAATAATATGAATGAATATAAAAAACAATTTACTTAAAAAAATATTATAGAAAATAATATAAAATTATTTTTATAATTTCTTTAATATCTTAACATATTTTACTCAAAATATATATTTTTGTAGAAAAAGCTCGTAAAATCCCTTGAAGATTTTGGCAGTGGACCGAGTGGCTGGGGTCCCTTTGTTTTGAAAGGAGTGGTAGATGAAAACAAAGGGAAGAAATACATTGAGGAGAGAAACAAATAGCTAAAAATAATGGAAATATTTGGATTGAGGTTGTTTTTTTTTAATAATATTAAAATTTTACTGATCAAGCAGTTATTAAATTCAAAACTTATTATTTTTATTATTTTTATTAATACAAATTAAATACAAAATAATATGAATAAAGTTTAAAAAATTTTCACTAAAATATATAAAATAATATAAAATTATTTTTAAAATCTCTTTTAACATGTTAACATATTTTACCCAAAATATATATTTTTGCATAAAGAAATCCTAGAATCCCTCGAAGATGTTGGCAGTGGACCGATTGGTTGCGGTCCCTTTGTTTTGAAAGGAGAGGAAGAGAAAAACAATGATGAGAAAAACAAAGAGGAACATGAAGCTTTGAGTAAAGCAAGAGAGTCTCATCTAGTAGTTGCGGCGCTGATAACAACGGTAACATTTGCAGCAGCTTTCACCCTACCTGGCGGTTACAAGAGCGACCGAGACACTACTATTCTAGCTGAAAAATCTGCTTTTATAGTATTTGTCATCTCAGATGCAATGTCAATGGTGCTCTCTATTTTTGTTGTCTTTATCCGCCTTTTGATTTCGCTTATTCAAGGTTTGGAAATGGAGAAGAATAAAGAGATAGGTGAGGATACCACTAGGATATTATTTGGGGTTGCCACGTTATTTACCGTGATTGGCATGGGTACAATGATTATCGCATTCATCACGGGCATATACGCGGTTCTAGAACTGTCCTTGGGGCTTGCCATCAACACTTATCTCATTGGTCTGAGCTTCTTCTTCCTTGTGTATTTAGTGTTTAGGTTCATTTCCAAGGATATTAAAGATAAGACATCCCGGTGAAACAATCAATTCTAAATTTTCTATCAAATAAAACTCCGATGTATTTTTTTAAAATTCTTACTGTTTTTGAAAAAAATTGTGATGTCATATGTTCAGAAATCATGTGTTTGGTTCCAAATCAGTTTTTAATTTTTTATAAATTATTTTGTAATTAATACGTATCACAAGTCAAGTAGTCAAAAACTCTGACATTATTTTTTATTTATTTATTTTCTTTTTCTTATGTGACTAAAATTTAGTGCTTTGATGGTTTGTTTATTAATCAAGATTTTACTCACAAAGTGTTTGTTTTTATGTTTAAAAAGTATTATTGAATTTTTTTATTTTTTAAATTTTAAATTAATTTTTTTATAATTTTAAATTGTTTTAATATATTAATATTAAAAATAATTTTTTAAAAATAAAAATAAATAAATTATTTTAATATATTATTAAATAAAAATTATTTTAAAAAACACTATTACAACAATCTCAAAAGATTGTAAGAAAACTACTCTGAAAAGTGGGATATGCCAAGTTTAATTCTTCATTGGCAACTGTGCCAGCTAGCTAGCTTGTTCCATGAAGTGCATGTATTGGTTGGAAAAATCTGATCGACTCCATTGGATAACAAGTCAGACCTGACAAACCAGACTGCTCTTGATATACAAGAGCGTGTTTAAAAAATGTCAAGAACTCAAATGTAGGTATGAAAGGGAGAATTCTGTATGTTGAAGGGATTTTCACACAGTATGGGTTTGAATGTGAGGTTTCGATCGTGTATGCCCCAAATCACAACTCATTAGAGCAGGAATTATGGGATTATCTGGTGAATTTTAAGGGTTTGATCTTGAAAGCTTGGTGTTTAATTGGTGACTTAATGAAACTTTATATCCAGTGAACCGTAAATGAAGTTCAAGGAATAAATGTTATATGAGAGCTTTCCGTGAATGTATTAATGCATGTGAACTGGTAGAATTACCTTTGGTAGGTAAGAGGTTTACTGGGTCTAGATGAAATTTTGCAAGTAGAATTGATAGAGCTTTCATGTCTACTGTCTGGTTGCATACTTCCCCCTTCTTATCCTTGTTTGGCCTTCCCAAGTTCACATCTGATCACAGACCTATTTTGTTGAGGTTAGATAATACTGATTGGGGACCTACACCTTTCAGATTCCTTAATTGCTGGTGGCTGCAATCTGGTTTTAGAAAGATTATAGAGGATCTCTAGAGTTTGGTTTTTGAGTCAGTCTGTGGTTATGACAGAATTGTAAAGGCTGTGAAGATACTAAAGGAAGGTATCAGATCATGGAATAGTGATAAGATGGGTAATATTGATGACAAAATTAAAGCCCTAGAACCGGAAGTTGAATAGTTAGAATGTCAGAAAGAAGTCAGGGAGCTATCATCTTCAGAACTGGTATGAAGTAAGAAGATTGTGACGGACTTAAGATCCTTATATGGAATGCAGGAATCATTAAGGCATCAGAAGTCCAGAATTCAGTGTTGTAAATTGGGAGATAGGAATACTAAGTTCATTCATTTGTCTGCAACAGCTAGAAAGAAAAAGAATGCCATCCTTTCTTTTTATGTTGATGGATCTAAGCCTTCTGAGGTGAAGAATGAAATTGTAAAGTTCTACAAAGGACTCTACGCCCTGGAGAAATGTTACAGACCATCTTGCTCAAAACTTCTTTTTAAGAAACTGTTGCCTTCTTCTGCTGCAGTCTCGGAAGCCCCTTTCTCATTAGATGAAGTCAAAGCTGCAATTTGGGAGTGTGATGACAACAAAGCCCCTTGACCTGATGGAATTAATTTTTCTTCTTAAAGAAAGCATGGGGATCTATTAGCATGGACATTTTCAGCATGAAGGATTTTAGACCAATCAGTCTTATTAGGCACTTTGTATAAAGTTATTTCTAAGGTGCTGTCTAATAGAATCAAAAGGCATCATATCTGAGGTTATTGGTGATTGTCAAAATGCCTTCATCAAAGGAAGATATATACTGGACAATGTGTTAATGGCAAATGAAACCATCAATTATTTGAGAAAGAAGAAGCAGAAGGTATTTCTACTTAAACTGGATTTTCACAAAGCATTTGACTATGTGTATTGGGAATATCTTGATGAAGTTATGGAGTGTATGGGATTTGGCTCTAAATGGAGAGGATGGATTAATCAATGCATCTGTACAGCAAAGGTATCTATTCTTGTGAATGGTTCTCCGACAGAAGAATTCAGAATAAAAAAGAGGCTGAGGTAAGGAGATTCTCTATCTCCTTTTCTTTTTATTATAGCTGCAGAAGGTCTCGATAGAATGTTGTATTTCTAGAGGCTGTGATTTGGGGTTGGTTGAGGGTATTGTAGCTGGTCAGAACAATTTAGAGATTTGTCATCTTCAATTTACAGATGATACAATTATCTTCAGTTCAGACAATATTGTTGTCTCTCTACTTAATCTGAAAAGTATTTTGAGATGTTTCAAACTGGTCTCTGGATTAAAAGTCAACTTCCGCAAGATTTCCGTCATTGGAATTGGGATTGATGACTCGGTATCATCAGCTACTGCCACAAGCTTAAGATGTAAGCTTGAAGGTCTTCCTTTTAAGGTCCTGGGATTGCCCATTGTGGCAACTTCGTCTTATTCCACTGCAACATTTAACAGTTTTACCAACATAACTTTTTTATTGGCAAAAATTTTATCTACTAATTCACCGATGGAATACGTCAGTTGGAATAACGTTCGTTGGTAATTCCATCATTTGTTGGTAAAAAAATAATAAAAAACCGATGATTTTACAGATGGAAAATGCGTGCCAAAAAAATAATTCCAGCTTCATTCCGTCGGTATTTTTCTCTAGAAAATTGTTATATAACAAAAAAAAATACCATATGCAATTCTGTCAGTGATTATTTAAAAATATATTTTAAAAAAATCTATTTAACAAAAGTAGAAAATAATTAAATTAATATAAATCAACAATCCATAATACTCAGAATTGAGTTGCTTGGAAAAAAAAAATCAACTCAAAAAATTTGTAACAAATAAATAACACAAAAAAATAAAACAACAACAACATTGATCTCATATGAAAAAAATCCTACAACAACATTTATACAATTGATAAGAACAGAAAAATTAAAAAATAAAATTAAAAAACAAATATAATGAAAAAACACAAAAAAGGAAGGGAAAAAAATCTTACCTTAATGTAGTTGTGAGTGAAGCTGAGAAGAGAAAAAAATTCATAAAGTATGTTATTAAAAAAAATCTAAGAAGAGAAAAGAAAAAAAGAGAAAAAGACATACTTGAGAGTGGAGGAGAAGAGGAGTTGAGGAGAGAAGAGAAAGAAAGAAAGGGATGTTGATGTTTTTAACATAAGGGGGAGAAGAAGAAGAAGGAGAAGAAAAAGAAGAACATGCTCGTCTGTTGTGAAATGAGGGATTCTATTTATTAGGGTATTTTACCGATAGATAACTAAATATAATATTTCTAACAATTCTATCCGTGATTCTGTCGGTATGCCATCGTATTTTTTAGCTTTATTTTAATTCTTTTTTTTCCCACCATAATTCCCTCGGTATATACCGAGGAAATACTTCCGTCGGTAAAATTCACTGTAATGTACCGACGGAAATATTCCGTCAGTATTTTCATTTGTATTTATCGATAGAATGTTGTATTTCTAGAGGCTGTGATTTGGGGTTGGTTGAGGGTATTGTAGTTGGTCAGCAATTTAGAGATTTGTCATCTTCAATTTACAGATGATACAATTATCTTCAGTTCAGACAATATTGTGCAAGTATTATTAGAAAATGATGCGTCCGCGGCCTACATTGCTGAAACAGAGAAGAAGAGAACAGCACTTCACATTGCTGCCATTCAAGGATGTGTAGAAAAAATGAAAGAGATTGTTTCTCGATGTCCAGCTTGTTGTGAGCTAGTTGATAACAGAGGTTGGAATGCCCTTCACTATGCCGTGGCAAGTAAAGATATAGAAGCGTTCGAGCAATGTCTGGAGATTCCAGAGATTGCAAGACTTGGAACGAAGAAGGATGACAAAGGAAACACGCCCTTCCATCTACTTGCTGCTTTAGCGCACCAGCAGAAGCATTGGAGACGTGTTTTCGATTACAGAGAGATATATGGTCTTAATAAGCGAAAGCTAAGCGTCAACGACATTGATGAAGGAGATTTTACAGAGATACAGGTAATCAAATCCTCTATGAATTAACTGGTTTTCCTAATGAAGAGATATGACCGATTTCCATCTAGTTAGTTCCTTTGCATCTTACTATCAAAAAAAAAGTTCCTTTGCATCTCCTATTCTTTTAGCTCCGCATCTTTAATCATATCCACCAAATGGGTCCCCATAACTTTTGTTCAGTTTCACTGTATTATGTCCTGCTGGGATCATCTTACGAGTATCTTCTGTTATTTGTTTCGTTTTAAAAATGTATTTTATTGAAAAAATGAAATTAATATTTTTTTATTTTTTTATAATTTTGATAAGATGATGTAAAAATAAAATAAAATTTTAAAAAATATTTTAATATATTAAAAAAAATACTTTAAAAAATTATCTATATCGCAGTACTAAATATAAAAATAAAGTAATCCAAATAACTTTATAGTCTTTTTTATTTGAAATGAAGTCATTTTATTGATTTTGTTAAGTTTTTCATCTACAATAACAGATTATGCATATGAATCGCATGTAACTGTTTTATAAAAACATATATTATTCAATAAAAAAACAAAAGTAGTACAAATGAATGAAAAAAAATATAATTAATTAAAATTTTAAAAATCTGAGAATTAAAGTTGAAAAATCTAATAGAAACTTAACATAATCTTACAAGCAATTAAGGAGAGTAACAATAAACAATAATATATTGGAATATTAACCCTCCTAGGAAATTAATTTTAGAATGAAATTAAGATTTAGAATTAATGTTATAGAAAATTAAGTCCACATCTTAGTTGTCTTTTTGGTGATAATTGGGCTAATGTAAAGCATGCGGTTTAATTTCAACCAAATTAGGTTTTGTTACCTGCTAATATATACAGTAACAGAAAGGATTTGATTGCAAACAAAGCAGTTGTGGAAACAAAAATAAAGGCCCGAAAGTTAATATATAATATTTATTAAATAGCTAAAAATAATGGATATCTACGATATTTTACCCTAAACTTTTTGCAAGTAGAGATTCTAGAATCCCTTGAAGATGTTGGCAGTGGACCGCTTGGCGGCCGGCGCAAGGTTTTGAGAAGAGGGAATGATGAGAAAAATAAAGAGAAAGGGGATGCTTTGTCATATCAGAGGACTGCAATTCTAGCTAAAAAAGCTGTTTTTATTGTATTTGTCATATCTGATGAAATGTCAATAATGCTCTCAATTTTTGTTGCCTTCATTCACTTTTTATTTCGCTGATTCAAGGTTCGGAAATGGTCAAGGATGAAGAGATAGACAAGGAAACCACTAGGATATTATTTGGGGTTGCCACGTTGTTTACCATGATAGGGATGGGGACAATAATTATCGCTTTCATTATGGGCACATACGCAGTTTTGGAACCTTTCTTGGGGCTTGCCATCACCGTCTGTCTCATTAGTTTGAGCTTCTTCTATATTGTGTAGGGTGTGTTTGGAAATATAGTATAAATTATATTTTTAAAAATTTTAATTTTTTTTTATATTTAAAATAAAAAATTCATGTGGTTGTTTTGATTTCCTAAATCGTAAAATCTTGAAGTGGCTTGTTTGCTGATCGTGTTTATATATCTTCTGCTGATAAGAAGCTTACCTCTTCAAAGCTTATATATGATATAGCTACAACTATAAGAAGTTTGTCATAAATCGATATTAATTATTTGTCATAGGTTTCTGCGGGTTTAATGATGTTTTTACTGTTAAACGCAGGAATAAAGTCGATTGCATGTGGTCCTTGTACCAAAGTTTAATATTTGTTTTTTATGAACACATTAGCTATAATTGATTTTTTATGTTTGCGTTACAATGGTTCTCCAAGTTGAACCGGGAATATGTATTTGCCACATATCCGCCTCAACCAAGCCCAAGGCTCACAGTCTTACGAGTTACAAGCCAGTTGCGATAGACATAATTCCCATGTAATTGTGTCTTTGGGCTGTTTTGTCACTGTTGTCTTTTTTTTTCACGGGTTTTTTTGTTTTCCTGTATCATAATTCCCATGTTATGTTCTGGACTCTCGAGTCCGTGATGGACTTTATCGCAATCGTACTGCATATAAAACATGGATATTCTAATTAAAAATTTTATTTTTATTTATCACGTTCTTATAAAAAATGGGTCTGTAGAGACTGCAGTACTTTACTGTAGTTCAGGACCTCTTCTGTCAGTCTAAAAACTCTCTGTGCCTACGACCATTTACTGCAACCGCCAATTGGACTCAATAATGTTGACGCAAATTGGATAGAGGAAGAAGAAACAACACAGGTGGGTAAACAAGAAATTGATTGCAAAGTTCAAATCAATTTGGGATTGTTTTGAAACAATCTAATAATGCATATAGGTCACATATTGGTCGAGAAAAAAAGGGACAAAATTATTATTTAGTATGGAATAATCAATTTACCTAAGTGGATAGTTATTAGTAATTAATATCATAGCTTCATCATTTTCAATAATAATAATAATTGTCTTACCCACATCGCGATGATCTTTATGTGCTTCCCGTGTTGTTCCAGTGTCTATATTCGCCCTGGTTCTCTCTGTCCTGTGCCCCTCCTATTTCTGTTCCTTTCTCTGGCCTTTATAAGGCCAGAGATTGCACTCAACTTGTCCCCAGGAAACACGATCATGGGCAACCTGCACGATGGGAACAAAAACTTCTGCGACCCACGTTCACTCGGAGATTCATCGTGTGGGTGGGGATATTGGCAGCGTGGTCCGTGATTTTTTTGGTTGTGTTTCTTGTTGATCCGGTATTCAAGATGAAAAGATGATGAAAAGTGTTGAAAACGACACCGTTTTACTTCAAATGATTATTTTGAATTTCACCTCTAAACTTCTAACACTTAACAATTAGGTTTCTAATCAAGAAATATCTCTTTTTTTTTTTTAATGTTACCCCTGGATCAAATTGCAATTGAACCCCTGAATTTCAAAGCTATTTACAAATAAGTACTTGGTTTTCAATTTAATTAATTCACTCCTCAATTGACTCTTTAACTTTTAATTCAATCAAAATTACCCCTGAAAAAATCAATTAACCCCCCTATAATATCGTTGTCTATTCACTTTGATCCTTGAACTTTAATTGCTTGCAATTGTGACCCAAATCAAAGTTTAATTAAGTCCTTCAAATTATTAATTCTTCTAATTTTTTACCACATTGACTGCTAAATTTATAATTCCATCATTATTAATCCTCAAACTTTTAATTTATGTTGTCTTAACCCAATTCTTAAATTATTTTTTTATCCATTAATTATTTTTGTTTTTTTTAAAATTAAAAAATTGGGTTATAATAATAATAATAATAATAATAATAATAATAATGTTTTTCAATAATGAGACAAAAATTTTAAATTTTAGCTAAAATTTGTGAAAAAGATTTAAAACTAAAACATTCAATCCCAGATATGCTATCAAAAAAATTTTATAAATGTGTATGTATTTTATTTATTTTTTAAGTTCAATAACTATTAATGTAGCGAGATACTTTGATGTAAACGAGTGTCTAAGTATTAGAAAAAACATTAAAAAAAGGAGAAGTGCTTGCATAGTCACCCTTTCCTTTTCACTTTTGTATTTCAAAATTCTTTGCCTTGCTTGCAAGTTATGCTTTAGAAGAGGGAATTAACAATAAAATTTTTTTTTGTAAACTTTTCATCTCTAGTGTTTTTTAAGATAAGAAAACAAAGAAAAAAAATACAAAAAACATAAAAAATATAAATTAATCAATAATTGCATTTATATAATTTATATAATCTTAGATTGACAGTATTCCATATTAATGAATTTGATTAATAAATTAATCAATAAAATATTGATTACTCCAGCATATACTACAAACAAATGTTCAAAAAAATCTGATTTTTTAACAATAATGCAAATTTGGAATTTGTTTGAAACAATTAATATATATATATATATATATAATGATATTAAATTTGTATTTAGTATGAATAATTAATTTTCCTAATTAGATAGTTATTAATATTTAATATCATAGTAAGTATATTTTCATATAATAATAATAATAATAACAATAATTTTGCAATAATTAAACAAAAAAATTAAAATTTAAGCTAAAATTTATGAACTTGATTTACAACTAAAATAATCAGTCCTTGATTTGCTATCAAATAAAATTCAGTTGTATTTTTTTAAAAAAATATTCATTATTTGGAATAAATTGTTAGTTACAAATAGAAAATAAAGAATTTAAAAACAATTTGTGATTGAATTTTTTAGTTTGATTATCTTAATAGTGTTTTATGAATGTATGTACATGTATAGTGAAATATTGTTTTAGTTTAGTGTGTGTACTAGATTATTGACCCGCGCTAGTTACGCTGTAGGTTGGGTTAAATTTTTCTTGAACATAAAAAATATTTAAATATTGCTAATGTATATTTTAGTAGAAAAGAAATTTAAACCGTGTGGGTGTTGACTTAATATGACCTGATTGACTTTGAGGGTCCAAAAGTAACCAGAACGACCAGTAAAAATAAAATTTGACTAAAAATAATTCAAGATTATATTTTTTTTAATATTAAGATAATAACATATTAGATTAACTTGGATCAACTTAGGTTAACATGTCAAATCTGTGATTTGGGTTATGAGACTATGATAACCCCATGGAAAGCAAATTACAATAAATTATAAAGTTTAATTTTTAATCAACTCAAAGTTAAAGGATAAAATTAAAAACAAAATCAATCAAAAACATGTGGGGAAAATATGGGGAAATTATTATTGCCATAGTACTTTCCTCATATGTTTTAGATTTTAGATAATATGTTTAATTAACTTTTTTATGTCTGAAAAATATTGGTGTAGCGAGATACTTTGATATATATGAGTGTTAAAGTATCAATATTTTCTACTTATAAAAGAAGAAAAAATATTCTCTACTTCCAATACTTAGATATCAACACTATTGTTAAAGTATCAATATTCTCTACTTATAAAAGAAGGAAAAATACTCACAATTTTTTTAAAAAATTGTGATAAAATGTTTTAGTTTCATTTTCTAAATAATGTTTTTATAAATGTATATCCAATATTTATATTGATTTAATTTATGTGTGGGCACGCATGCGTGCATACACTTGCACATATGTGTGTTTTTAATTCACTTTTTAAGTCTTATATATATATATATATATATATATATATATATATATATATATATATATTGAGTATTCATATACATCAGACTTAAAAACAATAGTACTGCAATTGTAATCTGTCTATTCACTTTGATCCTTGAACTTTAATTGCTTGTAATTGTAATCCAAATCAAAATTTAATTAAGTCCTCAAAATTATTAATTCTTCTAATTTTTTACCACATTGACTGCTAAATTTATAATTCCATCATTATTAATCCTCAAACTTTTAATTTGTGTTGTCTTAACCCAATACTTAATTTTTTTTATCCATTAATTTTTTTTGTTTTTTTAAATTAAAAAATTGGGTTATAATAATAATAATAATGTTTTTCAATAATGAGACAAAAATTTTAAATTTTAGCTAAAATTTGTGAAAAAGATTTAAAACTAAAACATTCAATCCCAGATATGCTATCAAATAAATTTTATAAATGTGTATGTATTTTATTTATTTGTTAAGTTCAATAACTATTAATTTAGCGAGATACTTTGATGTAAACGAGTGTTAAGTATTAGAAAAAACATTAAAAAAAAAGAAGTGCTAGCATAGTCATCCTTCGCCTTGCTAGCAAGTTATGCTTTAGAAGAGGGAATTAACAATAAATTTTTTTTTTGTAAACTTTTCATCTCTAGTGTTTTTTAAGATAAGAAAACAAAGAAAAAAAAATACAAAAAACATAAAAATTATAAATTAATCAATAATTGCATTTATATAATTTATATAATCTTAGATTGACAATATTCCATATTAATGAATTTGATTAATAAATTAATCAATAAAATATTGATTAATCCAGCATATACTACAAACAAATGTTCACAAAAATCTGATTTTTTCTCATATCTTCAAACAAATCCCATATCTAGTCTGACATTTAGCAAAAGCTAAAGAAAAGCTCTAAAGTCTGAAAAAACAGAAAACTAAAAGTTGCAGGTAACTGTTTGAGTGGTTTTTTTTTTATTATTTTGGAAATTAATTATGTTCATGCAAAACTCGGTTCAATTTTATCGATTTTGAGTGAATCAAGTTTAATTTTACTGATTTTTGATTTTTGAATTTGATTTTTCATATTAAATACATAATTAGTCATAAAACCTTGGTTCTATGTACCATGACCAACATAGCAAATTTCCCAGAAAAGTAAAACGTTCCAAAGCATGATTCCAGTACTCCTGCAAACTTTTTTTTAACGCATCTCTTTTAGATAAAAAAAAAAAAATAATGTAGTGCACAATTCGTGGATTAGCCTTTCTAATAATAGAGTGGAAATGATTAAAAAAAAAATCCTAAACATGATTCATCGAGATATTATCAAAAAGTCAAAAAGGAAAATAAATGTAATCATGTCGACGCTGTTAGCTAGCCTTTTTCTTTCTTTAAAAACTGAAGAAATAAAAAAGGTCTTGTGATCAGCTGAGTGCAACCTCTTCCCTTTGTTATCAGCCTTTCATCTGTTTACATTTCATTTAGTGAGTTTCTCTAGGCTACAAAATGGATAGCATCATCTATATGGATCCTGTCTTGTACAAGGCTGCAGAAGCAGGCAATATCGGTCCCTTTGAGAATTATCAAACCTGCCTTGATCAGCTATTGACTCCAGACGAGAGCACCATTCTTCATGTCTACTTAAGAAACCAAAGCAGTGAACCCGGATTCACTGATTTTGTTGATAAAATTCTTGAAAGGTGTCCGCCTCTGTTATTCCAAGCCAATAAGAGAGGAGAAACCCCCCTCCATTTGGCAGCAAGATATGGCCATTCCAATGTGGTAAAAGTCCTCATTGACCGTGCAAAAGCTCTACCTGCAGATCCGGAGAGCAGAGTAACAGAAGCTAAAATGATGTCGAGGATGACGAATGAAGAGAAAGATACAGCGTTGCATGTGGCAGCTCGAAATATCCAAGCCCAAGTGGTGAAAATATTGACAAAAGAGGACCCTGAGTTTTCATATTCCGCCAATGTTCATGGAGAAACTCCACTTTATATTGCTGCTTCCATCATCACGAGGAGGAGGGAAGAACGAGGAAAGGTGATCGATGAAATCCTTACTAATTGCATTTCAGTGGACTATGGCGGCCCTAATGGTAGAACTGCTCTACATGCGGCAACCAAGATGGGAGATGATGGTAGGATTTTGTGCTCAAGTCTGGAGAATTAAATAATTTATATATAAAAGCCACGTATATTTGATTTTATATATCCGTGATTGCTTCATAATTAGCTTTTTTATTTAAATAAAATAAATTATACCACTAAAATTCTTCGTGAGTTTAAGTATTGGATATATAGTAATTCACATATATAGACTATGTGATATCTCTGTTGTTCATGAAGGATACCTTTTATTCCTTGTTTTGTTGGTTTCAGAGACAGCAAGAAAATTGTTAGAAAAAGAAGAAAAGTTGACGAAAACAACCGATGAGAACGGCTGGTCACCACTTCACTACGCTGCCTATTGTGACTGGTCTAGTGCTCGTGTAGTGAAAGTATTACTAGAATGTGATGCGTCCGCGGCCTACATTGCTGAAACAGAGAAGAAGAGAACAGCACTTCACATTGCTGCCATTCGTGGACGTGTAGATGCAATGAAAGAGATTGTTTCTCTTTGCCCAGCTTGTTGTGAGCTAGTTGATAACAGAGGCTGGAATGCCCTTCACTATGCTGTGGCAAGTAAAGATAGAAAAGTATTCGAGGAATGTCTGAGGATTCCATTACTTGCAAGACTTAAAACCGAGAAGGATGACAAAGGAAACACGCCCTTCCATCTAATTGCTGCTTTAGCGCACGAGAAGAAGCATTGGAGACGTGTTTTCGATTACAGCGAGATATATGGTCTTAATAAGCGAAAGCTAAGCGTCAACGACATTGATGAAGGAGATTTTGCAGAGATACAGGTAATCAAATCCTCTATGAATTAACTGTTGTGAAAATTAATGCATCCATTAAACAATGTTTAATATAAGTCGTGCACTTAATTGATGTTAATTACTAAGAAATATAAGAAAGAAGAGACTGATATTTATCTTATTAAGACTTGGAATAACTTTGGATGTTTAAATAACAAACTGAACAAGAATTATGCAACCCATGTTTATCAACTCCTAAAAACATGCAGGTAAGACTAAAACAAACAAATAATGATACCCTAAAACAAACCCATGTTTAATATATTTTTAATAAAAAAACACTTTTAAAAACCATACAATACCAAACATAAAAGTGAAATCATTAATTTGAATAACTTAATAATCTTTTTTATTTGAAATCAAGTCATTTTATTGATTTTGTTCAATTCTTCATCTACAATAACAGATTATGCATATGAATCGAATGTAACTGCTTACAAAAAAACATATATTATTCAATAAAAAAACAAAAAGTAGTACAAATGAATGAAAAAAATACAATTAATTAAAATTTTAAAAATCTGAAAATTAAAGTTGAAAAATCTAATAGAAACTTAACATAATCTTACAAGCAATTAAGGAAAGTAACAATAAACAATAATATATTGGAATATTACCCCTCCTAGAAAATTAAATTTAGAATGAAATGATGTAGAATTAATGGTATATAAAATTAAGTCCACATCTTAGTTTTCTTTTCGGGGATAGTTGGGCTAATGTAAAGCATGCAGTTTAGTTTCAACCAAATTAGTTTTTGTTACCTGCTAATTAATTATATATAATATATACACTAACCGAAAGGACTTGATTGCAAACAAGCTAGTTATGGAAACAAAAAAAAAGGCCTGGAAATTGGTATATGATATTTTACCCTAAGTATTTGCAGAAAGAGATCCTAGAATCCCTTGAAGATGTTGGCAGTGGACCGCTTGGCCGCCAGCGCAAGGTTTTGGGAAGAGGGAATGAGGAGAGAAACAAAAAGAAAGAGGATGTTATGAGTCAAGTAAGAAAGTCTCATCTAGTTGTTGCGGCACTGATAGCAACAGTAACATTTGCTGCAGCATTCACCCTACCTGGCGGTTACAAAAGTAACCAAGGCACCGCTATTCTAGCTAAAAAAACTGCTTTTATAGTATTTGTCATATCAGATGCAATATCAATGGTGCTTTCTATTTGTGCTATCTTAATGCACTTTTATATGGCGTATTTTGAAGGTTTAGAAATGATAGATAAGGTAACCACTACGAAATTATTGAGTATTGCCATGCTGTTTATCGGGATTGGCATGGAGACAATGATTCTCGCATTCATCATGGGCATATATGCAGTTCTAGATCCTTACTCGGGGCTTGCTATCAGCGTTGAAGTCATTGGTTTGGGTTGCATCCTCTTCTTTCTATGTTTCTTGTTATGGATAATTTACAAGGTTAGATTTACCCGTAAAACAATCAATTCTAAATTTTCTATCAAATAAAACTCCGATGTATTTTTTTTAATTCTTATTGTTTTTTAATAGAATTTGTGATGTCATATGTTCAGAAATCATGTGTTTGGCTCCAAATCAGTTGTCAATTTTTTATATTTTATTTTGTAATTGATGCGCATCACAAGTCAAGTAGTCAAAAACACTTACATTAATTTTCTTTTTCTTTTTCTTATTCGTGACTAAAATTTAGTGACACAACTACTAGTTGGGGCAGCTGAATTTATTTTCCAGGCACAATTTGCTTTGATGGTTTGTTTATTAAACAAGATTGTACTTGCACAGTGTTTGTTTTTGTATTTAAGAAGTATTATTAGATTTTTTTTATTTTTTTAATTTTAAATTAATTTTTTTATAATTTTAAATTATTTTAATATGTTAATATTAAAAATAAATTATTAAAAATAAAAATAAATAAATTATTTTAATACATTTTTAAATAAAAAAATATTTTAAAAAACAATCTACCACAATCTCAAAATATTGTAAGAAAAGTACTCTAAAAAATGGGCTCATGTGCCAAGTGGCTAGCTTGTTTACACCTTATATCTTTAATACTTGAAGGTGTATATTATCATGTAATTTTACATCCCACAAATATTAAAGTCTATATTTAGACTCTTAAAAAAAAACAAATGGGAAAAGGTTTTTGATATTTTGGTCAAACCCTAATGGATGATCATAAACTAATTATGATATCTAATTTTATTTTTCCAAAACATGAGAAAGATGAAATTTGTTTTATGAAAATACGCTTGAAATTTTTTTAGGATTTGACCGTATGCATGAAAATAAAATATTTTTTATTTGTTTTTGAAAAGGAAAATTAATTTAAAATTTTTTGAGATGTTTTTTAATTTTTAAAATATTTCAGAGAAAATCGAGTATTTTAATATCAAATTTATATTTTACAGTATAAATATACAATCCAATATTATGCAAAATTGGTAGAAAAGTATTTGAGAAAATCACAATTTTTTTGAAATGATTTTTGAATTTTTTTGATTTTTTTAAATATTATAATATATATTATTATAAATAAATATATATTAATAATTTAAAATGCAATTATTATCGCATCCGAGACAATTCGCTTCACCGTAAGAAAACTACTATAAAAAGTGGGATATGCCAAGTTTCATTCTTCATTGGGTCCTGTGCCAACTAGCTTGTTCCATGAAGTGCATGTATTGGTTGGAAGAATCTCATCGACTCCATTGGATAACATGTCAGATACAAAGAGTGGGGAAATTGCTCAAATATTAGTTCAATTAGATATGAACTAGTTAGGGATATCATGCTACATTAATTATGGGTAACATTCCAAACTAAGGCTATATATGATGTTGTGGACGTGTTTTTGTAGCATAAAATTTCAAAATTGAAAATTTAAAAGATGATGTTTGTACAAATTAAAAAATATATATAAAAAAATAAATCGAACTGTTAATACTAATTAAATGCTAAAAAGAGAGTTTATTTCTTTTTGTAAAAAACAAAAAATAAATGCGCAAGTGTACATATTTGAGCTAATAATGTGGTCACTTTTTATTTTTTTTATTTAATTCCATGGCAATAAAAATGAATATTTGTAAAAAAATATTGATTTGAAATCTCATGAAAAAAAAATATTTAGTCAAAATTCTCATTTCATATTATTTTTTATTTAAAAAACATATATTTTCTAATAATCGTACATTAATTTATGAGATAAAAATAAAGGAAATTAAAATAAAATTTTAAAAAATTCTATTGATTTGAAATAAAGAGTGGAGAATGTGGTTGCGATTGCTTTTCAAAGTATTTTTTATTTGAAAATACATTAAAATAATTTTTTTTTATTTTTTAAAAATTATTTCTGATATCAGCGCATCAAAATTATCTGAAAATACCAAAAAATATTAATTTAAATCAAAAAAAAAATTAAATTTTTTTAAAAACACTTTTAAAACATAAAAATAAACACGGTTTAAATTCTTACCACTTAAAACCAGCCTTTACATAGCTCGCTCTTACTTTCTGGCTCATGGCTCTAAAAGCAAACCCCCAAGCCCCTAGTTGATTTTGATTTGCCTAAAAACCACCACCTTGGGGTAGTTTTTTTAAATCAAAACTTATCAAAATCATAAATATTTTAAAATTTTTTACTTGCAATTTTTATCCCTTGTGTACAAATTTTTGCTAACAAATTTAGAAAGAGAGAATCATTTTAAGGAGTTTAACATTTAACCCTCATTTTAAGGGGGTAAAGAAATTTTGAAGGGAAAAATTCTTTGTTTTGGTATATTTCCCTCCCTTTTTATTCCATTTCTCGTTTAAAATCATAAATATATACTTTTTTTAATTTTTTATATGTGATTTTAGGTTATTTTTATAATTATGGTTAATTTTTTATTTTTATTTGATTTATATTAGTATTTACTATTATCCATAAAATATGTTTTCATAGTTGATTTAATTTAAGCTTAGTCGTGTTTACTTTCACATGTTTCGTTTTAATCCAATCAAACTGTTCCGGTCAATAACACTTACGTACGAAGCAAATTTAGGTCTATCCTTATCACATATAATACAATTGAAATTAGCATGTTAATCGATTTTCAATTAAAATATCTTCAAATATGATAATTAACTTTTAATTCTTATTCTCTTAACATTTTTTTTTTCAAATTTTTCTCTTACAGTTGAGAAGTTGGAAACAGCTTTTAGTCCTCTTCAGTTTTTTTTAGAAAAATAGAGAAATATAAAATGCCCATTTCCAAACAAAAACATTTAAAAATCCTAGCAATTTTTGCTAACAAGAATTTGTGTTTTAGACCAAGACTTGATGCATTAGGTTTTGATGGGCGTTGTGTCTGTATTAACTTTCTGCCATTAGTTGTTAATTGCCGCCCTCTACCATTCAGGAAATATTGCTGCTGTACGTGTTGTTAATGTCTCTCTCGGATACTCAGCCGATATATTAATTAATCCCCTCTATAATACATGGCTTTTGTGCCACTGCAGATGGGCCATAAATCAACCAATGTCATCCACAAGGGATCGCAGTAATTTTGCTTTAGAGCTTAGAGTCTAATGGCGACCGGAACTCACAACTGACAAAAGCACAAGAAATCAACTACAAATTAAATGATGCTTCAATATTTAAGGAAAAGGGCCTCTTGCCTTCAATAAACAAAAGAGCTAATTGTCATATATTCATATTGATTATTTGTATTTTATTTTTGGTTTGGTGATTCGTAGCTTGTGGCCTAAGGTTTTTTATTTTTTAATTATGAGTTAATTTAGCGAGACATAACCTTCTTTGTAGTGTAAACAGGAAAGCCATCTTTTGTGGCAACCGAGATCGCGGTGAAATTTAAAAGTTCAATTATGAAAAAAACAGGTAATTGACATCTTATTTTTAAATGGAAAAAATCTAACTAAAAAAGATTTCACCTAATATTATGATTATCAAAAAATTAATTGATTAACAAAAATTTTATGGTATAAAATTAATTACGCAAAATAGAAAATATTATCACCATTTAAATGTCTTACCTAAGATAGGCTACATTGCCGGTTTTATCTTAAGTTGCTAAAAGTTTGTTGTATTATACCACCGATGGTTTACTTGTAATATTTATGACTCTAGAACTAATGAATATTTGGATATAAATATTTCAAACTCGAGTGTTGTTAAATATTACATAACACAAAAAAAACATATTATTCTTAACTCTAACGTTAATGAATAAATCAGTAAAATTTAAATTGAAAGTAAAGCATACATATTTTTTATTGTTATTTTTTATAGAAGAAAAGACAGATATATATCGCATACTATATTCACATTTCATGGTAAAAATTCACAAATCAAATATATAATGAAATTATTGAAAAAAAAAGTGTGAGCAAGCCACAAATAAATTTAAAAGGTTCCACAATTTTTTTTATAGAATTTTTTAATATCCAAAACGATTTATTTAATTATATATAAAAATAAAAATGATAAAAAAAAAAAAAAATATATATATATATATATATATATATATATATTTTTTTTTTTTTTCCAAACACATCTTTAATCCAAAACAAATTCGGTCAACTGGGCTGAGATCCAGCCCAACCAGCTTCAATTGCTCTTTGTTTTTTTTACTGGATTCAATCTAGTTGTACGGGCTGGGTTAGACCTGATCAGACTAGTCTAGTTACCGGCTAAACTAATAACCTGACCAACTTTTACTCGCAGGTCTGCGTGAATTGTTCACGCACGCTTGCTACAGTCAAAGGGTGATTAAAATGTAAGCGGAGGGAAAACGTACGTAGCTTACCTGGTGCTTGGGGGCGAAGATGATGGCGAAGGTGTACTGGCAGGCTAAAGCTAATCTCTTCCCTCTGCTTCTGTTTTTCGTGCGCTTCTCTTCTGGTCTTGCTTCTTTTCTCTCTGGGTTCTCTCCCCTTCTGCCTCTCTCCTCTGCTCTCTGTTTCTTGTTTGTCCTCTATGTTTTTCTGGTGCTTGGGGACGAAGACGATGGCGAAGGTGTAATGGCTGGCCAAAGCTACTTTCTTCCCTATACTTCTGTGTTTCGTGTGCTTCTCTTCTGGTCTTACTTCTTTTAATTCTCTCTCGGTCTCTCCCCTTCTGCCTTTCTCCTCTGCTCTCTGTTTCTTGTTTGTCCTCTGTGTTTTTCTTCTTCGTCCTCTCGTCTTTCTTTATGTCTTTATTTTCGTTTCTGGGTCTCTGTTCGTTTTTTCTGTCTTCCTGGTTTTCTTTGTTCGTTCCTCCACTCTTGTCCTCTTCTTCCTGTTCGTTCGTCCCCCCTACTCTTCTGGCCTTTCTCTGGCTTTTATAAAGCTAGAGAATGCCGTGCGTTCGTGCCTCAAGATAATGAGGCATGTTCGTCTTTGTTATGAGAAAAAACAGGGACCAACAGTCCTGCCATTGCAAGACTGTTGGTCACGCCATATTAGCATTTGGAGATGGCATCGTGGGGGTGAGGTGGGCAGCTGGTAGGAGACGTGGCCCGAACGGTTTTGCTGCAGTTTCTGCAGAATCGGTGGAAATGTGGAATGAAGAATGTGTATGAACAGTTTGCTTTAAAACGGCGCCGTTTTCAGCTGAAATGGCTACTTTCAATTTTCTGCCCTGAAGTTCTGACATTAAGCAATGGTCACTTATTCATGGAAAATCTCCTCTTTTCTTTTTAATTTTACAACTGGATTAATTGCAATTAAACCCTTGGATTTTGATGCCATACACAAAATAGTTCTTGGTTTCTAATTTAATCAATTCAATTCGTAATTGAATTTTTAATTTTTAATGCTTTTAAAATTACACTGGAAAAATCAATTAACCCCACTATTATATCACCATCTATTCACTTTAGTCCTTGTACTTTAATGTCTTGCAATTTCAACCTAAATCAGCCCCAAACTTTGTACTTCTTTAATTAAGCTTCTGATTTCATTAATTAAATTAATTTCAAGATTAATTAAGTCCTGAAACTTATCAATTCTTCTAATTCTTTGATCAAATTGACTTTTAATTTTATAATTTTATCTTTATTAGTCCTCAAACTTCCAATTCGTATTGTCTTAACCCAATTCTTAAATTATTTTTCATTCATTCATTTTTTATTTATTTCTTATAATTTTATTTTTTGAAAATTTAAAAAATTGGTTATGAGAGTTTGAAAGTGACTATGATTTTTGTTCATGATCAGATTTTCAATTAGAACCAACATTACTTTATCAAGACATTAACTTTTTTAACGAGAGAGATATATAGAGTATATAAATACACCTAGTAGAGAAGGGTAGTAGAGAAGGGACAATTTCTTACACAGCCAAACATAGGCTAAATCCAGAGATATTGCACACAACATACCTTTACTTTTATTTTCTATATATTATTTGTTTCTTCTCTATAAATACTAACTTAATATTGAAAAGTTTCTTATTTCAGGATAAATTTATTTTTTAACCAGAGAGATATATAGTGTATCCTGAATGCTGTTAAGTTTTCACGGCGACTCATTACTCGTATAAATGATGTGTAAATCCACTACACTTGCCCAATAAGAAAAAACCATCTGTATATGCGTGCCTCCTTTCAAAGGTAATCAATAAGCGTTGAAATTCCTTTTTGGTGTGCATGCCTTTAGTGAGTAAAAACTAGATGAAACTTGACTAGACAATATATGAGAGGCCATAATTAGCTGTTCTGTGAGAGAGGTGAGGCAGAGATCCCGTGATGAATCTGTCCTATTCTGTGAGGTTCTAATTCGAGGCTTAAATAATGGATTTATAACAAACTCTAAAACCGTGTGGTTTTTTTTACTCTATTTAGATACTGTTAATACTTTCACAAAATACTATGATTTTTTTTTAATAATAATTTATTTTGATCTTCAAAGTTTTATTTTATATGATTTAATAGTAATTTAAATCTAATTATTTATAATTTCTTAGTCAATAATGAAATTAAAAAAATAAAGACTAAAATGAAAAAAACATCAAATATAAGTAGCGTACAAGAGACTTCACTTAGGTCCTTAATCTTTAAAAATAACATCATTTATACAATTTAGGTCTCTTGAAATTTTAAAAATTTATTTTTGATATACAAGTTCATTTGTGTTATTTTTCAGTCTAGGGTTAGAGAGAGAGAGGAGAGAAAGAAGTGTTGTCGAATTCTAACAATGAAAGAAAACGTCTCTGTTTAGTCTATTTTCGACCATCAAAATAGGTTTTATTAATGTCCACGAGTTCCAACATATGAGAGGGGCTTCATGATTGTTGTTTAGAACCTCAATTTCGCATAAAAAACTAGATCTAAGCCGAGAGAATCAAAACGAACCCAATTTGATTTCAGATTTTTTGGTTATTTTTTGGGTATTTGGAGTTGATATAATGGTTTTTGGGTGTTATATGGGTGTTTGTGAGGTATTTTGGGGATAGAATGACTTAAAAATCAAGTTTTATTTTTTACCAAAAGAGACATTGCCCTGATTTTCCGGGCCAAAATCTAGACTCGCAAACGACATGTCATGTGCGTTTTTTTCTTTTTTTTTTAAAAAAATAGAATCAAGCCCAAGCACGCGAGGTTGGGCTTGAAGGCCCACCCATACGCTTGGGTTTTTCCTTGCAATGACTCAGGTGTGTTGGGCCATGGGCCCAAAAGAGTCTGGGCTGTTTTCAGGCCTTTTTTAATCAAGGGTTCAATAGAAATTTAAGAAAAACAATTATTGAACTTAGTTGATTCTATAACTCGAAATACATGTTTGACGATTTAAGCCACAACATTCGAGCTTCTTTTTGTCTTTCTAATCTTGTTGTTTTTAATTGATATCTTCTTTGAATCTCTTTTTCTTAAATAATTTTTAAATTTATAATTCAATTAATATCACTCATCTGTGATTTTTTCTTATTTAACTTTTTTTGGATAAAGATTTTTTTAATGGTGTTGTGTGTATTTAGTTTTTGAAAATATTATTCTAATTCATCTATTTTTGTTTTTTTAATTTTTCATATAGATAAACTTTATTTTTAAAATAAAAAATATTTATTTTTAGGTAATATTTTTAATATATACAACATTGTATATTTTTTTCTTATATTTTATTCAATTAGTTTAACATGCACGTCTATTTCTATTATCGTTTGATTGAATAAAGAATTAATTTTAATAAACAAATTCAACAAGCACAATTAGGTAAATATCTTGTTTTGCTAGATTAAATGTATCGGTCTATATCTGCTTTTTGATTTTTTTGATTTGATTTTTAGTTATTGTTAATGATTTTTTTCTTTTTTATGAACACATATAATTTTTAATTTATTTGTTTTCATGTCTGCATGAACTTCTCAATTTATACATATTTTTAATATATATAAACATGTCAAAAAAAAAAGTCAGAATGAACAATTTTTTATAGGAAAAAATATGTAACCTATAAAGAAGGATGGACAACGCCAAAAAGTTAAGAAAATTCAGAGCCAATTTGCAACTTGGTTGAGAAAGACTAAATTGCATGCTATTTTATTATAATAAATAACGAATCCAGACAGATTCCTCGCCAGCTAATTAAGAAAGCTTTACTGCAATTTAAGAGAATAAAAATGACTCCCAAAAATCAATGCAGATCCCTTTATAAATAGGAATTATTAATTAAAGAATTCCTAACTTGCTTGAAATTAATGCATTTTATTATAATTTAAGTCAATAAAAATGACGCCAGCTAAGTATGAGAATTAAAAATGACTCTAGACACAGAGTCCACGCCAGCTAATTAAGAAACGTTTATTATAATTGAAGACATTAAACATTTTTATTGACTTTTTATAATTCAACCAAAAAATCTTTTTTTTACCATAGTTATGGTTCAAAATATTTTTATTTATAAATATATTAAAATAATATATATTTTTATTTTTTAAAAATTATTTTTAATATCAGTATATTAAAATATCTGAAAACAATAAAAAATTATTAATTTAAAATAAATAAAAATAAAAAAATATTAATTTTTAAAAAATATTTTTAAAACATAAAAATAAATTGGGTTTAAACCATTCACATTGAATCCTGAAAATGAATGCAGATCCTTCATATACGGGACTTGTTAAAGATTTCTTAAATTGCTTGAAAATGACTCCTCCGAAGTCTATGCTATCCTAATAAGAGATTGGTAGCCATAATCATTATATTTTTAGTTTCTAATTATAACCATTAATGAAGTTATTGTATCATAAAACAATACTAAAATGTTAAAAGTAATTTTTATGATTTACAGTATACTATCTTTAATTTGTACCCAAACAATTTTATATATAGACATGATTTATATTGAGTGACTTAATCATAAAATTTGGATATCCATCGACTCAATTTTAAGTCTGTATAAATATATATATTTTTCACTTTTGAAAAATAAAGTCATAAATACTTAGACATAATTGTATATTCTTTTCTTAAAAAAAAAAGAATATAAAGCATAACCATTTTACAATTTGTTCCCTGAGGTATGGAAACCTCTTCGATTGAGTTAGTATTTGATCATCAAACACACTTAATTAATATAACTTTCATTTTCTAAGATCTCACTGAAAAACTTAAGTTTTTAGATCAGAATTGCTTTTCAATATTTACCAACTGGTTCATTCTCTTCTAATTGTATCACAGTAGGTCATAGTTTTTATTTACATGTAAATTTTTAATTTTTTGATATGGAATAATTATACAGTTATATCATATATGGTTATCTCTTTATATTTGAGAAATTAGGTTTTTTAATAAAGATTTAGAAATTATATTTTATTATTATTTTAAGGAGAATAACATTTATTAACCATGTTAGATGATTACAAAATCTTCTAGCAATAGAATCTGCTAATGCGACCAGTCCCTATTAAACTATGTTTGAGAATTTAATTGTGAAACGATCAAAAGCGATGGGTACCAGTTCCCCTGTTCTTATTAATGCTCTATTTTGATGACAGCTGCCAGTTACTTAATTACTAATTTGTCAGCATGTTCATGTTGGCTTGAAGAAATATTGTAATAATTGTGGGAAATACACTTCCAGTTCTTATTAATAGTCAACTCCATCCATAGCCATTTTGCTCAACAATCACCTAAAAGATGAAGTTATTTGCATTATGAGTCTATTTGTGATTAACATGAATATCTTGTGAGAACCATATATATATCCAAAGTCTTGCCATCGTATAGGGCAGTTGAATGACTTTCTAATAATAGAGTCCTAAACATGATTCATATATCCAGATACTATCAAGCTTTGCGAAAAAAAAGCTTTTATGCCTCGTTATCTAGCTCTCTCTTTTTAAAGAAACCAAAGAAATCACCTTTGTGCTATCAGGGAAACATGCAGAGAATCTGCTTAAATCAACACAAAGAAGGAATAGCAGACAATCATGGCACAGATTCTACCATCAACGCTAGATTTGGAACGTAAAATCTGCAGCTGTATATTGTAATAGCACAGTTTTAACATTACCATTTATTTGTTTCAAAAACTGATTCCACGCTGCTATATATTGCTCACAATAATTATCAATAAGATGTGGTGAATTACTTATTGAAACTGTGTTAAGTCTCTATATGGATTAAAGCACTCACATTCTAACGAATCACCGATCCAAAACACCACAATGTCATCATTCTCCGATCAAAACCCAAATTTCACCCTCAATACCCAACCCTCTTCCACAGTAGACAAACCACTCATTGCTTTCAATATCACAGCACAAATCAATGAAAAATTAACCCCCTCCACCTTCCCTCAATGGCGTGCTCAATTTGAAGCACTTCTTATTGGTTATGATCTACTCGACTATGTCGAAGGCACACTTCTGTGTCCCTCTTCCTCTGACACCGCCACTGATGAGCTGTGCAAGCTTTACTGGGTCCGGCAGGACAAACTTATTCTGAGTGCTATTCTAGCCTCCACATCATCATCAAGCACACCACTCATTGCTACGACAAAAACATCTCATGAAGCTTGGAAAAAGCTGAAAAATCTATATGCTAGCTGATCAAGAACTCGTGCTATGCAGTTAAAGGAGGAATTCACCTTAATCTAGTGTGGACACAGGTCAATTACAGAATATCTCCATGCTGTGAAGACCTTAGCTGATGAAATAGCCATTATTGATCACTCAATTTCAGATGATGACCTAATGCTTTATGTATTGAATGGTTTAGGTTCAGAATTTTAGGAGATTGTAGCGCCTATTCGAGCCCGAGAATCACCACTTACATTTGAGGAGCTGCATGATCTGCTGGTGGGACATGAGACATATCTGAGGCGTTTGGAAACAGCAACGCAACACCTAGTAGCTTCCACCAACTACACAAAGACGAAGCCTTCTAATTATAGAGGGAGTCAACAGTGGTCCCCCAAACCAAATGACAACCCCCGGGGGTATCATGGTTCCAGCACATGCAGAAATTTTAGTGGCACTCAACGTGATGGACGTCGTTTTAATTCTAGCAGAACCAATAACTTCAATCGACGCTATCAGCCCAAATGCCAAATCTGTGACCAATTTGATCACGTTGCAAAGTCTTGTCCTCAGTTTCATCCACAGAATGTATCTGTCAATTGTGCCACAACCTTTACCGGGAAGAACAACAATTGGTTACTTGATTCGGCCGCTTCATATAATATCACGGGTGATCTTTCCAATTTATCTGTTCATTCCGAATATGATGGAACTGATGAAGTAATACTGGGTGATGGCTCAGGTTTGGCAGTCTCACATATTGGTTCTTTGAATTTACAGTCTACTCACCAAAACTTTACACTCCATGACACCCTCTATGTTCCAAATCTTCACAAAAATTTAATTTTTGTTCATCACTTTACCAAACAAAATAATGTTTTTGTTGAACTTCATCCTTTTCATTTTTTTGTGAAGGACGCGACCATAGGGGCGATTCTACTAAAAGGAGCGTGTAACAATGGCATCTATATCTTTCCGGATTCAATGGTGACGCCATAAAAAGTTGCTAATGTGCATGAACGGACTTCCATTGATGGATGGCACAAGCGTCTTGGGCATCCTCCACTCAAAATTGTTCATCATCTTGTTAAGAATTTTTCCCTTCCCATTTCATCACAAAAACATTTTTCATCTTTATGTCATTCTTGTTCCATTAATAAAATACATCAACAATCTTTTCGTGGCACCAGTCTTCAAAGCCATGCACCCCTTGAACTTATTTACACGAATGTGTGGGGTCCAGCTAGTTATACTGGAATTGATGGTTCACGATACTATCTTATTTTTGTGGATCACTATACAAAATATATTTGGTTCTATCCAATGGCAACTAAATCCGGTGTCTCTAATATTTTTCCACAGTTCAAAAAGTTTGTTGAAACCCGTTTTCAAAAACCAATCAAAACACTGTACTCTGACAATGGAGGTGAGTTTATTGCTTTAAAATCTTATTTCTCACGTCATGGCATAACTCACTACACCACTGCTCCATACACCCCCCCAATAAAATGGCGCTTTCGAACGGCATCACCGTCACATTGTGAAAACGGGCCTTGCATTACTTCAAGATGCAAATCTTGATTTTTCGTACTGGCCCTATGCTTTTCAGACAGCATCCTACCTTATAAACCGACAGCCCACACCACTCCTGCAACACAAATCACCTTTTAAGCTCTTTTTGATCAAACCCCAAGTTCTTTAAAATTAAAAAAATTTGGCTGCATTTGTTATTCCCTCACACGTCCGTATAATTCAAATAAAATGCAACCAAAATCCAGAGCATGCATTTTTCTTGGTTATTCATTTACTCAAAATGCATACAAATGTTTTGATCCTCATTTACAAAAATTCTTTATCTCTCGTCATGTGTTGTTTGATAAAACTCAATATCACTACCCCTCCTCACAAATCCTGTCCAAACCGGTTAGTCCAGCCAGTCATCAAGTCACTCCACTGCATTTTGGTTCCCCACAGATCGCTGTGCCACCACCAATGGTCTCCACAACACCAATCTCATCACTTTCTCCGAAAGACTCCCCTGCCATTGTTGCATCCTCCCCAGGTAATTTCAATACCCCCGCGTCTTCGTTAAATTTGGAACAACACCCCTCCTTCACCCTACTGAACTGGACCATAGTCCAACTTCTCCTCTTCCACCTTCCATTGTTTCCAGTCCGATCCCACCCGCCAATCCTCCTCCTCGCACCCGCACCATGACCACACGCTCCATGAACCAAATCTTCAAACCTAAACAACTTCACACAGTAACCAAATACCCTCTTCCTCAGACCTTAGAACCAACGTGTGTGAGCCAAGCCATTACTCAACTTCACTGGCATGAGGCTATGTCAAATGAACTCACTGCTCTAATGAAACATGAAACATGGGACCTAATGCCATTACCTCCCAACTATGCACCCGTGGGTTGCAAGTGGATCTTTCGGGTAAAAAGGAATGCAGATGACTCTGTCGATAGATTCAAAGCCCGCCTAGTTGCTAAGGGTTTCCATCAACATCCAGGGGTTGATTATACAGAAACGTTCAGCCCTGTAGTAAAACCAGCAACTATAAGAGCTGTATTATCTATTGCAGTCATGCGTGGCTGGGAATTACGTTAAATGGATGTCAACAATGCATTTCTTAATGGTGCATTAATTGAAACTGTCTTCATGGTGCAGCCTTCGGGGTTCAGAGATTTGTCCAAACCTAACCATGTTTGCAGGTTGAACAAGGCCATCTATGGCCTTAAACAAGCACATGGAACTTGGTATACAACACTCAGAACTGCTATTCTTCAGATGGTATTCCACACCTCCAAGGCAGACTCTTCTCTATTCATTTATAGCAATGAATCCAATCTCTGCTACTTACTGGTTTATGTTAATGATCTTTTCATAACAGGGAACAATCCCACGCTTGTGACCACCTTCATTCAGCAGCTAGGAGATATGTTTTCTCTCAAGGACATGGGACCTCTTCACTTCTTCCTAGGTGTTGAAGTCATTACCACCAAGGCCAGCTTATTCCTCACACAACATAACTATGTTCGTGAGCTTTTAGCTAATAGCAACATGAGTGGTGCCAAAGATATCTCCACGTCTCTGTCCACCTCACAGTCACTTCAACTGGTTGATGGCACCGCTACTGTGGACAACACAAAATTTCGCCGCATTATGGGCAGCCTTCAATACCTCTCTTTGACGCGACCAGATATTTCATTTTCAGTTAACAAACTCTCATTTTATGCACAAGCCCACTACAACTCACTGGACAGCAACCAAACGGCTTTTACAATACTTAAAACAAACCATTTTCTATGGTATTCAGGTTCACAGAGTTGGACCTTCAGTGTTACACACATATTCTGATGCCGATTGGGCTGGGAATGTGGATGACCGCACATCGACGTCTGCAGACATCAATTTTTTAGGACCTAATCCCATTTCATGGACATCCAAGAAACAGAGAGCAGTTGCACGATCCTCAACGGAGGCTGAATACCGGGCACTGGCTAATGCGGCCTCAGAAACAATTTGGTTGTCCACTCTCTTCAAAGAACTTGCATTTTCAATCCAAGACTCTTCCTCTGCTATTATGTGATAATCTAGGAGCCACGCATCTCAGCTTCAATCCAGTGAACCATTCACGCATGAAACATATTCAAATTGATCTCCACTTTGTACGAGATTTGGTGCAACAAGGAAGTCTTTAGGTAAGATATGTACACACACAAGACCAACTCGTTGATCTATTAACCAAGCCACTGTCCAAACAACGAACGATTGTGTTACATAACAAGATTGGTCTTGCCGATGGAAGCTCAATCTTGCGGGGGCGTATCAGGGAAACATGCAGAGAATCTGCTCAAATCAACACAAAGAAGGAATAGCAGACAATCATGGCACAGACTTTGCCATCAACGCTATATTTGGAACATAAAATCTGCAGCTGTATATTGTAATAGCACAATTTTAGCATTACCATTTATTTGTTTCCAAAACTGATTCCACGCTGCTGTATATATTGCACACAATAATTATCAATAAGATGTGGTGAATTACTTATTGAAACAGCTGCTGTGTTGAGTCTCTATATGTGCCACAGTGGTTTTTCCTCCCCTTCATTTGTTTATATTTCATTTAGTGAGATTCTTTAAGCTACAAAATGGATTCTTCTGAGAATGAATGGTATGACCTATATGGATCCTGTCTTGTTCAAAGCTGCAGAAGAGGCAATATCGGTCCCTTTGAGAATTATCAAACCCGCCTCAATCAGTTATTGACTCCAGACGAGAACACCATTCTTCATGTCTACTTAGGAAACCAAAGTAGGGAACCGGAATTCACTGATTTTGTTCATATAATTCTTGAAATGTGTCTACCACTGTTGTTCCAAGCCAATAAGAAAGGTGAAATCCCACTCCATTTGGCAGCAAGTTATGGTCATTCCAACGTGGTAAGAGTCCTTATTGACCGTGCAAAAGCTCTACCCACAGATCCAGAGAGTGGAGTAACAGAAGCAAAAAAGATGTTGAGGATGCCCAATGAAGAGCAAGATACAGCGTTGCACGAGGCAGCTCGAAATACGCAGAGCCATGTTGTGGAAATATTGACTAATATATATATATACACGCGCGCGTGTTAATTATCTATCATATATACAGTAACAAAAAGAATTTCATTGCAAACAAACTAGCTGTGGAAATAAATAAAGGTTATGAAGTTGATATATGATATTTGATAATTAGCTAAAAATGATGGATTATCTACGATATTGTTTTTGAAAAAAAATTTGTGATGTCATATGGTCAGAAATCATGTGGTTGGCTCTGATAGTTTTTTCTTTTTCTTTTTCTTTTTCCTATCTGTTTGGACAGGTAAATTTATTTGCTTTGTTGGTTTGTTTATTAATCAAGATTGCACTTGCGAAAGAGATTTAAACAGTAAGAAAACTACTGTGCCAGATACAGAGAGGGGGGAAATAGCTCAATTAGTTCAATTAGATACCAACTAGCTAGTTAGGGATATCACGCTACATTATGGGTAACATTCCAAACTAAGTTCTACTGTATGTATATAAAAGAGAAGCTATGAATCTGTGGACATGTGTTTTGATAGCATAAAATTTCAAAATTGAAAATTGAAAAGATGATGTTTGTACAGATTAACAAATATAAAAAAATTAAATCACATAAACAACTGTTAATACTAATTAAATGCTAAACAGAGAATAAATGGACCTACACTAACAAAGTTGAATGTAAGTAGAGGCAGAGATCTAAACAGTTGTGATGCAAGCTAGGGACCGTAATACTAGGTTTTTTCATTTGATAGTTAACTTCAAAAAAGCCAGATCTTAAATTATGATGATCAATCATAATGGGGCTGAACTTCGGTTTTTACCAAAAATCAAATCCGCTGCAGTTGATTATTTTTATAATCTGTATAAAGCTCTAATTGGGAAGAAAGCATAGATGGTCCTATAGGTTTTAAGAGGTTAAATTCAAAGTTGTCTCATTGGCTAGAGAGAGATGTGACCTTGGATGAAATTAAAAGATGCGTGTAGGATTGTGATGGTTCTAAGAGTCCTGGTCCAATTTTAAATTCTATAAGCTCACTTGGGATTTTATTGCAGATGACTTATTGGACTTGATCACCGAATTTTTTAGAATAAGATCTATGCCCAAAGGAGTTAATCTCTCATACATCACATTGGTGCTGATAAAGAAGGTTACTTTAGAATTCAAATAGTACCGCCCCATTAGTTTGATCCATGGTATTTACAAGATTATTGCAAAGATTTTGTCCAGTAGACTAAAGGAAGTAATATACAGCTTGATTAGTGACAATCAGACTGCTTTTATAGCAGACAAATAAATTGTTGATGGTTTTATGATTGCTAATGAAGTGGTTTATGATCTAAAAAGAAGTCGAAGATCGAGTCTCATATTGAAGGTTGATTTCCATAAACCTTTTGATTAAGTTCAATAGGATTACATTGATGAGGTGATGACTTACATGAGTTTTGGTGCTGAAAGGAGAGGGTGGATTTCCTCCTGCTTGTCTACTAGTTAGATATCAGTCTTAGTCAATGGCTCTCCTTCCCTAGAGTTCAAAGAGGGGCGCGGTATTAGGCAAGGTGATTCCCTATCGCCTTTTCTTTTTAATATTGCTGCTGAAGGTCTATTTGCTCTCTTTCAACGTGCGATAGTTTCAAACATCTTTCAGGGTATTGATTTTAGCTCTAATAACTTCTTAAGTCACCTACAATATGCAGATGACACTCTTGTCTTTATGCAAGCTAGTTTGCATGCCCTTCAGTCAGTTTAAAGAGTCTTAGGTGGTTTGTCCTATGCTCAGGCTTGCACATTAATATTTTTAAGAGCTCTCTTATAGGAATCAATGTTGATGACTCTTTCTTGGATGAGTTTGCAAAATCAACTTATTGCAGGCATGATTCTCTTCCATGTAACTACCTGGGGATGCCTTTGGGGTCTAATCCTATAAGGATTTCAACATAGAAACTCGTCATTGATAAGTTTTGAAAGAAACTCACTTCGTGGAAAGGGAGAATGTTAAGTATGGCCGGTCGCATTTGCCTTATCAAAAGTGTGTTGAACTCTCTTCCTTTGTACTTCATGTCCATCTTCCTTATACCAAAAGGTGTGTGCCATTTACTTACTTCCATCCAACGCAAATTCTTATGGTCGGGAATTGTCAGAATGAGAAAAATTTGCAAAGTCCAATGGAGTGTGGTTGTTAGAGATAAGGATAGGGGTGGCCTTGGGATTGGGTCATTGATAGCCAAGAATAAAGCAATGTTTTTCAAGCGGATTTGAAGGCTCTCTCTTCTTGGTAATGAGCTATGGAAGAAGATATTCAACAAATTCAAGTCGGTGTTTGAAAATGATCTCCCTATTTTTAGTAGAAGATTGTCTTGTATTTGGAGGGACATCACATCCCTTATGACTTCAACAGACTCTATCTCTTCAGCTTTAGCCAATAACTACAGATTTGTGGTGGGAAATGGCTCTCTAACTTGGTTCTGATCTAATGTTTGGTTTAATAGCTCTTCATTGAAAGTCATTTACCCACGACTCTATATTCTCTCCACTAAACCGAATGCCACAATTGCTGATATGGAAAATTGGGAGCAAGGGGAATGAAAGTGGGAGCTAGCTTGGAGGAGACAATTGTTCCTCTTCAAAACTGAACAGGTCATCTACCTTCTCTCATCTCTAGAAAGCTTTCAGCTAAAGGCAACAACTTCAGGTAAGAAAGTTTGGTCCTCATCAGCAGATGGAGGTTATACAGTTAAAACTTGTTCTTTACTTATTGACAGAATTGTGGATCCAAGACTTAGAATTTTTAAGGTTTCGATATGGCAAAAGGGGGTCCCTCCTAAGGTTCAATCTTTTCTTTGGCTAGCTGTTCAGAATAGATTATGCACTAAGGATTTCTTACTTTGTCATAATATAATCCCAGTTGATCAAGCCTTTTGTATTTTTTGTGAAAATGAGATTGAGACTTCAAATCATCTTCTCCTCCATTGTAGACCAGTGTGGAAATTATGGATGAAATTCTTGGATTGGTGGGGTATTAGTGGTTACATTCCCTGCTATGTGGATGATCTATTACATTAGTAGCCTAACCTAGTGTTTAGAAAATTCCAGCGTAAGGCTTGGTCTATGCTTTCTTGTTGCGTTAGCTGGAGTATATGGCTTATGAGGGACAAAGTAATCTTCAATGATGGAACTATAAGCTTCGAAGACAGTTTCTCCTTAATTCTTTATCACCTCTTGAATTTGCTCAAGTCCGTAGATAAGTTCTTCATGGTTACTGGCACTGCTTTAATTATGGGGCCTGAAGGTATTATAGATAGGTCCAACACTAAATCAAGGCTTTAAGCGTGGCATATTAGCTCCTTCAATCCTGATGATCTTTTTCGGTTATGTATCTGTTGGCTTTATTTTTCTTTCCTTTTGTGTTTGCTTTCTATTTTTGTGATTCTCTTTTCTTTTCTTTTCTGCTTTTCTTCCGTGTATCTTGTTTTTGACTACCTTTTGGTTAACCCTTTCAATATATCGACTTCTTCCAAAAAAAATAACGTGGTCACTTTTTAATTTTTTTATTTAATTGTGTGGAAATAAAAATGAATATTTGTAAAAAACATAATGATTTGAATTCTCATGAAAAAGATATATATTTAGTCAAAATTCTCTTTTCATATATATTAATTTTTTTATTTAAAAAGCATATCTTTTCTAATAATAGTATAGTAATTTATTAGATAAAGAATAAAAGAAATTAAGATAAAAATTAGAAAAATTGTATTGATTTGAAATAAAGAGTAGAGATTGTATCTCTCTAAGTAATTACACAAACATGTCATTTTTTTAAGAAGTATTGTTTTTTTTTAAACACAAGTTATTGTGAGCCAACTTTTAAATAGTGCAAAACCACCATTTACACAGCTCTTACTCTATGACCCGTGGCTCCGAAAGGTTTTTCTGGTACTAGAGTTCTGAAGAAGCAAGCCCCTAGTTGATATACGGCTAGACTACCACCTTGGGGTAGTTTTTTAAAATCATAATCATATATATTTTAAATTTTTTACTTTGAAGATTTTAATAAAATATAAGAAACACATTAAATAAATAGCTAGTGATATCCTGAATGCTGTCAAATTTTCACAGCGACTCATTACTCGTATAAATGATGTGTAAATCCACTACACTTGCCCAATAAGAAAAAACTATCTGTATATGCATGCTTCATTTTATTGGTGTGTAAAAACTAAATGAAACTTGACTAGACTATATGAGAGGTCATAATTAGTTGTTCTGTGAGAGAGGTGATGAGGCAGAAATCCGTGATGAATCTGTCCTCTTCTGTGAGTTTTTAATTATAGTCTAAATGAGGGATTTATTAACTATAAACTAAAGGTGGGGGGTATTACTGTACCCTTCTAAAAAGCAATATTACTTTATTTTGTTTTGTTTTATTTTTTTATTTTTTTCTTTATTTTTTTGGTTTATTAACTATAAACTAAAGGGAGAAACCGATCTTTGATAGTGACTGCATCAAGAGATCGATAGTCGGTGCAAAAGCGCTAATTGCCATCTTTTTTCTTCATTAGCAACACATGAGATGAGAAGGGACTGGTGCTAGGTCTAATGAGTCCAGAATTCAACATTTCCTGGACTTGTTTTTCGATCTTTGCCTTCTGGAAATAAGCATATCGATAGGGTCGAACGTTGACTGGCTCAATTCCTTCCTTGAAGGGAATATTGTGATCAATCTCATATATGGGTGGCAATTGCGTAGGTTCTTTGAAGATTTCAGTATATTTATCTAAGACCTGGCACATACTCGGTGACTGATTCTCTTCAGTTTCATGCATGGTTGACTGTGGACAAATTGCAAATATCGAATGTCCTTGGCGAAACTCTTTGGAAATCTCCTTCAGTGAAGCGGCTTGAATAGGCTGGTCACAAAAACCTTGCAGTTGTTGGGCCAAGTTCTCCTAATAGAAATTCATGGTGAGAGTTCGCCAATTACATATCACAGACCCTAACATTTCCAACCATTAGACACCCAGAACAATGTCTAAACCTGCCAGGGGAAGTGAATAAAGGGTAAGTGAAAAAGGAATTCCCTGAAGTAGAACCTGTACTTTTTCGAACTTTCCTTGACACTGTAACCTTGCCCCATTAGCAACCCGAACTATAAATGCCTCTGTTGGCACTACTGGAAGCCACAACAGATCAGCCATGCGAGTGCTCATAAAATTATAGGTGGACCCACTGTCAATTAGCACCACTACGTCGAAGAAACCCACTTTGGCATCTACACGCATAGTTCTAGGTGCAGACCATCCAGTTAAAGCATGCAGAGTAATCTCAAGTTCAACATTTTCCCTTGTCACCTCTTCTACGTCAGCTTCTTCAGTAACTTCTTCATATGTGATTTCATTGAACCTGGTTGGGCCTTCCAGAAGCAAGAGCTGCATTCCTTGACATTTATGGCCGGCGGTGAACCTCTCATTACAATTAAAGCAAAGTCTTTGGGCTCTACGTTTCTGCATCTCTTCCCACGATAATCTATGAAAGGGTGCATATGGCGTTGCACGTGTTGTTGTTGGTAGCGCCAGTGGTGTTCAATTGACTTGAGTTGGCCGTAAGAATTGACAATGTCTTTTCATCTGTTCATCCTTCATGCGAGCTAGGCTAATTGCTTCCTTTAGTGATTGTGGCTTGAACATACGAATTCCTTCTGCAATCTCTGGTTTAAGTCCTCCTATAAAGGTCCCAACTAAAGCCTTTTAGGTCCAATCACGAACTCGGTTTCCCAACTTCTCAAACTCACTCTGATAATCACGTAAGGATCCCACCTGTTTTATACGTGATAAAGCTTCATCAAAATCCTCACAATCTGTAGGTCCAAATCTAGCCCATAATTCATCTTTAAAAGCCTCTCATGTCATCATTCGTCCTTCCTCTCTGTATGTCCGACAAGCCCATTGCCACCACTTATTTGCTTCTCCTTCCAAATGGAAAGAAGCCAGTGATACCTTTTGGTTGGCTGGAGTATTTTGAAATTCAAAGAACTGATCCACACGATTAAACCATTTTGTCCGGTCCCGTCTAAAATATCATGGAAATTCTAGCTTGGCCATTTTAGAAGAAAAGACATGTCTGTTCCCTTCATTCTCCTCGTGAATTGAACGAGAATTGCCTTCTCGATTTGTGTTGCCATGGCTTGATTCTCCTTTGCTTGATAACATCACCTCTGAAAGTTTATTGATAGTTTCTTCTAGTTGACGCATTTTTCCAGACATGCTCATCTCCATTCTCTGTACTCTTTCTTGCACTCCACCTAGCCGAGCCTCCAGCATTTCAATTCGTTCTTTGTTAGTCGATTTAAACCAGGCTCTGATACCAATTGATAAAGTCCCAATCAAGAGCCAATTTTTTTGCAGCAGACTACACAATTATTCTCTTAGGGTGAGAACGTACCACAAGATAATGTTTAGGATAGAAATTATATATCTCTTCATTTCTTTCCAGCACTTATTAATAAGCTTACTTCAACCAATATTTCGGATATACAGCTGAAATCTAAGGTTTCATTACAACGGTTACAATATTTAATTTACTGCAAAATAGAACAGAATAGATATTGAATGGAAACTGAAAAAAGAAACTAATGCTTAGCACTACTCCATAACTAGTTGACGTGGTGAAGACCTCACGCCTTTAGCTGCTATAATCAAGCCTTCATAGCTCATGTTTGTCCTGGTCTTGTGCTTGCCTTTCACTGCACTTCACTATACTTGGGATTCGGTTTTGTTACTCTCTCAAATCTTCGTGGTGGCTTATCACTGTTGGTCACGACATCTTAGCATTTGGAGATGGCATCGTGGGGGTGAGGTGGGCAACTGGTAGGAGACGTGACCCGAACGGTTTTGCTGCAGTTTCTGCAGAATCGGTGGAAATGTGGAATGAAGAAGGTGCATGAACAGTTTGCTTTGAAACGACGTCGTTTTCAACTGAAAGGGCTATTTTCAATTTTCTGTTCTGGAGTTCATGTTTAGCAATTGGTCTCTGTAAAATCTCCTTTTTTCTTTTTAATTTTACCGTTGGATCAATTGCAATTGAACTCCTGGATTTTGGTGTCATATACAAAACAGTCCTTGATTTCCAATTTAATCATTTCAATTCTTAATTGACTTTTCAACTTTTAATGCTTTTGAAATTACCCCTGAAAAAATCAATTAACCCCACTATGGTATCACTATCTATTCACTTTGGTCCTTGTACTTTAATGTCTTGCAATTTCAACCTAAATCAACCTCAAACTTGGTATTTCTTCAATTAAGCTCTTGATTTCATTAATTAAATTAATTCCAATATTAATTAAATCCTGAAACTTATCGATTCTTCCAATTCTTTGATCAAATTGACTTTCAAATTTATAATTTCATCCTTATTAGCCCTCAAACCTCCAATTCGTATTGTCTTAACCCAATTATCAAATTATTTTTCTTTCATTCATTTTTTTATTTATTTATTATAATTTTTTTTTAATTCAAAAAATTGGTTATGAGAGTTTGAAAGTGACTATGATTTTTGTTCATGATCAGATTTTCAATTAGAACCAACATTACTTTATCAAGACATTAACTTTTTTTAACGAGAGAGAGATATATATAGTATATAAATACACCTAGCTAGTGATATCCTGAATGCTGTCAAATTTTCGCAGCGACTCACTACTCGTATAAATGATGTGTAAATCCACTACACTTGCCCAATAAAAAAAAACCATCTGTATATGCGTGCCTCCTTTGAAAGGTAATCAATAAGCGTTGAAATTCCTTTTTGGTGTGCATGCCTTTAGTGAGTAAAAACTAGATGAAACTTGACTAGACAATATATGAGAGGCCATAATTAGCTGTTCTGTGAGAGAGGTGAGGCAGAAATCCCGTGATGAATCTGTCCTATTCTGTGAGGTTCTAATTCGAGGCTTAAATAATGGATTTTTAACAAACTCTAAAACCGTGTGGTTTCAACCAAATTAGTTTTTGTTACCTATTATATAATATATACACTAACAGAAAGGATTTGATTGCAAATAAACTAGTCGTGGAAACAAAATCAAAGGCCCGGAAATTGATATATGATATTTGTTAAATAGCTTAAAATGATGGATATCTACAATATTTTACCCTGAATATTTTCCAGAAAGGGATCATAGAATCCCTTGAAGATGTTGGCAGTGGACTGCTTGGCTGCGGTCCCTTTGTTTTGAGTAGAGGGAATGTTGAGAGATAAAAAGAGAGAGAGAGGATGCTATGAGTAAAGCAAGAGAGTTTCATCTAGTAGTTGCGGTGTTGATAGCAACAGCAATATTCACCTTACTTGGTGGTTACAAGAGCGACCAAGGCACTGCAATTCTGGCTAAAAAAGCTGCTTTTATAGCATTTTTCATATCATATGCAATTCAAACTTATTACCATTTAATCATCAAAACTTTAATACCATATAAAAAAAATCATTTTAATCCAATAATTTAAACTATAAAATAAAATCCCAACATATAATCAATATTATTTATATAACATTATCTACCAATCCGCTCCAAGTAAGCACAAGGCTCACAGTCTTATGAGTTACAAGCCTCTACCTCACCAGTTGTGATAGACAAATAATCACAACATGGCCGAAAGAAGAGGGAGCACACACGGGAAGAGTAAGTTTCCCTTTAAACCAAGGGTTTTCATCGCTATTCTAAAGTATTATGCTTGATAAATCCAAGTTGACGAGCGTTGCTTGTGGCTTTGTGTTGAACAAAAATCTGATTTCTTTATAACCCATTTGCATTATCACAAATATTTTATTATTCCAAAAAATTGTGACCAAATTTCAAATGCAAATTTGGAATTGTTTTGAAAACATTTAATAATATACATAGGTCACATATTGGTCAAGAAAAAAAAAAGATAAATTTTTTATTTAGTATGGAAAAATCAGTTTACCTCATTAGATAGTTATTAGTAATTAATATCAAAGCATCATCATCATTTTCAATAATAATAACAATTGTCACACCCAACATTGTAATGACCTTTAAAAATTCTAAATTTTATAAAAGAATATATTTCTGATATCTTATTCTTAGATAGGAAAAAGTCTTATTTAAGAAGTTGTCATCTAATTAATATTATGATCACTAAGAACCCTTACTAGTTAGCAGAGATTTTATGATACAAGACTAGTTTCGCAAAATAAAAGATATTATCACTCTTTAAACGTCCTATCTGAGATAGGTTGTATTACTAGTTTTATTTTAAATTGCTAAGGATTTGTTGTATATATTATGCTTGTAATATTAGTCTGACATTAGTTAATATTCAATTACCCCAAAAAGTTTAGAAAATTCAGAGCCAATTTGCAACTTGGTTGAGAAAGACTAAATTGCATGCTATTTTATTAGAATAAATAACGAATCCCGACGTACAGATTCCTCGCCACCTAATTAAGAGATTAAAAATGACTCCAGAAAATCAATGCAGATCCCTTTATAAATAGGAGTTATTAATTAAAGAATTCTTAACTTCTTGAAAATGACTCCAAATTCTAAAAGAATTCTTAATCTTAAAATAAAAATGGCATATTTAATTCATAAATTTTATTTTAAGATTATTAATATTGGACGAAGAGGACAGCTTTCTGTTCATGTGACTATAGACAAGATGATGTAAAGCAAGGTAAGCTGTCCTTCATTAAATTATTGTTAATTATTTCTCTAGAAAAAAGAAATCAAATGTGAAGTCAAACTCATCCCTGCCCTTTCAAGATAATCTAATTACTCTGGCCTTTTGAGGCCATAAAAATCTAATAATCTTACGAAAGACATGACAACTAATTGAGAAGAAAATACACCTATTAACCTGTAACCGGGCAATCTAAGATCTTGGCTAGCTTGGTCTTAAACCATCAAAAACTGAAGGTATAGTCGACGTAGTTAAATATGGATAATCCGACGTACGTAACCTGAGTAATCTGATCGAGATCTAAATTTTTTATATAGTTTTATGTTTTTAATAAACCAAAAAAATATAAATTAATTTATTAATACTTAGCCTTATTATATTTCTTTTTTATATATAGTTTATATGAAACTCAGATTCTAGAAGAAAACTAAAGAATTTTCCCATATTATCAAAGCTTTTACGAAAAAAATCTGGAAGTCTTAAAAGGTTTTATGCCTCGCCGATGAACTTGGTTAGATATATATGATCTGATTGGTTGATTTGGAAAATCGTTGACTTTTAGCTCGACAGTTTCAATTTTATTTTATTTTGACCCGCAACTAATCTATTACACATGATAACAAAACTAGTTAGTAACTATAGCAGATTTATATTCTATTATTGTAGAGATCATTGAAGAAGAACAAATAATTTTCTAATTTCTTTTTTAAAAGCAGAACTTTCCAGCAGGCAAAAGAAATGATATCGCAACAAAAAATCAAAAAAGGAAAATAAATGCAATCATGTCAACGCTAGCTGTTATCTAGCCTTTTTCTTTCTTTAAAAACTGAAGAAATAAAAAAGGTCTTGTGATCAGCTGAGTGCAACCTCTTCCCTTTGTTATCAGCCTTCCATCTGTTTACATTTCATTTAGTGAGTTTCTCTAGGCTACAAAATGAATAGCATCGATCCCTATATGGATCCTGTCTTGTTCAAAGCTGCAAAAGCAGGCAATATCGATCCCTTTAAGAAAATGAATAGCCTCAATCAGTTATTGACTCCAGACGAGAACACCATTCTTCATGTCTACTTAACAAACCAAAGCAGTGAAACCGTACCCACTGATTTTGTTGATAGCATTCTTGAAAGGTATTGGACATACTTTGTAATTTTAATTTTAAGCCACTAAAATTCTTTGAGTTGAAGTATTGGACATACTTTGTAATTCACATAGACTATGTGAAATCACTGTTGTTCATGATGGAGAACTTTTATTCCTTGTTTTGTTGGTTTCAGTGACAGCAAGAAAATTGTTAAAGAAAGAAAAGAAATTGACAAAAAGAACCGATGAGAATGGCTGGTCACCACTTCACTACGCTGCCTCTTATTTCTCGTCTAATCCTACAGTGGAAGTATTACTAGAATATGATGCGTCCGCGGCCTACATTGCTGAAACAGAGAAGAAGAGAACAGCACTTCACATTGCTGTCATTCAAGGACATGTAGGAATAATAATGAAAGATATTGTTTCTGGATGTCCAGATTGTTGTGAGTTAGTTGATAACAGAGGTTGGAATGCCCTTCACTATGCTGTGGCAAGTAAGGATATAGAAGCGTTCGAGAAATATCTGGATAATCCAGAGCTTGCAATACTTGTAACGAAGAAGGATGACAAAGGAAACACGCCCTTCCATCTAATTGCTGCTTTAGCGCACCAGCAGAAGCAATGGAGAGTTATGTTAGATGAATATGGTTATGGTAGAAGGGAGATATATGGTCTTAATAAGCAACAGCTAAGCGTCGACGACATTTATAAAGGAAATTTTGGAGAGATACAGGTAATCAATCCTCTACGAATTGACGGTTGTGACAATTAATGCATCCATTAAAACCGTGTGTTTGTGTGTCAATTATAACATGGATGGTCATATAAGAATCAATTTCTCAATCTGGGTTTTCAATATCTCCTTTTTTATTTGAAATCAAGTCATTTTATTAATTTTGTTAAGTTTTTCATCTATTATAACAGATTATGCATGTGAATTGCATGTAACTGCTTAAAAAAAACATATATTATTCAATAAAAAAGCAAAAAGTAAGTACAAATGAACAAACAAAAAATACAATTAATTAAAATTTAAAGAATCCGAGAATTTTGAAAATATAAATACAAATAAAAAATGGATAAAAATTTAAATAAAATCAAATGAAATAATTAAGCATCTTATATTTACCCAACAAGAAAAACACCAAAATCAATACTTTAGACCCCGATTCTTTCTGAACAAACAATTAGAAAGAAGATTAAAGTTGAAAAATCTAATAATAAATAATTAACATAATCTTACAAGCAATTAAGGAGAGTAACAATAAACAATAATATATTGGATTACCCCTCGAGGAAATTAATTTTAGAATGAAATGATGTAGAATTAATGGTATATAAAATTAAGTCCACATCTTAGTTTTCGTTTTGGGGATAATTGGGCTAATGTAAAGCATGTGGTTTAATTTCAACCAAATTAGTTTTTGTTACTTAGCTGCTAATATATACAGTAAAAAAAAGGATTTGATTGCAAACAAACTAGTTCTGGAAACAAAAACAAAGGCTCGGAAGTTGATATATGTTAAATAGCTAAAAATGATGAATTATTTATTTTAATTTTTTAGATTGAGATGGTTTTTTAAAAATAGTATTAGAATCTTATTGATTAAACATTTATAAATTCAAATCTCATCATTTATATTTTAATTAATAAAACTTAAATATGAATAAGGTTAAAAAAATATTCTAGAAAATAATATAAAATTATTTTTAAAACCTTTTTCACATCTTAACATATTTTACTCAAAATATATATTTTTGCAGAAAGAGATCTTAGAATCCCTTAAAGATGTTGGTAATGGACCGATTAGACGCGGTCCCTTTTTTCTGAAAGGAGAAGATGAGGAAAACAAAGAGGAAAAGGATGCTATGAGTAAAGCAAGAGAGTCTCATCTAGTTGTTGCGGCGCTGATAGCAACGGTAACATTTGCAGCAGCATTCACCCTACCTGGCGGTTACAAGAGCGACCGAGGCACTGCACTTCTAGCTAAAAAAACTACTTTTATAGTATTTATCATCTCAGATGTAATGTCAATGGTGCTCTCTATTTCCGCTATCTTTATCCACGTTTTGATTTCACTGATTCATGGTTTAGAATGGGTCAAGCATAAAAAGATAGACGAGGAAGCCGTTATGAAATTATTTGGGGTTGCCACGTGGATGACCATGATTGGCATGGGCACAATGATTACCGCATTCATTATGGGCATATACGCGGTTCTAGAGCCTTTCTTGATGCTTGCCATCAGCACTTGTCTCCTTGGTCTGAGCTTCTTTTTCCTTGTGTATTTAGTGTTGAGGTTCATTCTCAAGCATCTAAAATATTATATATACTAGTGAAACAATCAATGCAAATTTTCTATCAAATAAAACAATCAATGTATTATTTAAAATATTTTTATTGTTTTTGAAAAACATTTGTGACGTCATATGTTCCCAAAACATGTGTTTGGTTCTCAAATTGTCAAGTTTTTATATTTTATTTTGTAATTGATACGCATCACAAGTCAAGTAGTCAAAAACTCTGACACTATTTTTTATTTATTTATTTTTTTTTTCTTATTCGTGACTAAAATTTAGTGACACAACTACTAGTTGGGACAACTAAATTTATTTTCCAAGCACAATTTGCCTTGATGGTTTGTTTATTAATCAAGATTGTACTCTTACCGTCTTTGTTTTTATGTTTAAAAAGTGTTATTTGATTTTTTAAATTTTAAATTATTTTTTTATAATTTTAAATTGTTTTAATATATTAATATTAAAATCAATTTTTTAAAATAAGAAAAGTGGGATTTGCCAAGTTTCATTCTTCATTGGCTGCTGTGCCAGCTAGCTAGCTTGTTCCATGAAGTGCATGTAAGTTTGGAATAATCTCATCGATTCCATTGGATAACAAGTAAGACCTGACAAATCAGACAAGAAAAAAAAGATATTGAAAAAAAAAAGATGGTATAATATTTTTAAATTGAAAATTGAAAAGATACTGTTTGCATTTTTTAAAAAACGAATTAAAACTATTTGAATTAATAAATCACATAAAGAACGGTTAAAACAGTTGGGTTTTTTTTTTTTGTAAAAAACAAAAAATAAATGCAAGTGTAAATATTTAACCTAGTAACATGGTTGCTTTTTATTTTTTTATTTAATTGTATGAAAATAAAAGTAAATATTTGTAATAAAGATAGTTATTTGAATTCTCTGGAAAGAAATATATTTTTAGTTAAAATTCTCTTTTCATATTATTTTTTTTTAATTTGAAAAACATATCTTTTCTAATAGCAATAAAGTTTAATATTGGATAAAAAAAAGAAAACTAAAATAGAAATTAGAAAAATTGTATTGATTTGAAATAAAGAGTGAACAATGTATCTAATCAAAACTCCTTTTTTTTTTTATTACTGTTTTTTTTTGTTACAAAAACATGTTTTTTTAAAGAAGTATTGTTCTTTTAAGTTAAAACTTATCAAAATCATATATATTTTAGAATTTCTTACTTTGAAGATTTTAATAAAATAGAAGAAACACATTAAATATAGTTACTTTAATCCCTGTGATAAATAATTTTACCATCGAATCCCAAAATGAATTTTAATCAACGTTCTGACATTAGTTACGGCGAGCTCAAGATGAAATTTTCTGGGAAAGTATCAAACTTGGACTAGTTAATAATTACAAGCAGAAAGGGCATCTCACAAAAGAGAGTGTGTGAAGGAGATAAGTGCATCAGGTAAATTGCTAATCATAAATTCCATCTTTTGATTCTTTGCATCCATGTTTGCAAACATGGGTTTTGGAGATAAGTGCTCAGTTTGCAAGTGAAAGCGAAAAAGACAACATTTTAATTATAAAAAAAAACTGCATAATATGAGGCAGTCATTACTCCCACCACTTCAAGAATTTGATAAGCGAAATGTATTGCAGATTTAAAATTTAAATTCATAGTTTTATTTTTTTTAAAATAAATATATACTACGTGTTTCCTTAAAATATTGTCTGCAAGAGGTTTTAAATAAATTAGAAAACCCTATCTCTATAAGAAAACAATTTTGAATTCAAAAGCATAAAGAAAATTAATATAAAATGTGAAATAAAATAATAAATCCAAAAAAATCTAGAAAAAAAATAACAAAATTAACCCAAATAGCAATTTTTTGGACCAAAATCAAGCAGTCCGATGAATGATGGATTGGCTTCCCACAGGAAAACAACTTGTAGAACCTCTTGCAAAAATTTGATATCGACCAATCATCAAGTCTCTTGTTATTTCTATTCTAAACCGCTACTATAGAATATCATAACCTTTAGTTTTTATAAACCTAACTGTATCAGTTTTGATTCGACAATTTTAAGTATCTAAATCGATAACTAAAACTTAATTAGATTAAATTTTAGCATTCAAAATTTATATGCATCAAGTTTTGATTCGACAATAATTTGAATATAAATAATATCAAAACGTGACATGTGAATACCTATCATCATCACCCCTTTACAAGGATTAAATGACCGAATGAAATAATTTGTAAAATTCTTAGCTACTAAAATGCTTGAAAACTTAAAGAAATTTGAAAATTATTTTTTTAAAAAAATATATTTTTTTAATAATATTAAGGAAATAAAAAATTGAAAACTATAAGTTACAAAAAATCTTAGAATATTTAGGAAATTAAAATAAAAACCAATTGGATATTAATTGGGCGAAGCACACACATTTGTATGCTCAAAAAAAACAAAAAAAAAAACAAAAACGAGTGAAGTTATATCCCCACTAGGTTGGATCCTACTCAAACTGGGTTAAAACCCATCTCAATCAGATGGGTAATGTAATATTACGGGTTCTTGGGTAACATAACATGAGTCCTATCTCTAATTCGTTTCCAAATTTGGTCCCCAATCTCTATAACTTTCAACGAACTGGTCCCAAGTATTCTCAATTGGATTTGTCCATCAAAAAATTTGCTTAAGAATTTTCTCAACTGAGCCCACACCTAAAGATGACTACAAAGTATATTTGAGGATAAAAGGATCAGATTGATAATTACTAGATACTTTTTGGACCCATTTGCTTAAATATGTAGGTTAGGGACAACTGCGAAAGGGTAATAGCTAATAAGTCGGGTGCGAATATGAGAATATTATCCCCTTCCTAAAACATTCCAAGGCATCTCTTCTTTAGGAAATTTAGTGACACAAATACTAGTTTCACAATTAAATTTATTTTCCAAGTACAATTTGCTTTGGTGGTTTGTTTATTAATCAAGATTGCCCTTGCAAAGTATTATACTGTATTAAGTGGGATATGCCATGTTTTATTCTTCTTCGGCTCCTGTGCCACGTAGCCAGCTTGTTCCATGAAGTGCATGTAAGGTTGGTCGAATCTCATCGACTCCATTGGATAAAGAAGTCAGACCTGACAAACCAGACTGGTCTTGATCATAAACAAGAGCGTGTTTCAAAAATGTTTCTTGTCCATTATAGATGAAAGTAAAGACTGACATCTTTGCCGATGAAGGTAACGTTAAACAAAGAACTTATATAAGATGAAGGTAATAGTAAACAAAGAACTTAAGCATACATTAAGCATAACAAATCGCAGAGTTTCCTACAAGAATTTAAATTTGGCATGAGGAGAGGCTCTTGGGAATTGGAAAAGAATTTCAAACATGCTTTAGCAAGAACC
>Ga0325402_1000061_pt1 | contig 48687 bp, 25 predicted proteins | sample PopdelMetagenome_22_FD_207212 | JGI IMG/M metagenome (GOLD analysis project Ga0325402, IMG submission 207212) | Populus deltoides microbial communities from Bellville, Georgia, United States - Xylem-PdKOR-R3 | ecosystem: Host-associated > Plants > Phyllosphere > Stem > Wood/Secondary xylem... | reverse complement strand
CAGCCAGCCCTTCATCAGGCTCAACCAACAAGGATAATCCCAGCACCCCATCAGGAAAACCAATCCCAAACTACCTCAAGCCTACATTTAGCTCAAGACCTGAGTCCTTAAAACAAGTTAAGAAAACTGGCCATGAAGACACATCACAAAAGCCTGCTCTTCTTAGAAGAAGATCCTTTGATAAGCCTCCATCTCTTCATCATGTACAAAAGCCACTACTCTCTTCAGATTCTAAAGAGAGACCCAGTAGAGAAAGATTAATCCGCACAGCCCGATCTTCATCTTTTTCATCAAAAAATGTTACTTCACCAAAAACTGTCTTCGACCGGAATGCCACATCACATAAGCCAGGACAATCTCAGCCACTGGCTACAAGGATCACGAGGAGGAGCATTAGTCCCTCTACCAAGAAAGTGAGTAATGCTCTTGTTTCGCCGAAAGAGCCAATCCGTCATGATGTAGCTCAGAATTTGGATCTTGAAACTAAGCAAGAAAGCAATGCAGAATCTTTTTTGGCTCATGAAAGTGAAGAGATACTGAATGCTGTGAGCCAGGAACAAGTTCCTTCGGATTCGCAAAAGGTAAAAAACAAGGAAGAACTTATTGTTTCTGAAGAAACTGAAGGTAACAATGTTACTGAAGGTGAGAAGCTCAAGGGCTCTAACATTACCACAGTTGCTGAAGGAGAAATTAGTAATGACCCCGCATTAGCAGAACCGGTTGAAGAAACAGAAACCGAGTTACATCAAGAAAGCGAAAACCGACAAGAAGAGGAATATAATGGCAAATTAGAGGAAAGCATCGACACTAATTCTAACCTTGAAGAGGGTATTGCAGTTGAGGCTGATGATCAAGTGAAAGTGGAAGAGAATGCTAACGAAAATGAGGTTTCGCCCGAAGTACCTGTTGGTGAAGAAAAGGAGGGAGACATGAACAAAGTTAATGAAGGAAGTGAGGAGCATAAGCCCCAGGAAGAACAAGATAAAGTAGTGAGAAATGCTCAAGAAGAAGAAAAGCCAGATGATGCAAATTCGCCACAAAAGAAGCAAGTGGTACAAGGCATTAAAAAGGAATCTCATGCTGCATACAATGATGTGATCGAAGAAACTAAGAATAAGCTACTTGATGAGAGAAAGAACAAGGTGAAGGCATTGGTTGGGGCATTTGAGACTGTGATAGACTATGAATCTAAATGAACCTGACTGATGATAACATACAGACAATTCTCGATCGAACTGGAGTAACTGAAGCTTAATTTTCAGGATGCCGATGTGTTCGCTAGATTTCCTTTACAGCTCGTGTGGATATTGTTGCCTTTAGAAAGACATTGATGATAATGTGCAAGAATACATATTTCCTGTTTATTTTCTCTTTTCCATGATATACATAGCCAAGAAAAACATGTACTCAATTTGTGATTTTTTGAATGAAAACCTTTGTCATAGACCGGTACATATATATTGCAGCTGATAATTCCTGACAAATAACAATTGAACTGATTTTTCCCTGATGATATTTACAAAGATTGTTTTATTGAATCTAAATGACTCTATAGGGACAGTATTCACGTAAACCGGTTACCGGATTTTACAAAATGGTGATTCTGTCTAAATTAATGGAACATTAGTACAGGAAAATATGCATCTTCTGAAGACTGAAGCGGTCTATTTTCTGGTCCTGCATCTTCTGCTCTGCACCATCTACATCTTGGTTACCTCCTCCACCTAACGTAATTGCTTGCGAAATTATATCGTCTAATCTAATGAATACTGCTTCCAGACCATCTATTCCAGGTCTGTGACCGATTCAATTAGCCTGGTCTGCAACCAATCAAATTTTCCATGCATAGCTTTGATCTCTTCCCGGACATTTCCCATATTAATGATTCTTGTCTCTCTTATAGCATTCCAAGGAATCAGTGCTAATTAACCAAGTCATAACTGGCTGGCTTGCTTAGACTTCGGCAGATTTCACTTGCCCCTTAATCTTTGTTCTTGGAACCTACAATTAATACAAGTGTGGTCCTAGGCTACTAGTGAATTATTAAGTATAACTATTAAGGCTAAATCATTCTGTAGTCCCTTGGCTTTGAATGTGATTATACTATAGTCATTTAAATTTAAAAGGCTATATATTTACAGCTTAATTAATTCTTCAACACTCGTAGGCCATTTTCTTAATAAGTCCCAGAGATTAAGTTATAGATTTTTAAACAAAAAAGACTTTAAGTTATAATTTATCTCAAAACCTAAGCATTAAGGGATATTTATTGGTAGCTTAGACAGTATCCACACATTTCTTTGACTTTTTGGATAACGTCGGAATCTACTTCACTGTATAAAACCCTTTAAGCATACTAAACGATCACCATTCCAAACCAACTACATATTCTTTCTTCTTCTCCTTTGAGTTTGTCTTCTACCCACTCCTTTTTGAACCTACAAAGAAAAAATGGCTGAAGGTGTGCTCTTCAGTATTGCGGAGGAAATAATAAACAAACTAGGTTCCCTAGCTGTTCAGGAGGTTGCACTATGGTGGGGGGTCGAAGATCAATTGCGGAAGCTCAATGACACAGTTACCAGGATTAAGGCTGTGATTCATGATGCTGAGGAGCAGGCACAGAAACAGAACCATCAAATCAAAGACTGGCTCAAGAAGCTGCTGGAAGCTGTGTATGATGCAGAGGATATGCTGGACGATTTTTCAGCACAAGTTCTGCGGAATCAGTTGATGCCGGGGAATAGAGTATGGTTTGCTGATGGGTCATAGAGTTAAAGCACTTAGAGAGAAACTAGATGACATTGATGCTGACAGTAAAAGATTCCACTTGGAGGTTCGTGATGAGGAGAGAGCTTCTTTGATTACTGTGAGGGAGCAAAATACCTCCTCTGAACCTGAAGTAATAGTTGGGAGAGAAGGAGACAAAGTGATAGTTAAAAGTTTTCTGCTGAATTCCAACAACGATGAGAATGTTTCTGTCATTTCCATAGTTGGAATAGGTGGGTTGGGGAAGACCACACTAGCTCAACATGTTTGGAGTACATAGATAGTGAGAGGGTTGGAGGAAGAGGAGTGTTTTTCCCATCTTTAAGGAAACTTCGTATTTTAGTTGTCGTAGACTGAAGGGATGGTGGAGGAGATGGAGTAGAGATGAGATGAATGATGATAGGGATGAGTCAACAATAGAAGAAGGGTTGAGAATGCTCTGTTTTCCATGTCTTTATTCCTTGAGGATTGGCCAGTGTCCAAATCTGACTTCAATGCCGTTGTTTCCAACTCTCGATGAAGTTCTTTATTTGCGGGGGACTAGTTCAATGCCATTACAGCAGACAATGAAGATTAAATCACCAGTCTCTTCTTCATTTATCCGTCCTCTCTCCAAATTGAAGAGACTATATATTTATTTCATTGATGACATGGAATCTGTTCCAGAAGTAGGGCTGCAAAATCTCTGTTCACTTCAACAGCTATCGATCTATGAACGTCCAAGATTGAAGTCTCTGCCACTGCCTGATCAGGGGATGCATTCTCTTCAGGAATTACATATCCGTAACTGCAGAGGATTGAAGTCGCTATCTCAATCTGAGTCTCCAGGGATGATACCCTACCTTCCCTCTTTGCAAGAATTAAGAATCAGTCACTGCAGTGAAGAGCTGAGTGGAAGAACAAGAGGATGGGGAAAGGAGAGCGAGGAGGAGTGGCCTCCTAACATTAAACACATTTCAGATATTGTAATTGATGGTTGTGATGTAAAGGGTGTAGTAATATTGGAATACTAAGGAGTAGAAGAACACTTTCACCGAACATGCTTACTTAAATGTATGAAAGGTATTTAACCTCTCCCTTCCTTCCTTCATTTATTTTCTTTTATTATTATTATTATTATTATTATTATTATTCCATATTCTTTCTCTCTATCTATTTATTTATTAGATTTATTATCCACAAATCTCAACTTATCAGATTATTATTTTTTTCTTTAAATGATGGTAATATTTTTCAATTAATTGGCTCAGACCCCTAACAAAATTACCTTTCACTGAAAATACATACATACATAAATGAAGGTATTTAATCTCTTCCTTCCTTAGTTTAATTTTTATTATTATTACTATCATTCCATAAAACTATGTATTATTTATTTATTTAATTAATTTATCATATTTGATGGTTAGAGCTTTTTCACCGTGAGGCTACTATTCTTAAAAATAATTAAATGTTCTTAACCGCTTCCTTCCTTCATTTAATTTCTGTTGTTATAATTATTGTTATCACCTACTCTTTCTCTTTATTTATTTATTTTATTATTCACAAATTTTAGTGATAAAATTATTATATTTTTTCTATAAATATTGGTAACATTTTTTAATTAATTAAAGTCATATTTGTTTTTGTAGTTGGAAAGTATTTGTATATAAAAAAATATTTTTTAATTATTTTAAATATTTTTTTCTACTTTTAAATATTAATATCAAAAATAAATTTTAAAAATAAAAACATTATTTTAATATATTTTTAAATATTTTTTTAAATAACCACTAAAAATAAACTCTAACATAAAAGGGGGTTCAACCCTCAACAAAATGATAGATTATCCAATCTCTCTTCCTTACATGCACAAAAAAAAGATTTCTTCAATCACCTAATCTATCTTATATTTTTATAAAAAAAAAAATAACTGAAGGCTCTCCTTGTCTGAAACCAAAATTTCATGCTGCTTGGGCTATATGAGAATTTTTCTAATGATAACTAGTTGTTTTTGTTAGATGTTAGAGAATAATATAAATTATATCTTGGAACCTTACCTAACAACTTAAATTTTTGAGTTAATATGGTTCTTTGATATGATATCAGAGCCTTACTGACCAAGCGGTTACGAGTTCAAATCTCACCATCCTCATTTATTTGATAAAAATTAAACACAAAGTAATGTGAGCTTGTGTAAGTTTCAAGCCCAAAGGGCTTTCACTTGAAGGGACGTGTTAGAGAATAATATAAATCATATCTTAGGACCTCACCTAACAACCCAAAGAAGAATAAAGTGTGATAGCTAATTTATAAGAATAAATATAAGAACAAAACTAAAAAACAAAAAGAAGAATGTGATGAATTTATTAAGAGTTTTGTCAAAAGATACACCTTTTTAGCTCTTCTCTATATTTTTCTCTACTTGTCTATAATACTTAAGATTACAAGCCTATTTATAGGCCTCAAGTCCTAAATAATCAAGAAATTAAAATATTCAAAGGAAATCATAATCTAATAAGGAATCTAACATTCTAATTAAATAAGATTTCTAACAAACTAGTCTACTATTAATCCTTCTTCATCAAGGACTCCTACATTAACTAGGATTCCTCTTTTATCTAATATTAAAATTTCTACAAACTCTGAATTTTATTAGCCTAAACCATAGTTGATATTGAATTTCAACAGTTTTCTCATTGAGGTAAGTCATGCGTCCTATGTATGTCACAACCCGATTCCCGGATCCATGACCGGCATATATGTGAGGTTCCCTGCCAAGGTTTTATACCTATTCGAACCCAAACTTACATACAAATTTATCCTTCAAATAACTCAATCAGAGTTCAACGCAACACTAATAACAAAACTAACTTCATTATATAATTTGATTGTCTTAATACAAGAGTTAATACAAATTCATAGTTGTGGAGCACTAACTAGATATAAGAAAAAAGTACAAATTTCAACAAAAGAGCAGGTCTTGAAGGTCCAACAAAATAACCCGCTAACAAGCTATAAGCCTGAAAAGATAAATAATGAGAGGGTGAGTTTAATAACTAAGTGAGTAGATATCGTTCAATACACACACGTGGTAATACAACAATGAGGAATATATATACAATTATGGCTCTAGGTTCTTACAAGAAGGTTTCTCAAATATATCATAACAAGAATATCATAAGGTAAAGCTCGTCAGAAAATCAAAATGCAATGAGCATGAAGTTCCGTACTGTGGGATGATCAGTCCACACAGGTTGGTGACTCGCCCGACCAACTAGGGTTCATATATGATGTGCATAAAGACTAACACTACCTTGTTAGCATGTATATACTAACATACCATAAGTTCATAATCATAATCATAATCAAACATACATATTCATATTTCAAGGCTCAACTTATGACATCAATCAAATGAGGAGCTATCAATTTAGAAGTCAATTCAAAATAATATTGGTTCATATCAAGAATTCAGATTCAACAATTGATCATGCTTTATTGTAATAAAAATAATAATCAACATATATATTATCAAGAAGCATGATTCAATTCATATTAACAACTCAAATATTTATAATATTTCTCATGCATATGAAAAATTATCCACTCACTTGACTCAAAAGCAGATACCAAAGGAAATCCTACTAATGTCCCGCCGGTAAAATATCATGATTATCTAAATACAAATGAGACATATTAAAAAATGACTCGAAAGAACATACAACCTATTTAATACACTTACCTAAGGGTCTATTCCATAACCCTATATGTTTTTAAACTAAACTAGTATTTTTTTTAAAAAAACCCAAAATTAAACGGTTTTCCCGAAATCTAATCCATAATAAAACAAATAATAAAATTGATAATAATTCATTAAATAACCCTAATTTATTCATCAAACCAATCTGAAAAAGCTAATATTAAAGCTAGGGACCAATATGGAATTTATCATATTTTTAAGGGTCAAATTGTAACTTTTATCAAATTAAAGGACCAAACTAAAGATGTCATAAATTCATGACTATACTGGAATTTTGCCCATAATTCATCCTCATTTCTGTCCAGAATCTCTAATTATGCTCCAGGGACCATTCTGAAATTTTTCTAAATTTTTAGGGTCAAATTGTAATTTTTGTCAAATTGAGGGATCAAATTGAATTTTCATCATCTTCAACCTCAAAACCAGAATTTCCATAGATTACCTACTGTTATCTCTTGATTTCTAACACAAATTCACCATTCAAACAAAATCATAACTCAAAATCATTATCTTTACCTACATTCTTCCATAATCAACTAAATAACTAATTACCTATAACAATCAACCCATAACATTTAAATCAATTCATCAATCAACCCAAAACACAATATTCAAAACCCTAACATTCAACAAAACAAAAATTAAAGCTTAAAAAAAAACCCTAACATTCAACAAAACAAAAATTAAAGCTAAAAGAACACTCATTTATACATTTAAAAACCTAAATCTTACATTTTAAGCTTATTTCTCCAACTCTCTTATCCTTCATTTATCTTTCTCTCTTTTTTCTTCTTTTTCTTTCCCTCTCACGTTTTTCTCTCTAAGAACACAGCTTTCTCCTTTTTTTTCTTTTTCTATTTATATTTATCAACTTTTTGTTCAATTACTACAATGCTCCTCATTCATTTATACTCACTTTTAAGCCTCTAAGGGCTTTATTACCTTTTCCTACTCATTTATTTCAAAACATCACAACGTATATGAAGCTGTTATTTCTTTGAGGGATTTCTTATTCAATTTGCAAGTCATCGTTGTCAGTCTACTCATTTTTCTTATGATACTTGTGTTTATGGGGTTTTGCAGGCCTGTGACAAACTTTGACGAAATTTGTTCACACTTTATACTTTCCATTTACAGAACCAAATTGCAGGCATTGATCTGATTGCTAATAAATCTTGAAATATTGATAACATGTCTAAAGTTAATGACCAATAAGCATTATGTGAATATGTAGTGTTTCCCTGTTGGTTATATTTTCTTTGTTTAAAGCTTCAAAGCAATACTTTGTTTCATACTCAGATGGTAGAATCATCAGCTCACTCATGTGTGGTAAGGATTAGGCAGACATAAGACATCCACATCAAATCATGTATTAGACTTCAGTTATTTCAAATCTTTATTGAAATAACTTAAGATTTGTTTTAATGTGTGGTAGAATCGCGAGACATTTCCTTATAGATTTGTTTTAATGTCTTAGAGTGCTCTTTTATAACACTGTTTAGTTTAAGGATTAGATTTTATTTAATGTAATAAGTGTTATAGATTGTTGTTTTGTTTTATCCGATGATGAGAAATTTTGAAGTAGTATTTGATTTTATTGGTTTTGAGAAATATATTATTTTGAAAGATTACGAAACACTTCAAATTTTGTGTGAATTGTTTTATGATATGTATGTTATGAGGCTTAACGCAGGTGAGGTGTCCCTATGTTATCTCTCCTGCGTTGCTGGTCACAAACTTTGAGTTTAGGTCCTGACAGTAATGCTTTGAGATTCAACCTCGGATGGTTAGAATCATAAGTGCACATCAAAACTGGTGCTAATTGTTATATATAGACACAAAATAGTTGTTGGCTGCCATGTCAAACATGGTTGCATGGTGAAGATTGCAATTAGGTAACCGAATATTAAAAACAGTGGCAAAAGTGGCTGTTATAATTGTCTAAAATGGGGAGGATGGTCTCCCATATGAGTTATAAATTGAGGGTGATAATGGGAGTTGACACACAAAAATAAAGAAAAACAAAGAGAGAAAGAGCTAAAAAGAGTTAAGTTGAGTAGAGAGGAATTTTATTTTCCTCATTGTTTTGTTGTTTGTTTATTTCTAAACTTAATTAATACAAATCAGTAGTTTCGTGGAGTAGGTAAGTTACCGAACCATATAAACTGTATGTGTTTGATTTTTAGAATTTCCTAACATTAATAAGACTAAATCAAGTACTTAATCTCCTCCTCATTGTATAAGTTTGACACAACATTCTAGTTTCTTCCCCCAGTTATCCAAGAATTTTAGTGAAGATGGACTAATCAAAGAATTCTAGTTTATGTTTGCTCTTGATTCCTTTGTTTACAACTCCTTCTGTCTCTTCTTGGGAGACTATTAGATCACTTGAAGGTGAAGGTTCGCTTCCTCTACAATTGAATGAATTTCACAAGCCTGATGATGTTTATATATGGTCTTCAGGAATATCACCTGGGCTATAACTGGTTTCCGCAACTCCTATACGATGAATGCTGTTGCTGATGATTTTTCGTTTTATCTGTGTTTCAACAAAACATCTTGCAGAATTTATTGTCTCTGATTTTGGAAGACATTAATTAAAGTGGAAGCATCTGAACTTGAGTACTTCTCTGTAATTATTGTCATGACATAGATCAATTCACTTTGTATGTCTGAAAACATATGCGCTCTCCATTCTTTATTAATTTTATTTTCACTCACTCAAAATTGAACATATTGGAATCTGAATACATTTTCGGCAATTTCTGTTCCTGTTCTCTGCATTCCATTCCAAAGCATCCCATAAATAGTATCCCTAAATTTGCAAAACATGCCTATAAATTTAATCAACTTGACCGATTCATGGCATTGCCAAGCATGTGATAGTGAACTTAATTTGCTAGCAAGCTAGACCGTTCCATTAAAGTCATCTTAATTTACAGAACTTTGAGAAAGGCTCTCGATTGCTTAATTTTCCATAAGCTGAAACTAACGATCAAGAAGATTAAGCAATCTCTCTCAACCTCACCTCCCCCTTTATGTACCGGCATCAAGAATTTCCTATATTGATCCTTTCCTTTTGTCTGCATGTATTGATCCTTTCCTATTGTCTACAGCTAGGAAATCTAGCTATTAGATCATTGCATTGATGAATTTCCCTATAAAGAAATTAATGTGTCGGTTTTATAAAGGAAAGCATCAGCATCTCTTTTGATGACATTGTGGGTCCGTATTAACAATCAATGGCCTACCCGATGACTGATCTCGGTGAAAGAAAATAAAGCATCCTATGACAAAGGGAAGGTATCCATCGTTGTTTCACCATAATTGAAGCTCTATGAATAAAGTAAAGAACAAAGATTATGCTTTGAACGGTTTTCTAAACCAAAGCAAGGAACTACTAGTTGAGTGCAGACAAGTTAAGGGATTCAGAGATCATGAGAGTACATGTAGAAGAATCTCTAATATCTTGAGAGTGTGGGAAATTTTGGAATCTGTTTCTCTATTATAAATACATGATTTTACTTTCGATCTTCACAACCACGCAAGCCTTTTAGCATTCAATCCAAACCTCAGTCACTTTCAAACCAACAAAATCAAACACCATTCGTTTCATTTTTCTTGTCTTTTGTTCCCTCTTTGTTCTTTCCCACACACACCCTTTCAACTCACCGAGAACAAAAAATGGCTGAACGTGTACTCTTCAATATTACGGAGGAAATAGTAAAGAAACTGGGTCCACTAGCTACCCAGGAGATTGCACTGTGGTGGGGTGTCAAAGATCAGCTAAGCAAGCTCAAGAGCACGGTTACCAGAATTAAGGGTGTCCTCCACGATGCTGAGGAGCAGGTGCAGAAACCACCCGCTCAACTTGAAGACTGGCTCGGGAAGCTGCAAGAAGCGGTCTATGATGCTGAAGATTTGCTGGATGATTTTTCAACAGAAGTTCAGCGAAAAAGATTGATGTCCCGAAATAAAATATCGAGGGAGGTACGTACATTCTTCTCAGGGTCAAACCAACTTGTGTATGGTTGGCAGATGGGTCATAAAGTTAAGGAACTTAGGCAGAGGCTAGATGAGATTGTTTCTGAGAGTGAAAAATTTCACTTTGAGGTTCGTTATGAGGAGAAAGCTTCTTTGACCATGATTAGAGAGGCAACTACCTCTTCTGAACCTGAGATATTTTTCGGGAGAGAGTATGAAAAAAAGAAAGTTATGAGCTTTCTGTTGAATCCCAACGATGAGATTGAGAGGGTTTCTGTCATCTCAATAGTTGGAATGGGCGGGTTGGGAAAGACCACATTTGCTCAGAGTATTTTCAATGATGAACAAGTTAATTTGCATTTTGGTCTGAAACTCTGGGTCAGTGTCTCGGGTGGTTTTGATGTCAAAAAGATACTCAAAGATGTATCTGATCAGTTAGAGAGTCTTGAAAAGAAACGTAAGGAAAAAATAGAAGAGAAAAAAATAGAAAATAAAAAATACCTGCTTGTATTAGATGACGTGTGGGATAGTAAGGATGGTGGAGATGGTGAAAAGTGGGATAGTTTGAGGCAGTCCTTACCACATGAGGAGGCTAGAGGAAACAAGATGATAATAACTACACGTTCAAATGCAATTGCAAAATTAACAAGCAATATACTACCTTTAGAGTTAAAAGGCCTTTCTGAAAAGGACTCCTGGTCTCTTTTCTCAAACAAGGCTTTTGGTCCAGGTCAAGAGTCAAATTACATAGACGAAAATATAAAAAAAGAGATTGTAGAGAGGTGTCAGGGAGTTCCTTTGGTCATAAAGGCAATTGCAAGATTAATGTATTATAAAGATAGACTCCAGTGGTTGTCCTTCATCAAACAAGAACTTCCAAATAGGGTCAAAGATGATAACATCATACATACCCTTAAGTTAAGCTACGATCCTCTTCCATCATATATGAAGCATTGCTTTGCATACTGTAGCTTATTCCCGAAAGGTCATGAGATAGATGTAAAGTCATTAATTCGACTTTGGATTGCACAAGGGTTTGTTAGCTCTTCGAATTTGGGTGAGTGCTTAGAAATTGTTGGTCATAGGTGCTTTGAGCATTTACTGTGGAGGTCCTTCTTTCACGAAGTGGAAAAGGATGGTTTAGGTAACATAGAAAGTTGCAAAATGCATGATTTTATGCATGATCTTGCAACCCATGTCGCTGGTTTTCAGAGCATCAAAGTGGAGCGTGGAGGAAATAGGATTTGTGATTTGACTCGGCACGTGTCATTTGACATGGAATTGGATTTGTCCCCACAAATTCCAATTCCTTTGCCTTGTGCAAAAAGTCTAAGAACACTTGTATTATTTCAAGGCGGCAACCGGGATGAGGGGGCATGGGAGTCTATTTGTCGAGACTTTAGGCATTTACGTGTGCTTGTTTTGAGTCCTTTTGGAATGAAGGAAGCGTCACCTCTCATTGAAAAGATCAAGCACCTTAAATATCTTGATCTTTCGACCAATGAGATGGAGGCGCTTCCTAATTCTATCACCAATCTGGTAAATTTGCAAGTGCTCAAGCTCAATGGTTGTAGTAACTTTAAGGAACTACCAAGAGATATTAGTAAGCTGATCAATCTGAGGCATCTTGATGTTGGTTGCATTCGTGATGATGATTTATGTAAAAAGTTAGAGTATATGCCTCGTGGGATTGGGAAATTAACTAGTCTACAGACGTTGTCATGTTTTGTGGTTGAAAAAAAAAGAAGTCCTAAATCTGAGATGATAGGTGGATTGAATGAGTTGAGAATGTTGAATGAATTGAGAGGGAGCCTAGAAATAAGAGTCAAGGGATATGAGAGGAATTCTTGTATATCAGAATTTGAAGGAGCTAAATTGATCGATAAAGAATATCTTCAGTCGTTGACCATACAGTGGGACCCAGAGCTGGATAGTGATTCAGATATTGATTTGTATGATAAAATGCTGCAAAGCCTCCGGCCAAACTCGAATCTTCAAGAGTTGAGAGTTGAAGGCTATGGAGGTATGAGGTTTCCTAGTTGGGTTTTAGATCTCTCAAATCTTGTAAGGATTCGTGTACAACGCTGTAGAAGACTTAAGCATATCCCTTCCTTGGATGGAATCCCTTCTCTTGAAGAATTAGGTATTTGGAATTTGAATGATTTGGAGAACATAGATAGTGAGGGGGTTGGAGGAGAAGGAGTGTCGACGTTTTTCCAATCGTTAAAGAAACTTGTTATCAAGAATTGTGGTAGACTGAAGGGATGGTGGAAGAGATGGAGTAGAGATGAGATGAATGATGATAGTGATGAGTCAACAATAGAAGAAGGGTTGAGAATGCTCTGTTTTCCACGTCTTTCTTCATTGAGCATTTTTAAATGTCCAAATCTGACTTCAATGCCGTTGTTTCCAACTCTCGATGAAGATCTTTATTTGGTCAACACTAGTTCAATGCCATTACAGCAGACAATGAAGATGACATCACTAGTCTCTTCTTCTTCATTTATCCGTCCTCTCTCCAAATTGAAGAGACTATATATTGGTTCAATTGATGACATGGAATCTCTTCCGGAAGTAGGGCTGCAAAATCTCTCTTCTCTTCAACAGCTATCGATCTATGTATGCGAAAGTTTGAAGTCTCTGCCACTGCCTGATCAGGGGATGCATTCTCTTCAGAAATTAGAAGTTGTTGGATGCAGCAAATTGAAGTCTCTATCTGAATCTGAATCTCAAGGGATGATACCCTACCTTCCCTCCTTGCAATTCTTAGGAATCAGTTACTGCAGTGAAGAGCTGAGCGGAAGAACAACAGTATGGGGAAAGGAGAGGGAGGAGGAATGGCCTAACATTAAACACATTCCAGATATTGTAATCGATAGGAATTACATTCAAAAGGAGGGTCGCTATGTAAAGGGTGAAGGATTGAGATACCCTTAAGGAGTATTTTCAATTTACTCTTACGGAGTATTTTCACCGAACATACAAACACTTAAACGTGTATGAAATGTATTTAACCTCTCTTTTCCTTTCTTCATTTATATATAAACGAAGTTTAATTTCTTTAATTTTTATTATTATTACTATCATTTTATAAAACTATGTATTATTTAATTTATCATATTTGATGGTTAGAGCATTTTCACCGTGAGGCTACTATTCTTAAATATAAAGGTTTTTAACAGCTCTTACACACTGCCACACTGCAAAATATAACTAACTTTGCTAATATATAATAAATTGGTATTAGAAAAAAAAAAAACAAAAAAAAGAGTTTTGCTGGATAATTCCATGGTCAAGTCTTCATCATCTGTTTTTTACCATATCTTTTTTTAAAAAAAGTATAGTACTTTAGTTTTAATATACAAAAACTAATATAATAACGGTCCACCATTCATAGAACCTGAAGTAACTGATTATGATGAATTGCAGCATTGTTAGAAAAACTTTTGCTCATTTCTTTTTATTTGAATATATATATTGAACACTCATAAATTGCAGCATATAAAACTGAATAAAAATGGTGGAGATTTTTTCAATCTGTTTTTATTTGCACATAAAATCTGCTTCATTGACTCCTGTCAGGGAGCAAACAACCTCATCTGAACCTGAAGTGATAGTTGGGAGAGAGAGTGACAAAAAGGCAGTTAAAACGTTTATGATGAATTCCAACTATGAACATAATGTTTCTATCATCTCCGTAGTTGGAATAGGAGGGTTGGGGAAGACCACACTAGCTCAACATGTTTACAATGATGAGCAAATTAAGGCGCACTTTGGTGTGAGACTCTGGATAAGTGTCTCAGGCAGCTTAGATGTTAGAAAGATTATCAAAGGGGCTGTAGGTAGAGATTCAGATGATCAGTTAGAGAGTCTGAAAAAAGAGCTTGAAGGGAAAATAGAAAAAAAGAAGTATCTTCTTGTATTGGATGATGTGTGGGATGGTGAGGAAGGTCTGGATGGTGAAAAATGGGATAGGTTGAAGGAGTTGTTACCACGTGATGTAGTAGGAAGCAAGATAGTGGTAACTACACGTTCTCATTTAATTGCAAAATTCACAAGCACAATAAAACCACATGTTTTAGAAGGTCTGTCAGTAGATGAGTCATGGGATCTGTTTAGAAGAAAGGCATTCCTCAAGGGAAAGAGTCGGGTCCTGTAGATGAGAGAATTAGAGAAGAGATTGGAAAGAGGTGTTGTGGAGTTCCTTTGGTCATAAAGGCAATTGCGAGGTTAATGTCTTTGAAAGATAGAGACCAGTGGTTGCCCTTTATCCGACAAGAACTTCCAAATAGGGTCCAAGATGATAACATCATTCACACCCTGAAGTTAAGCTATGATGCTCTCCCATCATTTTTGAAGCATTGTTTTGCTTACTGTAGCTTATTTCCCAAAGGTCATAAGATAGATGTAAAATATTTGATTCGACTTTGGATTGCACAAGGGTTTGTTAGCTCTTCAAATTCAGGTCGTAGGTGCATTGAGATTGTTGGTCTCAAGTGCTTTGAGAGTTTACTATGGAGGTCCTTCTTCCATGAAGTGGAAAAGGATAGATTCGGGAACATAGAAAGTTGCAAAATGCATGATTTTATGCATGATCTTGCAACCAAAGTCGCTGGTTTTCAGAGCACCATAGTAGATCGACAAGGAAAAAATAGCAGTAGTAATGTGACTCGGCACGTGTCATTTGACAAGGAATTGGATTTGTCACAACAAATTCCAATTCTCTTGCCTTGTGCAAAACGTCTAAGAACACTTGTATTATTGCAAGGCGGCAAATGGGATGAGGGGCCATGGGAGTCTATTTGTCGAGAATTTAGGCATTTACGTGTGCTTGTTTTGAGTCATTTGGGAATTAAGCAAGTGTCACCTCTCATTGAAAAGCTCAAGCACCTTAAATATCTTGATATTTCATATAATGAGATGGTGGCACTTCCTGATTCTGTCACCAATCTGGTAAATTTGCAAGTGCTCAAGCTCAATGTTTGTAGTAACCTTAAGGAACTACCAAGAGGTATTGATAAGCTGATCAATCTGAGGCATCTTGATGTTGGTTGCACTTTTGATGAAGATTTATGTGAAAATTTAGAGTATATGCCTCGTGGGATTGGGAAATTAACTAGTCTACAGACATTGTCATGTTTTGTGGTTGCAAAATAAAAGAGTCCTAAATCTGAGATGATAGGTGGATTGGATGAGTTGAGTAGGTTAAATGAATTGGGAGGGAGCCTAGAAATTAGAAATAAGAGTAGATGGATATGAGAGGAATTCTCGTATATCACAATTTGAAGGAGCTAGATTGATAGATAAAGAATATCTTCAGCCGTTGACCATACGGTGGGACCTAGAACTGGATAGTGACTCAAATATTGATTTGTTTGATAAAATGTTGCAAAGCCTCCAGCCAAACTCGAATCTTCAAGAGTTGATAGTTGAAGGCTATGGAGGTATGAGGTTTCCAAGTTGGGTTTCAAATCTCTCAAATCTTGTAAGGATTCGTCTAGAAAGCTGTAGAAGACTTAAGCATATCCCTCCGTTAGATGGAATCCCTTCTCTTGAAGAATTAGGTATTTGCGATTTGGATGATTTGGAGTGCATAGATAGTGAGGGGGTTGGAGGAAAAGGAGTGTCGATGTTTTACCCATCGTTAAGGAAACTTCGTATCTCTAGTTGTCCCAGACTGAAGGGATGGTGGAAGAGATGGAGTAGAGATGAGATGAATGATGATAGTGATGAGTCAACAATAGAAGAAGGGTTGAGAATGCTCTGTTTTCCACGTCTTTCTTCCTTGAGCATTTTTGAGTGTCCAAATCTGACTTCAATGCCGTTGTTTCCAACTCTCGATGAAGGTCTTCGTTTGCGGGCAACTAGTTCAATGCCATTACAGCAGACAATGAAGATGACATCACCAGTCTCTTCTTCTTCTTCATTTACCCGTCCTCTCTCCAAATTGAAGAGACTATATATGTATTCAATTGATGGCATGGAATCTCTTCCGGAAGTAGGGCTGCAAAATCTCTCTTCTCTTCAAACGCTAAGGATCTATGAATGCAGAAGATTGAAGTCTCTGCCATTGCCTGATCAGGGGATGCATTCTCTTCAGAGATTAGAAATCTATAGCTGCAGAGAATTGAAGTCTCTATCTGAATCTGAATCTCAAGGGATGATACCCTACCTTCCCTCTTTGCAATTATTAAGAATCGATGACTGCAGTGAAGAGCTGAGCGGAAGAGCAAGAGGATGGGGAAAGGAGAGGGAGGAGGAGTGGCCTCCTAACATTAAACACATTCCAGCTGATATTGGAATTGATGGCTACTACATTCAAAAGGAGGGTCGCTATGTAAAGGGTGAAGGATTGAGATTGTACTCTTAAGGAGTATTTTCACCGAACATAAATGAAAGGTATTTAACGTCTTCCTTCATTCATTTAATTTCTTTTATTATTATTATTATTATTACTCCATACTCTCCCTCTCCCTCTCTCTATGTATTTTGTTACCCACAAATCTCATCTTTTCAAATTTGATGGTTAGCGCATTTTCACCGTGAGGCTACTATTCTTAAATATAAAGGTTTTTAACAGCTTCCTTCCTTCATTTAATTTCTCTGATTATTATTATTATTATTAATCCCTGCTCTTTCTCTATATTTCTTTATTTTATTATACACAAATCTCATCTGACAAAATTATTATATTTTTTCTATAAATATTGGTAACATTTTTTAATTAATTAAAGTTCCATTTTTTTTTGTGTTTAAATATTAATATTAAAAATAATTTTTAAAAAATAAAAATGTTATCTTAATATATTTTTAAATAAAAATTATTTTTTTAAAAAATAAAGCTCTTACATAGAAAGGGGTTCAGCCCTCAACAAAACGACAGATTACCCCCATCTCTCTTCCCTACCTGCACAAAGTAAAGCCTTCTCCAATCACCTAATCTATCGTATTTTTATTTTTTTTTAAGAAAAAACTGAAGGTTCTGCTTGTCTGAAACCAACATTTCATGCTACTTTGGTTTCTGTTTAGACTAATGCAGCTTCTGTTTAACCTTTTGTTTTCGGCCCCCTTTTGACATCTTTTTTGGTGCAGGTATGGTGGCTGGACTGGGTTTGATAAATCCGAAAAGGTAATCAATGCTGGGATCGTCATAGAGGATGGAACAAGCTGGATCGGGTACAGTACTGAAGCTATCTCTTAATGCCTTTTTGTTCTTGCTTTATGGAGTTTAGTCGATGAACATGTGTGTACAGAAACTAAATTCTATGCCTAAATAATAAATCTTGATCCTTCCTGCGTTTACTCTCTCTCTCTCTCTATTTATTTTGTATTAGACTAAGTCGACTTCCATTATTTCAAATCTTTAATTTTCTAAACAAGTAAAGGCCTCAATTTTTAAAATAATATCTTTGAATGAAATTATCTTAATTCAAAAACGTCAAGTGAAATAATTTAATGTTCTGCTATCTAAACAAGCAAAGGCTTCTCTTTTTTAAATAATTTATCCTTCTATCTACATGGTTGGAAAATCAAACAAATCAAGGGAGAATTGGAAAACATGACTTTTATGTTATTTTATTTTTTATACTGGTAGTGAAGAAATGGTACTGTAGTTTTAAGAGGGCCAATGAGCATTCTGAAATGGTGAAATCTAACTTGTTGATTATACAATGGGGATGGAATGTATGTTCTTCTTGATGGGCACTAGATCATCATTCAAGAAAGGAAGCGCTTAGTTTTCTCTCTAAGGTACGGTTTTCATGAGCTTTGTATGTATATGAAGTTGTTCTTTTGCAGAGATTTCTTATTTAAGTTGGCAAGTTTTTGAGATATGGCTTGTTGTCAAACATTTGTGTGCAGGTTTCTCTACTTAGAAACAGATACAGAGCATCTTCTGATACTGTGGATTTGTTGTATTTTCCAGGGCAGCGACAAGCTTCGATGAGATCGCTTTTTTTTTTTCTACAGGTCATGCGCTTCCATTTTCAGAATTCCAAAGTGGAGGTATTTTGATCTTAGGGATGGTTAAGTATGTGCTACTGATAAGCATATTTAAATTTATTGAACATAGATAAGTATAATAGTTTTCTACTTTTCCAAAGACCTTGATGCTGCATGCATTTGACTTTCTGGTTTTCTTTCCAATTTCTATGAGCAATTTAGTGTCGAAGCATGTGAGTTTTATATGCATTAAGAGTATCCAATTACCCAAGTATTTTCTCTCTTTGAATTGAGTTTGATTTCATAATATAAAAATATGTTTGGTTACAATAGGCAAGTGATTTTCTGTTTTCACATGCTTCTGTCAAGTTGTCATTGACCTTTCTAGTGGTGTCCTTTTTTTACTGAACTTTTAGAATTGAATCTTGGTTGCAGGAAATAGGTCAGAGAATATTGGATGCCGCTACACATATTAGTTATATATTCACAGGGTGCAGTTCCGGTAACATTGAAGCAGTAAGCCGAGCTTCAAATCTTGAAGATGAAAAAACTGTTTGGAGAGTTGCTGATATAATTAATCTTAAATTCTTGTTGTAGATGAATCAGGTTCTGCTCCTCTAAAACAGAATTTTCCTGCTCCTTTGGTTTCTGTTGAGGCAAATGCAGCTTCTGTTTAACCTTTCTTTTTGGCCCCTTTTCGACATCTTTTTGGTGTAGATACAGTGATTGGACTGGGGTTTGATAAAGTTGAAAAGGTAATCAATGATGATTTCATTATAGAGGATGGAACAGGCTGGATCGGGTATAGTACAGAAGTTATCTTTTAATGCCTTTATGCTTTTGCTTAATGGGGTTTACTGAATGAACATGTGTACAGAAACTAAATTTTATGCTTAAATAATAAATGTTGATCTTATTCAAATTTGCAAAAGTTCTTCATATGATCCTTGTATTTACAGGGCTTTGCAGGCCTGTGACAAACTTGACAGAAATCTGTTCACACTCCATACGTTGCATATACATTTCATTTGCAGAACCAAATTGCAGGTATTGATCTTACAGCTGGTAAATCTTGAAATATTGATAAGATGTCTGAAGTTGATGACCGATAACCATTATGTGCATATGTTGTGTTTACCTGTTTGTTGATCATGTGTATTTTCTCTGGTTGAAGCTGCAAAGTAAAACTTTGATTCAGTCTCAGATGGTAGAATCATCTTTGCACTCTGGTGTGGTATGGATCAACCAGACACCGGACATCCACATCAAACCAGGTATTAGACTAAATCAACTTAAAGTTTTTCATATCTTCTACTTGTATTTGTTTGGCATAACTTCTAGTTTTCTTTCCCCAGTTCTCCAATCAATTGGTCCTTGACTGATTCCAACTATGCTCAAGCTTGCTGGTTGCATCAAACTTTACCCTTTACCTCTTGCACTTTCCCTCTCTTTCAAGTTTCATGTTGAGCAGGAGGAGTATTACCCTACAAGGTGTGAATTGTACCAAGTTTATTTTGCTCTTAATGTCTCCCCTAAAGGTCAATAGATTATTAACTCTTGTACCATTTTGATGAATTTCAGTCCAACCAAGCTTGACCATGATGTCTTCGGTCTCAAGGGATGTCTCCACGGCTTTAACTGGCTTTTTGCAACTCGTTACATGGTGAAAGCAGTTGGATTTTTTTTTTTTGCTTGTGTCTCAACAGAACATCTTGTAGGAATTAGGTCTGAATATTCAGTGTTTCAATTATATTCACCATCATAATTTCCTCGAGATCGAGTAATTCTCATTTCTCAGATATGATATTCTCACCTTCCTCTTGTTTGCTGATGGAGAAGGAAAGAAATTTGACTGGGAATTTCCCAATTTTATCCATTGAATGACCAAAACTAAGCCCCCCTTTGCCAGACATTTCAGTGTCACTCCTAGTCTGATGTACACATTCTTTTCTATGTTAAAAATCTGTCTCATCCTCTTTAACAGCCCTCCAACAGATCACAGGGCCTCATTGACCATTGCAAACAGAAAACTAAAATGTTTATTTGATGCCAAGTTGAGTAGATAACCAAAAGAATGTCACCGCAATTTCTTCTGTTAACAGACTAAAGCATACAAAAGTTGTTTGGGCATCAGACCTGTAACCACTCAAGTCTAACAATATAAAAATATAAAAGAACAAAATTAGCTAGCAAAAATGTGAACAGCAACCAGATTGATAACAGGGTCAGACTCTATAATTAGCAACCTCAAATGGTAGAATCATCAATGAACACTCCTGTGCGAAATTAATTGGTCAAATGGATATCAGACATCCACATCAGACCTAGTATAGGACTGCTTCAAGTGAAGTTCTTTTCAATGTCCTTGTCGCCGTTTGTGTTTGGCGTAACATTCTAGCTTCCTTTTCCTCAGTTGTCCAAGCAATTTACTGTTGATGAGCTGAATATTTGGTACTTTACCGTCTGGAACAGTCTTCAAGCATCTGAGTTGTACATCTCTCTACTCCAAGCAGCTTCTTTGCCCTTGAAATTTCATTCTTTCTATTGTTTCCTTTCCCTTTATTAGGAGGGTAGGACTCAATAGAAGTGCTACCCTAGTATCTTTGATTATAAAGAAACCAACCAGCTCAGGTAAGCATAGTATATAAAAAAAAACTTGAAGATTGACTTCTCTGGAGTCCAATCATGCAAAAATCAAGGATTGCTGCAACAAGAAGAGTTCATATAATAATAGATTACTCTATAGATCAAGGGGAAAATGCAACGATATTCAATCTCTTTAGTTAAGCTCGATTTTCGGCTAGCCTAAAAGCAGTAAGATTTATCATCACAATTGCCACTGTTCTTCAGATAGGATTGCATTTTAAATAGTTGTCAACCATGACTTGGAACCTGAACCGGGTTGACATCAAAAACATCCTCAATGTCGAGTAGGGCTTCCCCGTTGTCCAATTGTGTCAAGTTCTGAATTTGATTGCTTGCCATGGACTTTGGTGTGCGAGTTCCTTGTGTCAGAAACAGATTTGTTGCGTCTTATGATATTTTGAGTTTTATGTTGTTTTACAGGCTTTTAACGAGCATTCTGATGAGATTTCTTGACACTTTATAGATTGCATACATTCCCTCAGACGAACTCCAAATCGCAGGTATTGATCTTAGAGCTGATAAATCTTGTGCCTCAAATAACACGTCTACAGTTGATGGAAGATAGGCGTTCTATACATATTTTTTGTTCTGATGTTGGTTGATTGTGTTTATTGTTACCTAATCAATTAAATTTTTGAGTTGAGATGAATATTAAAAATATAAATAAGAATAATAATTAATTACAAAGACCAACACTTGAATCTCATATCATTGAAAGAACTACAATTCAAGTTTTCTCCTGCATCCCAACAAAAGGAAACAAGAAATTAACATCATTTTCTCACAACAAAAATTTATTAATATATTGGCATTCTCTTCAGTAATCCCTTCCAAAACTATTCCCTCTGTAATACCTCAGCTGCAAAGAAACCTGCCTTTCGATTAACAGTTGCTGTCGAAAATTATTAATAAAAATCTCAGCCCTCTTATCAATATCTTCATCTGGCGAGCCATAACTTCTAACCCTTTCAAATGTTCGAACTGGCTTGTACTTTTGATGATCTGATTCAACATCTTCAATTGCCCCATGCAATCCAATTCTATCATTAAAGCTCAACCTCCTTGTCCTTCTAGAGGAAGAAGAAGAAGACGCAATGCTAAGAATTGAAGCCAATCGCCACTTTCTGAAATTGAAGCTAAGTAGAAAGTTTATTTTCTTGACTGCCCTCTTCAAAGGGCCGAAAGCTGACCACCTCTGCTTCCCCATTTTGAGTTCTGATTTCTTTTGTTGCTTAGAGCTTATGAGTGAAGGAATTTATAGGAGGGTAAGGACAAGTAGAAGATTGTGACGTAAGATACACGGTTATTACAAGGAAGCGTGTCTGTCAGCATACTTTGCTGCTACCACCGTGAGGAATTTCCTGTCTTGGTGGGTGACAGGGGGTTTAGACTTGATAAATCACAGATGCACTATTTGCATCGTTTGACCTAGATTTCTGAGAAAATTCTTTTTTCTCATTGGAGTGTCATTTCGGGATGTGAAAATGCTGTTAAAATGTCACCGGCCACTTAATAATATAATTGTTTCTATTTTTTTTTTATCTTCTTATAACATCTGTTATCTTATTCTTGCTAACTAAGTTTCAGGACACTTGCGATTATGGTGGTTAAGCCCCGTCACCAACTTGAATGAATTTTAGTTAAGTTATACAAATTATTAACTCAATTAATTTTTTTAATTAAAAATTAAATAATATTATTTTAATTAAATCAATTTAAATAATTTAACTTAATGATTTATAAATTGATCATAACCTATTAAACCAAATATTTTTTTTTCAGTTCAAAGGAATAGATCTAACTTCTTATATGGACTGTTTGGAATCGATTCTAACCCACCAAGTAAAAGAAAAAAGACTGAACTAATTACCTTGTCAATTGCAAAATTCCTTCCCTTATTCAGACAACAATCAATTACTAAATAAATAAATTAATATTAATATATTATAAGGTAGTCGTGTTCATGACGAGTATAATGATAGCGTTGGTGGAGGACAATGTGGTTTTGTGATGAAATGTAGGTGGTGGTGGTGGAAATATTGGATAGAAAAAGGCTGAATTATACCCTCCAATAATTAGAAATCCGAGACTTCTTTAATCAAAGAAAATGAGAAGAATATTCTTTAATGGGATAATGCACAGGAATTCAGTCGAGTAACAAATACAATTATGTATCAAAATTCTCACACCATCTTCTACCAAGAGTTCTTTCTTGCTCCAATGGCCGTTGTACAGGCACAACAAGTTTAAACAATTGTTCAGCTGTAAAAACTCCAACAGTTTTAGAACCTGAGCTGTTAGTAGAGCTATTTAAATTACTATATTTTACAACAACAACCATTCTATACATCTTTTCTAAAATTAGATCAACCACATGGCCGATAGACGTCGTGGTTGTAACACAAGGTGGAGGGCTTCTCATCATTGTCATCAGGGGGGCATTCAACTGCAAAATATTTAAAACATCATCATGCATCCAAATAAGCATCAAGTGAGACTTGATAATGGTGGAATTCAACTAGGTGAGTCAACAAAAGTTATAATCTGAAGTCACTGAGAAGGAAGAACGGTAAAGTACCTCAGTGCAGTCTTCACGATGCAATAGTCCCACACAGCTGCCCCAGTCATCTACAATAGGCACAACTTGATCCCAAAAGAAGCGCATAACCACTTTCTTCAAGTGGAGGGTACCAAGTAAAGGCTTAGCTGCTTTTAGTGGCATCATGATGCTCTCGATTGGTTCACTTGGTAATACCTGAACAGAGAGGTTGAACTCAAGTTTGTCAGAGAGGTTCACGTGGTGATCTGTAGCTTGTAGATTGTCAAACATGACCTTAAGTTATCACAGGTGGAAAACTCTTAGTCGCATAATGGCATCTATCATCCATAAACGAGTTTATTAAAGAGTCCAACAAGAACCAAATATTTGCTACTAAGGGTATTCAATTGGGTCGCATTCTTGGCAAGAGCCATTCATGTAAAAGAATCACCCGTGGTGGATCCAGTCTCAACATGTATCCATCTTGTGTTTTTTTCATTATCAGTCAATAGGAGATCCATTGCATGCTTCAAGAACATGGAATGCTGATAAATAAACTCACGTACCTGAGGAAGCAGATAAGGACTGAATATCGAATTGGTGAATCCCAACAAGACCTCTATGCGCATAGCAACCTACATTCCACAGGTAAATTGAGGGTTGGGAACAACTTTTGTAAGAAATAACAGCCATTACTTAAAAAGTCACATGTAACATTGCATAATTTCAAAATCCAAATTTCTAGGCTAAGTTGACAAAGCAATAAATAAGTTATGGAAATTTAGGTTCAATCATGAAATGTCTGAAAGATCTTCTTAACACTGGTTTCCCAAAAAGTCAACGTATCCACCAAACACTTGTAATGCTCGTAATGCTCTGAGCCAGTTGACAAGCAGTAAGAAATAACATTTCAGCTGACTCCATCATTGCATAATACAGAGCATCCAGTTAAACAGATTACTTGATATGAAACCTAAATCAGGGGCGCATAGTCACTCTTCATTTCATTTAGTCATGAAAAGTAAATTGCAATTACATACCATGCCTCCTCGACTTGTCCATGGTATCCGTTTCCATTTTAGTACAACATTTGTGAGATTTTCCAGAGCCACATTAACCTGACAAAAGGATAACACACAAACATTGTAATGTTCAGTAATTTCTCAATCACATCAGCTAATCACAGAGAGTAGTGCTATTTGGAAACAAGAATAGCTTTATCATTTAAAGAAAATAAAAACACAAAGCAAGTACAATAGCACAGTTGTTTGTAGTACCTGGCCATCATTTAAAGCTGCCTCCATGAGAAGATGATCTGCTTCTTCTTGAAGAGCTAGAGAGATGGCTCCAGATGAATCTGGCCACAATCGCTTGTGCAGATTTTTTACCATATTGTAATCTCCTTGACTGGCAAAAGCACGCATAAGGGAAAGATAGAGGTGAGGCTTTGGTCGAAGCTTTGGGTTCACACCAGCAAGTTTTATTATTTCTCCAAATACACAGATGGCACCTAGATGTATCACAGCAAATATCTCATGAGTGCTTATAAGACTTTTGCTCTATTTATATATCAAGAATAATTTAGAACCATTGCTGGTGTAACACCCCTAAATTTGCATTGGCTATAATTGGTGATTTCTTTAGAATAATGCAAGATTAGAGAAAATTAGGGGACAAAAGTCAAAGAACTAAAGAAAAGAAGGTTCAAAATGCAATTACTAACTTAAGTAGGTGAAGTAGGATAAATTTTGCATGATTAAGTAGGTGAAGGAAGACAAGTTTTAGCATGTCATGCTTATCAGGTGTCAAAAGGAAGGTAGAGATGTGCTTTCCTTCAAAATTTTCAGAACTACATCGTTTTCTTGAACTTAAGAGAGAGCTAAACACCATCCTATAAACTAAACACTACCAAACCATATATTCCAAGAACAAATTGTAAGGTATTAGGGCTTAAATTCATTAGAATTGTTAGAAAGAAAACCAAAGATAGATTGTGAGGTAAATGAAAGGAAAGTAAAGGAAAAAGTAAGGGGTAAAGGGCTAAAGCTTATGGTGAGTGATTAAATTAATAAGTATGCATAAATCCTATTGTTTTTGGATGCTTTTATGTATGAAGAATTTCTTTAAATGCTTGCTGGATTTTCAGAATATATATGTATAACCTTAGTTTTCAATGGAAACTTCATATGATGATTGCTAAATAAGAGTATGACCGTGAAAGATTGAAAGCATTATGTGTTTTTTAAAGTAAAAGATATGTTTTAGCCCAAATATTGTGTTGATATAATTGCACATGATATGTGAAAAGAAGAAAGCTTGCTTTACATGAAATAGTGGCCACCTATATGCTACATATGCTACCATTGAGTAGTATATGGATATGAGATATGGACATTCAATTGTCATACATGTTTCCTTGTGCAAATATTATGTCGATATGATGTTAGGCATATATGTGGAAAACTTAGAAGTTTCCCATGCTTATTTCTTTAATCATTCACTGGGTTATCTCATTAGTAGTTGATAAATTATTTTCATAGAATCAAGATGAGGTTGAAAGAGGGCTCAAGAGATAGGCTACCAACCGAAGAGTCTTTGGAGTCCTAGCTTGAAGTTTAACTTAGTGATGCTATTGTATCTTTCATAGGTTAGCTTTTGAGTATGGGTCATTACACATGTAAATGCACATGTAAACGTATCATGCATGGACTCTTTTAGTGTGTAATTGATCAATAGGATAGCTATGTGCAAAGATGTAAAATATAAGTGAATGATCAAGACAAGACAACAAGATGTCATATAAGTTTGTTTAATGGACAGCAGGTTGTGTATGCTTATAAATACATGTCTGGTAGGTAAATTTAATTGATTAGGTCACAATAAGAAGTAATTAGAGAGGTTGGTTTACTTAACTAACTTAAAGCACAATTCTAAAGTGAATATAATCAAAGATAATATGATGCATTACCAAAGTAATTCGGAGAGGGGTGTGACAGCTAGCGTCAGAAGTGAAAGAAGTAGAAGTTCAACTACACTTTGTGTAGCCTTCACCCATTAAAATGAATCAGCTGGTACTATTCAGCATGAAAAAAAACAGAAAGCACTTTTTTTAAAGAATACATGCATGCATATATGGTTAAATGCTTAAATATTACAAAATGCTGATATTAATTCAAATTTCAATTCCAATGCAGCTTATAACCTAAATTGATAAGCACTGCAGAACCCTGAGTAAAAATCCAAATGTGGCATACCATTCATGGAACCACAGTTTAGCAATGCATCAACCATTGCTGTGAATGCAGTTCGATCAATAACTAAATTCTGATGCATTTTCATTTCATAGACAATCTTCAGAACTGACAGGAGATCCTTGGCACCACCAAAGCCCTGCAGAGGAAAGGAAAGCAATAGAACAGCTAAACACAAATTTTTTAACTGCAATCTCTGACTCACACACAAGAAGCTCAAGAGGCCACTTCAGCAGTAAAATAAGCACGCCATTTTGTTAAATGGTTTTTGAACACTTTGGTAAATATTCTAAATTCTCAAATTCGAATTTCCACAAACTCCTCATCACAAAATAAAGTATATATGCACAATTCACTGACCTGAAGTAATGTTGTGTAAGTGACAACATCCGGATAAAGCTTGTCATGACTAAAGTTTTGTGCTTTGTCCTGAAAAAGGTCAAGGGTTTAATAATTTAAGTAAACTAACGTAACTTCTTGTGCAACAACCTAATTTCTTGTATACAGAGGCTCTAAACTGGCCTTTCAAATGCATGCTTGTGACCTTCATTTCGTCAAAGAATTGCATTGCAGCATCCAATTTCCCAGCCTTCACACATGCAGATATCAGAGTGTTATAGGTGAGCCTGTCAGGAGTTAATCCTAACTCCAATATTTCATCATGCACAGGCAAGGCATCTTGAGGACAGCCAGCACTTATATATCCCTGAAAGGTCAAAGAGAAAGATGTTTAAAATGATAACAAATACTAGATATTTGTTTCTCAATGGAATGCCATAAAACCCAAAAGTACAGATCAGTGCTCAACCTTCATTAACAAGTTATATACCAAGATGGAAGGATTGCAGCTTTCATGAAGCAAATAACCATAGCGGGCTAGAAGACCCTTAGCTCGGCGTATATCTCCTGCACTACAGCAGTGCAAATGCAGCAATATAAATAAGCTCATGATTTTCAAAATATCAATAAATAAAAAAACCCCATGCTTGTAGTGAGACCACAATAAGTAAATAGATTTACTAAAACAAGCAACGAAAAGGCAATTTGTCCTAGATATTTCAAATTTGGGCTCGATGTCTTATCATGAAATGGTAATCCTAATCAAGCACAATCCAATCTATCCAGTTTATCAAGAAAAGCTCTTAACAGTTTCAAGTGCTGCCACTAAAGAACCTGGAAACAAAACAAAGCCCATAACTTCATCTCTTATTTTACAAACCTGCTGAAATTAGAGCATTTAAGAGACCAAATATCATCGGAGCCGACAACTTTGGACTTCCAACAGCTGTACCCATTTCCACTGATTCCAATATCTGAAATGCTTCATCAATTCTTCTAGCCACACCCAAACCCTATCGAACAATAATTAAAGTAATAGTCAAACTAATATGAAATCAAAAACAAAAGTTGCGAAAACAGAACACCCCATTTCAAATTCAAGTACCTTCAACAGAGTCCCATAAGAGACACCATCAACCCCACAACTTTCTGACTTGCACATTTCATCAAACACCTTAAGAGCAGACTCGGTATCCCCGCAATGCACACAAGCTTCCATCACCGCATTCATAACTATCGTATTTAACTTCCCATACCTTCTCTTAGCACTCTCAACTTCCTCAAAAATCTGTTCCAATTGTCTTCTTCTAGTGAGCTGAACTATACGAAAGGTAAGGCGTTTGAGACTATGATGAGGCTTCTGAAACCTACGACGAGTGGGTGTAGAGGAATAAGAGAAGGTGATTTTGAAAGTGGGTAATGGGTTTGATGATGGGAACTTAGTAGAATAGAGGGAGAGAAGATGATTTTGCATGGCATTGCTGGTGATGGTAGTAGTGAAAAAACCCATTAATGATCAGCCATGGAAATGAAGGTGGAGCTTAGAGAGGGAGAGGAGAGGGAAACAAGGATAACGGATAATGTGTGGGCAAAGATGGAAATTAATGGCGGGTAAATAAGTGGAAGACGCTAAAGTTGGTTAGGTTTGGAGATGGACTATTCATCTTGTAGTTACCCGGCCCGTGACCTGGGTTTTGGGCCGATACAGGGTCATGGACCGGGTCAGGTCTATGAACTTCAGTTACCAAAAATACCATAACCAACTTCAAAAAATTACACTCGAAATCCTTCTCCTCTTCCTCTATTATCTTCCTTCACTTATAAAGAACACAAGGGCTGGATCTGTTCGGGTCAGACAAATACTCTCTCTCTATCTCTCACTGAATTCCACACGCTCTCTCTCTCTTTCTTCTAGTTGGATCTCACCTCATCGTTATACGGTTCGTTTTGCCTCTCGAATTCTTTCTCGATCTGTTTGGATTCCGAGAAAGTGATTCCATTTTCTCAGTACCCAAAGTTATTGCTCTTTTATCTGTTTTGAATTATCATTACTATCATCTATGGCTCTAATTGATTGATTTTTAGGTTTCGATGTGCTCACAATATAAGACGACGACTTTTTTTATTGATTATTGCTTTGTATTTAGGATTCTGATCTGAGTTTAGACTGAGCAGATCTGAAATGCGTTTTTTTTTTATTAATTTCTAGATCTAATTTTGATTATTTTTGAGTAATTTAGTTGATTAGCTGTTATTGTTTAATGTTTTTGGTTTTGGTTTTGGTACTAATTACAGATTTAGTTACATTTATGTGTTAATCGTGCTGGATCGGTAATTTAGGTAAAAATTTGGTTAGTGATTTGTGTGTGAATTTTGATGGAAAGTTGTAAGAATGTGCTGATTTGGGAACACTAGTGGAAAAAGTTGGGAGTTTGTGAGAATTCGGTGGTGCTGAATTGTTTGAAGAGAAGGTTGAATTTGTTTTGTTTTGTTAAATTAGTGATCACATTGATTAGTGTTTACGATTTGAAGAATTTAAAATGAGAATGCTGTTAAATTTTAATGCCTAGTGCTGATTTGATTTTGCATCTAGTTGCAAATTTGGTGTCCTTCAAATCGGCATTATTATGTGAATGGAATGTGTTAAATCATGTGGTATCTGTAATGTAGGTAGAATAAGTTTGGTCACTGTGGTAATTCTAACTGAATTCAATGGAAATGGTAGGATGTTGTTAAGAATTTGAGTTGTGCCTGTTGGCTTAATATTATGAAATAGAGAGGCTAAATGTATATATCATGATATTTGTGGTATTTTTTTTTAATCTTGTGCTTTGCTGAATAGAGATGAATTATTTATTTATTTAGTTGTTCTTAAATTTTGTTTTTCACAGTCGGTGCTCTTTTTGCCTTTTCTTGCCTGTTTATCTTATATTGATTTCAGTTAACATGACTTTTTTGTATTACCAGGTATAAAAAAGAGATGGAGAAGTCTTGTACATTTCTTGTGCACTTTGATAAAGGGACCCCAGCTATAGCTACGGAGATCAAAGAGGCGCTTGAAGGCAGTGATGTGTCGGCTAAGATCGATGCCATGAAGAAGGCAATTAGTCTTCTATTAAATGGGGAAACCTTACCACAACTGTTTATCACCATAGTCAGATATGTCCTGCCGTCGGAAGACCACACAGTCCAGAAACTTTTGCTTCTGTATCTGGAGATTATTGACAAGAAGGATGCCAAGGGGACGGTGTTACCAGAGATGATTCTCATATGCCAAAACCTGAGGAACAATCTTCAGCACCCCAATGAATACATTCGTGGGGTGACATTGAGGTTTCTCTGTAGATTGAATGAGACAGAAATAATTGAACCACTTATCCCTTCAGTCCTTCAGAATCTAGAGCACCGACATCCATTCATTAGGAGGAATGCTATCTCAGCTGTGATGGCCATTTATAAGCTTCCTCACGGTGAGCAGCTTTTGGTTGATGCTCCAGAAATGATTGAGAAGGTTCTGTCAACAGAGCTAGATCAGTCAGCTAAGAGGAATGCTTTTCTCATGCTCTTTAATTGTGATCAAGATCGGGCCACTAATTACCTCTTGACCAATGTTGATAAGGTCTCTGAATGGGGTGAACTGCTGCAGATGGTTGTCTTAGAGTTGATTCGGAAGGTGTGCAGAACAAATCGAGGAGAGAAGGGAAAATACATTAAGATCATTATATCATTGCTGAATGCCCCTTCTAATGCAGTTATTTATGAGTGTGCTAGTACACTTGTTTCTTTGTCATCTGCACCTACTGCTATTAGAGCTGCTGCCAGCACCTATTGCCAGCTTCTAATTTCTCAGAGTGACAATAATGTGAAGCTTATAGTTCTTGATCGTCTGAATGAGCTCAAGTCTTCTCATAGAGAGATCATGGTTGACAGGATTATGGATGTGCTTAGGGCGCTATCCAGCCCGAATCTAGACATTCAGAAAAAGACTCTAGATATTGCCCTTGATTTGATCACCCCAAGGAACATCACCGAGGTTGTTCTCATGTTGAAGAAGGAAGTTATGAAGACTCAAAATGGCGAGCTTGAGAAGAATGGTGAGTACAGGCAAATGCTCATCCAAGCCATCCATTCTTGTGCCATCAAGTTCCCAGAGGTGGCAAGCACAGTGGTTCATTTGTTGATGGATTTCCTGGGAGACAGTAATGTTGCTTCAGCTATTGATGTTGCCATATTTGTCCGGGAGATAATTGAGACAAATCCAAAACTTCGGGTTTCTATTATAACAAGACTGTTGGATACTTTCTACCAGATACGAGCTGCAAGGGTTTGCTCCTGTGCTCTTTGGATAATTGGCGAATATTGCCTGTCCCTTTCTGAAGTTGAAAGTGGCATTGCAACCATCAAGCAATGCCTGGGAGAATTACCATTTTATTCAGTTTCAGAAGAAGGGGAAGCACCTGCTGATGCTTCTAAGAACTCTCAACAACCAAGTTCTGTTACAGTTTCTTCTAGAAGGCCTGCTATTCTTTCTGATGGGACTTACGCAACACAGAGTGCTGCTTCTGAAACTGCCTTTTCCCCTCCTACCATTGTTCAGGGGTCATTGGCTGCTGGGAACTTGAGATCCCTTCTTCTCACTGGTGATTTTTTCCTGGGAGCAGTTGTAGCATGCACTTTGACAAAGCTTGTTCTGAGATTGGAAGAGGTGCAGCCTTCTAAGGTTGAAGTAAACAAAGCGTCCGCCCAGGCATTGTTGATCATGGTCTCTATGATACAACTTGGGCAGTCACCAGTTCTATCACACCCAATTGACGGCGACTCTTATGATAGGATTCTCTTGTGCATAAGATTACTATGCAGTACAGGTGATGAGGTCAGGAAGATATGGTTGCAGTCTTGCCGTCAGAGTTTTGTCAAAATGCTTTCAGAGAAACAGTTGAGGGAAACTGAGGAACTAAAGGCGAAGGCTCAGGTTTCTTATGCACAACCAGATGACCTAATTGATTTCTACCATTTGAAGAGCAGGAAGGTAAGAAAGATTTGCATTTTTTAGTTTTTGACTTGGAGTTTGCTAAGAGCTGCTGCTAGTTTTGGTTATTAGTATTTGTTACTATTATTGATACATTCCTTGATAGTTGCTTATGGAAAAGTGATATTAATATTTGTTTTTGAGCTATGCTGCATTCCCCCCTTAAAACTCATGTAGCTGCATATTTTACATGATTTTTCTGATGCTCTGAACCAAGTCTCTTAAAAGCTGCTTGTTTACCCTTTCATTCTTTGAGAGTTGGATCTGCTTGATATTATTTAAGCGTCATTTTCTTTTAGACTGATTCAGTTTTAGGCATTGGTATCATTTGCTAGCAAAGATTCAATGCCAGTGACCATTTCATGCTATGATGTTTTGTACTTCCAAGTTGATGTTTTCCGCATGTTTCAATGGTCAGGTCTCTTCATTTCATTTTTTTTTTTTTTTGTTGAATATATAGGCAGTACTTGATTTCAGATGCTGTTAATTGATATCACAGTGATTTTCAGTTGATTAGTAAAATTTTCATATTAAGTGTTCCTGGCTTCATCTAAATTACAGGGTATGAGTCAGCTGGAATTGGAGGATGAAGTTCAAGATGATTTGAAAAGAGCAACAGGAGAGTTCATCAAGGATGGGGATGATGCAAATAAGCTTAACCGCATTCTTCAGCTCACAGGATTCAGCGACCCTGTTTATGCTGAAGCTTATGTGACAGTTCATCACTATGACATTGTACTTGATGTCACAGTGATCAACAGGACAAAAGACACTCTCCAGAATTTGTGCTTGGAACTTGCCACAATGGGTGACCTGAAACTGGTGGAGCGGCCCCAGAACTACATCCTAGCTCCCGAGTCTAGTAAGCAGATAAAGGCCAACATCAAGGTGTCCTCAACCGAGACTGGAGTGATTTTTGGAAATATTGTGTATGAGACATCCAACGTACTTGAGCGGACAGTTGTTGTCCTTAACGACATCCACATTGATATCATGGATTATATTTCTCCTGCAGTTTGTACAGATGCTGCTTTCAGAACAATGTGGGCAGAGTTTGAATGGGAAAACAAGGTACCATTGGCATTCCCTTTGACTTATTTATTTCTGTGATCTGTGTTGCATGCCTGCTGCAATGATGTAAGACTATTCAAATTTCATTTGACATGATCATGCAAGGATACAACCCTCACTTTTTTGAGTTACTGGGACATGAGTAACAATTTGCACAATAATATCCGAACTGCATCATTCCATTTATATATAATGATAGCCACTTGAATTGTGGTATGATGTAAAGCCATCATTCTTATCTGCAAAAGCTTTAGTTATTTGGGTATTTAATTCTCTGCTCTTATTTTTGTGGTGAGAAAATGGTTTCTTTGCTGGCCTCAATCTAAACAATCATCCCTTGCAAATTCCGTTGGTGGCTGGCAGTACTAACCATTTCTTTGTTATTGACTTTGATGGCATCACCTGCCTGAATCCTGCTTAAGGGATTGTCTCTAGACTGGATGTTTCTGAATTCAATCTCCATTCTTGTACTCTGTTGTCAAATGGTTTCCTTATTCTTATTTCGGTTTCTGCACACTTCTCTTCTACATCAATTACTGGTGCATTTCGATATATAATAAATTCTAAAAATATTCTTGCTGATATCTTGTGTTTCAGGTCGCTGTGAACACAATAATTCAAAGTGAGAAGGATTTTCTGGATCATGTCATCAAGTCTACCAATATGAAGTGTCTTACGGCACCGTGAGTTATTTTGGTCTACGCACCCCACACATATAACAATAATATAACAAACTCTTTGACTGGTCTGATGTCCTTCCATTGGTATTTGACACAAGTGCTTTTTTGGTCGGTTGAATTTCAGGTCTGCACTAGACGGGGACTGCGGTTTCTTGGCTGCAAATTTATATGCAAAAAGCATTTTTGGTGAGGATGCGTTGGTTAATATCAGCATAGAAAAACAAGCTGATGGGAAGCTTAGTGGGTACATCCGGATACGGAGCAAGACCCAGGGAATTGCCCTCAGCCTAGGGGACAAGATCACTCTCAAGCAGAAGGGAGGCAGTTGATGTAGAAACTCAGCAACGTAGCCATCACAAGATTAGCCATACCCCACTTTGAACTGCAATTTTATATGTTTTGAGAATCAAATTACGAGGGTTGTTAATATTTTTATTTACAAATTCTTAAGAATTGATTTAGGTACTCTACATATTGGTCCTTGAATTTTGTTACTTGTACCTAGAAGTAGTCTTATTCTGGAAGTCCCCTTTGTTGTGTTTGGAGGGCCATATTTCTAGGGTTGGACGTTGTTGGCAGTGGCAGAATCGAGGCCTTTTCATTTGCTTAAAGATCATTCTTTCTTTTTGGTTATTAAGCTTGGTAATGTAGAATAGGCATCCTGCTTGGTGCTGCTTCATATTTTTGGCTTCTACATTTGGTGTGTAGGTCATGTTGAGCTAGCAGGAAGAAGACTTGTATTAGACATGGTGATGAACAATGATATCTGGAACCACAATTTCCATTTCAGCAAAGAACAACTTTTCTGCGTTGGGTTTATGATCGTTATGATTATGTTTAACTAAAATTTACTTGCTCATGCTATATTATATTTTCTTATTTAACATGGTTTTATTGTCTGACCACTTGTAGCTTGTAAATTATCGAGGAAAAAAGTCCCCCACTCTCAAGCATGAGATGGATGGCGCGTTGATTTGCTTCTCTTCTTAGGTTAAAGCAATGACTCGATGACAATTATAAATTGGGGAATTCATCATTCTCAATTACAAGCTCTTTCTGCAAAGTAGTAGCTCTCTTAAATCTTCACCTTTTTGAGGCCGTGGTACATCAATAGCAGATGAAGCCTCCTTGCAGTGAACAAGTCAAGAACAATACAACAGTGGTTTCATGGGGAAGGAGCTTGGCTTTTAGAATTGAAAAAACTGCAGCAGAAAAACAGTGATGAGTACTTGTTAAAAGGGGATTAAGCTTAAATCCATTGCAGATATAATCTTATTTCAAGTTGGAAGAATTTTGGTGGGTTAATGTTACTATTACCGATCAATATTATTTCTAACTTTCTGTCAATCCTTGCATTCGACTCTGATGGTCATTTATCAGGTTCCGCAACTCCCTGCGCGGAAATGCTGACAATTAGCATGAAGTTTTGCAGTTTTAAATATTTAAAACCACTGAATATTATCTCTTAACTGTAAGTAATAAGTACATCCAGTTGGCTGGTTTGTTCATCAGAAACTACAATGAATGATTGATATATACCTTGCCTCGGAGTACTTTTGTATGAACTTGTTCAAGCTCCTTCCATGAAGTATCAAATCAACTCCATCCAATTTGATCTGCTTCAACTTCGGTGTGCTTTGGTTTTCCTCTGAATCCACGATAGCTGCAAGGGTTTCCATTTTAGGACACTGACGAACCTCTACGTTTTCCAAGGATGGCCATTTGAAAGGCAAGCTATCCAAGCAAAAAGCAGCAAGGTTAGGAAGGTAGAGTAGTGAAAGCTCTACTAATTGAGGGAACACCACAATATCAACCGTCACTCTGCCATCTTGTCGTTGCGGTTCCTTTGCAACAACTGTTTCCAGCTCATCACAACCTTTTACTAGCAGTTTTTTCAATTGGCAAAGACTTTGAGCAACAGAAGCATCGAAGAGAACTTTAAGTTTCTTGCAGTTTTGAATGTCTGCAATTTGAAGATTATGCAGGCGCAGTAGTCTAGTAGGGCCGTCCCATATGCACTTCATTGCTGGCAAATCACATAGTGCAAGTTCTCTTAAATGGGACAGCATCTTTTTCTCCTCAAACGCAGGCTTTTCGATTTTGAGGTTGAATACATACTCCAGTGCTTCACATGAATCTACTGAAAGCTCTTCAAGTTCATCGAACCGTTGCAGCAGTTCAAGTGAAGCAAAGACACTAGACAGTTTCACGCACTTGAAAAACCTCATACCCTTGAGCTTCTGCAAAGACATGGACAATTCAGCAGGTAGAGCACCATGGCATAACCCTTTAAAGGATCCCAAACACTGAAGGTCTAGCTTTTCCAGGTGCATCAAACAAGTGTGTTGATGCTGCTCTATTACGGGTGGCATCTTCCATTCTTCACTGTCAATCAAGTACTCAAGGTCAACACAATCAGATACTTCCAGAGTTTTCAAGACAGCTAAGCCATCTCTATCTGCCAACTGGTAAGGGAAAATAGTCCTTAGCCCCTCAAAGGACGATAGTTTAAGATACTGCGTTCTCTTCAGTAATGGCTTGACACAGCCTAGTGAAGGAATCGCGAAAATGTTCTTGGCATTGACCCAACCACAAACCTCAAGATAATTTGATTGCTTGTGATGGACAGAGCCGCGTATGGCTATTTTGAAAACCTCCAATTCAGGAAAACTGAAACCTTCAGGTATACATCCAAAATCAGGGACCTCCATCATTAAGGTGGTTAAGTGGGACAGTGATTTCAGCTCAGCTATGTGCTCTCTGGTGTATTTCATGAAAGAACTTGAGTACAGCTCTTCTAATCTGGACCACCTAGAGATGACATTTGGAGGAAATATGGCATTGAGTTTTTTTCTGCTATGATGGCAGTCTTCCAAATCAAGCAACCTTATATTTGTCAACTCCCCTATTTCCTGTGGTAGGTCTAGGAGCTTGCAATTTGCCAAGCTTAGAACCTCAAGCATTTTCATATTCCCAATAGCAGCTGGGGCAGCAATCCTGCAATTTTTAATGATTAATGTCCGAAGACTTGTTAGATAAGAAAATCCTGGTTCCAATTTCCTCGAAAAGTAAGGATCGCCTTTCGAGATAATATCACTCTGATCAAAAACTTTAAGGGCTGTCATCCCTTTGAAGACTCCATCTGGCATAGGCTGTTCAATACAATTGCCTTGCATCAACAATATCTGGAGGTCTGAGCAGTCCCAGGAAGCAGGGTATCCATTTATCTGATTGTACATTACTGATATCCCAGTGAAATGCTTCAAAGTTTCCGCATTTGGCCACTCCATCAACTTCACCCCAGCTTTCACAAAGTAAATATCAGATGCAATTGTTTTTGCTACATCACGGACAACATTGTTCATTTTGATGCATCCTGTTTCATTGCCTGCTAACAACAGACATGAATCTTTGAGATTTTTTGTGATAGAATGTGCTCGCCTCCTTGCCTCCTGTATATTCAGAACATCTTTGAACATTTCCAGTCCAATCCCGTATCTCACTAGAACCTCTATACAGATGTTGTATTCCTCCGGAAATAAACAGCAAAGCAAGAACATTGACTTAGCTTCCCGATTTTTCAGGTGGTCATAGCTTAGCTTAAGGCACTTATACACGATTTCGTCCGTGCCCTCAATGTTTGAAGGCATTGGTTTCTGAAGTTCTAGAGCAGCTTCTTCCCATTCTTCCAGGGCTTTGTCTCTCATTACCCTTCCCACAGTAACAAGGGCTATGGGCAAACCCCCGCATTCTCTGCAGACCTTCTTTGCCACGGAATTCAATTCGGGAGAGTCGATAACCTCACCAGCATTCATCTTAAGCAAGCCCCATGATTCATTTTCAGATAAAGCATTTAGATGGATGATCTTCGAAGTCTCAATTCCTGTGGTCATAGAATTGCATACTAGTCTGCATCGTGTTGTGACCACAATCTTACGAACTTTACAATTCACATTTTCAGGATCTTGATGATCATCATCCCCAAATGGAATGCCTATGGCAGCAAGATCAAGGGTGTCCCAAATATCATCCAAGATAATAAGGATCTTATCCACATTCTTCAATCTAGCATGCAACCGACCGGCTCTTCCTTGTTCTCTTTTCTCGTCGAACTTGAAGCCCAACATATCTGCTATCTGCTGCTGGATGTTTTTCACTTCAACAGTACGTGACACTACAGCCATCACAACAGCATCGAAAAGCATATCTTCTTTAGCCCTTCTTTCAATTTCTTTGACTAAAGTCGTTTTACCGACACCAGCCATCCCATATATCCCGATAAAATTGATTATATTGCCCTCCAATGCCTCCATGATTTCCATTATAGCCAATCTAGTGCTTTCAAAAATAACAAAATCTTGAGACACTATTTCTGGGGGAGCTGCAGGCATGGAAACATTATCGAACTGCCCATCTACTTTTATCTTTGCGATTGCTGTTATTTTGTTTTCTGATTCTCTGCTTAGGCGATAGCGTGAAGCCAAATCAAGAAACCACCTCTTGTTTGGAACGGCATCATCTTCCAAAATTTTCCTAGCCTCCAAGATGACCCCATCAACTCTCGACATCCAGTTTCTAACCTCATTTTTTATTGTTTCACCCTTCCCTATTGCTGCGTCAACTGATCCCTGGACATCTTTTCTCACTTCCTCTAGTATTTGAACTTGATCTTTGAGAGTCTCCATGTTGCTGTTGTAGTGAATTAAATATTCAAATTTTCGTCCGATTGGCTCAGCCATGAACTCTCCAATCTTCCCAATGACGGAAATCACAATATCAACAGCCATCTCAGTATACGTATAGCGTCTGAGGTAAGATGATGAAGAAAAGTATAGTTAATGCCTGCACAATGCATGTCTCTGCATATCCTTACAGCAATGGCCTAGGTACAATTACTTATGCATCCAAAATAATGATAGCAATGACACAAATACAAATAGTAAAGATTTTGACATGAAAATTGTTATGGATACATTGGAACAAATAGATAACCAAAGCCTATAAAAGAAAAATTACCGTCAAGACGTATCAAATACATAGCTTGACAAAAACAGTCATAATTTTAGATATTATAATTAGATCGGGCTCAAATTTTACCGAATAATTCGACAAGCTCAGTTATATAAGGAGTCAGCTGAAGACCTTTAAATTAGATCTAAAAAATGTTGTTTGTACAATTTTTATTATTTCTCTAGTTAATTTTGGTTTTTAATTACTTTTCCAACTTAGATTTGGATTTCTTTTGGTTAAGTCATTCTTAACCTATATATAAATTGGTGTTATTTTTATTATTATTAGGTTCTTGAATTACAAACGTTTTAGAAAATACAGAGTTTTCTCTTTATTTTTATGCAATTTCATACTGTGATTTCAGAGCTCGAGAAACCTTGATTTTATCTACGCTATAAACTTCATATCGAATTTTTCAAAACATAATATGAAGATGATCACAACTGGAAATTGCAAAAAGAGCTCATCATCTTTCAAAGCTAACATCATATTTATCAACCTCCACTACTATAAGATGGAACTTCCTAGTAGCAAAAACGCTTGCCAGTTACAAAAAAGAATTTTAGACATCGAAATAAGAATTCATACTATTCATAACTTAGCAAAATCAAGCAAATTATGCAAATAACTACTAGATGGTGCGAATCAAGAACATACCTCTCTTTCTTTGAATAGCTTGCAATCAAAGGTGAAAGATGACTGAAACAGAAAATGCAGAAAAGAAAACAGTAGTAGTGAAATCACCATGTTGATCAGATGGAAGGGGAAAGTTATTCTTTTCTTGTTTGATTTGCCTTGTACAATCTATAATACTTTTCTTCATTGAGGAAGTCGCTATATATTTCCCTTTTCCTCCAGCTATCAATTCTTTTTATTTCTTTATAGCATTTTATCAAAAAGTATCAGGATTGCTTAAAGTTTATGTTAACAGGCCTTTCAAACTATTCCTTGTCAGAAATGGTTATCGGAATGCTACTCACAGACGGTTTTGAAGATAAGTAAAACTATTCCTTGTCAAAAACACATTAATTTTCACACTCCACAGCCTGTCAATATGGAGTTGCTTTTCCTACCCAACCAGTTGATATATTGCAGCTGATGGGTCAGGAAACACGCAGAACTAGTTGGAATTTTTTGCTGCTGAAATCTCAAGTGTTGATCACAGTGCCAAAAATTCCCATTTCAGTGATTAAAAGATACAAAGATATTACAAGAAGATATGGGAAAAAAATGTCAAAAAGTCTGGATTAGAGAGCAAAATAAGTCACCGGAAGCAACCCGTTAAAAACAACAGAACCTTATGTTTTATCAGATGATACACGTTTATGCTCACCATATTTATGCAGTAATGTCCTGATTGCCGATAATATAGAACAAATAGGAAAAACATAACATTAAATCATTTGAAGTATTCTATGCAGGGGGTTCTGAACAGTAGGATGCGGGTCCATTGCAATCGTACCATGTGTAAAGCCAAGCAAACACATTTATGGACCAAGTGTCAAATGACCAATCCGATAGAAAAACCCGTAACTTATTGATAGAGAAATCCATAACTTTCAATCCAACAATTAAATCATGCTCAAATTGTCTTGTTCAATAGTGGTGGCTATAGCAGCTTCACTGGCTCACATAAAAAAAAGTCTTCAAAAAATCCAAGAAGATAATGTTTGATTCAGTTTTATTATTTTCTTGTTTAATTTTCAGTCTAAATTTTGAATTTTATTTTTATATCTCCTATCTGCTTAGAAATTCTAATTTTCCTTCCATGTAAGGTCAGTTTGTTTAGAGATTATGATTTTCCTTCAATGTAAGGTCGGTTTTAAACCTTGTAAATTGTAATCCTTTCGGGAAAGATAGACAATTAGAGAAGAAATTATTCAATAATAAAACATTATTAGGGTTCTTGTTTATGCCCTTTTCAGAAATTGTCTTCCTTGATCTTTGAATCCTGATCAGACTAGGGCCGGCTGTGTTATATTCAAAGCACCAAAAGTAATGCCAGATGATATAAACACCTTAAAAGCCGAAACGTAGTACACGGCGGTCTCCTTGCAGTGAAGAAGTAGAGGAACATAATACTGATGTCTTGAGAGGAAGAAAGCTTGGCTTTAAGAATCGAAAGAAGACTGCAGTACTAGAAAAATAATAATAACATCAATCATAAGCTCGCACTTACAAGGGGTTAAATCCAATGAAAATAATAGCAGAAAATATATCAGTTCAAGATGCGAAATACCATGTCACACAAGTATGAATGAAGCAATCTAAATAATTAAAACTTCTTGTATACACTGTGTTTAAGGCCATGGAAAATCATGGATCCTTAAAATTGCAGAATACAATGAGGTAAATTAGCATGATATTGATAGTTGTCATGATTATGAAAAGGAAAAATGACAGGAACCTTGAATACCCTTCTACGACAGCATTCATCAACTCCCTACTGTTAAGCATTATGTCAACACCATCCAGTTTGATCGGCTTAAACATTGAGGTGCTCTGGATTCCACCTGAAATCACAGTAGCAGCAAAGTTCTTCACTTTGGGATAGGAAAGCCTGTAAGGTTGGGAAGTTAGAATGCTGAAATCTCTTTTAATTGAGGGAACACCAGATTATCAATGCCCCCTTCTCCTTCTTGTCCTTGCAAGTCCTCTGTAACAACTCTGTGCATGTGTGATAGTTCAGTACTAGGACTTTTCCATATGTGCAGTTCTGGTAAATTACGTAGTACTACTTTTCTTAAGCGGGGAAGCATCTCATTCTACATCGAGTTCTTCAAGCTCATCGAACCTTTGCAGCAAGTTGAATGAATCAAAAACATTTGACAGTTTCGGACACTTGTAAATCATCAAATACTTGAGCTTCTATAAAGGCAATGACATTTCAAGAGGCAGTGCACGATGGCATAAGCTAGCCTTTGAAGGTTTCCAAACTCTGAATTTCTAGTTTTTCCAGGTGCAACAAGCAATTTGCCCAGCTCATAGACGGATTTCCAGTGCTCTCCTCGAGAGATCTAGACCACCTCTATCTAACATTAAGTTCAGAAGAACAATCCTTAAGCCCTTGAATGATATAAAAGATGTATCATCCGTTCTCTTCAGCAATGGCTTGAAATAAGCTAGCGAGGGAATTACGAGCATTTTTTTTCACCGTTCAGATAATTTGTTCCTCCAAAAAAACGAACCCTACATATATTTTGAAGCATTAATATAAATTATATACGAGCCCTCATCTAACAATTTATTTTTTTTAGACGGTTCTTTGACTGTACCAGAGCCTTAGTGACCATCCACTCTCTCGTTCTCTCTTATGATTAAAATTGATGGGCAAGCAAAATATGCTAAACCCAAGACCCACTGAAGACTAGCCGGGGAGAAGAAGGGGTAGCTCAGCCGAAGCTCCCAGCCCAAGGCTAGACGGGGACAAGAAGCGGTAGCCCAGCCAAAGCCCCTTACCCTAGCCTAACCCAAGGCCACTCTAGTCTGTTGTAGCCCAGTCAATTCTCTCCCATGCACTTGAATTCTTATGAAAACATGTGCATCCTTTTCCCTCTTGTAGGCGCCACTCTAGTCTGTTGTAGGCGTTGTCTTACCCTCTCGATATGCATATCATTATTTGCGCATAGTAGGATAATTGTGCTGTGAAAAGTCATTCTTTAAAGTAGGTTTGTAGCCTCTATCATTGCTATGCTTTTGCAACCATATCCCCTTACTATCAAAAGTCTATCAATTTTGAGGATCACTAGGTCAAAAGGATACAACTTGGAACCTAAATAACAATCAAAAACACATATATATACCCCCCTTCTCTTTGTTATATATTATTTCCCTACTTTGATTTACTAAATTAGACATGAATGGTCACTTATTCCAATAGATCGTCGACCTCAAGCCTAGCATAAAGCCTAAAAAAAATAAAGTCTTTAAGGCCATATGCAACAAACAAAACAAAAAAAACTCAAATCCACCCTTCAGTTCTTACAACTCTATCAAAAATTAACTTTACTTTTCTTTTTTTTGGGTTCAGATGATTTTTTTACACTGCCAGACAAAAAACATGTAGCCTTAAAGTATTCATTCTAAATTTGCTTACTTGCATTTTTAAAGCAGTTAGACGGCACAGAGATTTCAGGTAAACTATGTTTTATATAGACCATTTGAAGATATCCAATGAGGAGGACATGTAAGAATAAAAGACATGTAAGAAAATATTTACGACTCCCTTCTTCTCTCTGACATCTATTTTTTTTATAAAAAAAAAAATATATATATATATATACACACACACACACACACACAATAGATTAGCGGATCAATAAGATAATCATTATTGATAATCGTTCAAATTAAATGTAAATTCAAATTAAACGCGAACAAAACCTGGATATGGCATTCAGTGGAAACGACTATTCTTTTGCCACTCACTTCGGATGTTTCTTCCACATTCTCCGCAAACCTCCTCTGCCACGAGTTTCAACGTGGGAGACTCGATGAGGTCACCAGCATTGGTTTTTAGCAAATCCCACTACTCATGTTCAAATAGGACATCAAGTGGGATGATCGATCTTTGAAATCTCACCTCTGATAACCATGGCTTTGTCATGTTGTGAGGCTACAGTTTAGTCAAAACATCATCCAAGTTAATAAGGATCTTATCCACATTCGTCAATCTAGCATGCAACCGACCTGCTCTTCCTTGTTCACTGGCCTCTTGAGTTTGAAGCGCAGCACGCCTGCTATCTTCTGCTGAACACTTTATTGTTCTTCAATGCTTCTGTGAGTGCTTTCATGATACCCACTTTGGTACTTTCGAAAAGAACAAAGATCTTGAGATCACAGCACTATTCCTGGAGGATCGGGTGCAGGCTTGGAAACATTTTCAAACTTGCCGTCCTCTTTTAGTTTTGCAATTGCTACAAGTTTTCTATAAATTATCTTAATTATCAGATAATCGTCACTTTAATTAAAGGAAATAATTGTTCTCTACAGGTACATCACCCACACATTCTATTCACCTGCAAAAGTTGCAATTGCTAACTTTTTAGCTATTAAAATTAAAATCTTATTTCACATTATATAAAAACAAAATTCATAAGTCTTTTCAATTCGGACTTCAGTAATCTATTTTTAGATTTATTAAAAATAACCTTGATTTTAATGTGTAAGAACTAACTTAAGAATATAAAAAAGAAGTCCATGAAGAGTGGCATCATTTTTTATTTTATTTTTCAATGCATTATAAGAACACAATTATTATTCTTGAAGCACAACCAACGCACCTAACTAAACAAATGCTTTATTGGCATTAATTACCACTCTTCTTTAACATTATCCTTAATTTGAATTCTCAAAAAGAGTTTCCCTTGGGAACAATTTTCTCAAGGAATGTGATTGATATAATTAGGAATTATGACATGCATCATCCATACAACACGTGCTCCATTAAGAGATTCCACGAGGTTCAACTCTAACAGGTTATGTAAAATAATTATTTTAATTTAATTCAATTGATAAATAAATCAAATTCATATATTTGTATGAGATTAAATTAAATTTATTTTGTTTTTTATATTACTTTTATTATTTTCATTTTATTTCTCTAAAAATAAGTATTATGAATAAGTTAGTTTTAACTCTAAATTTCTCTTTTTTGTAGTATTTTTAAATATTAAATTCCATTTAAAATTCAATTCTTAACCCTCAAAATATTCCAAACATAAAATTTTATTAAAATATCTTAATTAAATTTAATTAAAAATGTTCCAAGCATGCTCTTAAAGATCGATGAGCTTGGAAGTTGTAGTCTACGGGAGAGACATATGCAGCATTGAAAGCCTTAAAAAAGACATGCAAACAGGGGAATGGTTGTGAGCCTAATGGGTTTGCGTATCTTAGGTGAAAGGTCTATTTTTGAACCAGAAAATAACATTTAGAGTATGATTCGGGATAAGACTGAGGCATGTTCAGTGATGTATATAACTACACCAACCTGAATTTTTATCTTGACTATTATGCAATTTGTAGTTTGAACCCACCATCAACCGATAAGAACAGGGTTTTTTTTTTTAATTTAATTCACCTTTTTTTTCTTGTTCTTGCCAGACAGGATAAGAGCTTTGATTCTATCAAAGGTCTTGTGCTATGTGTGCAGACAGTGGACAAGAGGTGGGGGAGGACAACGCAAAGCATACGAAGCACAATTTGTTTGACTTTGGTGCTCAATAATAACAGCATAGTGATAGATATTTTCATTTCTTGTAATCTTGTAATAGTTCGGCTCTGATAATAATAAGAACAAAAAAAGAAAAAAAAGGTGTAAGCTTTGTCGATTGGATGAGCCCAAACAGGACAGTGGTTGTCCATTAATTTAGGACAACCTAACTACCATATGGATGAGGTCTGAACGAACTATCTTATCCTTTAGACCCTCACCAACAAACCATATTTTAGATCTTGTCCCAAAACCGAATTTCAATCTTGTGCGCATTCTCATAAAGCTCAGCGACTAGGACACACCATTGTTCAAGGTCGCGACCTTCCTTCAAGAAAGCCAATAAAACTCCGCTCTCTCCTGTACGTCCACACAAATTATCAATGTCGATAGCTATCTTTTGTGGAATTGTCTCTTCAAAAAAATACCAATTTTTCTTGCCAGTCATCTGCGTTGTTAATAGTACAATATAACTTATTTTACAAATAACTTATATTGCAAAGGAAATTATTTTCCACAATTATTCCCAGCAACTCCATGTTTTTTTAGGCAAACTCATGAGATCAAGGTATATAAATACATCAAATCAAATCACTAGGTAAATAAAGAAAATAATAGAACGATACAAGATCATAAACCACTAATAACAACATACAATCCTTACACTTTTTTTTCTCCTTCTCATTCCTCTATATTATTTTTCTCCTACAGTTTGCTAACTTCTATTATGATAAAGAACTTGTTTTTGCATAAAATATCAAGTCCAAGATAAAGGTCATGTTCACGCCTAGATACTCCAATCCAAGGCACATCCATCGAAGATCAAATCTAATCTAAAGTTTTTATAATTTTATTAGTTGTAATGTCTGTGAGAAATTAAACAGAAGTTAGTTTATTCTTCTCATTCAAAAAAAATCATAACTGGAGACTTAAAATATATAAGTTCATTGGAGGGAAACTAACCTCCTTGTTGTAGGTATAACAGTTCATCAGGTCTTCAATAAATTACTCATCTAGTTAATGTCCAACGATATTGTTCTAGTTATACAGCAATTGTTTCACACTCTTCCACTCTATCAATGGGAAACACAACACCTAACTCCATTACATATAACACCAAGTGCATAAAGACAACTTTGATTTCCTAAAAGAACATGGCAAAACAATGTGCAGGAAAATAAGCACGAGAATACTCATACTTCAACTTTCTAAATGAGCCATTTTTGTTATGAAAAGCATTCCCCATATGTTATTACATGTCTAACAAGGCTAATTTAGAAAACTATGGTGGACTTATAAACACTAGAGAACATATTCAAAATGTACGAAGCGTCTTGGAGCTTGTCACCCAAGTCAACAACTATGTGTAAAATCCTTCCAACAATATTTTATGAATCTGTCTGAGCATGCTACCATAACCTAAAGCCCAGATCCATCCTAGACTTTAGCCATTTTTATGTCAAACTCATCTTCTACTTCAACATAAGCATACCAATTAAAAAAATTCACAAATGAGATCTTCACCGTCACATAATGAGAAGATGGAATCACCAGGTCATATCTTTAAAGGTTTAATGAGAAAATGCTTAACGTGGAGAGTCTACTTGAATTTATTACCGTTGAAGCTCTATTAATAAAGTCGATAACTATTTTATATGAGAAAAATTATAAACTCTTCATGATTGAACTCTCTTTAAAGTGAAACATATAATGAAAAATAATATTTAATTAGAAGTTATGAGCATGACTAGGCAAGAACACCCTTATTTTCAACATCAGAAAGCAAAATCTCTTAAGCATCATCGATCTCCTAGCAGCCCTAGAGAATCCAAAAGGAACATTAAGGGATCCAGTCGTAGTCAGCTAATATTTGTTAAGCTCATAACCACACCTGACTACCATGTGTATTGAGGTTTTTCCTTCCATCAAGCGAAAAGAATTTGTGTAATATCGACCACTCTATGAAGAGTGGCTCAAACATATGAAACCCCGATAGATGTTTTTCTTTTCATAAAAATAATGATCATGATACCAAGAACTATCATGCCCTAAAAAAAAGATAGATAGATTGATCGTTAGAGGTTACCTCCAATAATTTGTAATGAAGGAAATGGAACTCGAACAAAAAAAATAAAGGAGGTTGATGTGTCCTATGATGAGTTACATGAGATCATATAGGTTTCAGGGATCGTATTTCCACTTACATAAAAATAAATTTTAACTTTTCAATGAGGAAATCAATATCGCCTCTCCAAGTTGTCTCCATATGTTTTTCTTCATGGTATTGCTCATATCCATAACTCCAACAAAAACCTTCATATCTCCAATGAAAACCTGCATATCTCCAACAAAAATCTTTATATCCCAAACAAAATATTCATGTCTTAAATGAAATCTCTATGTCTCCAAATAATTATCTCTATAAATATTAATCATGATAATTTCGTTATTGATCCTTCATTGTCATTGGCATAATTCTTATTTTGACACTATTTTCATCATCATAAAACATTTTTCATCTTAAGTGAAAATGGTCTTCATCCTAGGAGGAACAAACAAGTCAATTTCTTAGCATGCCAAAACTCTCATCTTTTATATATGGCACGTTAATAAAAAGAGTCAGGGTATGCAAATAGAGAAACAAAATCTATGTGAAGGCAACATGATATGTATAAGACAATAAGTGTTTTTCTTCCCTCTTTCTTTTATTTGTTAAGTCTTTCAAATATAATTTTTTGAAAGACTTGGAGGGCAAATGAAAGTATAACTAATAAAAATGTGTCAGCCTTGCTGTTTGTTTGTTCGTTTAAGGCAGCCTTCCATCTGAACCATGCCTAAAACGGCAATCCTGTCTTTTAGACCCTCAATAACAAATAGTATTATGAGCCTCACCCCAACCACCCTAGAAATGAATCTCAACCCTATGCAAATTCTAAGGACGCTTAGCTACTAGCTGACACCACGATGTAAAGTTAAGACTTCTAAGAAAGTTAATACAACTCCACACTCTTATACCCACTCATGATCTATCAGTGTGGTGTCTACCTTATTCGTCAATAGCTATATCTCGCTAACTTGTTTTCCTAATGAGAACCAACATTTCTCGCCAATCATCCGCAAGCACCAACCTTTCTCATTAATGGTACAACGAGGCAACAACCAACAACTTATTTTAGTGGTAATCTACATTGTAAAGAAAATTATTCTCCATAATTACTTGTTGAAACTCCATGCTCTCTTAGATAAAATCATGTGACAAATGTATATAAATACCTCATGTGATTATATAAACAAATAAGGCGACAAAACAACACAAGATCACAAACTACAAATAACAATCGTGACATACACTCCTTACACTTTCATTCTCTTTCTCTTTCTAATACACTATTTTCTCCTACACTTTACGTACTAACTTAAGTGTCGGAGGGTCTTCTATTTTAATAGGAGACTTGTTTTGCAAAGAAAATCACTC
>Ga0325402_1000059_pt1 | contig 48809 bp, 34 predicted proteins | sample PopdelMetagenome_22_FD_207212 | JGI IMG/M metagenome (GOLD analysis project Ga0325402, IMG submission 207212) | Populus deltoides microbial communities from Bellville, Georgia, United States - Xylem-PdKOR-R3 | ecosystem: Host-associated > Plants > Phyllosphere > Stem > Wood/Secondary xylem... | reverse complement strand
AATATGCATGGTTAAATAGGTACTTAGAGTTACAAACATTAGATTAAAGTCATACATTTAAATTTACAGATTAATATTACATTTCAAGTTTTAGGAGATAAGTCTCTTAAATTACAAATAATTACATGGTCAAAAGCAAAAGGTAACTAAACCAATATCACTCCTGACGCAACCCTGATGGACATAAAAATAAAAGTTAAGGTGTACATATAAATATAAAAAGGTAGTAACAAACAATAACAATGACAAGTAATAATCTCCATGGAATTTCTTTTGATACATCTAATATCCTATCCCATTTGTCGAGAATAATTTCATCTTGGAAATCTCAACACAACTCAATAGTTTTCGAACATCATCTCCTTATAAATCAATTCTCACTTGATATTAAGATATTCCTCTCTTGGTATCATTAGCTTGTCTCATTCTTTTGGAATAACTAATCAATATTTCCCCTCCTATTTTCTGAAAGGTAGTTACCAATACTAAGAAATCTCATTAGTATCATTAGTCTCTCAATATTGAGTTAGACTAATCAATTACATTCACGTGTCGATATCAATACAACCGATTGCTATCATTAACTATTCCTTCCCTAGAATAGTTAATGAAATCTTATTCATATCTGGTTTACCATCAAAGTTGATGATGTCAAGAACCCTTGACATCATTAGCCTCCTAACCTAAAGTAGCTAATCACATCAGAAATTATTGTCGATACCAATGTGACCCATTGATATCGTTAACTATTCTCAACCCAAAATAGTTAATCAACTTATCCTTTTCACTTAATTAGGAGTAATCATGTCGATGTTAGTAATCTTTACTAACATCATTAGTCACCCAATTGCTCGGGATCGACTAATCAATTAAAGAAATGTTAGCACCGATAAAACCCCATCGATACCATTAGCTATCCAAACCCGGATAGCTAATCAATATCATCTGAAATGTCAGTACTAATGGAACCTTATTGATACCATTAACTATCCAAAACCAGATAGCTAATCAATGTCATCTGAATTTTCCATTTGTACCAATCCCCTTCCATTTTTCTTATAAACATAATATGCATTGTAACCACGGTTGCCAAGTATCATTCACATACAATCTTAGTTATCGACACTACAGCCACTAAGCATCATTCAGATAATCTTGTCACCCTCATCATAGTGCCAAGTATCAATTTATGCCCTTAGCCACCCTCATCATGGTGCTAAGTATCATTGTAATGCATCATTAACCACCGACACTATGATGACCAATTATCTATCATTTCTCCTTCAATCTCTAAGTCATTGTGAATAAATTCATAATGAGGTATGTAAGATAATTACGTCTATTCCAAAGTTATCATGACTAATTCGATACCTATCAATGTAAGGTAATTGTATCCATCCTAATAATAATATAATTAATTTGATACATAACAATGCACACAAGGTATTAATATTCTTTCAAACATTATCCTAACTAATTGAGGTATACTGTTGTATGCAAGGTACTCTTAATCATTCCAATAATATCATCACAAGTTTGATACATATCAATGTATGTAAGATACTCATACCATTTCAATTATATCATAACTAGTTGATACACATCAAAACATGCAAGGTACACATATTCATTCCAATATTATCGAAGCAATAAAACAATAAATTCTGAAATTTATTAATAAGTTACACAAATTAAAAAGAAAATGTGTGATGCACCTACCTAGAGTATATGCACATGTTGCCACTCCATGCAATTGTTAGATCCCCAAAGCTTCCCCTGTACCACCAGGGATTTAGTTTTTATCAACAATACAACCAACATCACAACTTCATTTAATTCTCATTCAACTAGTATTCTCAAATTAATCACAAGAAATTTTCTTAGAATCTCATACTCTTACCCATTTTCATGTTTATATTCACTCTTATTTTATTATTAAAACCATCACTCAACAGCAATTCCAAGTAAAGCTTAAAAATTGTCTAATTCTAATCAATTTAGCTTAACCAACCCAGAACACTATCTAGTGTTTTAATCATAACTAAAGCTGTAAATCTTGGTTTTGGCGTGATTTGTCTCTATGAAAGGCTAAAACATAGAAATATAACTTTCATGTAGAAATCAGCTCCAAATTATTTTGTTTTAAGGCTCAAAATCAACAATCACAATAGCCCCTCCTTTATAGCTAAAATTTTGGACAACGAGGATTTTTATCCCTTGGAAATTCTTTTCAACTTCCAACTTATTTTCATGCATAAGCAACATTATCCAAGGTCATTTAGCATCACTAAATCACAAATTTAAACCAATTCTAAAACAAACTATTTAAACAATTTCCCTACCTCTATAATATAGCAAGATTCAGCCAAAATAGGGGAACTCATCCCTTTGGAATTTCTCCTATTTTTTTTACACATGCTACATATGTTATTATCCTTGTTTAGCATTATTAATACAACAAAACATTGAACCATTTATTTTTTTTCACTTTCTCCTCGTGTAATTAAACATATACGACAAACCTTAACAATTAATATTATTACATCATTATCACAACAATAATTTCACCCTACTAATTAGAATCCATGATAATCTTCATTAACTAATCAATTTGTCAAAAATATACTTATGACTAGCCTTAAATATGTTTTATTTTCCAAATTTTTTTCATTTCAATTTCTTCATGGTTCCACCCCATTCATATCCACACAGCTAACAAGTTAGCCTTTTATTCAATCAGCATGTTCATATAATAATGTTCATTCCTATTCTTACACCATAATCATTCTACCCTACCTATAAAGAATACACAATTAATCTATAACAATATTAATAACAACATATTTACCATTACATCTTCCATAAACCCTAACACCTACACAATTCTAATTTCATCAAAACATGTATTTAATCAAGTTTCCTAAATTTTGCCCAAACTAACAATAGATTCAAAAAGCAATAAGTCATCCACCTTAGATTTCATTTTCTAACCCAACGGTCAGAATATAGATCTTGGCGTCGTGCACAATATATCTCAAAATCAGAATGATCCAACGATTAAGTCTCCCTAGATCTGAATAAAACCGAGCTAACCTAAAAAATGATGAGCTATTGTTTAACATGAATGACACCCTTCCAAAGAGTGTGTTTCCGATCTCCACCATCCAGAATGAAGGAAACATCTAGGCGCACTACATATCCAAATATAGACATGATCCAGCGATCGAAGATAGAGAAATCAACCAGCCATCAAAACTACCCTACAGGTGTATTTCCTTTTGTTTTCCAGGAAATTTTCGAAGATGATGTCAAACGGGTTATGTGATTTCAAACCCCTCTAGCTAGTTAGTAGAGGTGTGTGAGAAGAATAATATATCTATAAAGTAGCATGATCCAACGGTGGCTTCCAACGATATGGCCACCAGAGCATTATTGCCTTCTTTGGATTGGCTCCAAATTATGCACTTCTCTTTCTAGCCGAATTTTCTCTATTGTCTCTCACCTTTTTTTCTAGACTGGTTGGATTCTTTGTTGTTTTAAAGGCATATTTTCCATTAATTATAATTTTATGCCTTATTTATGCCTTTATGTATTTTATTTTATTTTTCACGTAAACTATTTGGTTTGTTTCTACTTAAATCGCTAGTATTTACCAAACTCTGATTGGGATGAAATCTTTAACCAAGGTAGAAAAACATATTAATAGACTTTATGCAAAATTGCATCTCGATCTGGCGATTGGATTGAGAGCTTTGCTCTCTAATGTAAAATTGGTCAGTTTATTACTTTTCATCAACAACCTAAATTTTCTTATTCAATCTTCACATAACATCATATCAATTATCATTCTAAACCTTTAAGGTCATTTTATTATTTTGAAATATATCCATTTTAAAATTTTCACTTTTATTTATTTATCGGGCTTATTACCGTTTTAAAGTAACGTCACTAATTTTTAATCGGTGTTTGCACCTTCAGTCTTGCCCTTTTCATTGCATTATCCTTTATTATAATTTATTCTTTATTACCTCACTTATTCCCTAGAAACATTATGTCATTTTATTTATTATTTTATTCGTCAAAACGTGTTACCAATTTCTCTGTCCTTATGAATTCTAAACCAAAATTCATTTTATGAAGGTCATCTCCTCCATTATATATCATATTTATCTATTATTTCTTATCTTGGTTTTCATCACTCATCAAGATCGTACCACTTTCAGCCTTATGTTTACATGGAAGTTTACACATCCGTATATTTAAATTATAAATTTCTAGGGTTTCACACCAATGGTCATTATCATATTGTTCGGGGACAAGTAAGTCATTTCGCATTTTAGAAGCACAATGAAACAACAAAAATATCTTTCTTTTCATATTGATTTTTTTTATGACAATTAAGTTGGATAAAATATAATTTGGTATTTTAATAAATATAAAATATAACTAAGAAACAAAAATGGTTGACGCATGGAAGGCATGCACCAGTGTGTGTGAGGCACTTGGACTATTCAAGATGTGCATGTGGCACCTCTCGGTGGCAAAAAATACCTTTTCACCATGTCATTAGAATTTGTGTCATCATCTTTCTTTTAGGATGACTCGTGGTGTCAATAGTGGCACGATTTATAGTCAACAACATTTTCTTTCTTTTCCCCTCTTTCCTCTCTTTCCCCTCAAAATTCATGATGGCAATACAAAAATTCAAAGAGGTCTTATTTATTAAGAGCTTGCCAATTCCTAATAGCTACTTGATGTGTGTTGTTGAATAATCATAACTGGAAGAGGTCACATAACAGGACGTGCTTATGTCAAATGCATCGTGTTAAGAATCTATGATGAGGTGACCCACACAAAAGTATTAGGAAACCACAATAGGGTGAGCCACACATAAAAAGATATTTGTGGTGTTTGACAGTTTTTAGCTGAGATTTGAGTAGTTCTTTTTAGCCTGAAAATACTGATGCAAGAACTTAAAAAAAAAACATATATTTTTCATAGTTAATTTTATGTTTTTCTATTCGATATTATTATGCTTTTTTAATTTTTTTCCTATTTAAAGGGAATATTTTCCTAGTTTATTTTTCATATTCTGTAATAGGGTTTTTTAGTTTTTCTCTATAAAGGGTTATAATAGTTTTTTGGAAAATAAAGACTTGGACGAGTAAAAATTGAATATTTTAGGTGTCTCTCCTATAATTATGGAGAGTTTTCACTTGTAATAAATCTAGTTATCTTTTGCCTTGTTTGTGTCAAAAACACACAAATATCATAATAAAACTTGAAAAAAAAGAAACATTTATCAAAACATTACATAGTTTTTTTAGTAAATAGAACTTCTAAATAATTTATTTATGATCCATACAATCTAAGAGCTAATATATTTAAAATAAAATTCATTAAGGTTAGTTAATTTAAAATTATTTAAGATAATTAATTATGTAATTAAATATTAATTAGTTACTATAATATATTGTTGGTCCACACTATATTGCAGGTCGAATTAAAAACATTTAACATAAAAAGCAACATCTATGTGTTTTTAACATTTTTCTAGTAGAAAAAAATTAAACTGTGTGGGGATTGATCAATTGTGACCTAGTCAACTTGGCAAGTTCAAAGACAACCCAGACGACTAATAAAAATATAATTTGATTTAAAAAACTCAAGACGACATCTTTTTTAAAATATTAAGATGACAATATATTGGATCAACCTAGGTCAACTAAGGTTAATCCGCCAAATCCAACACGCGTGTTATGAGACCATGATAACCCAATATAAAGCAAATCAAAACAAATTATGTAGTTCAATTCTTAATCAACTCAATGTTGAAGGATGAAATTGAAAAAATAATTAATTAAAAAAGATAAAAAAAAAAACTAACTCGAGTCAACCCGAGTTAACTCATGTTTCCTGCTAAGTTAAAAATTCATGACTATTGGAAATTGAAAAGACCTTTAAATAAGACTCGAAAGTTATTGTGCATGATTGTTTTTATTTACCTTGTTATATTTGGATTCTTTTTTCTAATTATCTTAGGACTTTTAATTGAAATAGTATTTTATTATTTAGGAATCCTAATGTTATATGGATTTTATTAGTTAGGTAAGTTTTAATTAGTGAACATGGGTATAGCTCATAATTTTAGAATGGGAAGAATCATAGCATGTAGGAATATGTAGAAAATAAATAGCGTAGAAGAAAAGAGAAGTAAGGTTGGTAGAAAACTCACTTAGGAATCGCCGATGAATTTTGGGCAAATTCATCATGCATGTTCTAAGGGATATTTGGGCCTCAGAATGATAAAATTTAGGAAACACCTCTCAGAGAAATTGTATCATGAAATGTTAGCTATCCAACGAATCCGACCTCACTCGATTTGGAGCTCTAAAGCTCCAGATATATGTGAATATATAAGTAAAGGTCAAACTGCCGCCCTTGCTGGCAGATTTAACGAGAATTATTAAAATAGTGGATTTTGCCGTGATAGGGACGGAAAACCAGTTTCCTTCCCACCAAAATTTTTGTAACATTGAATCCTGACCCTAGTAGGGGATAAACCACATTTAAAAATGAAGTTGATGATGTGCGTAATGATTTAAAACAATGAAACGTAAAAAGTAAATATTGTTGTTGATGCCTTGCTATTTGCGAAATGGAAACTGCACATGACTAATATGGTATGCTTGTGAATTCAGGAGGAACCGTAGAGAGAGTACAACAACAACAAGGGAACACAAATCGAGCATCAGTGGCAAGTAGGTGTTCCATGCCTACACTCTCCTTAATTGATAATAAACCTTGTATTCAAATTTATGTTAGAGTCAATACTTATGAATATGGCTAAAGAAAGGAAAGATATGGTGAAACGGACATGGAATGAAATCTGATTTTTGGTCATAGACTCTTGGACCTTGATTTCGAATAAGGACCTATTTGAAGAAAAAAAAACCTAAAACAACCACCTTTAGACTTGATTAGTTGATCTCCAACAGGGGTGGCTAATGATGTTAGCAAAAATTGTTAACATCGGCATGATCTTGATGGAATTATAATGAATATTGAACTTGATTAACTATTTGTATCAAGAATAGTTAATGATACCGACGGATAATGTCAGTATCGGCAATCCCATAACAACTTGATTAGTTTCCTAAGGAGGAAGTTAATGATGTCAAGAGAACTTGGCACTGGCTTTATTGGAAACACCTCCAAATGAGATGGAAAGGAATTGATTGATTATTTCGAGTTGGAAATAGTCAATGGTATCGACCGATTAAATTGGTACCAACATTACTAAGGATTTAATTAGTCGGTCCGGGTAAGGGTGACTAATGACACTAATAGGAGTTATTAGTGTCAGCAGTGACCTCCTCAGAACTTGGGGCAGAGTAATGAGATGGATGTATCCGATGAAGAATAATATGTGATAATTAAGAGAAAACCATAGGTGGTTGTGGAAGGATAGGCTCTATATATAGTAAAGGAAGCGTCAAGTGTGTTCTTTTTTTATGGATCAACGATGTTATGCCCTATTGGTTGTGCACTTGTATACATAGATACATGTAGTAGTGACCCTCCATTAATTTGTTGTATTTTATTTATTTAATATAATTATTCTCATATTTTGATGTTACGGGTCTCTCTCATTCATGCTAGGAGTAGTGTCCTAGATGTTTACTTCTTTTGCACGAGTTAGAAAATTAGCGCCTCAAATTCTTTTGTATGAATTAGGAATTTCATTTTCTTAATTCCTTTTGTATAAATTAGGGGTCAGCATTTCTACTTCTTTTGTATGAACTTAGAATGAAATGAATATTGAAGTATGTTGCTTTAATTAATTATATGACTTGAGTGATGTTAGTATTTTCTTATGTAAATCCTTGAGACTTAAGGCCTCTATTAATTTATGTTTTTAATATTAATGTTACTAATCAAGTTTATTACTATTAGTTTGTGTTGTAAAACTCTATGCTGAGTTGAATCTATAGAATTCTTATATTATGACTATTAATGGTTGTAACTACGATGCAACATAAATATGTGGTGACTATGGAATGAACATAAATTATGTGCGGGATGAATTGTCGATAACTTGAAATCTTCTGATACAGGAGAAACAACCAAAATTTTGGTAGAATGTGAAATAAACCGCTATAAAAAAAATTCTACCTATAAAATTTTAGTAATAAACCACTTGAACTAACCATTATTGATGGAGTGGAGGCCCCCTAATGCACTATACGGGCTCAGGAGCATAAAATAGATCGTTGGGAACGGAGGTTTAATTGCTTGGAGCAAACCATAACAGATCTAGCTCAGCTAATGGGTTTCGCAAACAAGGATCGTGAATATGAGAGGAACTTGCCTAGAAATTTACCTCCAGATAGGCCAAACCCCATACCTATTCTTGAATTCGATGGGATTACATTCTATGATAGGAGATTTTTGAAGAAAAGATTGATTACATTATTAACAGAATTGGAAGTTTACTTTTATTTCAAAAAGGTTCCATATCATTAAAAGGTAAGACTTCTCACATATAAACTTTATTATGGTGCTAGAGAATGGTGATTTGAATTTCTAGACTTTAGAACTCGTATTAGTATGTCTTTAATTCCAGCTTGACAAGATTTGAGACAATCATTAATTTTAGGGTTTATACAAGATGATTATAAAAGAGATTTTATATTGAGTAAATAAACAATTATATTGTTATTATTTGCCTTTTGTTAAACCTTCCAAAATAGCAAGTAAGAAAATTATAGAAAAGGTGTCGTCTTTTCAAGGCAGATAGTTTCAACATCACAACAATGACACCAACAACACTGCTGCAAATACTATTCTAATTGATAATGTTTCATCAATTAATGGTAAAGAAGAAATCAAGAAGGCTTCTAAATTAGTATTTTGTAGTGATTCTGAAGATCTTGCAAAAAAAAACATGGAGTACATGGTAATTTCTGACAATTCTTTTAAAGATATACATTATGAAAGATTATTTTGAAGTTTATTTACATACAATGGTTAAAGTATTGAAGATCATGAATGAACTCAAGTTTGAAGCATAAGAATGTGGGAAGAAACTATAAGTAAACTTCATAGAATTATAAAGTATAATATTAATATGGATTATGTTTTAGAAAGCACACATCATAAATTAGATTTTGGAGTTCACATGTTAAAGACATAGTACTTCGTGAATATATTGGTTACAATGTTATATATTTGTTCCTTTAGAGTAGAAGAGTTCAGTTTTTGATAGATAACTTGAGGACAAGTTTTTCAGAAGTAAAAGAAACTGACATGTTCATTATTCTTGACATAATAATGTTTATTACATTATTTCATTAGTGGTTAAGACTACAGGTTTTAAAGAGTTTAAGAAGAGTTCAAGATATAGTTTGATAAATCAAATATAATTTTTAATCCAATTGTTGTATCAAGCCAAACTTTTAACAAAAAGTTCTGAAAATCTTGTTTTCTACTAGGTTAAAATTTTATGACAATCAAAGATCATGAAAGCTTTAATTGAGGATTTTAGTTTTAATTAGGAAATTTTCTTCTAGAGAATTCTAAGTCTATAAGTAGAATTAATTCATAGAAATATCTAGTTAGTTTTATTCATATTTAAAATTTATAAAATATTATAAATTTCTCTAAATTGAAATCGTAATATTAGAGCTCGAAAAGCGTCAGTGGACATCGTGAAATTGAAATCCACTTTGTATCCAGGCCATTTACTAAATAGGTAGAGCCAAGTGAACATCTTGCTATTAACATCTATTCAAACAAAGCAAAACAAAAGCTTAAAAGGGGAGAAAGCAAGGAGAAGCTGCAAAATCCTAAAATCTTCATTGAGTTCTATACAAAATAATAAACTTAAAAGATGGAGAAAATATGAACTCTACTCATTCAAGCCTCATTTCTTGCTTGCTTTGAAATCTCTTCAGCTGCTTTGACTGCTTCAGAAGAGAAAATATCCAGCTTCTTCAATCCATTTCTTAGCCTCTCATTCTGATGCGTCTTTGTAAACGTATTCATGGAAATATTAATTTCCAGTTAATATCACTTCATGGTAGACAATTGAGGTCTCCATCTGTTTCCTCTGTTTGTTGTTGGAGGAGAGGGTTTGGTTGGGAGTGGGGGGGAGAAATCTTGTTCAAGGGAGTAAGTTTAAGATAATATTAGTTCAGTAACTGTCTCAAAAATAAAAAAGACAAAGGAACATTTTTCCTTTTCTTCTATATTTTAAAAAGACATAAACTCACTCCAAAATTGTTCTAAAAATATATTTATTTTATATTTTTGTTTTCATCTTTTTATCCAAACACGAGTCTGTTATTTCTATATTTATTTATTTTTTAATCTTGAAATACTAACCAATCACATTTTAAAACAATTTTTATTCAACCTAAACATGCACTCTCTTTTTCGAGGAGATATCATTCATTGAATTTGAAACATGGTTAAAACATTTTGGGTGTGGGGTTTTTGGCTTCAAGAGAAAAACAAATAAACTAGTTACCATCACAAGACTTTAGAGTGAAAAAGATATTTTTGTTTTTTTATCCCCTAAGCAGCTCAAATTTAATAAAAAAAAAAAACATTCCAAAGAAAATGTTTGAAAGTAAAGTGTACTTTTTTTATTTAACACAGATTATAACATATATCATTGCTTCAAACATGTTGTTACAAAGATTAAGAAGCCGAGCTCATATGGTGACTCTATTTTCCTAGAGCCATGTATTCGTGTTGGTCATGTTACGAGGATCAAGAGTGTGCGTTCATGCAAGGATCAGGTACGTAGAGTCTCTTAAGGCAGTATTTCTTAACTGGAGAATATGTCAACTTCACTTCTGTCTTGCATGCTATTAATTAATTTCCAGATACAATGTTTAAATATCTGAAAACGGTCCCACCCCGTAGGTTCACCTGCACACACAAGTCCTAAACTTCTTACGTTGTTATATGATGTCTCAGTAGTATATTTCCCGCTGGTTGCGAATGATCCAAATTCCATATCAACTAGGAAAAAGATGTGTGCTCTAGGACCACGCATTTCCATTTTGCTCAAAAACTACTAGATTTTCAGCATGGAATGTTGGAAATTGTTTGCTTGCTTTGAAATGTCTTCGGCTGCTTTGACAGCTTCAGAAGAGAAAATATCCAGCATCTTCAATACATTTCTTAGCCTCCCATTCTGATGCGTCTTTGAAACGTATCATGGAAATATTCATATGAACTCATTTATCTTTCTGGTTCCACAATCCTTTTTGGAATCTTTTAAAAGACTTTTAATAACTTCATCTCACTAGCTCTTAATAAATTTGTAGTTTTACTCTTTTCTCAGTTGGTTGCAAATACTGGTTGAGCTACAGGGTGATATCTTCTTCTTTCAGAGCCAGTAATTTATCTGAAGTTGCAAAGGTGGAGGTCTGCCAAGTGGTAGCTCACAAACAAGCTTAATATTGTAAGTTACAGAAATGGATCTGGGTCCGTTTAAGAAGGTTGTCTTAGGTTCAGTTGCCTTCGCAATCTTTTGGATTTTGGCAGTTTTCCCAGCAGTTCCTTTCTTACCCATTGGAAGGACAGCAGGTTCCATCCTCGGGGCAACTCTTATGGTTATCTTCAAAGTCATCACCCCTAAGGAAGCATATTCTGCCATCAACCTCAACCTCCCTGTACTGGGCCTTCTCTTTGGAACCATGGTTGTAAGCATCTATCTTGAAAGAGCAGACATGTTCAAGCACCTGGGAGTCTTGCTCTCATGGAAGAGTTGGGGTGCGAAGGACATGCTCTGCCGGATCTGCGTTGTTTCTGCCATTTCAAGCGCTCTGTTCACTAATGACACCACATGTGTCTTTCTTACGGAGTTCATATTAAAGATTGCTAGACAAAACAATATTCGACCCGAACCTTTCTTGCTTGGGTTGGCTTCAAGTTCGAATATTGGATCCTCTGCAACTCCAATCGGCAACCCTCAAAACTTGATAATTGCTATTCAAAGTGGCATCTCTTTTGGGGAATTCGTATTGGGACTTCTTCCCGCGGTGCTTGTGGGTGTCTTTATGAATGCTTTAATTCTTATATGCATGTTTTGGAGGTTGTTATCTGATGTTAAGGAAGAAGAAGATGATGCTTTGTATGAAATGATTGTTATGGAAGAAGAAAATGCTTTGGATGAATTGATTGTTAAGGAAGATTCAGCTGTCCATCAGATTTCGCTTGCTACCATGTCATCTCCCAAATCTTTGGAATCTCACGAATATGATCCCATTGCAGAACATGTGAACTCCCAGAGGTTGTGTGAGTTGGATATGTGCAGTGATTCCAGTGGTGAAATTGAGCTGAAGAAATCAGTCCTTTTAAAGAAGGAGGCAACTGATAATATAGGAGAGCAAATGGAGGAAAGATTTGCAAGGGGTGGAGTACAAGGGACCATGGAGATGATGACTGATTTAGAGCCCGGGCCGCAACAGTCCGCTGAAGAAAGTAAAGGCCAACTGAATAGATGGAAGAGATTGTGTATTTACCTTGGTACTATTGGAATGCTGGTTGCTTTCCGAATGGGTTTGAACATGTCTTGGACTGCACTCACAGCAGCCCTCATTTTTGTGATTCTTGATTTCAAAGATGCGGGGCCTTGCCTAGAGAAGGTAAATCAACAGGTCTTTCACAAAGATTCTATCTCCTCTCCTAAATATCTTTTCATCAACTGTAATACTTCCATGCAGTATTCGATTGAGTAAAAATCTACTTACCCGTAGTTGCTTGGATCAGGTTTCATACTCTCTTCTGGTATTCTTTTGTGGAATGTTTATCACTGTTGATGGCTTCAATAAAACAGGAATTCCTGGCAGTCTCTGGAGGTTGATGGAGCCTCATGCACGGATCGATCATGCTAGTGGGATTGCTGTGCTGGCCATTGTAATACTTTTTCTCTCAAATGTTGCTTCGAATGTACCAACCGGTAAGTTGATGCCCTGATTCTCTTCCTTTGATTTAACTACAGCACTACGGCTTTAGAGTCTTATAGAAGGGCAATAGTAATGTCCAGTTAATATCACTTCATGGTAGACAATCCAGGGAGAAATCATGATCAAGGGAGCAAGTTTAAGGTACGTTTGGTAACTGTCTCGAAAATAAAAAATCACAGGGATAACAAGGACAAAAGGAACATGTCTCTTGTACTTTTTATTTTAAAAATATAAAAATTCATTTTAAAATTATTTCAGAGATATATTTATTTTATATCTTTGTCTTTTTCTCTTTATCCAAATATGTCTGGCATTTTTATATTTACTTTTTTTATCTTGAAATACTAACCAACCACATTTTAAAACAATTTTTATTCAACCTAAACATGCACTATTTTTCAAGGAGATATCATTTATTGAAACATGGTTAAAAAATTTTGGGTGTGGGGTTTTAGCTTCAAGAGAAAAACAAATAAACTAGTTACCATTACAAGACTTTAGAGTGAAAAGTATATTTTTGTTTTTTTATCCCTTAAAGCAGCTCAAATTTTGAAGAAAACATTCCAATGAAAATGTTTGAAAGTAAAGTAAGCTATTTTTTAACACATTATAACGTGGATCATTGCTTCAAACATGTTGGTTCAATGTTAGTTGTGTTGGAATTGAAAACATGGTTAATGAATCAGTTAAAAACAAATGATAATATGTGTTTCCCTTTAAAAAAACATAAAAAATTAATTCATTTAAAAAAATAATCAAGGCTAGCTCGAGTAGTCATCATCAATCAAATTATTTAACTTTTTAACTTCAAAAATCAATTATAAATGAAGTGAAGAAAGAGTTCAAGACAATGCTTTTTTTATTTTTAGTACCCTTCCTTTCCTCAAATCATAGTGGTTTTTCTCCTTATTTTTTAAATTTCTATATTCCTTTCAAATCTAGAGCTTAGGTTCATTTTAATGAGAGACTATTAAGTTCATCTACTTTATTTCAAAAATTTTGTTTAAAAATGCATGTAAACTAAGATGGTGTTGAATTATAGGAGGCTTATTGCAAATAACTTTTGCACCAAGAAAGAAGCAATAAAGTCTAAAGAATAAATGATTCATTATTGACAATAACAAAAGCTTTATTATTTAAAATGCTTCAACAAATAAGTATATTTTTATTTAAACATAGGTATATTGCCTAAATAGTATACATGTTATAGTCTTTATATATATATATATATATATATATATATATATATATATATATATATATATATGTTTTAATAATGATAAACTAAACAATCTAATATGTACTTATTTTTGGCTTACAAGTTCTTTTGCTTGGAGCGAAGGTAGCTGCTTGTGCCGCTGCAATATCTCCTAGTAAAGAGAAGAAAGCTTGGCTCATCCTGGCATGGGTTAGCACAGTTGCTGGAAACCTCTCGCTATTGGGTTCTGCCGCAAACATAATTGTGTGTGAACAATCTCTTCGTGCCCAGCCTAGTTACAATATCACCTTTTGGAGCCATTTGAAGTTTGGTGTTCCATCCACGCTTATTGTCACTACTATTGGCTTAGCTCTTGTATTGGCTTAGCTCTTGTATATTGCTATGATGATTGAGAGGCCAATTTAAATTGGGCTCTTCTTTAGGTTGTAGACCTTTATAGGGTTCTAGGCCCTTCTACTTATAATTGGGTTTTTTAAGCACATGTCACTTTAACTTAGATTTCCAAAGATGGAATTATGTTTTCCTTTTTTCCTGCCTAGGAAGAAGCAAACTTCTCTTTAGAACAGATGGTGTCAAAGATATGATCTTCCATTTGTATACCATGTTCCACTGCAATTGTGTGCAGGAATCCTAGGCAAGGTATACCAAGCAATAAGAGCCCAAAAAAGTTGTCACAATTTGATATTATTAGTGCTCATATCCTATAATGTAAACAGTGTCATACCAAGAAATCATCAGCAATTAATAGTCTTTAATAATTTATATCCAAACAGATATGACCTTCGTATTCTATATAGTGGCAGTTGCATTCCTCATTTGAAATGTGAGTGGCAAAAACATTGAAAGTACAATTTCATACCTGGGTAGGTATTTAATATGAATTAATAACACCCTAATAAAACTTGGCTTGGTCCAACAGCTCAACTCAATAACCCATCATCTAGAGCTTAGCTTGAACTAGGTTTTGCTTTGAATTAGTTTCTTTTTTTTTACCAAAACAATATTATTTTAAATTATTATATATAAGAAAACCATAACTTGTGTTAACCCACCAACTTATAAATTAACTCACCCAAACTATTAACAGGATTTAAACTAAGTTAACTACTAGGTTAGATTTTGTAACTACATATCATGTTAAATTGTTTGAATAGCATCTACTAGCGTCTATTGTTAGCAATGTTTCAACATTCTCAAATCCATAGGTCATCCAACCATATACATGATAGCTGTCAGCTTTATTAAAAGAAACTAATTTGCATTGGAAAAAATTATTCACCTAGATTTAGAATCATTGTTCACCAGAAAGTTTAATTGTGGTTTTGCCCTTCCCGTAAAAAGCTGTTGAATTGTCTATTAGGGGCAGTATAGTATTTCCATAAGGTTCAATGGTCATTATCATATTATTCAGGGACAAGTAAATCCTTTTACATTTTAGAAGCATAATGAAACAACTAAAATATCATTTGTAGCAGAAATTTTAAAGCTATTGTACATGGGCTCTTTCTTCTTTTCATATTGATTTTTTTTTTGTGATAATTAAGTTGGATAAGATGTAATTTGGTATTTTAATAAATATAAAATATAACTAAAAAAAAAAAATGGTTGGCACACGTAAAGCACACACTAGTGTATGTGAGGCGCTCACACTATTCGAGATGTGTATGTGGTGCCTCTAAGTGGCCAAAAATACTTTTATCCATGTCATTAGAATCTTTGTGTCATCATCTTCCTTTTAAGATGGCGCGTGGTGTCAGTGATGCCACAATTTATTATCGGTAGTATTTTCTTTCTTTTCTTCTCTTTTCTCTCTTTCCCCTTAAAATTTGTGATGGCAATACAAAAATTAAGAAAGGTCTTATTTGTTAAGAGCTTGTCAATTCCTAATAGTTACTTGATGTGTGTTGTTGAATAATCATAACTGGAAAATGTCATATAACAGGATGTGTTTGTGTCAAATGTATAGTGTTAAGGATCTATGATGAGATGACTCACTCAAAAGTATTGGGAAACCATAATAGGGTGAACCACACATAAAAAGATATCTGTGGTGTTTGACAGTTTCTAACTGAAATCTAAACAGTTTTTCTAGCCTGAAAATATTGATGCAAGAACTTTTTTAAAAAAATAGATATTTTTCATTGTTAATTTTATAATTTTTTATTTGATATTATTATGCTTTTTTAATTTTTTTCTATTTAAAGAGAATATTTTTCCTAGTTTTTTTTTCATATTCTGTAATAGGGTTTTTTAGTTTTTCTATATAAAGGGTTATAATATTTTTTTTGGAAAATGAAGACTTGAACGAGTAAAAATTGAATATTTTAGGTGTCTCCCCTATAATTATGGAGAGTTTTGACTTATAATAAATTTGGTTATCCTTAAAGCCCTGTCTGTCTGTGTTAAAAACACACAAATATCATAATAAAACTTGAAAAAAAATATTTATCAAAACATTACATAGTTTTTTTAGTAAATAGAACTTCTAAATAATTTATTTAATTATGATCTATACTGTCATAACCCAATTTTTTATTTTTTTAATAAGAAAAAAAATAAATGAATAAAAATATATTTGATAAATGGGTTAAGACAACATAAATATGAAGTTCGATGATGGAATTATTAAATTTGAGAGTCAATTGGTCAGAAATTGAAGAATTAATACGTTTGGGGACTTAATTAAACTCTGGATTAGTTTAATTAATAAAATTAGGAGCTTAATTGAAGAAATACCAAAGTTTTGGACTGATTAGAGACAAAATTTTAGGAAATTAAAATCCAATGACTATAGTGAAATGGTGGGTGTACTTAAGGGATTGTAACTGATTTTTCCAGGTGTAATTTTGAAAGAATTAAAAGTTGAAAAGTCAATTAATGACCAAATTGAATAATCCAGATACCAAGGATTGTTTTGTAAATTTTGCCATGATCCAGGGGTTCAATTGTAATTAATCCAGGGGTATAATTAAAAAAAAAGAATGAATTTACTGAAGAAAGGGCTTGATTACAAAAGTTCAAAAATTGAGTGACCAAACTGCAATTTGTCAGTTCCATCCCAAACAACGCCGTTTTGAACCACTATTCATCGCCTTCTTCATCTCCAGACCAGAGACTGATTCAACAGGAAAACCGTTTTCAACCACGTCCCCCACGTCTCCTCAGCTGCATTATCCTCCAAGAGCCACGTTGAACAGTCCTGCAAAAGCAGGACTGTCATTCCCCTGTTTCTTCTCAAAGAAACAGAGGTGTTGGTGCCTCACGATCGTGAGGCACGAACACATTAACAGGAGGTGGCCATTCTCTGGTTTTATAAAAGCCAGAGAAGGTCACACAGGGGGGAGGGGACTAAAGAAAAACACACAGAGAGAAAGACATTGACGGGAAAAAAAAAAGGAGAAGAAAACGGAAAAAGAACAAACCGAGAGCACAGAGACGGAGGTGCCCAGAAGAACACATGGAGAAAAAGGAACTAAATCCACAACCACAAAAAACTGTTAAAAGCTAGAGAGATACGGTGAGTGGATGACATGCGGAAATTTTTTTCATATTTGTTTTTGCTTTTTAAAAATATTTTTGAAAAAATTTAAAATTTTTTATTTTTTTTTGCTTTAAAATAATATTTTTTTAGTGTTTTTAGATTATTTTGATGCGCTGATGTCAAAAATAATTTTTTAAAAATTAAAAAAAATTATTTTAATACATTTCCTAGTGAAAAGCAACCGCAACCACGCTCTCAAACATGTCTTAGTGGTTAAAATTTTTAGGTTTTGAAAAAAATAAAGAGACTCCAAAATAAAGTAGATTTTGATAAATCAAGCATAACTTTTAATCAAATTATTGGATTGAAATGAAATTTTAACAAAGGATTTTGAAGATCATGTTTCCTACTAAGTTGAAAATTCATAATGATTGAAAATTGAAAAAACCTTTAAATAAGACTCGAAAGTTATTGTGCATGGTATTTTTATTTACCTTGTTATATTTGGATTTTTTTTCTATTTATCTTAGCACTTTTAATTTAACTAGTATTTTATTATTTAGAAATCCTAGTGTTATATGGATTTCATTAGTTAGGTAAGTTTTAATCAGTAATCCTTTCTTATAAAGGATTTTAGGTTTATAACTAGTATAAATAGAGATGTCTAGTTTATTTTTTTCAAACCATAATTTGTAGCTTTTCTTAACCTATTTTTTCAAATCACAACCACAAAAAAAAAAAAAACTATTACAATGCCAAAGACACACTAAAAGCTAGAGAGAAATGGTGAGTGGATGACATGGAGAAATTTCTTCGATATTCTTGGCATAATAATGTTTATTGCATTATTTTATTAGTAGTTAAAATTTTTAGGTTTTGAGGAGATTAAGGAAACTCCAAGATAGAGTTTGGTAAATCAAATATAACTTTTAATTTAACTATTAGATTGAACTAGAATTTTGACAAAGGATTTTGAAGGTCATGTTTCCTGTTAAGTTAAAAATTCATGATGACTAGAAATTGAAAAGACCTTTAAATAAGACTTGAAAGTTTTTGTGCAGGATTGTTTTTATTTACCTTATTATATTTGGATTCTTTTTTTCTATTTATCTTAGGACTTTTAATTTAAATAGTATTTTATTATTTAGGAATCCTGATGTTATATGGATTCTATTAGTTAGGTAAGTTTTAATTAGTAATCATTTTCTATAAAGGATTCTAGGTTCATAACTAGTATAAATAGAGATGTCTTGTTTATTTTTTTCACATTCTTAGGCTTGTAACCTTAGGGCTTAAGGACTCTAGCTTTTATCAACGTTATACACCGCGTCAATACATATCAAAGCAAGTTGGTCTTTTTGATGGATAGAGATGGTAGTAACCCACTCCGCAATGCAGGAGTGGAGACCCTTTTTTTTAGACCCTGGTATCTAGAAGTCCATTGTCCCCAACTAATCATGTCAAGCCAGGTCGGTCCATTAAGGGGTAAAGCTCTCCCGATGATGGTGTACTCCATTCACAAGGCTCGAACTCTAGACCTTGCTTAAGGGGAACAAGAGCTGAACCACTTGAACCAATCATCATTGGTGGAGTGGAGGCCCTCTAATGCACTATACGGGCTTAAGAGCAAAAATTAGATCGTTGGGAACAGAGGTTTGATTACTTGGAGAAAACCATAACAAATCTAGCTCAGCTAATGGGTTTCACAAACAAGGATCGTGAAGAGGATAGGAACTTGCCTAGAAATTTACCTGGAGACAGGCCAAACCACATACCTATTCTTGAATTCAATGAGATTACATTCTATGATAGGATATTTTCGAAGAAAGGATTTATTAAATGGTTAACAGAATTTAAAGTTTACTTTTATTTCAACAAGGTTCCTTATCATCAAAAGGTAGGACATGTCGCACACAAACTTTATTTGGTGCTAGAGAATGGTGATTTGAATTTCTGGACTTTAGATCTCGTATTGGTATGTCTTTAATTCCAGCTTGGTAAGATTTAAGACAATCATTAATTTTAGAGTTTATACAAGATGATTATAAAGAGATTTTATATTGAGTAAATAAGAAATTAGAATGTTATTATTTGTTTTTTATTCAACCTTCTAAAATAGCAAGTAGAAAATTATAAAAAAGATATCGTCTCTTCAAAGAAAATAGTTTCAACATCACAATAATAACACCAACAACACTTCTGCAAATACTACTATATTTGTCGATGTTTCATTAATTAATGGTAAAGAAGAAATCAAGAAGGCTCTTAAATTAGTATCTTGTAGTGATTCTGAAGATCTTGCAAAAAACAATATGGAGTACATGGTAATTTCTGACAATTCTTCTAAAGATATTATGAAAAATTATCTTTAAGTTTCTTTACATGCAATGGTTAAAGTATTGGAGATCATAGATGAACTCAAGTTTGAAGCAAAAGAATGCGGGAAGAAACTATAAGTCAATTTCATAGAAACATAAAGTATAATATTAATATGGATTATGTTTTAGTATGCACACATCGTAAATTAAATTTTAGAATTCACATATAAAAGACATATTACTTCATGAATATATCAGCTACAATGTTGTATTTTTGTTCCTTTAAAAAGGAAGAGTTTAATTTTTAATAGATAGCTCAAGGACAAGTTTTTCAGAAGTAAAAAAAACTAGCGTGGGAAATATCTTCATTATTCTTGATATAATAATATTTATTACATTATTTCATTAGTGGTTAAGATTTATAGGTTTTAAGGAATTTAAAAAGAGTTCAAGATATAATTTGGTAAATCAAGTATAATTTTTAATTCAACTGTTGGATCGAGCCAAAATTTTAACAAAAAATTCTGAAAATCTTATTTTCTACTAGGTTAAAATTTCATAACAATCAAAGATGATAAAGGCCTTCAAATAAGGCTCAGAATTTATTGTGCCGAATTGTTTTTAATTACCTTGTTGTATTTAGATTTTTTTTCCTATTTCACTTAGGTTTTTAATTTAAATAGTATTTTATTATTTAAAATTGTATTTAGATTTTTTTTTATTTTGCTTTGGAATTTTAATGTAAATAATATTTTATTATTTAGAATTGTATTTGGATTCTTTTTTCTATTTAGTTTTGAACTTTTAATTTAAATAGTATTATTTAAGAATTCTAATGCTAAATAGATTATATTAGATAGTTAAGTTTTAATTAGGAATCCTTTCATTGAGGATTTTAGTTTTAATTAGGAATCCTTTCTTATAAAAAAGAATTCTAAGTCTATAATTAGTATAAATAGAAATATGTAGTTAATTTTATTCATATTTAAAATTTATAAAATATTATAAGTAGTCTCGAAATTTCTCTACCGCATGGATACGTAATTTTAGAGCTCGAAAAGCGTCAGTGGACATCTTGTAATTGAAATCCGCTATGTATCCAGGCCATTTACTAATAGGTAGAGCCCAGTAAGTGAACATCTTGCTATTAACATCTATTCAAACAAAGCAAAACAAAAGGTTAAAAGAGGAGAAAGCGAGGGGACACTGCAAAATCCTAAGATCTTCATTGAGTTCTAATACAAAATAATAAACTTAAAAGAAGATGGACAAAATATGAACTCTACTCATTCAAGCCTCGAAGCCACCACATGAGCCTGCTAAGCTATGAAAGTGTTAAAAAGCTTTTCATTGAGTGCAAAGAACCGTGAGACTAATGCTCTTGATATAATACATCAGAAGCTGCAATATACATCTGACTGGTAAAGATGTATATTTCTTGCTTTTACATCAGAAGCTTTTCATCTCTTGCTTGCTTTGAAATGTCTTGAGCTGCTTTGACTGCTTCAGAAGAGAAAATATCCAGCTTCTTCAATCCATTTCTTAGCCTCTCGTTCTGATGCGTCTTTGTAAACGTGTTCAGGGAAATATTAATTTCCAGTTAATATCACATGGTAGACAATTGAGGTCTCCATCTGTTTCCTCTGTTTGTTGTTGGAGGAGAGGGTTTGGTTGGGAGTGGGGGGGAGAAATCTCGTTCAAGGAAGCAAGTTTAAGATAATGAATGTTTGGTAATTGTCGCGAAAATATAAAAGACAAACATAATACGAATAAAAGAAACATGTTTCTTTGTCTTTTCTATTTAAAAAATAAGTAATTCACTCTAAAACAATTATATAAATATATTTATTTTATATCTTTATCTTCGTTTGTTCATCCAAATATATATTTATCATCTCTATATTTATTATTTTGAAATACTAATTAATCACGTTTTAAAATATTTTTTGTTCAATTTAAACATGCATTCTATTTCGAGTATCATTCATTAAAACATGGTTAAAAAAATTTAGATGTGGGGTTCAAAGAAAATGTTAATTTGAAAGTAAAGTATACTTTTTTTAAAACAAATTAGAACATAGATCATTGCTTCAAACATGTTGGATCAGTGTTAGTTGTGTTGGAATTAAAAACGAAGTTAACGAATCATTTAAAGACAAATGATAATACGTGTAGAAGAATGTGCATGAAGCAAAACGCAGTCACGACATTAAAACAAACAGATATTATTGTAGTGATTATTTTTGTAATTTAATAGTATTTTTAAAGGTTTTTTATTTTTTATTTTAAATTAATTTATTTTATGTGTTTTTTTAATTGTTTTGATGTTGTAATATCAAAACTAAATTTTAAAAAATATATAAAAAATATTTTAATACATTTATAAGTAAAATACAATTTAAAAAGTAATCATATACATTACCTAATTAGTCTTACTCACTGTATGTGTTTCTTCTTGGCGTCTTCTCCTTTTATAGTCTTCCTCTTATGGCATAAATTTATTTACTCTCTTGCCTTTCCCTGTATATAAATCCGCACTGCGCTTACCGGCATTGGAAGTGTAGAGAGCAAATCCCCAACCCCTCACTATCTTTTATCCAAGGATTTAATTTGCTTGCTTATCTCACTTTGTTCCAGTTTGAGTTTCTTTGGAGCAAGACAGAACTCCAGTGTTCAATTAGGTTGACAGAGTAACTGTGAGCTTACATAATTGCTCCAAAGAGATTGCTCAGTGGGAACCTGCAGCAGCTTTAAGACTCCCTGTCGAGAAGTTGGAAGCTGAACAAGCCAAGCTCATATGGTGACTCTATTTTCCTAGAGCCATGTATTCGTGTTGGTGATGTTACGAGGATCAAGAGTGTGCGTTCATGCAAGGATCAGGTATGTAGAGTCTCTTAAGGCAGTATTTCTTAGCTGGAGAATATGTCAACTTCACTACTTGCTTGCATGCTATTAATTTCCAGATATAATGTTTAAATATCTGAAAACGGTCCCACCCCATAGGTTCACCTGCACACACAAGTCCTAAACTGTTAACGTTGTTATATGATGTCTCAGTAGCATATTTCCCGCTGGTTGCGCATGATCCAAATTCCATATCAACTAGCAAGAAGATATGTGCTCTAGGACCACGCATTTACTAGATTTTCAGCATGGAATGTCATGCTAAAGGTTATTTTGGAAATTGTTTGCTTGCTTTGAAATGTCTTCGGCTGCTTTGACTACTTCAGAAGAGAAAATATCCAGCATCTTCAATCCATTTCTTAGCCTCTCATTCTGATGCGTCTTTTAAACGTATCATGGAAATATTCATATGAACTCATTTATCTTTCTGGTTCCACAATCCTTATTGGAATTTTAAAAAAAAAATTAATAACCTCCATATCAACTAGGAAAAAGATATGTGCTCTAGGACCACGCATTTCCCTTTTGCTCAAAAACTACTACATTTTCAGCATGGAATGTCATGCTAAAGGTTATTTTGGAAATCGTTTGCTTGTTCTGAAATGTCTTCGGCTGATTTGACTGCTTCAGAATAGAAAATATCCAGCATCTTCAATCCATTTCTTAGCCTCCCATTCTGATGCGTCTTTTAAACGTATCGTGGAAATATTCAGATGAACTCATTGATCTTTCTGGTTCCAGAATCCTTTTCGGAATTTTTTAAAAGACTTTTAATAACTTCCATCTCACTAGCTCTTAATAAATTTGTAGTTTTACTCTTTTCTCAGTTGGTTGCAAATACTGTTTGAGCTACAGGGTGATATCTTCTTCTTTCAGAGCCAGTAATTTATCTGAAGTTGCAAAGGTGGAGGTCTGCTAAGTGGTAGCTCACAAACAAGCATAATCTTGTAAGTTACAGAAATGGCTCTGGGTTCGTTTAAGAAGGTTGTCTTAGGTTCAGTTGCCTTCGCAATCTTTTGGATTTTGGCAGTTTTCCCAGCAGTTCCTTTCTTACCCATTGGAAGGACAGCAGGTTCCATCCTCGGGGCAATTCTTATGGTTATCTTCAAAGTCATCACCCCTGAGCAAGCATATTCTGCCATCAACCTCCCTGTACTGGGCCTTCTCTTTGGAACCATGGTTGTAAGCATCTATCTTGAAAGAGCAGACATGTTCAAGCACTTGGGAGTCTTGTTCTCATGGAAGAGTTGGGGTGCGAAGGACATGCTCTGCCGGATCTGCATTGTTTCTGCCATTTCAAGTGCTCTGTTCACTAATGACACCGCATGCTTCTTTCTCACTGAGTTCATATTAAAGATTGCTAGACAAAACAATATTCGACCCGAACCTTTCTTGCTTGGGTTGGCTTCAAGTTCGAATATTGGATCCTCTGCAACTCCAATCGGCAACCCTCAAAACTTGATAATTGCTATTCAAAGTGGCATCTCTTTTGGGGAATTCGTATTGGGACTTCTTCCCGCGGTGCTTGTGGGTGTCTTTGTGAATGCTTTAATTCTTATATGCATGTTTTGGAGGTTGTTATCTGATGTTAAGGAAGAAGAAGATGCTTTGTATGAAATTATTGTTCAGGAAGATTCAGAGTCCGGGCCGCAACAGTCCACTGAAGAAAGTAAAGGCCTGCTGAATAGATGGAAGAGATTGTGTATTTACCTTGGTACTGTTGGAATGCTGGTTGCTTTTCTAATGCGTTTGGACATGTCTTGGACTGCACTCACAGCAGCCCTCAGTTTTGCGATTCTTGATTTCGAAGATGCAGGGCCTTGCCTACAGAAGGTAAATCAACAGGTCTTTCACAAAAATTCTGTTTGCTTTCCTAAATATCTTTTCATCAACTGTAATACTTCCATGCAGTAAAATCTACTTACCCGTAGTTGCTTGGATCAGGTTTCATACTCTCTTCTGGTATTCTTTTGTGGAATGTTTATCACGGTTGAGGGCTTCAATAGAACTGGAATTCCTGGCAGTCTCTGGAGCTTGATGGAGCCTCATGCACGGATCGATCATGCCAGTGGGATTGCTGTGCTGGCCATTGTAATACTTGTTCTCTCAAATGTTGCTTCGAATGTACCAACTGGTAAGTTGATGCCCTGATTCTCTTCCTTTGATTTAACTACAGCACTACGGCTTTAGAGTCTTATAGAAGGGCAATTGTAATTTCCAGTTAATATCACTTCATGGTAGACAATTGAGGTCTCCATCTGGTACCTCTGTTTCTTGGTGGAGGAAGATCTTGTTCAAGGGAGCATGTTTAAGATAATGTTTGGTAACTGTCTCGAAAATAGAAAAGACAAGGATAACAAGGATAAAAAGAACATGTCTCCTTGTCTTTTTTATTTAAAAAAGGATAAAATTTCATTCAAAAATTATTCTAGAGATATATTTATATTTTATATATTTGTTCTTTTTTTTATCCAAACACATATATGTTATTTTTATATTTATTTTTTTTATCTTAAAATACTAACCAACCACATTTTAAAACAATTTTTATTAAACTTAAACATGCACTCTCTTTTGAGGAGATATCATTCATTGAAACATGGTTAAAAAAATTTGGGTGTGCGGTTTTTGCTTCAACAGAAAAACAAATAATCTAGTTACCATCACAAGACTTTAGAGTGAAAAAGATATTTTGGTTTTTTTATCCCCTAAACTAAACAATCTAATCTGTAATTATTTTTGGCTTACAAGTTCTTTTGCTTGGAGCAAAGGTAGCTGCTTCTGCCACTGCAATATCTCCCAGTAAAGAGAAGAAAGCTTGGCTCATCCTGGCATGGGTTAGCACAGTTGCTGGAAACCTTTCGTTATTGGGTTCTGCCGCAAACCTAATTGTGTGTGAACAAGCTCTTGGTGCCCACCCTAGTTATAATATCACCTTTTGGAGCCATTTGAAGTTTGGTTTTCCATCCACGCTTATTGTCACTGCTATTGGCTTAGCTCTTGTATATTGCTATGATGTTTGAGGGGCCTATTTAAATTGAGCTCTTCTTTAGGCTTTGGATCTTTATAGAGTTCTAGGCCCTTCTCTTTTTTTCTTGCATAGAAAGAAGCAAACTTCTCTTTAGAACAGATGGTGTCAAAGAAATGATCTTTCATTTGTATACCATATTCCACTGCAATTGTGTGCAAGAATCCTAAGCAAGGTATACTAAGCAATAAAAGCACAAAAAAGTTGTCATAATTTGATATTGTTAGTACTCACAATCCTTATAATGTAAACGGTGTCATATCAAGAAATCATCAGCAATTAATAGTCTTTAATACCTTATATGTAAATAGGTATGATCTTCATATCTTTTATAATGGCAGCTGCATCCCTCATCTTAAATGTGGGTGGCAAAAAGATTGAAAGTATAATTTCATGTCTGGGTAGGAATTCACTATAAGTTAACAACACCTCAATAAAACCCGAACCAGTCCAACAGCTCAACTTAATAACCCATGAGTAATCTAATTCTCAATCAACTCAATGTTGAAAGATGAAATTAAAAAAATAATAATTAAAAAAAACAAAACAAAACAACTCGAGTTAACCCATGTTTCCTGCTAAGTTAAAAATTCATGATAATTGAAAATTGAAAAGACCTTTAAATAAGACTCGAAAGTTATTATGCAGGATTGTTTTTATTTACCTTGTTATATTTGTATTATTTTTTCTATTTACTTAGGACTTATAATTTAAATAGTGTTTTATTATTTAGAAATCCTAATGTTATATGGATTTTATTCGTTAGGTAAGTTTTAATTATTGAACATGGGCATGGCTCATAATTTCAGCATGGAAAGAATCATAAGATGTAGGAATACGTAGAAAATAAATAGCGTAAGAAAAGAGAAGTGAGGTTGGCAGAAAACCCACTTAGAAATCACCGATGAATTCTGGGCAGATTCATCATGCACATTCTAAGGGATATTCGGGCCTCAGAACGATAAAATTTAGGAAACACCTCTCGTAGAAATTGTATCTTGAGATGTTAGCTTTCCAACGAATCCGATCTCGCTCGATTTGGAGCTCTAAAGCTCTAGATATAGGTGAATATATGAGGAAACGTCAAATTGCCACCTCTACTGGCAAATTTGATGAGAATTATTAAAACAGGGGATTTAGCTGCGATAGGGGCAGAAAACCGGTTTCCTTCCCACCAAAATTTTTGTAACATTGAATCTTGACTCCGGTAGGGGATAAACCACATTTAAAAATGAAGTTGATGATGTGCGTAATGATTTAAAACAATGAAACGTAAAGAGTAAATATTGTTGTTGATGCCTTGCTATTTGCGAAATGAAAATTGGACATGAACTAATGTGGTATACTTGTGAATTTAGGAGGAACCGCAGGGGGAGTACAACAACAAATCAAGCATCGATGGTAGGTAGGTGTTCCATGCCTATACTCTACTTAATTGATAATAAACCTTGAATTCAAATTTATGTTAGAGTCAATACTTGTAAATATGGCTAAAGAAAGGAAAGATGTGGTGAAACGAACGTGGAATGAAATCCAATTTTTGGTCGTAGACTCTTGGACCTTGATTTTGAATAAGGACATATTTAAAGAAAAAAACCCAAAACGACCACCTTTAGACTTGATTAGTCGATCTCCAATAGGGCGGCTAATGATGTTAGCAAAAATTATTAACATCAGCATGATCTTGATGGAATTATAATCAACGTTGAACTTGATTAACTATTTATGTCAAGAATAGTTAATGATACCAATGGATAATGTCGGTATCGACAATCCCATAACAACTTGATTAGCTTTCTAATTAAGGAGGAAATTAATGATGTCAAAAGAACTTGGCACCGGCATTACCGGAAACACCTCTAAGTGAGATGGAAAGGAATTGATTGATTATTTCAGGTTGGAAATAGTCAATGGTACCGACCAATTAAATTGGTATTGACGTTACTAAGGATTTGATTAGTTGGTCCGGGTAAGGGCGACTAATGACACTAATAGGAGTTATTAGTGTCAGCAGCGACCTCCTCAAAACTTGGGGCACGATAATGAGATGGATGTATCCGACGAAGAATAATGTGTAATAATTGAGAGAAAACCATAAGTGGGTTGTGGAAGGAAAGGCTCTATATGTAGTAAAGGAAGTGTCAAGTGTGTTCTTCTTTTACGGATCAATGATGTTATGCCCTATTGGTTGTGCACTTGTATGCATAGATACATATAGTAGTGACCCTTCATTAATTTGTTGTATTTTATTTATTTAATATACTTATTCTCATATTTTGATGTTATAGTCCCTCTCATTCATGCCAGGAGTAGTGTCCTAGATGTTTACTTCTTTTGCACGAGTTAGAAAATTAATGCTTCAAATTCTTTTGTATGAATTAGGAATTTCATGTTCTTAATTCCTTTTGTATGAATTAGGGGTTAGCATTTCTACTTCTTTTGTATGAACTTAGAATGAAACGAATTTGAAGTATGTTACTGTAAATAATTTTGCGACTTGAGTGATGTTAGTATTTTCTTATCTAAATCCTTGAGACTTGTCATAACCCAATTCTGGGTTATTCCCCAAAATTCACCTTTTTCAAAATTCAAAATAAAAATAAAATAAAATAAAGGTTGGCAACGTGGAGAAAGCAGGCCAGGGAATACAGTTGTAATTTTAAAGGAAATTCAAGACCTAATTGTACCCAATTATGCCCCAAAATAGAAAGAAAATGCAAATTCAAGGTCGAATTCAATGATTATTGGATGAATTTGCATAAAAATTAAGTTTAATCACATAATTAAATTTTTAATAGGCCAATTTGATTTAATCATGAGCCAAATTGAATTTTAATTATGTTTAAGAATGAATTTGGATCCAATTGAAGGATTTAATTAAGTGCAAGGACTTAATTATACTTTAAATAGGTCAAATTAATTTTATTTGGGGCTTAATTGGTAAAAACATTAAGTTTGAGAGCCTAATTTAGGCTTAATTAAGAAGATTGGAATTTTAAGAGACCAAATTTAATTTTCACCAAGTTAATTGATTGAAATTAAGGGCCAAATTGCAAGAAAATTGAAGTTTTGGGGTCAAATAGGGGTTAAATTGACAAAATTCACAGCCAATGACCAATCTACAAAAGACGTCAAACTATAGGGGCTTAATTGGTGAAATCCGGGGGTGAAATTGAAGAAATTGAAAGTTTAATGGTCAATTAGGGGTTCAATTGCATAAATTCAAAACCAAGGACCAAATCGCAAAAGGCGCGTAACTTCGGGGTTCCCATTAAAATTCATCAGGGGCTTAATCGCATTAAATCGAAAGTTTATGGTCAATTAAGGATACCATTGCATTAAATCGAAAATGGGAGGACTAAATTGAAGATCCGCAAAAAATCCCTAATTCAACCCAAAATGTCACCGTTTTTAATTTTTAAAAAAAACAGAGAGAAGACCAGACGACGCATCGTCTAGTCACTATTCATTGCCTTCCCCGATTTTGCCCAAAAATGACAGCTCAGTAAGCTACTTTTAAAGTGCATTTAATGCCTCATATCTCCACCAAAATTGCACCAAAATGGTCACCCGACATCCCTTTATCCCCTAGTATGGTCCGTTTAGGCCTATTAACATGACACCGGCCCCGGTACCGGCCTGAATTGGCCAACTCAGTTAGCCTTTTTCTACGGATTTGACAACTCATGATGTCTACTTTGAGCCAACAGTTGGGATCCCTCCCAACTGAATCAATGGCTGAAATTTTTCCCCAATATAGACAAGATTTCCCTCTTCTACCGCCTATAAATAGAGGTGGATGTCATGGCCTGAGAGAGGAGAAAATCGGGTCAAAATTCGGCAAAAAAACTAACCACCTCCCCTGTTTTTCTTCTTTTTATGTCGTCTCTCTCTCTCCTTTCTCCTTCTCAACCGTGCCTTCAGCCACAACCAATGTAACCGTCGGCTTGACAACCATCCTCTCCACCACACTTCTCCCTCTCCGCTGATTGCTTCTCCCATTTCCTCCATAGCGGCAGCAGCCCATCAACACCACCATTTTCGTTTTCTTCCTTCTCCAGCACCGACAGCAGCAACATCAGCACCAACCTCCACCACCACAACCGGCTTTACCACCATAATTTCAATCAACCCAGCTCCTCACCAGTGGCAGAGCAGCCACCGTGACCTTCTCTCTCTTCTCCTTCCATCCTTTCTCTCTCCTCTATAACTTTTTCTTCTTCCTCCCACAGCCGACTCCGGCCACCATTACCTCAGCTGACGCCTCCTGAGCCATCGGCCGAACCACCTCATCACATCTGAGACCCCCATGCTAGGCAACTTTCTCCTTCTTGCTTTGCCTCTTTCTTCTTGGTCGTTATTGTTGCATGCAGAATTCATTTCTGCATGCAGTAGCTAATTAATTAGCTCCTGGTTTGGGCCAGGCCAATTACGGCCAAGCCCAAGTGGTTGGGTCTGGCTCGGCCCCCTTTTTTCTGGATAAAAAAACAAAAAATCCAAAAAAAAACTTCAAAAATCATTTTTAAAAAAATTTCAATTTTCTCAAATATTTTTCTATCCATTTGCATAGTATCGGGTTGTATATTTACACTGTAAAATACAAATTTGGTATTAAAATACCCGATTTTCTCCAAAATATTTCAAAACAAATTCGAAATATTTCCAAAAAAATCTCAAAATATTTTAAATTAATTTCTCTTTTCTAAAAAAACAAAAAATATTTTGTTTTTATACATACGGCCAAATCCTAAAATTTTTCCAGGCTTATCTTCATAAAAACAAAAATTGCATCTTTTTCACGTTTTAAAATGCAAAATGGATATCATAACCAGTTTATGATTATCCATTAGGATTTTGCCAAAATATCAAAAAAAATTTTCCAACCTGTTTTCTAGGGTCCAGATGTAGACTTTAATATTTGTGGGAAGTAAAATTACACGATAAAGTACACTTTCAGGTATTAAAGATACAAGGTGTAAATAAATAAATGCTAAAATTCAGATTTTAGAACGGTTAGGATTTAACCCAATAAGATAGAGACTTTCTTATGAAAAGACCAACGAATAGAAACTCAACTTAGAAAAAAAACAATCAAACAACAATGCAGCTTACTTAGGTAGGGTGCACTGGGGTGATGCGTCTTTCCCTTGCACAAGCAGTTCCTTACCCAAACTCCCGCATACCATAGGTTCCTAGTGATCATAATACTAGGTGGCGACTCCTAAACATTAATCATAATTTTATGATTAAATCCAAAAACTCTTCCCAACACACAACACCTCACACAGGAGGCACGACAAGAGCCTCCGCCGTCACCAAACGACGTCACGACACTCGCACCCCGCGACAAGACTTAAGGCCTCTATTATTTTATGCTTTTAATATTAATGTTACTAATCAAGTTTATTAATATTAATTTGTGTTGTAAAACTCTATGGTGAGTTGAATCTGTGGAATTCTTATATTGTGACTATTAATGGTTGTGACTGCGATGCGACATAAATATATGGTGACTATGGAATGAATCTAAATTGTGTGCAGGATGAATTGTCGATAACTTGAGATCCACCGATATAGGGGAGACTACCGAAATTTCAGTAGAATGTGAAATAAACCGATATAAAAAAAAATTCTACCTATAAAATTTCAATAATATAATCTTCTTGTGTAATCCTGGAATTTGGACTGTTGCATAAATAGTATTTTATTATTTAGTAATCCTAATGTTATATGGATTATATTAGTTAGGTAAGTTTTATTTAGTAATCATTTCCTATAAAGGATTCTAGGTTTATAACTAGTAGAAATAGAGATGTCTAATTTATTTATTTTCACATTCAGACTATTATTCAAAATTTATAAAATACCATAGAGTTTTCTCTAAGTTTCTCTACAGCTTAGGCTTGTAATCTTAGGGCTTAAGGACTCTAGCTTTTATCAACGTTATACACCGTGTCAATACATATCAGCGCAGGTTGGTCTTTTTGATGGACAGAGATGGTAGCAACCCACTCCGCGATGCAGGAGTGGAGGTAATTTTTTTTTATATAGACCTTGGTATCTAGAAGCCCACTGGACCCCAACTAATCTGGTCGAGCCAGGTCAGCCCACTAAGGGATAAAGCTCTCCTAGTGATGGTGTACTTCATTTACAAGGTTCAAACTCGAGATCTTACTTAAGAGGAACAAGTGCCAAACCACTTGAACCAACCACAATTGATGGAGTGGAGGCCCTCTAATGTAATATACGGGCCTGGGAGCATAAGGGAACAAAGGTTTGATTGCTTGGAGCAAACCATAACAGATTTAGCTCAGCTAATGGGTTTCGCAAACAAGGATCGTGAAGAGGAGAGGAACTTGCCTAGAAATTTACCTCCAAACAGGCCAAACCCCATACCCATTCTTGAATTCAATGATATTACATTCTATGATAGGGGATTTTTTAAGAAAATATCGATTACATTGTTAACAGAATTGGAAGTTTACTTTTATTTCAAAAAGGTTCCATATCATTAAAAGGTAGGACTTATCGCACACAAACTTTATTATGGTGCTAAAGAATGGTGATTTGAATTTCTAGACTTTAGAACTCGTATTGGTATGTCTTTAATTCCAGCTTGGCAAGATTTGAGACAATCATTAATTTTGGGGTTTATACAAGATGATTATAAAGAGATTTTATATTGAGTAAATAAGCAATTATATTGTTATTATTTGTTTTTTGTTAAACCTTTCAAAATAGCAAGTAAGAAAATTATAGAAAAGGTGTCGTCTTTTCAAAGCAGATAGTTTCAACATCACAACAATGACACCAACAACACTGCTGCAAATACTATTCTACTTGTTAATGTTTCATCAATTAATGGTAAAGAAGAAATCAAGAAGGCTCCTAAATTAGTATCTTATACTGATTCTGAAGATCTTGCAAAAAAAACATGGAGTACATGGTAATTTCTGACAATTCTTCTAAAAATATATATTATGAAAGATTATCTTGAAGTTTCTTTACATACAATGGTTAAAGTATTGGAGATCATGGATGAACTCAAGTTTGAAGCAAAAAAAATATGGGAAGGAACTATAAGTGAACTTCATAGAAATATAAATTATAATATTAATATGGATTATGTTTTAGTATGTACACATGATAAATTAAATTTTGGAGTTCACAAGTCAAAAACATAGTACTTCATGAATATATTAGTTACAATGTTATATTTTTGTTCCTTTAGAATGGAAGATTTCAGTTTTTGATAGATAACTCGAGGACAAGTTTTTCAAAAGTAAAAGGAACTGGCGTGTTCATTCCTCTTGACATAATAATGTTAATTACATTATTTCATTAGTGGTTAAGATTTATAGGTTTTAAAGAGTTTAAGATGAGTTCAAGATGTAGATTGGTAAATCAAGTATAATTTTTAATCCAAATGTTGGATCGAGCTAAAATTTTAATAAAAAAAAATTGAAAATCCTCTTTTCTACTAGGTTAAAATTTCATGACAATCAAAGATCACGAAGGCCTTCAAATAAGGCTCGAAATTTATTGTGCCAAATTCTTTTCACTACCAAAAATTCACTTAATACCAACGGAATTGCTGACAAAATAATTATATCGGTAATTTAGGGTCGCCTTTACCAACAAACTTTACTTCATCGGTAATTTCATCTGTAAATACCAACGGCCAACATCCATCGGTATACACTGACGAATTTACAGATGGAATGTTGAGAATTTAAAAAAAAAAACGGTTCGCTGACGTGGAGGTTATTATGGGTATTTTTTACCGACGGAATCACCAAGGGATTCAAAACGTCAGGTCTATACGGTGACGTGATCGATTCATCAATAGAAAGGCCGACGGAATCACCGAGGGATTCAAAACGTCAGCTTTGTATGGTGACGTGACCGATTCACCGATGAAAAATGCTGATGGAATAGCCGACGGATTCAAAACGGCAGCATCATACTGTGACGTTTCCTATTTACCGTCAGAATAGCCGACGGAATCACAGACGGAATATTCTGTCGGTGAATCCGTTAGCAAAAGTTAATACATCCACTCTCACTCGACCATATCCTCCCCTATTTCTCCTTTCTTCTCCTTCTTCTTCCTCATCAAAACTCTCCCCAACTGTAAACAACCAGCTCCCCTCCCAAAAACAATCTCCCTCTTCTCAGCACAACATGTCATATATCTTGAAGTCTTCTTGTCACAGCATCCGTGTTTTGATTTACCTACGGATTTTTATCAGTTTTTGTAAGTAATTCTATCTTTTTAAATTTTAACATTTAAATATCATGGTTTTTATTGTTTTTTTAGTATATGTATTTTGTTAGTAGATGTACATGTTTTATTGTTATTTCTCAAACAAACTTGTAGTATATGAATGTATAATTTTATACTTGTTATGGTTTATTTTAGATTTTTTAAGATTGTATTTATTTATAAATTGTTGAAACTTTATTGAATTACCGAATTACATTTGTTGTTTTGAAATAATTAATAGCTTGTTTAATGGGTCCGTTTTAATTTTTATCATCAATGGTATTGCGGAGTTGTAATTTTTGTAAATTGATATATATATATATATATATATATATATATATATATATATATATATGTATGTATGTATGTATTAATTTGTATGGACATTGATAATTGATAATGAATATTTAATATTTATGAGAAGTTGTAATTGGTTTGTTGGATAATCTCGAGGTAAACCAATTTTTTTGCAAATTTATTTACCTAACATAGTTAATTAATACATGTTGTCATCATAATTTTATAGAGATTCGATAGAAGTCATGGATGATCGTTCATGGATGTATCGAGATTCACCCCAAGGATTGCGCAAGATGGATTATTGTAACAGGGTTCAGGGTTTTATTAATTTCACAACATCTATTCCCAGAAATTTTACTGGAGGCGGTATTAGATGTCCATACAGGAAGTGTCAAAATAAAAAGTATCTGCATCCAGATATTGTAACGATGCATCTTCTACACAAAGGGTTTATGGAGAATTACCAGTGTTGGTATGCACACGGAGAAGTATTTGTTAGTAAGAGGAGAATGAAAGAAAGGGTGGTTGGGTCAACTTCTAGTGCTAACAACGTGCATGAAGCAGCAAGTGACAACACTAATCCTTACAGGAATATGGTTATGGATGCAATGAGAATAAATCAAGGTAATGTCAGTCAATGTCCAATTGTAGAAGAAGAACCTAATGTAGATACAGCTAGTTTTTTGATTTGTTGAAAGATTCTGACGAACTATTATAGGATGGTTGCACGAACCATAGTAAATTATCGGTCGTAGCACAGGTGTTCACCATCAAGTCAAATCACGGGTATGACAAGATTATTGAATGGGCAAGAAGCATTTTACCTGAAAGGAACAGGCTGAAAGAAAACTTCTATGCTGCGAAGTCCATGATGAAACCCCTCGGTTTAGGATACCAGAAAATTGACATATGCCCTAACTTCTACATGTTATACTACCTTGAAAATGTTGAGATGACCGAGTGCATGACATGCGGGCATTCCCGTTACAAACCCAGAACTGGTAGGGGAAAGACTCTAGTAGCATATAAAAAACTTAGATACTTCCTAATCACATCTAGACTGCAGAGGTTATTCATGTCACCAATGACTGCTGAGCACATGACATGGCACAATTATCGTTCGTCGGCATTTCACAGAGAGTTCGAAAATAATTACTTGAAATGCCACAATTACCGACGGATAACTATCCATCGGCATTTCACAGAGAGTTCAAAAATAATTACTTGAAATACCACAATCACCGACGCTTTTCCAGACGGAATAAAGTTCGTCGGTCATTTGTCGGCAGGTAAGATTACCGACAAAATCACCGACGGACTGTGCGAATGTCAAAGGGCGGTGCATTAAATGCATCTCTGACCGCATGAGGTTGCCGACGGAATTACCGACGGACAACAAAAAATATGGAGAGTAATTAAAAATGTTGGTGCGAAATTCAAAAATTACCGATGGATTTTCAAAACGTCACCGACAGAATACATTAAAATAATATTTTTTTTGTATCCGTCGGTAAAACTGCACTATAAATCCCAGCGACCCCCCTTCAGTTCATTTTTTCATCTCTTCCGTTCTTCACCTTCAATTTCGAATTTTTTCCTTTGATTTCTTCAAAGCATTCACCTACAATCTCTAACAAGTGTTCTTATGAATCTTCATCAGATTAAAAGGTATGTGTTTCTTCTATTTCATTTGCTTTAAGGGTTTTTTTTTGTTTTAGGTATTTTTATTTTTTTTGTGTTTTTTGTTTTGGTGTATTTTTAAAATGTAGATAAAGTCTTGAAATCAACACATTATTAAGGTAAGCATGTTTCATTCCTAAAGTCTATAGTTTTTTCTTTTTGAATTTATTGAATATATTTTATTGTTGTATTGGCATAATTATTGAATAATTTGTTGAATTGTAATTGTTAATATTGAATTTACCTTAGAATAAGTAATTGAATATGTTGGAATAATTAGTAATTTTACTACATTATTGCATGATTTGTGTTTAATTATTTGCATTAATTTTAATTGTTAGTCTAGAGTTTTTGTTGAATTTATTGAATATTTTTTATTTTTTGTATTTATATAATGATTGAATAATTTATTGAATTATAATTGTTAATGTTGAATTTATCTTAGAATAAGTTATTGAATATGTTGGAATAATTAGTAATTTTACTATATTATTGCATTATTTGTGTTTAATTATTTGCATTAATTTTAATTGTTAATCTAGAGTTTTTTTTTTATTTATTGAATATTTTTTATTGTTTGTATTTATATAATGATTGAATATGTTGTTAATGTTGAATTTACCTTATAATTAGAATGAATGTTATATGTATAGATGTTATGTTATATACAATATTAGTATAGATGGAGTCAATTGGTTGTGGCTTTTGTCAATATTTGCAGGTTTGTGGATTTAGGTAGTATCTAATATAGAGGAGGTGCTGTCGAATTTTTTTAACATTTGAATTTAATTATATAATTATTCATATATAATTGTGTAGATGCATAAAACGAAAACCAGAGCTGGTCGCTCACGTATGGTTGCTAGTTCTTCTAGCAGCGAGGATGACATATCCTTAGGTGCCTCTCAAGAAGCGGCACCTACGCCACCTGCAATGTCAACCGATGTTGTCTCTTCCAACGTAATTTTTGGTATGGAGCACAAAAAAAACCGCGAGAGATAGGGGTCTCCAAGGCTGGAATGACGTGGCGATTTGGAGGGATTTCAAACCGATATACATCCCAAAAGATATATGGCCGCACTATCTTGAGCACGTGACGTCTGAGCGGTTCACACGACGCTCACAGTCCGGTGCTGGCAACCGGAATCGGCCAATTCAAGGCTCGGTGACAACGCACACTGGTGGCTTCGTTCTGTTTGCTGCATATGCGAAACGGATGGTAAGATTAATTTAAATGAAATATATCATTAAATTAATTTGTTGTTAATTAATCTTTTTTTTCATTATAGGCTACATCTCTTGGACGTGAGGCGAGCCCGATGGAGCTGTTTGTAGAGACGCACGTGCGGAGTCAAGACCGCCAAAAGGGAGCGCAACAGTTCGTTGACAACCGTGCTCAACACTTCGTGGTATGTTTGTTCAACCATTTTATTCTGTAAGTTATTATTTTTATGGAATTGAATATGATGATTACTTTTTTTATTTTCAGGAGACCTATAATAGCCGGTTGAGGGAGAGATATGGGGACGATCCTTTGACCCATTCGGAATTCGATCTGGATTTGTGGATGGAGGTTGGATCGTCTAGTGGACCCGATTAAAATCGGGTTTACGGGCTTTCCAACACTACGGTCGATAACTTGCGGGCGGCCCGTGGTGTTTCAACTGTTGGGAGCTCCCAATCAATATCGAGCACCCAATCTAAGGAGTTCATGACCTTGCAGCAACACACGACTCAGTTCACCGAAAAATACGACCACCTATCAGAGGAGCATGCACAACTCAAAGCGGAGCATGCACAACTCAAAACGAAGAATGCACAACTCAAAACGAAGCATGCACAACTGTATGCACAACAAAAAGCGGAGCATGACCAACTTCGCGAATTTGTCATGAACATGGCATCACAGAGTGGTGATACATGTGCGCCTCCTTCTTTTTGGTCGTATAATAACCAGCATCCTCCTCCTCCTCCAGCTCCACCATTATATTAATTTGTAATGAATATTATTTAACTTTAATAGTTAATTTAATAATTGTTTTTAAACACATTCAGTTTGTAATGAATATTATTTAACTTATTTCTTTTGTTTTTTATGTTTAATAAAAAATTTATTTGCATAATTGGTTTTTATTACCATTAATTTATATAATTTTATATTATGTATTCTAAATAATTTTTAAAAAAAATATTTAAAAATAATCACCGAGGGGTTTACTGACGGAATATATCCGTCGGCATTTGACAGTAGCTGCCATAGTCACCGATAAATTTACAGACAGATATATTCGGTCGGTATTTTGAACTCACCGACCACTTCACCAACGGACATAATCCGTCGGTATTGTACAGTGCCTACCAAAATGACCGACGAATTTACAGATGGATATCTTCGGTCGGTATTCCAATCATTCACCGATAACTGTACCGACGGTGTTTATCCGTCGATATGTCACACTATCACCGACGGGCTAAAATCCGTCAGTATATTTCAAGCGGGAAACTTTTTTTTTCGACGCGTAATGTCCATCTGTAAAACCATCAGCAAATGTTTTTTTTGTTTTTCCAATCGATATAGCAACGGAATCTGGTATTACCGACAAAAAGAAAGCCGACGGACGTATTCCGTCGGTGAGGACGTCAGTAAATATATTACCGACGAAACCTTAATCACATACCGACGGAATATGTCCGTCGGTAAAACTGTGAAATCTCGTAGTGTTTTAATTACCTTGTTGTATTTAGATTTTTTTTTCTATTTCGCTTAAGTTTTTAATTTAAATAGTATTTTATTATTTGAAATTGTATTTAGATTCTTTTTTTTATTTTGCTTTGGAATTTTAATGTAAATAATATTTTATTATTTAGAATTGTATTTGGATTCTTTTTTATATTTAGTTTTGGACTTTTAATTTAATTGAACTGACCTCAAGTCCTGTTTTGCTGCTTAAGGAGTGGCCTTCTAGGAGGTTTTATATTTCGTCTCTGGCTTTTCTTCCTTCCCCCGGGGAAGATCCCCGACCAGTTCAGCTTGAATTGGAAGCCTAATAGAAAAAGCCGGTTTTTTGTCTTCCTCCCTCCTTCGTTCATGGCCCTTCCATATAATGAGGCGACCGACCGTTGTTAATGCAGGAGCTGCATCGTGGGCAGCTGGCAGGGGCGTTTCTTTCCCCTGGCTTGGTGAGATGAGGAAGATAAATAGTCTTCAGTGAAACGGCGCCGTTTTCCCAATTCAAATGGCTTTGGTCATTGAATAAAGTTCTGAGATTTTGTGATCAATCACCTGCATAAATTCTAATTGGACCCAGTATTTTAGCGTCATTTACAAACTGGTTTTTAGACTTTAATGTCTTGCAATTTAACCCGGATCATCCCAAACTTAGATATTTTCTCATTTAAGCCCTTCATTTTATTAACTAATTTTAAATTCAATTAAGTCTTTAAACTTATTAATTCTTCAATTAAGCTATTGATTTCATTAATTAACCTAATTTAAAGTTTAATTATGTCCCAAAACTTTTAATTTATGTTGTTTTGACCTAAATTTCAATTTATTTTTTACTTTTTTATTATTATTATTATTTTATATATAACTCAAAAATTGGGTTATAACAGGTAGGAATTCATTATGAGTTAACAACATCCTTACAAAACTCGATCCGGCCCAACGACTCAATTCAATAACCTGTCATTCAGAGTTTAACTCGAACTAGTTACTTTGAATTAGTTTTTATATATAAGAAAATTATAATTTAGGTCAACCCACCAACTTATAAATTAATCCACCCAAACTATTAACAGGATTTAAATTGAGTTAATTACTAGATTAGATTATATAACCACATATCATGTTAAATCATTTGAATAACATCTACTAGTATTTATTGTTAGCAATGTTTTTGAGAAAAAATTGTTCACCTAGATTTAAAATCATTATTCACTAGAAAGTTTAATGATGGTTTTACCCTTCCCACTAAAAAAACATTGAATTGTCTATAAAGGGCAATACGGTCTTTTCATAAGGTTCAATGATCATTATCATATTATTTGGGGACAAGTTGGCCATTTTATATTTTAGAAGCACAATGAAACGACTAAAATATCATTGGTAACATAAATTTTAAAGTTGGTGTGCAGGGGCACTTTTTTCTTTTCTTATTGATTTTTTTTTTGTGATAATTGAGTTGTATAAGGGACACTTTGGTATTTTAATAAACATAACATATAACTAAAAAACCAAAAGTAATGGGCCTATGCAAGGCACGTGCTAGTGTGTGAGAGGCGCTCGTGCTATTCGGGTTGTGCATGCGGCGCTTCTCAATGGTTAAAAATACATTTCCACCATATCATTGGAATAGAATATGGGAAGGAACTACAAGTGAATTTTATAGGAACATAAAGTATAATATTAATATGAATTATGTTTTAACATGCGCACATCATAAATTAAAATTTAAAGTTCACATGTCAAAGACATTGTATTTCATGAATATATTAGCTACAATCTTATATTCGAAATATTTGTTTTTTTGGAATGGAAGAGTTTAATTCTTGACAAATAACTCGATGACAAGTTTTTCAGAAGTAAAAGAAATTACTGTGGGGAAATTTCTTTAATATTCTTAACATAATAATGATATTTCATTAATGGTTAAGATTTATAGGTTTTAAGGTGTTTAAAAACAGTCTAGAACGTAGTTTGATAAATCAAGTATAACTTCTAATCCAATAGTTAGATCGAGCTAAAATTTTAACAAAAGATTCTAAAAATCCTGTTTCCCACTAGATTGAGATCTTATGGCAATCAAAGATCATGAAGGCTTTAAAATAAGACTTGAAAGTTATTGTGTATATTTAGATTTTTTTTTTTATTTCACTAAGGATTTTTAATTTAAATAGTATTTTATTATTAAAAATTATATTTTGATTTTTTTTCTATTTCGCCTCGGACTTTTAATTTAAATAATATTTTATTATTGAGGATTATATTTGGATTCTCTTTTCTATTTAGCATTGGACTTTTAATTTAAATAGTATTTTATTATTTAAAAAACCTAATGCTAAATGGATTATATTAGATAGTTAAGTTTAAATTAGGAATCCTTTTGTGAGGATTTTAGTTTTAATTTAAAATAATTTTTATAGAGAATTTTAAGTCTATAAGTAGTATAAATAAAAATGCCTAGTTAATTGTATTCATATTTAGATTTTATAAAATACTAAAATTTTCTATAAATTTCTCTAGCAATTAGATATGTAATATTAGAGCTCTAGAACCCTAGTTTTTATCTTTATCCATTCTATATTTCGTATCAGTGGACATCTATTAATTGAAATCCGCTATGTATCCAGGCCATTTACTGAACAGGTTGAGCCCAGTAAGTGAACATCTTGCTATTAACATGTATTGAAACAAAGCAAAACCAAAGGTTAAAAGGGGAGAAAGCGAGGGGACACTGCAAAATCCTAAAATCTTCATTGAGTTCTAATACAAAATAATAAACTTAAAGAAGATGGAGAAAATATGAACTCTACTCATTCAAGCCTCGAAGCCACCACTTGAGCCTGCTAAGCTATGAAAGTGTTAAAAAGCTTTTCATTGCGTGCAGAGAACCGTAAGACTAATGCTCTAGATATAACGCATCAGCTTAGGAAGCTGCAATACACATCTGACTGGTATAGGAGGGCATTGCTAGATGGGTGGCTAAGTTTAGGTGATCCAGATTATTTAAAAATTCCAATTTCAGGCTGGACCATTGAGCATTGGTACTGTACTATAGAGATGGTGTGAAGATAAACAGATCATATAGCTGCAAATGATAGCAAAAAAAGATGGCCATCTCTTAACCACAGAAATAATAATGTTTCCACTAGGCAAAAGCTTTAATCTCTTTATAAGACCATGCCAACTCCTCAGCTAACTTGCTCAACTCCACAATTCAAAACAACAAACATCTACAGGATTTCAGTGACATTCAAAGAATGCAGCTTTGATTTCAAACTTGTGTCATAACTATGATGCTTTTCAAGGACTAGACTTCTATAGCAGCTCTAATTTCTAGGCTCTCTTAGATTGATCCAGCACCTTTAACCAAATCAATGAATGCAATGGAAAAGTGGCATAGCCAAACGCAAGTCAACTAAGAAAATGAAGCACAAGTGAATGAAACAAAACAATGCCCACAAAACATCTTTGAATTAACACAGGAATATGCAGCAGCCTCTAACTCTCAGGACTCCTCTGTTACATACTTTTCAGTAGTGTCTCTAATGCGAAGGGACCAGCTCCACCAGTAACACCTAAAACAATTTCCCATCTTTAAGCTTTCAGATGATGAAAGCATATGATAGTGGACATGAAAAATCTAAGGGTTCAGCCATTGACTACATAAAGCTTCAGCAGGAATAGCAGTAGCAGTACAGGGACCTTGCGGTGATCAAAAGCTACATTGCCTACTTCACCACCCTGCAACGCTCAACGAAGTAGTTTACTAGATTAAGTTTTCTTGTATTCTGTCAGTAACTAATCCTATCAATTCCATTTCCATATTAACATCAAAGCTACAAACTAATCAACTAGCACAAACACATTAGCCGAAGAAATCATACAAAACAGCAATGTCAGCAGGAGCCTAAAATTCATCAAATTCCCCTCTACAAACCTAAAAACCAAGCCACATTCCATCAAAGCTACAAACTAATCAACTAGCACAAACACATTAGCCGAAGAAATCATACAAAACAGCAAGTCAGCAGGAGCCTAAAATTCATCAAATTCCCCTCTACAAACCTAAAAACCAAGCCACATTCCATCAAATCATCAACAGAAAACACAGAGTTAACGCCCGAAAGTCAACTGGTGTTATATAACAATAAAAGTCACAGCCTTTCGGCAATAACAGCAACGCACACCTTAATGACATCAAAATCATAATCTGTTCTTCAATAACAATAATCCACAACAATAACATAATCATAGATAAAATTAAACACTTGATAAACACCGAATTTACTACTTTCTTGATTACTATATACGCGGAGCCAAATCAAGAAATCACCAACCTCCCTCATACCGAACCACCTTTAACTTGCTCTGCCTCAGGAATCTTGACATACCCAATTTTCTTCAAATCCTCCTCCTCCTCATCACTAAAATCCCCATCAAAATAATCATTATAACGCGGCTGCGATGGAGAAAACAAAGACCAAACCAGATACATTGTAGCTGCTGTAAGCGCACCACAACCGACACCAAAAAGCAAAGCAACAACCACGCTAAGAATATCCTTAGTACGATCGCGCAACGAGCTCAAGTCATAGCTCCCAAATCCATCCCAAACCGACCCCACCTCGTCGCGGCGAGTGGCTTCCTTGTTGGTATTTTCATAATTATTGCTAGAAACGACCGGGATGAATCTGCGTTTGATGAGTGCCAGGGAGGAGGCGGAGATTGAGGCTTCTTGGATCTCGGTTACGATCAAGAACCCAGAAGATGGGTTGTTAGGGTTAGGGTCGTTAGGGTAAGGGTTAAGGGGTTTGTAGGAGACAGAATAAGAGGAGATGAAAAGGGTTTTGCAGGGTCTTGCTGAGGAAGAGAAGGAGAGGAAGCAAAGGAGGATTGAGAGGGAAAGGAGGAGTCTTGAGGGTGCCATGGAGGAAAGGGAAGAGAGAGAGAGAACCTAGGAGAGAAGAGTTGATTGATTTTTTATGCCCTTGTTGGGAAGGAAAAGGAAATGGAGAAGGAGTAGGCAAAGGGGGTTATTTAATTGAAGGGAGAAAAATATAATAAATGAGAGAGAAAAACGGTTTTGAAATAAATCAATTATCCTTTTTTTTTTCTTTTTTCTTTTTCATTATCTTCTTAATAAAAGATAATGCTAACAATTGTTATTAAATCTAACTAAACTTATCAATCTAGGAGCTCACGTAAATTTTAAAAGACAAATAGGTGAGAATTAATCGGTAAAACTCAAGTGACTCAACAAATAATTTAAATTAATCAGTAATTTAATTAATATATAATTTAATTTAAAAATAATTTAAATTAACTCATTTAACTCTATTTCAAACTTCAAAACTAAGTTATTCGTGGAGATTGATTCGTATTTGGAAGTATTGTTATAATTGTTTTTTAAAATATTTTTTACTTAAAAATATATCAAAATAATATTTTTTTTATTTTTAAAAAATTATTTTTGATATCAGTACATTAAAATGATCTGAAAATACCAAAAAATATTAATTTAAAACAAAAAAAATAAAAAATTTTAAATTTTTAAAAAAATATTTTTGAAATGCAAAAACATACAAGATAGCAGTAAATAATTACTTCACGATTTGAAAATTATTTATTTTATAGATTATTGTGCTTGTAAAAAATTATTAAAGAAAAAATAATATTGGTTGGCAGAGTGTGTCATGTGGGTGGATATGTGATATGAGTTAAACTATCATAAGTTATTTGAATTGTGATCGGAAAAGATTATATTTTATAAATACTCTAATTTTAGTATTTATTATTTGTTTTTCAGAAAAGATGGATTTAATCTTAATATATAAGAATTAATTTTAAAATGATATTTTATCATGGAATAAAAAAATATAGAATATAATCTATTAGATATTATCTATATATATATATATATATATATATATGGATGAAGTTAATCATATTTTGTCTTTCTTTTAACTTGGAAATAAATAAATAAAATTGTAATGTTACCATGCTCATCTATTAATAATTCAATTATTTTAATTATGAGCAACATTATTATATATATTAAAAATATATTTGTATTAAATAATGAAATTAAAAACATGAAATAAATATTTATTTTAGACTTTTTTTAAATGAATTTTTATTATTTTAAGATAGAAGGTATAGGTAAAAATATTTTTATTATCTTTGTTATTTTGGTTTTTCTTTTATTTTATATTACTAAACGAGTGCAATATAATTATTATCTTTAATCATTTCTAAAGAAAAATGGCATTCTTCTTTTAAAAGAAATAATTTTCTTTCTTTTTTTATGAATGGGTTAGTAGCAAAGGTCATATGAAGTTTCCAAAAAAAAAAAAAAACTATGGAAAACATTTTTGAAAGTTCTGAGAATTAACTTCTGATATAAAAAAATAATAATTATTTGAATAAAAATAATTAATTGAATAAAAAAAAAACCATAACTGGCCCAGATAGTCAGATAAGAGACACGAGGCCCTATTGAAACGCTGACATTTTCTTACTTTTCCACCACAAAGAAAAAATATACCGCGTCGCGCCGCCGCCACACAAGAACATAGCCATGGATGCGGAGGATGATTGGGAATCATCTTCAGGAGAAGTGACCGACACTGACCAGTTCAACGATGAAGACTTTTACTCCACGTCTGCTTGTCTATCCAAACTGCAATTCAGGTAAGATACCAGTACCTACAAAAAATCTGATTTTGTTAACAAAAATTGAAAAACTTGATTGTTTATGCAGTTCAATGAAGTGATTTTTTGTTTTAAAGTTCTAAAGATTGATTTTTTTTTGTTACTAGGAGTGATGCTTCAAAGGCTAAATGGAATGTTGAGATGGGAATGGCTGAAGTTATTGAAAAGAAAGGGAAAATGTGGATTACTACTGGGATTGTTCGTAATGGCAAGACTTTTTGCTTGATTGAGGAGACATTGTAAGTGATTAAAGAATGGGAAAAAAAGTATCTTTGAAGTTTTTTTTGTGCCTCTTATAGTCATATAGTGGGTATAATCCATTTGACTGTAAATATTATTGCTTTTAAAACCTGGTTAGGCACACCCTTTAAGCTTAATTTTAAGATGAAAATGGCTAATTTTACTGAAATCAGTACCTGAAAAATTAAAACCGCAGGATTTGTGGGAGTTTCCGGTTGAAATCACTAATTCAATGGTTGAGTTTTTTTTAGAAGTGATTCCAAGGAAGAATCTTTGGTAAAGACTGTTCTCTTAGGGATTATTATATAGATAGATGGGTGTGATAAGTGAAGGCTTGAAAGTTTAGTTCTTTTTTTGCAACAGTCAATGAAACAAAACAAGTTGTATGTTTATAAGTATGGTTTGGAAGGACAAAAACACATGAATTGAGTAATTGTCTTAGTTTTCTTAGATTATCTTATTGGTGAATAACCTTTTCTGTCATAGGTTTTTGGCCGAAATAGGGGCATTGCTTGTTATGGATGACAATGATGAGTGTCTTGCATTGAAAGACATATACAAGAAGATTTCTGAAGAAAGGAATGGGTGCAGCTGGGAGCTTTTTGAGGTATATAAACACTTGAAGTCTCTTGGTTATGTTGTTGGGCGTCATGGTGTTCCTTGGAGTATGAAGGGTGTTGAGAATAACAGCAAACCTTGTTCTTCTCAAGGGACTATTCAAAACAACAGGGTTGAAGGTGTTGAAGAGAACAGCATTACTTGCGCTGTGCAGATGCTCAGTAATTTGCAAGTTGATGAGCTGAGACTAAATTTTGACGTTTATCTTCCAAATAGCAAGTTTAGAAAGTCTTCACCCGGTGATCCAGCCTTTCTGCTATGCTTAGTGAGGTAAGCATGATAGTAAACCTGAATAATTTGAAAACCTTTTCCTTAGAGGTGATTGATTGTTGAAGTTCTTTGATCACTTTTTATTTGTCCTTCTCTCATATTACTGCATTTTAAGGAAAATCCTATCACTCTGTTTGTGCTCATCATATCTTCCACCTTTTATTTTCATGTAAAAGAACCCTTGGAAATCATTTAGGCTTTTCTTACTTTAGTGGATAACTTCATATGAGTTGTGTCCATGGTTTGCTGTGCAGGCTGGTAACTGCCATGCTAGAATTTTTTTTGTTGTTGGAAATTTGTTTGGTTGCAAATAAACACGGTTTCCCGCTGAAGACTGTAATTTATGAGATCCAAGGAGTCCATTGTCATTTGGAAAAGTTGCATACTGATGATAAGTGATGACTTTTAAAAAGAAAAAGGCTGACTAAGTCCTTCAAATATATGTTGCAATCTGGATGCTAGTTAGAGGAATTCCAGGATCATCACATATCAAGCCCTAATGCATCTCATCTCATTAGTTTGTTTCCATTTTAGTGCCGATCTATTTCTTATTTAAATTTGTATAGATAGTGTTTAACTTGCCTTACCTTGCAGGGGAAGTCCACCATCCAATGCAAAAAGTGAAGTTCTTGAGAGACAATGTGTTGGGATTCCTTTGAAGTTATGTCATGTAGATCATGGGCGTGTCAGCTTCTTTTCCTTCAAGAGGGTGGAGCTCCCCATTTTACCCTGAATTTCTGAAAGGAAGCACTAGAGGCTTCGGCAGCAGATAACAGGATGCCAGAGCATAACTGAGGTTTAACCGAGCCTTGCATGGGATTATGCCTCCTAAGGCTCGGAGATGTTTGACTTATATGCAAATCATTCTCAGAGCTAAGCTTATACAGTATGCATGGCATGCAACTGTTGCTTCTGCTTCTGGTGGATGATATCATGTCTTCTTATGCTCTTTGATCTCTATTTCCTCGTCGACAAGAAGACAAGCCCAAACTGTAAAGTATACAGCCTTAGATCTTTTTAGCATCTGGATGCCAATGTGTTTGAGCTTCCCTGAACATGTGGATTTCAACTAGAAATTTGTCGCCACTAATGGAAACTCACCGTGCAAAAGAATACAGAATGAAACAGCCAGACTTGGAGATTGGTCAGTCAATGGAGATGGGAACCATAATACATACTGGTGATTTAATGGGTGTTTTTTTCCTCCAAAAAATCAAGACAGCACATTCTGTCATTTTTTTAAATTATTCAGAGTCTATATCCCATGTTGTTAGGAGATGCATATCAGTTTGGTTGTTTCAATGGTATCTGCATCATTTGTCACTGATGCACCCTTTCTTGCAAGTCGTTGGCAATCCATAGATATTAACCCAAGCTTCATCTGGATATGTTAAAGTTGAATGGCTAATCATGATGTTAAAGCTGTTCGTGAAGCTGTTACAACATCAGAACAGTTCAATACAAGGAAGTTATATGTTTCTCACGACTACTGGTTACCCTTTCGAATTACCAGCTGGAGAAATTTTACTGTAATTTTAGACAAATTATTCACACAGACTGAGACGCTCCAACAGGATTTCTTTCCAGTTGCTATCCAAATCACCGAGAAGAAAATTGCCTGTGCAGCTACTGATTCCACTCGTTATTCAATGACAGACCCCTTGTCAATTTATATTAATAAATTTAGGAAAGCAGCAGGACTTGCATGCAACGCGAGCCAGAGCATTTTAAAAGCTTTAAGATACGGTCACAGTAGCTCATCCATGTACATAATTTTCAAACAAGTTTTTTATTCTTGCCTTTGTTTCATGGCAGTATGTGTATGGTAAAAATGGAACAGGGAATTATATAATAAGAAAGTATTTATTAAGTAATTCGATTATTTAACCATGGGACATATAATATTAAAATAATTTTCATATGTTGGTTAAAATAGGAAGTTAGATATAATGTAAATTAGTGTTCAAATTGTAAACCTTGGAAACTTAAAAGTTTTGAAAATTAAAAATAAAATTAAAAAAAAATACCTCCATTATTCTTATAAAAAGTGAATGGTGTGAGTCATA
>Ga0325402_1000058_pt1 | contig 49154 bp, 36 predicted proteins | sample PopdelMetagenome_22_FD_207212 | JGI IMG/M metagenome (GOLD analysis project Ga0325402, IMG submission 207212) | Populus deltoides microbial communities from Bellville, Georgia, United States - Xylem-PdKOR-R3 | ecosystem: Host-associated > Plants > Phyllosphere > Stem > Wood/Secondary xylem... | reverse complement strand
AGCTAGACATTATGAAGAAGAAAAACATAAATAAACAATATAAGAACATAAACATGATATAAGTTAACTAAGTATAGTAAAGGAAATGAAAAGCATGAACAAGAGATTAATGAAAGCAAAACTTAAGCATTACAAAAATATAAAGAGAGAGAGCAAGAACATGATCTTGATCTGAAGAACTAGGATTCCTAAATGAATGGCAAATGCCTCCTTTTATAGGCTAAAATTCAGAACTATTCACTTGGTAATTGATTATTGATGTAATGGCTAATTATTGATTTAATAGACTTGGTGGACAACAACACTTAAGCATTTTGGCTGGATGAAATGACATTGATGCAATCCGCATTTGGCAAAGTGTTCATCATGAAAGTTGTTGGAAATTGTTTTTTCCTTCCACCCATAAAATTTCAGAATATTTGGATCACTAAAGCTCGAAATATGACTAAACTACTGAGTAGTGCTGCTGGTGGACGTGGTGGATAGCCCTCAAGCTTTTGTCTGGATGAAATGTTATTGTTACCATCAGAATTTGAGCAGGTCTTGTTCATGAAAGTTATTGGAAATTGTCTTTTTCTTTTTACCCACCAAATTGCACGTCAGTTTGCCTTCTAGAACTCCAGCTATGGGTAAACTTCTAAGCATTGTTTGGGCTAGATTGTAGGACAAATTCTGACTTCTCTTTTGTGGCCAAACTTTGAATTTGAAAACAGCAGATTTGGGTCTTACACTATTCATGAACATTGTAGGCCTATTTCTTAGCTTTCTATCCATATAAATCAAACTGAAATCCAAGATCTACAGCTTCAGATATGACCCCATAACTGAACAGTGTTCCAATTTGAATTGAATCGGTATCTCATTTCTAAGCTTAGCCTTTTCTTTGTCCTTTCACTTTCAATAGTTAATCACATCAATCAATCCTTTAAATTGTGAGATATGCTTGTATTTAAATGAGCATTTACCATAAATTAAATCTATCTTATATTATCAGACTTGTTATTATAAAACATGCTCTAGTTAAGGAGTTATTGATACTTCAAGTGCAAAATGATGATATAAAACCTTGATAAAAATGCACTTTTAAGTACTAATCATAACTCAATTGATAATTGGGAGAAATTTGAATACAAGTTTCTTAACCACTTTTACAACACTCATCGTGTGATCAATTCATCAATGCACGTTAATAGAAGGAAGAGTCTATCATTGACTACATTCATTGGTGGAGAAACCTTAACCTCTACTGTAGGGATCGACTTATCAAAATCTCTATGCTTGATATGTGTATTCAAGGGGTACATTAAGGACTATGATATATTTTACAATGCATCAAACTAAAGTCTTTTGAAGAATTGGTTATTTGAGCACACAACATGGAACTTGGCATTACTGCAGCTGAAAGCTCTTCATTACCTATGCCGCTACAAAAAAAAAAGGCCTGAAGGTTGTAGATTCAGAAAGAGCGCTCTAAATGTCAAGAGAAATCAATATTTAGTAATTAACTCTACCATCATAAAGGTACCAACTAGAGTCAAGAGGACTGATCATGCAACACTAACCAATATTCAAAAGGGTGAAAGGAAAAAGCCATCCATAAAAGAGTGACAAGAAAAAGTGTATCCATTCCGTAAATCAAACATATATAGGATGCTAGATGACTTGCTTGAGGCAAATCTCATCATGTGACCACTTGATTAGCCATCCAATAGAGAAGTGTTTTATGCTAAAAGATAAGATAATGAGGTTGCATGAGAATGGTGATATTGTTTTCGATGATGAAATAATCGCTTCTAATATTACAACCATAGTGCATTTAGGTCCACACCAATCTCCCCTTACAATAAGTTTTGGATCTTTTGAATCTATAGAACTTGGTGTCGTTTTGCTTACGAGCTTCACTGTATCCTTAAGTCAAGCTTCACGTATACCCCTTGTACCTCGAGTTAGTGATTCAAAGCCTAATTCATCTAGGAATTGTGACAGTGAGGGATGGAGTTTAGTCACGCATAGAAGAGGAAGGAACAAATGCAAACGTATGATTAAGCCAACTATAATAAGAACTTGATGGTGAAGAAGACGATTGATGAGTCAATGCGTAGAAAGATGCATCGAAAGTTTATATCAGTTAGAGATGAGGTTTTTTCAACTAATAAAATTAAGAAAACCCGTTACATTGAATGAGTTTATGCTAATGGAGCTAAGATGATTGTTAAAGTAAGTTAACAAAAATTATCGAAATAATATATCCATATTTTGTATGATTGAAAGCTAACAAAATCATAAATGTGATAAAACCATGTTCAAAATATATTTAAAAATCTTAATATTAAAAAACCAGGTTCAATCGATTTTTCATGAATAATTTATTATTAGTATAATTATTTTCAAAACAGATACATAATAATTGGAAAATAAATTTTTTAAATTTCAATAAAAAATTATAATAGTATTTAAAAATCAAGTTAAAACTAAAAGTTAGTGAATTCAGTAATTTTTTTGTAATATCAAATAATAAAAAAAAACATTAAAAGATCAGGCCTAACACCTACATAACAATAGCGGGTCAAGTGTGCATGCCTAACCCTGCTTTAATTTTTTATTCTCTTATTTATTTCGACAAAAAGGTCTATCACAATGCAAAAAAATATATGTACTCTTCAACGCTAGAACTCTGTCATGTTTGCTAACCAGCTTAGTTACAACATAAAATTATTATAAAACAATTAAAAAATATATATTAAGGTAAAGCAGAATCCAATTCCTTTAAATAATAATTTATACAACACAAATATATAATCAGGTAAAAAACCTACTTTCTAAAATAAATTTAAAATAATTAATAATGAAAGTTAATTTTAACACATGGCTTTTTCTCATTCGCTATGCCATTGAGTTAAGACTTGGGTTCACTTTATATTTTTCCAAAAAAATAAAAATTTGTAAAGTAAATAATTAAAGTTATTAAATATTTTATTTATTTTCTTCTTTGGTATCTTCTTTCTATTTACGCGCTCCATATTGGGTTGGAAGACCTTTTGCTATCTTGTGTGGTAATTTTTTTATTTAATTTATAATATCTTGAAATATTATTAATTAAAATTCTTTTCTAGAGTAGTTAAGAATAATATTTAAGATAATGATCTACGAGGATATAATTATTTTGTGATAAAACAAGTACTTATATAATATATAATATATATTGTATATTATACGTGGATGGATTGAACTGCCTTCGAAGTAAATTCGGCGATGACGTGCAATGAGATCATTGGAAGAAGACAGAATCTAGCATGAGATTCAATGAACCTATTTTTAAAAAATATCCAAACAAGGAGCTTATATTAAAATAATGAGGTCATCTATTTTTAAAAAATTAGGCATAAGAAAAAAATATTTTTCAGTTTAAATAAAAATATATTCTCAAATCTAATTTTATTTACTGGAGAATTGACTCTTAAATCTTAAATCTTTGTAAGTAGAATAATTTTAAAAAGTAGGAAAAAATCCTTTTATTTTTATTAAAAAAAGCTTAAAATCTTGCTTTTCTGATTCTATTTTTTCTCGTAATAAAATTAGTTAAAAAAACAAAGGAGGCTGCAGCGGCATATGGCGCGGCTCGCTTTTCTGCAAAACATAGAGACCAAGACGACGTCGCTTTCGTTTCAAGCTCCAAGTTGCCAAAACTTTCCACTCTCAAGTCCAAAGTTAATGCTGCATACCCAACCACCACCTTTCCAAGAGAGAATCAAATCTCTCTCGCAACCCGATAACGACGACAGAGAAGGAAGCAAAGTATACGACGGCGTAGGAGGGGGCAACCGGAGGGATGTCTCCCACGTCGACATAACACAAGAAATTCGATTTCTCGGATTCCATTGTGGTCAGTTACCCTCAAATCCTGTTCTTTTTTAAGATTTTGAAATTAGGGTTTATCTGTTACAGCAACATAGAATTGATTTGATTGGACTTGCTAATTGAGTTTTTATTTGTTTGTCCGGAATAGTTTTTAAACTGGTGGATTGAGTTAGTGAGAGAACATCATTTACTCAACTTGTCCTCATCCTTCAAAAACTTATTCCAAGCATAAATGCGCGAGAGAAAGAGGGAGAGAGAAGGGCGTTAGTGAGATTAATTCTTAACGGGTCAGCTCCGAGGCAAATCTCTAATTTTAATTGGTTGTAGAATTCATTTATGTTGCTTAAAGCTTTCCAAACGCTAGAACTGGGTAAATGGTGTTGAAATGATTTCATTTCTACTCAAATCTTAAGTTTCCATACAGCTTGCTAGGAAATGAATCTGAATTTTGCAATTAGAGTTTCAGTTCTTAGAAATTGATGCTTAGATTCTTCATTTCCTTTTCTTTTTATCAGTATTTGTGTAATTGAGAATTTTGTGTTATTTCAGGCATGTGAAAAGAGGACTTTTTGTTGCAGTTGAGGGTGTGGTGGGGTTAAAATTTCTCAATTAAAGAGAAAATTCCTTAAAGATGGAGTCTTGCAATTGTATTGAACCACAATGGCCAGCTGAGGAGCTGTTGATGAAGTATCAATATATATCGGATTTCTTCATTGCACTAGCCTATTTCTCTATCCCTTTAGAGCTCATTTACTTTGTTAAGAAATCTGCTGTCTTTCCTTATAGATGGGTGCTTGTCCAGTTTGGTGCTTTCATAGTTCTTTGTGGTGCAACTCACCTTATTAACTTATGGACTTTTAGTATGCATTCACGAACTGTGGCAGTTGTGATGACCACAGCCAAAGTTTTGACTGCTGCTGTGTCTTGTGCCACTGCGCTTATGCTTGTGCATATTATTCCTGATCTTTTGAGTGTTAAGACTAGAGAGCTGTTTTTGAAAAATAAAGCTGCGGAGCTAGATAGAGAGATGGGTCTGATCCGTACACAAGAGGAGACTGGTCGGCATGTGAGGATGTTGACTCATGAAATCAGAAGCACTCTTGACAGACATACCATATTAAAGACTACTCTTGTGGAGTTGGGCAGGACACTGGCATTGGAAGAATGTACCCTGTGGATGCCAACGCGTACTGGGTTGGAGCTTCAACTTTCCTACACTCTTCGTCAGCCGAACCCTGTTGAATATACCGTTCCTATCCAGCTTCCAGTGATTAATCAAGTATTCAGCAGTAACCGTGCTATGAAAATTTCGCCAAATTCTCCAGTGGCTAGACTACGGCCTCTTTCTGGAAAATATATGCCTGGAGAGGTGGTTGCTGTTCGTGTCCCACTCCTCCATCTTTCTAATTTCCAAATTAATGACTGGCCTGAACTTTCTACCAGACGCTATGCTCTGATGGTTTTAATGCTTCCATCAGATAGTGCAAGGCAGTGGCATGTTCATGAGTTGGAGCTTGTTGAAGTAGTTGCTGACCAGGTTTAAATTTTCTTATTTGTCTAACTTTTCATGGTTACATAATCACCTTTCCTTTTCCATTTTTCTAGGAAATTGCTAAATGGAATCTCCACATTGCATTCCACTTGCATCTGCTTCACTTCTTGTAGCTTTGCATGGATTGAGTTTCCAAAGGGTGCCCTCCAAGAAGTATTTTCAAAGCTCATTTTAAACCAAAAAGAAATATAGTTCATCAGATCAATGTTACTGCTATGTTTTCCATCAAATGCTAGAAAAGCATTCACAGCTTGTCAGTGAGTGCTTAATTTGAACAAAGTAAATGAAAAGAGACATGCTAACACTGGTGCCTTGCCATTTGTTAACACTAGAAAGTAATTTGCAGCTTGCACCATACCATCTATAGAACGATAGCCTCAATTTGTTTCGAACTTATAAATTTTGTGGTCAAACCAGGTGGCTGTTGCTCTGTCACATGCTGCTATCTTAGAAGAATCAATGAGGGCAAGGGACCTTCTTATGGAGCAGAATGTTGCTCTTGATCATGCCAGGAGAGAAGCAGAAACAGCAATTCGTGCTCGCAATGATTTCTTGGCAGTTATGAACCATGAGATGAGAACTCCAATGCATGCAGTTATTGCACTTTCCTCCTTGCTGCAGGAAACTGAACTGACACCTGAGCAGCGTCTAATGGTTGAGACAATTCTTAGAAGTAGTAACCTTCTGGCTACTCTTATAAATGATGTATTAGATCTTTCAAGGCTTGAAGATGGCAGCCTTCGACTTGACTTAGGAAGTTTTAATCTTCATGCAGTATTCAAGGAGGTAAGATATCTGTCATCTTACCAAATTTTTCAGATTGTACTGTAAATATTAGTTACATAGAATTCATAAAACTTTTGTTGGATTTGGGTTGGTGAATATGATGCTTATTTCCCCATTGCAGGTTCTTAATTTGATCAAGCCTATCGCATCTGTTAAAAAGTTGCCTGTAACCTTAAATTTAGCTCCAGATTTGCCAGAATATGCCATTGGTGATGAAAAGCGACTAATGCAAACTATTTTAAATGTTGTTGGTAATGCTGTGAAGTTCTCAAAAGAGGGAAGCATCTCAATCACTGCATTTGTTGCAAAATCAGAATCTTTAAGAGACAGTCGAGCTCCTGACTTTTTTCCAGTGCCAAGTGATAATCACTTTTATTTGCGTGTACAGGTTAATTCCTCTGATGCTCAATTAAGATCTTTTTCCTAGCAACGGTGAATTTTCTGTTCTAGGGGTTGGTTATGAATAGCTTTTGTCTTGGTATAGATTAAAGATGCAGGACAAGGAATTAACCCCCCAGATATTCCCAAGTTATTTACAAAATTTGCACATGCTCAAACTTTGGCAACCAAAAATTCCAGCGGCAGTGGACTTGGCCTTGCAATTTGTAAGAGGTAATTCATTTTGGTTGTTTTTATAGACAATTTTGTATTAGAGCATGAAGTGACTTTTATTAGACATTATACCGTGGTTTGACTTACTCAATTCTACTGCCATTGAAGTTCACTATTATATCTTAATCTTGTATGTTTGTGATCAGGTTTGTAAATCTTATGGAGGGACATATTTGGATTGAAAGTGAAGGTCTAGGCAAGGGATGCATGGCTATCTTCATTGTAAAGCTTGGGATTCCTGAGAACACAAGTGAATCTAAGAACCCATTCCTACCAAAAGCAAATCATGGACAGACAACTTTTCCAGGACTCAAAGTTCTTGTCTTGGATGATAACGGGTCAGTAAAATTGCAACTTTATCATTCTTAGTATGTCAATTTCAAGTTTATGCCACGCTACCTTCTAAAGAATTTAATTATAATTAGGGTGGGGTGGGATAAATAGAGTCAAGTACAAAACAAAGGTTTGCATTTGTGGGCACTGTGATGGTTAAAATAGTAAATACAAAATTCTCGTGAAAAAAAGTATACCAGGATGGGTACAAAGATATGAAACAAAATAAGAAAGAAGAGTCAAGAAAATTGTTATATGGTAGGGTGATAAAAGGGAGTTTGCAATAAAGGATGCCATCTTCATCCAAGAGAATAAAAACAACATCAATCCAGCCAAGGATGACAAACTCAATTGAAAATTTGAAATCATAGGGGAAGCCCCAGAAGTAGAACAATACAAGGATTTTTTTTATAAAAAAACCCACTCTATCTGAAATCAGCATTTTTTATAGTCAAACACTACTGTCAGCAAAATCAGACAAGGTCATAAAGTTTCCTACAAACTCTTAAACCCTGTTAGAAGGAAATACTCCAAACTTTTTGGACAAATAGTGGCTTGCAAAAGATTCTAAATTTCTAACGGTCCTATTCAACAGGCTTTTTATCAAGTGAGCAGTGCCAAAACAGATTACTTTTAAGTGTGCTTCTATAAAGCACATGACGTTCACATCAAGAGATAATGCCAGAGATAATGCTTTATTTGTTCAATCATTATTAGTTTATAGAGTTCAGAATTCAAACAGAGAACTTTAAATTTCTTTAGCTTTCCACTGTTTGTTCATGAACAAGAAAAGAAAAAAAAGACTGGGGAAGGAGTCTAAATCAATGGAAATTAATGAATCTTGCAATATAGATGCCGATTGGAGGATGTTTAATTTTTATTTACGCGAACCATTAAGAATCCTAGAATCCACAAACGTGAAAGAACTCAACCTAAGGAAGCAAAAATCAGATTAAAAAAAACCAAACCCAACAATGACCTAAAACAAGGAATCGAAGTTATTAGATAAAAACTCCAATACTAAATAAATTATCTAGGCTGCCGCATGTTGTCCCAAAAAGAGTTGCGGAAAACAACCACCCTTGTTTAATTAATGCTGTTGTTGCCACATGTCCCAAAAAAGGCTGCTGACTTTTTTAATATTCTTGCAAAATAATAATTCCAATCCCGCCACCTGTGTACTTGTAAAATAAGGATACCTTGCTAATTAATTCCCTAATTCTGCCGCCTATTCTACCGCTTCTAATGTCCCTGTAGAATAAAGAAGCTGTCTTGCCTTGTAGAAATCCATAAACCAAAAGGAAAGATAATCCTAAACCAATTTGGAAAATTATGCAATTTTTGCACGGTAGCTTCTAGGCTCTTTTGTAGGGCCTTCTCAAAGTCCGATTACTATGAAATCTTAACCCTATATAAAACAAGGTCTTTTGAATCTTTTGGTAAAATCTCACCTCGATCCAACGGTCGGATTAGAGAGCGTTTGGAAACGTGGGCCAATTCGCGTTTCTAAAAAATTCAAAAATTCATTTTTTGCTAGAAATTAATTTTTTTATGTTTTGGATCGTTTGGATACGCTGAACTCAAAAATAATTTTTTAAAAATGAAAAAAATATTATTTTGATGCATTACGGAATGAAAAACACTTTGAAAAGCAACCGCAATCACACTCCCAAACAGGCCCATATATTCTTGTTAGTGTAAAATTGTGCAATAGAAAAAAAAAGCTCAAAACCACTTTTCCATGTCGAACCCTTACATGAATCACATTAATCAAGGCTCGATCACCTCTCTCTGAAATCTTGAAGCTTGCCTTGACTCAAATATATTGAATTAGCCAATTGAAAGTTTCTTTAATTTTCTTGGTCCTCGACCTTGCAATTGGCCCAATCAGCATCTCTAATAGATTCTTTCAGGGTGCTTATTGGTTCTCATCATTTTTAGTCAAATCAAATACCAGCTTCTCCAGACCCATCAAATTCTTGAAAGTAAGTGAGACTTATTGAAACATTAAGGGAAGGTGTATAATACAAAATGGTGTATTGGGAAGGGGCCTTGACTTGAGAGGATTAAGGCAACTGAGTTAGGTGGGACAGTAGCAGTGTCTAAAATGAGACAACTATATTTGATTGAAGAGTCTCTGGAGGATTAATATGATAGGTCCAATTGCCACGTACATGGAACAAGTGCACAAAAAGCAGCCTCCTTATTCTTTAATGTTTTGGGGCATGCGTGTTCTTGTTTAACAAGACTCCATTGCTGGTTTGGCCGGTAATCATGTGGTTGAAGAGCTAACTTTTCCCATATTATGTAAGGTATAGAGAGTTCTAATTTATATAATGGGTATAAAAGTGGCTATGTCCCTCAGCCCTTCAACAGACATAGGTCACCATGAACCATTGAAATTAAGAGTCAAGTTGAATTTAAATAAAGATTGGGTTGAATTTATGTCTTGTATCTTTTTGTTGGACATAGTTTTGAGAGTTTAGCAGAACAAATCATGTTTGAAGCATGTAAGAGAATGCCAAACTTGTTTGTGGCTTACAGGGTTAGCAGGATGGTGACCAAGGAACTTCTTGTTCACCTGGGGTGCGATGTGACAACTGCAAGTTCAAGAGATGAGTGTCTACATGTGGTTTCTCAAGACCACAAGGTAGTGTGTATGGATGCGGGCATGCCTGATGGTTTTGAAGCTGCTGTCCGTTTGCATGAGAAATTTACTAAACGGCACGAAAGGCCGCTAATAGTGGCACTTACTGGAAACACAGACAAAGTGACCAAGGAGAACTGCATGAGGGTTGGTATGGATGGCGTTATACTGAAACCTGTTTCTGTTGACAAGATGAGGAGTGTTTTATCAGAGCTCCTTGAGCATCGGGTTCTGTTTGAAGCAATGTAAGTGGTGGTGATAGAAAAAGCACTAATTGGAGAGAAGCAAAACATGCATGTCTTCTGCCCCTTTTTTGCGTGTACATGCCATAAAATCATCGCATCAATACAGTGAAGTGGAGCCCTGGCAAAAACAATACCAATACGTCATTGCTAAAAGCTAGTTCATGTATCATTCTGTGCATCTACATGTAAAATCCCGGGCAGAAAAAACAGTCCTGGATTCGAGGAAATCTGAGTGTCCTTGAAAATGATTTTTTTTTTTGTCGTCGTCGATATTTTGTGAAACAAACTGGTATCATATAATCAAATTTCATTTTGAAGGCATAAATATCATTGGACATCTTCTTTGGTATATCGTGTATTGATTAATGGTCGTTTTTTCTTCTTTGAAAAGATAATCATGCGTGAGACCTGTAATGCCTCTGACTTTCCTATTTATGTTTTCGAATGCACGCTGCAGTGTGGCGTGTTTTTCCTTCCTCATGAGCATGAAATAACTAAGCCTGTGCAATATAACAAAATAAAGAGGAAAAAATAATGGACAGTTTTTTTCTATCGGAACGACTATGAAGTTTATAATATTTCTTTCGGAGTCGCTTTTCTACGAGCTGACACAGCCACTATTCTGACACAAATAAAATCTAAAAATTCCATTCACTTTGTCTTGTAAGAATAATTACTTCATACTTGCAGCCTGAGACTCTGTGCTGAGAGAGGCACGTTTCATTTTAGGTTGCCAAACTGAAAGTCGATCCACACCATCCCTTTGAAGCATAGATTCAAACTGGAATGTTGCCTTCAAATTACTATCAGGATGTGCACTATGCTTCTTGTCATCATCAAAGGAACTGGAGATGTTTCATATAGACCTCGCTCAAAGCAAGCATTTTTACTTGAGCAAGTAGTAATTTCATTAGTATATTTGCCATTATGTATGAGGAAGGCCTTAGGTATACAGTAAATGTATATGGTATTTACATCAACATCAAAGGGGTTTTGCCAGGCTACTGCTAATCTTCCATCTCAATTGGGCAGGATCCATCATCCACATTGGCAAGGGGGTTATATAAATGTGAGCTAGGATCCATGCATCCTGAGACTAGATCAAGATCGCAACGATCGCCCTGCAAGAAAGATTCATTTGTGAAATTAGAAGTCAATTTGTCATATTTCAAGAAAAATGGAAGCAAGGAAACCGAGACAGATGAAACAACGAATACACTTACCCCTTCAATGGATAAGTTGCCGATCATAGCACATCTCGTAACGATGATATCTGTATCCGGAAAAATTGCTTTTTCGCATGCACCTTCTTTACTCAACTCTTCTGCCAGTCCCTGTCAAAATGGAAACGTCTTTTGTTTGTTCCTTTTATCTAAATTTGTGGCTAAATTGGTCAGAACTGAATCACTAATTTAACATGTTATAAGCAACGTCAAAATGAGCAAAGTCTTCTAGATTTATGCAAATAATCTCCAAGCTTTCTTATATATTTTGGTATAAGGAAACCTGGGAATTTGATGTTTTTGGATGCAGAGCACCTAAGGATTTGTTGCATCAACAAGACTAAGATGTCATAGCATTCCAAACAACCAGATATTAGAATTGATTCAGGCACCAAAACTTTCCAAAATAAATAAATTAGCGAGCATAATCAAAAAAGCCTATTAGAAGAGTCATTTGGGCTAATTATAAGATCTAAAACTAAAAGGATGAAAGAGGAATTAATTAAGTTGATAAGAATGTTTGGGTTAACAAATTACATATCTACTAGACTAGATCTTTATGTAGTATTTGAACCAGATTTAAAGCTATAAGTGGAGTTTTATTGCGATTTTAGTTGAGATAAAAATTATATATCTTAAGCTTTCCATCCAAATATGATAGGCCTATTAACTCATCTAGATATGAGAGAACGACGTGTTTAAAGTCAAACTTGAAATCTGCCAGAAAATAAGGAAAGTCGAAAAATTACTATTTTCATCATGATTTGTGTATTCTTACAAGTTAAAGATTTAATTACATGTAAAATTCTTATTTTACAAGGAATTTTTACTTTCCAAGAAGATCAATCAGGCAACAATTCTTATTTTAGAAAGATTCTTTATACAACAACAATCCTTATTATTCAAGGACATTAGAAAATGTTTTGAGTTTATTTTTTTCAATGCATATTTTTATGCTAATAAATATAACTTTTAATTTGACCATTAAATTTTATTGAATTTTTTCCTAAAGATTCTAAAGGTTTTGTTTATTACAGGGTTAAAATGTTGTAACGATCAGATATCGAGAAAGCCTTACAATAAGATTTAGAAGTTATTATGCGGGATTTGCATTATTTTCTTAGTTAGTTTAAGATTCTTTTTCTTATTTGGATTAATATTTTTTTAATTATTTTTCTAGCTTTATTTAGGATGTTTCTATCTAATATAAAAAGGATTATTTAGCTTGTATTTAGTTTTTTTTTTCAAATTATTTATTATTTATGAATAATATTTTGTGAGTGGTGAGGTTACGCATATTCTTGATTCTTCATATTTATAAAAAATTAAATATTTTTGTAATATTTTTCCTTGTACATTCAATTCTTGATTCTTTATAATTAAAGTATTGGATTTTTCATTCAATAACTTGAATTTTTCAATTCAATATAATCTTTGGATGGAGATTTTATGATATTAGCTTTCTTATATTATTTCTATAGGTTGGCATCAATTAGTAATATGCATATGCTTTGTGATAAATGAATAAAACAGTCCGTGCATGTATCAGTAAAGTTCATGTATCAATTACCTTTTCTTTTCTTATCATTCAAGGTTGTCACGTTTGGGATTGACACCTAGTCATTACAAAGCTTGAGGAAATTCTCAAGGGATATATCAAAACTTTGTTTATGTGTTAGTACCTCGTTGAAGAATTCGATGGGCTTGTTTCGCCAGCCATTGTGAACTTGAAACTGCAGCCTGTAAGGACCATCCCAGTCAACTCCATTTGTGAACGAGAATATCAAGTTCACAGCTGCAAAAAAGATACGAGAGTTTCTTACAAGGAATTAAATGTCCCATAAAGCAATAAAATTGTGAAAATGGTACCAACCATACCATGCTTAGGAACGCATATCTGGATGGTATAAAATGGCGGATCAGCCTTCCCTCTAACTTTCCTCAGCATTGCCCTTGGCTCACCACCACACATGATGGGCTGATTAAAACCTCCTGCAAAGTGAGGGGTTGGAGATTGATTAAACAATACTTGATATCTTGAGGAAGGTGGAACCACCGAGCACTCCTTGTATGCCGAGCAGAGCACCACCATTGAAATGTAAATTCTTTTGGTATTTGAAATTATGCATGATATCGTTATGTTCAAAGTGCTTTAATCTGATGCTCTATGACATTCCAAGGGTAGCAAGTTATTACTTGTGGAAATTTTACAGACCCTTTACTGAGATGAGTTGAATAACAAATTACCATTAAAAGCAATCCCAAATTCTTCGTTTGGAACAAGCTTGTTTGCAGCTGGATTGTAGAAAAGCTTTAGGTTTTCCCCCTGTCAATTGATTACAAGTTCAACATCATTGAAAGACTAGCACTACCTTCAAAAGAGAGAAAAGAATCCTGTAAGCGCTAACTTACAGAAGATGGAGGAAGGCCGTTCATGGTTTTCCAGAAGACAGGAGCACTTCCAAGTTCAAACATGGCCCATGTAGGACGTGCATACCTGGAAAGAAGTGATTACAGAATTAGATGACCATTACGATACTGCTCTTTTAAAAGGAAATGATAACAAAAAAGCTGCTTTTGTAATAGAAAATTAAGCCTAATGGTATGGCTGTAATATTTGCTGTATCCTTTTTTATGCTGGTTTGCTTCTTTCTCGTACCCGCTCTACAAGAACGTGTAAGTATTGGAATGGGAAAAACTTCCTTTATGAACAGAACTGTGAGGGAGTGCCCTCTACACAAGTAAGAAAAAATCCCATTAAATGGAAGGAAGAGGAAATTCATACTCCTTAACTGCCTCCATTGAAGGAGTGGCAACAGCAACAGCAGCTGCAGCAATCACTTTCCTACCAATCTTAACTGTTCTATTCTTCTTAGTAGTGCTCCGTTGCAAAGAAGAACCGATGAAAGAACTAGCTGCAATAAGAAACATAAAAATGTCAAGCTTTTTGAAGCTTAAGGTCAAAACTTGTGGCTGTACTTGTACTTGTGATGGAGATAGAACACAGACGGAGCAACTTAGTAAAAAAAAGATCAACGCACGAGGTTTGGCTAACTTGCTACTTAAATTTGAAAGCAAAAACGCCTTAGAACAATATTACAGATGAAAACACAGTGCAGTCATGGATAACCATAGCCATTCAAGATTAAAATCGGGGAAAAAAGAAAAAAAGCCAAATTTTTTACAAACCAAAATCCAGTCAGCCATTCAAGTCTGATGGTAAAGTACAAGAATGCCAAAGAAATTCATGGTATTCACAATATACTCTCATTCATACAGTTAACAAGTAGTCTCCAGTGATGATAAACAACTTCGAGCTCTTGGAACTAACTCGCAACTTGTTTGTCAGAACATCTTTCAATCATTTTCTTGATGAAATTAAAGTAATTGTCAGTGGTTTCATCCATTCTTACCTTACCATTTCTTCCTAGTAATTACTTTGCATACATGTCATTAACAAGACATGAGTTCATGTATATTAGAAAAAACTACAAAATTCTCTAGGATTCTAACATGAATAAAATAAGAAAGTAACAAGGTTTTAAAGATACACTCACCAAGAGTGTTCGAGACGGATGGATTAGCATTATTAATATTAGCAGGAGTAATTGGCCTCGTGAAGACACGAGGTTGTGTCGAAATTTGAAAGATGGATGCACCCGTTGCTGCCATTTTAGTTGATTCTGCTTTAACTATCAAGACAACAAAGAATTAACAAAAAGAGGAAATAGCTTGAACCTATTAGTTATGAGACAGAGTATGAGATAAGGAGAGATATTAGAAGGAGAGACAGCCACAAGCACCAATTTTCCAAGGAAATATCTTTACAAACACACAAAGTAAGTGCATGAAAACAGACAAAAAGCAAGCAATGACCATACATTCTGCTTACACAGATATCTATATCTATGATTTTTGTCAACCCTTCCCAAGTCCCAAATCTGAACACAACCCTTTTAGCTGTGCCCACAACCTCCTTTCTTCACATACTTTTCAGCGTAAATATTTATTTCCTTTTGCACAATTAAAACCACAAAGAGTGCTTTTATCTATAAATAATCAAAACTTCCCCAAAAAAAAAAATAATAATTAAATAAACACCATCACATTCACCCTTTCTCAAGTCTCAATGGCTTTGATGACATCAACCACACTTAAACCAAAATTTAAATAATAGCTAAATAATTTTATTTATATTTGGTAAAAACCAAAAAAATAATAAGAAATACTAATTCAAATAGAAAAAAGAATCCTAAATAAACTAGAAAAATAATACAAATCCTGCAAAACATCTTACAGGCTTTATCACAAGGCCTTCCCAAACTTTGATCAATATGAAATTTTAACTTATATAACACAATGCACTTGGGATCTTGTGTAAACATCTCAACCTAATCTAATAGTCAGATTAACAATTATGGTTGTTAGCTGATAAGTACTTAAAAGTACATTCTCACCAAAGCTTGATATCATTATATTGCACTTCTAGTATAATTAAATTCCTTAACTTAAACATGTTTTATAATAATGAGTATGATAATATAAAATGACTTTAATTTATGGTAAATGTTTATTTTAAATGCAGGCATATCTCACAATTCAAAAGATTAAGTGATGTGATAACTATTGAAAGTGAAAAGACAAAGAAAAGGCTAAGAGATACTGGTTCAAACTAGAACACCATTTAGTAATTGTGTCATATCTAGAGTTGTAGACCTTGGATTGAGGTCTAGTGTTTTTTTTAATGGAAAGCTAAGACACAGGCCTATAACATTTATGAAGAGTTCAAGGCTCAATTCTGTCGTTTTAGAGTTCAAATCTTAGCATCAAAAGAGAATCTAAATCTGTCTTGCAACCCAGATACTATTCAATGTTCAGTCTATATCTTGAGTTCTAGAAGTCCAAATGAGCTTATTTTTTTGGTGGAAAGCGGAGACAGATTCATATAACGTCCATGAATACCATTTTACCAAATTCAGATTGTAGCAATGCCATTTCATCCAGAAAACAAATCCATACCTAAACCACTATGTCAATAGTTGGCCACTACATCAATAATCAATACCAAATAAATAGTTTCGAATTTTAGCCTATAAAATAGGACATTTGCCATACATTTAAGCATCTTGGTTTCAGATCAAAATCATATTCTTGCTTTCTTTATTTATATTTTTGTAGTGTTTAAGTTTTATTTCATGATATATTAGTCTCTTGTTTATGCTTTTCATTTCCTTTTCTATACTTAACTTATATCATAACTTTGTTCTTATCTTGTTTATTCATGTTTCTCTTCTTCATAATGTTTAGCTAAGTATATTATGTCAAGGTGAAAAGGTTTCACTAATGGTGTTAGAATAAATATAATATAAACTCAACATGGACTTCAATGTTCATATCCAAGAAAGTTTCCTATTAACATGTCTTATCATTTTTATCTTATCAATTCTTAATACCTTGTTTGTTAAATGGTTAATCTAGATTTGTGATGTATAACCCTTGGTACAATAAATGCTTGATTCTTCATAGTCTTTGGCCATGTTAACCGACACCGTTGTTATGAAAGGAACTTGATTTGTTATTGACATAAGTTAGCATCATGAATACCTGATAATATTTACAAGTGTTGGTGTTACTTAAATAAGATAATTAATATGATCATGTTAATAATTTATAATAAAAAGAGTTATACTATACTTATTTAAAATACCATTAGTGTATCCTCTAACCTTGACAATTGTTTTATCTTTGTTTAGATCCTTACATTAATATCACATCTCAAAATTCTCTTTAACTCTCTCTCTCTCTCTCTCTCTCTCTCTATATATATATATATATATATATATATATATATTAGTAATTTATATAGTTGACCTCCTTATGGTTCGACCCCGGTTTTCCCGGGTTATTTATTACTTTGACACTCCTGCACTTGGGATAAGACATCAATTCTTTGATCATGTCATTACCGTAAAACTACAGATTAGAAAAAATAAGTCCAAAGCTGCCTCTCTTTATCCAATCTGTAAGCTCCCAACTTGGTATCATTGAAAATTAAAAATTCCTTACAAAACAATACTCCTAAGCTGTCGACTTTGTTTCCATGCAAAAATCAGACTTCCAATGTTGCCTAAGTTGCTGACTCCAATGCTGTTAAAGTTGCCAAAATCTTTCCTTGTAAAAGAAGGATTGTTGCTTGTAAGAATCCATAAATTATATTTTTTTAAGAATCCATAAATCATATTAAAAACAATCCTTTTCTGACTTTCCTTGTTTGTTTATAGATTTCAAGCTTGACTTCAAACACATCATTCTCTTTTGTCTAGATGAGTTATTGATCCTAACATATATGGATAGAAATCTTGAAATGTCTAGTCTTCATCTCAACTAGAATTGCAGCAAAACTCCATCTGTAGCTTTAGATATGGCCTAAAGAGTACACGAATGTCCAATCTAACATATTTGTAATTTTTTAACCCAAACATCCTAAATCAGCCTAATCAATTCCTCTTGAATCATTTTAGTTATAGAAATGAAAAAGAGAGAACGAGAGGTAAATGGAAAAAATTTGAGCACAGTTTCGTGAAAAGCTAGAATTGAGTGAAACATGAGTAAAGTGACATCATATTAAGTGTAAATACATGAGAGAGCATGTGAGGATACATTTTTGTTTTACTACTAACGTAAAATCTCATATTTCAACAATTTCTTTTGAAGATGGATCATCAACTACAACTATAAAGGATAATGAGAACCCATTCTTTATGTTATAGACTATGCAACAACAAATTGAGAGGATGAATGTGAGGTTTGGTGAGAATTTTGATAGAATGGAAAGACAAGAGGCCTTGATTGCTAGTTTATGAGAGGGGTTAGTTTGAAGGGGTCTTAATGTTAGAAGGCTAAAATGACATCCTACCTCACATTTAGATGAGTATGTTGATGAGAATGTGCATTACCAAAAAATTGGCAAATACAAACAGACTTACTGATGAAAAATATCTGTTGGTAGATTATGATGGAGTGTACTGACGGAATAGTCCCTTGTCGTATCCATCGGTGATCTAATGATTAAGAATTTGAGAGTACTATTAAATTTTATCAATTTTATTGTTGAGTTGAAAATTTTGGTAAATGTTAAGAATTTGAATTTATATAAACAATTGATAATGATTTAAGAGTACTATTAAATTAGATGGAATAAGTTTGAGTTAAAATAATGTTAGCTAATTTATTTAGTTGACATAATTAATTAATACATGTTCTCATCAATATTCTATATAGGTTTGATATAAGTCATGAATGATCGTTCATGAATGTATCGAGATTCACTCAAAAAGTTGCGTCGGATAAATTATTGTAATGAACTTGACAATTTTATTAATTACGCATTATCTAATATGACAAATATTAGCGGAGGTGATATTAGATGTCTATAACAATGTTATAACAATGCATCCTATACAAAAAGAGTTGATAGAGAAATACATGTATTGGTTTGCATAAGGAGAAACATATGTTTTTTACAAGAACATTATAGAAATGATGGTTGGGTTAAGTTCTAGTTTTAACAACGTGTATGGAGTTATAGATGACAATAGTAATCCCTATAGGAATATGATTATGGATGCGATGAGAATAAGTCAGTTTTATGCAGGTGAATGTTCAATTGTAGATGAAAAATCAAATGCGGATGCAGCCAGGTTTTTTGATCTTCTAAAAGATTTTGATGAACTATTATAGATTGGATGGACAAATAATAGTAAATTATCGGTTTTTGCACAGTTGTTCACCATCAAGTCTGATTATGAGCTGAGTGAGGCCGGTCATGACAAAATTATTGAATGGACGAGAAACATTTTACCTAAAGGGAATAGCCTAAAAGATAACTTTTTTACCATTAAATCCATGATGAAACCCCTCAACCTAAATATTAGAAAATTTACATATATCCAAACTTCAACATGTTGTATTACCTTGAAAATATAGAGTTGACCGAGTGCAGAACATGTGGGCATGCTTGTTATAAAACCAAAACTGGCAGGGGAAGAACTCTTGTTGCATATAGAAAACTTAGATACTTTCCATTCACTTCTAGACTACAAAGGTTATTCATATCTCCAAATATTGTCGAGCATATGACATGACATTATTCACATGATGTGGTGAATGGAGTCATGGTGCACTCATCAGATGGTGAAGTCTAGAAATATTTGAATGGGGTGCATCCTTATTTTTCAATGGAATGAAGGAACATGCATCTTAGGTTATATACAAATAGATTCAATATATTTGGGTTATTTAATGCTACTTATTTTTGGTAGCCGGTGATACTCACAATTTACAACTTGCCATTAAGGATGTGTCTGAGGTTGAAGTTCATGTTTTTATCTACGGTCATACCCATACCTAATAGTCCAGATCGGAATATAGATGCTTGTATTTGACCGTTGATTGATGAGTTGAAACAATTATGGTCATTCAGGACTTTGACTTATAATGTCTTGATGAAACAAAATTTTTAGATGAAGGCAACTTTGATGTGGACTATTAATGAGCCTCCCGTACCAACTTGATTCTTTTAGCTTCGCCTATATACCATAAGGGATTTGACCTTTAGTTAGCATAAATCTCATTGTATTGCTTTGACATTGTTGAGATGCATTGTCTAGATCAAACAATGCAACTGTTTGGACTATCTCAACATAAATCGGTGACGAGCTACACAATATTAATTGTCCGGGTAAGCATGAGGGGAATTGGTTGATGATTCAAGCATCTTACCTAAATCTTTGGGATGTTAAGAGAGATTATGTTTTTTAGGAGAAACATTTGATGATTAATGTAGATACCTATATAAGATGATATCTTTCCATTACATGTTTTATTATACTTACCTGGTCATGTTTCATAAAGAGTCCATGTAATCCAAAGCATTATTCACCCAAATATCCAAGACAATATCAATTGGTATGCAATATTATTTGACATACAATATTTATTAAATATTGGATTTATTTTATTATAGATGATGATCTCTAATTAGTTTTTAATTTATGCATATAGAATAATTACCTGGTACGGGAGGCTCGGAAAGCAACAACGACTATCTATGAAGGTGTCGATGAGATGAGATGTATTTTGGCTAATACGATGCTCAATTTATATTATGGTGAATTTAAGAGGTTGAGGAGGCTTAGAATCTTGAAGTGACATTAACAAAAGATGAGATTGCTTATTGTGGGAGTGTTGGGGATACTAATCCATCCACGAGCGTTCCAGGCCTGTCTACGACCATCTCAGGCCCATTATCGAATATCATAGGCCTGCCCATGAGCATCCTAGGTCTATCTTTGAGTCGAGATGATATTGGTCATCCTCACACTTACATGGATAATACTGACATGTCCTTAAGTTGGATGAGTTAGGATGATGCTCCAAACCCATCTACGATTGCTTCAGGCCTTTCTGAGCCGGGGTGATTATTAGATATAGTTACATGTTTATTATATGTTATGAAAATTATGAATAAATGTATAGGTAGGTTAATTTTAATAAAATATTATGTTATGTTAATCGTTGATCTAATTTTGTTTCCTATGATTGAAGATGTTTATATACTGCTTATGTGAATTATGTTTTGATGCTGGAGAAATAATTATTTAAATTGTGCACATTGTTGTTTTTTTAGGTAGAGAGTTAATGGCATAAGAGATTGTTTTAGGATGAGTTTGTTACAAAAGTCGCAGATCCTATCTGGGACTCGAATGTCGCTATTGGCATCGACGACACTCGAGTCATAGATACGGTCTGTGATAATCAAGTCGCAAATGATATCTATGACTCGAGTGTCACAGATAGGATCTATGATAACCAAGTTGCAAATGATATATGCAACTCGAGTGTCGCATATGCCAATAACAGCTTCAACAAGTGTGCTAGATTCCAAAATATTATTTTGCTTGTGTTATTTAACTATTTTTTTAACTGTACTAAGTTCCCAAAACACTCTTTATAGTTATTATTATTCAAGATATCTTCCCTTTATTATTCGGTCTTAAATAGCTTTTAATTTATTTATTTTCAAAAAAAAATTAGAATTAAAAAAATTATGAAATTACTTTGATTATATTAGATTAATATGAAAATACATTTTTAAAATACCTTTATACACATTGACTTGAAAATATCTTTACCGTTAAATAAAAAATTAACTCGAAAAATAATTTACAAACAATTTTCATAACTCAATTTCTAAATATAAAAAATAAGGTGTAGGTCAAGGTTGTAAAAAACGCTTTTTTGACACGACACAAAATATACAATATAAACTCGGATCGTAAAATCATAAAATTATAAGAAAAATATTTTAACTAATTATATATTGACAATTTCAGTCAAGTAGTAAATAATAATATAACATAATTAAAATAAAAGTGAAATAAACAATACAAATGTCCAAACACCTTAAAATACATAATTCAAATAAAAATTCATACATGATTTAAATAACTTAAAAATACGAAAAGAAAAAAAATAAGATTGAACAACTATGTTTTATTGATAGAGTTTTAGAATATTTTCTAGAGGACAGGTCTTGAAACACACTGCAGGCAACTAGTGAGATGATATAACATTTTAAGGTATATCACCAACTTCAAAAAAAATTTAACAGAGACCAATACAGTGAACCCGTGACAACGAGAACAAAAACGTAAAAAATAACATCAATTTAATCTCATGCCACCTCATCTTCCACCTTTTTTATATTAGTAACAAGTCCTAAAAATAATGTCCAAATATCCTACCAAGCAAGACATGTATTTCAAGTTCTTTATGAGTCTTTGTCGTCTCTCTTTGTAGTTAACAAATGGTTAGTTTAAAACACAATATTTCTCTCTATATAAGTATTCATATCTCTTATTTTACTCTTTTGATTCCTCACCATCTAACTCTGTCTTCCCATGGTTTCGATCCTCCGATCATGCCTTCCTAACCTAAAATACAGTATAAAGCTTTCCCATACCCAAGATCCTCTAATGCTGGTGTTAGTCTGCTAAGATTGAAAATTTGAGATTTGAACAACGGGGAAAGGGAAGAATGGGGAGTGGGGACTATATAGTGGAGTGTCAGGGGGCTCGGACAGGGAGACAATAAATTTTTTAACTTTTACGGGTTAAAACTCGAAATCGGTCAAACTCGTAAAATCAGTTCGATTTTACCGATTTTAACCGAGTTTGACTGATTTTGACCGAGTTTGACCGATTTCGACCGATTTTAACCAAGTTTGACTAATTTTAACCAAGTTTGACCAATTTCGAGTTTTAACCCGATTTGACATGTTATATACATGTTGACTCATAAAATCGTAAGATTTTAAGAGTCAACTCGCGATTTTAACAACCTTGGTGTAGGTCTAATAAACTTTAAAAGATTGTTCTTCATAAAAAATAAAATTGCCACATATATTTGTACAAGAATTTCACATACTGTTTTTTTTTTTGTTTATACAACATTCACTCTTGTTAATCTCCAATATTGTGTTGATGTGATTTGAAAATGAACAAAGATACTCCACATTTCTAGTGTTCCTAAAATATCTAAAAAATAAAAATAAAAGGAGTATTGCCAATCTTCCTCCCTTTTTCTTTTTAGGTGATACAAACCAAGTCAAGTTCAAATTTAATATTAAAATGTTTGCTGACCAGTTTTGCAAGATTGAACATATCTCTCAAACCATACATCGGATCGAGCTAACATTTTATAGGGAGATACTAGACACACGAACCTATATTGTGATAAATTTCAGGTCAAATAATGTTCGAGAACATATTATTTCATAGGGTCAAAGTTACTAGATGAATTTTATCAAATCTGCTAGACTAGACCTTCATGTACTATTTGGGATATAAAGAGTAAAAAAGAAGAAGGAAACGAACGTCCAAAAGTCACTTTTGTCGAATCTACTACAATACACAAACAAGGGAGAATTTGGACCAAACCAATTCAGAAAATTCGAAAATTATATATGCTGGTTTTAGGAGTCCTAATCAAACCTCATATAAAATATGAACTCATTTGGAGATTTATTGTTGTAGTAAACAAGGTCGGGATTAAAACTTATTGTAATAGGTCAAGTTTGTATCAGAAGGGAATTTTGGGTCAAATAAATTTAGAAAACTCTCAAATTTTATATATTGTGTTTGAAGGTTATAATAGCACTTCAAATCAAATTGAAGGTCATTCGGAGTTCGTTTGCTATAGGAACTAAATTCAGGATTGAAACTTGTCGTAATGAGTCTAATTCGCGTCAGTAATTCAAAGTTGTTTTGTTTCTATTATTTTCAATTATGAGAGTATAATAATATCATAATTGATATATTTAGGTGTAATTTAGATTTTTTTAATAACCTTTGCATATGTTTTCGTTTATGTCTTCAAAAACATCTATTTTTCATACAAATTTGCTTGTTACTCGTGATATTATAATCGTAGTTTTATATTTGCTTGTTTTCATATCTTTCTTGCTTGTTTAGTCATATACATATATTTGGATACGCTGTTAACGGTGTTAATTTTGGTGTTAATTTTGGTTCCGCAGTAGCCGAAGAAAGGTGAATTGAATGGAAAAGGGTGTAGCAAGCATATTTGAGTGAAAATAAGAGGAGTGTGAACATGTGAGAGAGTGGGTGAGGTATGTATATTTCTCATCAACTAACCAATTTTTAGATTCGAAGATGTTGGAGTTAAGCAACAACATGACACCAGACAGAGAAGACAATGAAATTGTAACTCATTTACGTATTATGAATCAACAGATGGATAAGATGACCAATGAATTTGGAGATATGTTGGATATGCAATGTGCTAATGATCATGGTCGGGTTTAAAATAGCCCTGGGCGAAGAGAATTTAATGTTAGGAGGATTATTAGGCGAGTTAACACTGATGTGGATGAGTTTGTGGCTGATAATGTAGACATAAGTGATGTTGATTTTGAAAATGTGTCCTTGGGACATGGGGAATGTTTTAGACAGTAGCGGAATTGTTAGTTTGGAGGGGGAAAATATGGTGGTAATTTTGGCTCGAAGGATGATTATGGTAGCAGGACTATAATGCTGAGTTTGGTGGAGATTTAGGTACAATTAAGTTGAAAATACTGGTCTTTCAGGGGAAGAATGATCCAAAAATTTATTTAGTATGGAAGAAGAACGTGGATTGGATTTTTTAGTGTCAAGTATCTAATCCAAGAAAGTCAAGCTTGTTGTGATTGTTTTTACTGACTTTGCCATCATGTGGTGAGATCAATTAGTGATAAACCACAGAAGGATTTATGAGAGGCAAGTTGATACTTGGGATGGGATGAAATACCTTATGAGGAAGAGATTTGTGTCTAGCCACTATTATAGAGAATTGTATCAAGTGTTGCAGAGTTTGAGTCAAGGTACAAAAAGTGTTGATGAGTACTTCAAGAACATGGAAATTGTTATGATTCAAGCTAGTGTTCAAGAGGATAGGGAAGGTACTATGAATATGTTTATGAATGACCTTAATCATGATATAACTTATATTGTGGAGATGCATAATTATATGGAGTTAGAGGAGATGGTGGATATAGTCGTGTAGGTGGAGAAACAGCTTAAACATAAGGGTACCATTTGGCAAATCCAACCATTAGGCCCTTTTACACCTTGGAAACCCAATTAGATGGCTAACACCGAGGGTGGTCCATCATAGCTGAATGAGGAGGCTTAGGTTGAATACCCTAAAGAGAAGAAAAACACCTTGGTCATTGTTAAAGGTAACAATATTCTTCCTACTTCTCGTAACCATGACATTAAATGCTTTCGTTGTTTAGGTTGTGCTCACATTGCTTCATAATATCCAAACAAAAGATTCATGGTTATGAAAGCTAATAATGAGGTTGAGACCATTAATAAACGTGAGTTCTCTTTTTGTTTGTTTATAGCAAAACAACCTTTCTTTACAGGGACAAAGATCGTACATTGACTTATCAAAGACTAACTGGTTTTATGTCATCATTCACAGACTTATAGTTCTTAGATCTAAGGTTATTTTTTTGTTTAAATCTTTTTCAATACCTTTGGTTCTTAGGTACAGGGTCACCTCTGAGTTAGGATTTTATCAAACCTGATTTTTAGCTTTCTTGGTTGTTATCTATTTCATTGGGGGTTACTTGACCATAATGATACGACCCAAGTCAAGTTTGAATTTGCCCATAAAATGTATGCTTACTAGTTTTACGACATCAGTTATATTTTTCAAACCGTATATTGGATCGAGTTGAAATTTTACAGGGAGATACTAGACACATAGAGCTATATTATGATTACATTTTAAGTTAAATGAAATTCGAGAACATATTGTTTCAGAGGGTCAAAGTGACCAAAAAAATCTTGTCAAATTTGTTAAACTAGACCTTTATGTACTATTTAAGATATATTTGGAGCTACAGATGAGTTTTTTTTAGATTCAAGTTGGGATGGAAACTATATATCTTAATATTTCCAACCATATATTATAAGTCTAGTTCATCATTCATACGATAGAGAATGACATGTTTGAATTCAGGACCAATGCTTGCCAAGAATGTGCAAGAATTGGAGACTCGGGTAACATAGAGGAATTTTAGAATGAAGACTTTGATTTTATTATTCTAATTTATTTATTTCATGTTGAATAATTATTTTTAATTTGGGTTTGTTTTCTTCTATTAGATATTTTTTAAGGGTTAATTTTATCATTGGACTTATGTTAGTTGATTACTAGTTTAGGCCCATTAGCTTGCAACCCAAAATCGATCAATTAGGATGAGTTAGAGAAGACTATATTATGTTTTTTTTAGTTGCAAATTTTGGCAGCAAGTTGAAGAATAAACATGCGTTTTCTTTTTGTTTGTTAGTGGTAAAACAACCTTCTTTGTAAGGAAAAAAATTGTACACTGACTTATTGAAAATTAACTAGCTTCATAATGTCATTCATATATGTATGATTCTTAGATACAATGTTATCTTTAGGTCCAAGTCTTTTTCCAATACATTTGATTCTTACATACATAGTTACCTCTGGGTTAGGGTTCTATGAAACCTGATTTTTGATTTTTTGGGTTGTTATCTACTATCTTAGGGGGTTGCTTGACCATGATTATAAGAACCAAGACATGCCTGAATTTCCCTTTAAAATCTCTACTAACCAATTTTGCGAGATTAGTCATATCTCTTAAACTATACATCAAATTGAGTTGAAATTTTATAGGGAGATACTAAACATATAGAGCTATATTGTGGTAAACTTTTAGGTGAAATGGAGTTTGAGAACAAATTACTTTAAAGGGTCAAAGTTACTAGATAAATTTTATCAAATCTACCAAACTAGACTTTCTTGTACTATTTGAGACATATTTGGAGCGATATGTGGGATTTTTTATGATTCAAGTTGAGATGGAAACTATATATCTCAATATTTTCAATCATATATTGTAGGTCTAGTAATTCCATACAAAAGAGAATGACATGTTTTAAGTAAAAACTGAAATCTGCCAAAAATATGTGAGAATTAGTTAAAGAAGACTATATTATGTTTTTTTAGTTGCAAACTTGGGCAACAAGTTGAAAAATAAATATGAGATTATCTTCTTTTTTTTTTGTGACAAAATAACCTTTCTTTATACCTAAGAACTAAAAGAATTGAGAAAAAACATGGACCCAGAGATAACATTGTATCTAAGAACTCTAAATGACACATAGAGTAAGCTCTAGGTCAAGGTTATTTTAAACCTGATTTTTAGTTTTTCAGGTTGTTATCTATTTCATTGGGGGTTGCTTGAACACGTGATCAAAAGGTCTGTATCAGTTAGTATCAGAGTTATACTTGAAAATCAAGTTATATCCTTTATTTTCTTCTTGTTAGTTTTGGTTTCCTTAACTTTAGTTATCTATGATTTGGTTTTTGATTATTTTATGTCTAGAGCTTAATATTTTCAGTCTAGGGTTTCTTAAAAAAGGGTGTTATTTTAGTTCGTTGTTGTTTCATAATACATCAATAGCATAAAAAGTTAAAAAAAAGAAGAAAAGAACGTTCAAAAGTCACTTTTGTCGAAACTAAAATAATACACAAATAAGGGACAATTTGGACCAAACCAATTTATAAAATTCTCAAATTTTGTATATTGTTTCTAGGTGTCCTAATCGCACCCCATATAAAACCTGTTCTCATTTAGGGATTGTTTGCTATAGTAACTAAGGTTGGGATTAAAACTTGTTGTAATAGGTTAGATTTATATCGAAGGGAATTTTAGTTCAAATAAATTCATAAAATTCTCCAATTTTATATACTATCTTTTAAGGTTATAATTGCTTAGCATATAAAATTTGAGGTCATTTGGAGTTTTTTAGCTATAGGAACTAGATTTGGTATTGAAACTTGTTGTAACGGGTCTAATTCACGTTAGTAATTCAAACTTATTTTGCTTATATTATTTTTTAATTACGTCAGTATAATAACATCATAATCCATATATTTAGGTGTAATTTAAATTTTTCTTATAACCTTTTCAAATGTTTTCTTTCACATCTTAAAAAACATCTATTTTTGTACAAATTCGCTTGATACTCCTGAACTTATAACCATAGTTTTGTCTTTATTTATTTTTATATTTTTCTTGATTTTTAAGTCTTATACACATATTTAGATACGTTGATAAAGCTATTATATTAGGTGTTGATTTTGGTTTTGCAAAAGATGAAAAAAGATGAGATGGAGAAAAAAGACATTATAAACATATTTGAATGAAACATGAGAAAAGTATAAATACGTAAAGAAATTAGTGAAAAATATATATTTCTTGTAAACTAACTAATTTTCTAGTCACTGCAGGAGGATAACTGTAAATTCCCATACTCAATTAGTTGTTGTTAATCCCTGCCTCAGTATTTATTAACTGCTAACACTAATTCTCTAGTCATTGCAGGATCATATATATATATATATATACTAGACAATATTTACTAGACAAGTGTGTGTGGAAGGTAGTATTGTCTAGTAAATATTTTACAGAAAATCTTTAAATGACCTCCTATAGTTATTTTTTACAACATTGTAAAGTGTTCATTTAATAATACCACCTCCAAAAATCTGGACTCCCTTGCACTTCTTTGAATTCAAGGAGTGCAAGAAAACACTTACACCACTAGTGTCAATGGCAACGGCAGTGATGAATGAGATTGAAACTCACAAGGAACTCAAGTGCAAAATCCTGGCTAGTGGTCAAAGATGGAACAGTAACACCACCGAACATGAAGGGATGGAAGACTCCCTTCGAAGCAAAAAAACAGCACAGATGGAGCCTGATACTTGTGCCGCAGTATAGACTGGTACGTGCACCCATGGGAAGTGACTTAGAGCTGCCAAGGCAATCGTGACTGTTGGGTTCAAATGAGCTCTTGCGGTGTGTCCGATTGATAGAATTATGAGCATCACTGCTAGTCCTGAACATGTTGCTTGTCTTATTAGGTAGTTTTTGGCATAGCGGATAAAAATGGATTGAATTGGACTGGATTAGATATATATATTTTTTTTAAGTTATTTAGTATATCTTTGGATAGTATAAAAATCAGTTTTTGTTCTCTTCAAGATTGTTGCAGTGGAGAGATTTTTGTCCCATAAAAAAAGATAGGATAAACTTGTCTAATTTTCTACACAAAGGTTAATCTAAGTTAATAAAAAGATAAAAATAATTATTATTATAGTTTTAAAACTTAACCAGAAGGTCAACCCTGGCCAAGCCCAGGTCACGAGTCATGTCAACCATTAACCCGTAATGATAAAAATAATAATTATTATAATTTTAAAATCAGAATCGGGGATCGACCCGAGACAAGACCTGAATCACAGGTTTGGTTGACTATTGATCCAGGTCAATGTAATGATAAAAAATTTTATTATTATATTTTTAAAACCCAACTTAGAGGTTAACTCGGGGCAAGGCCCAGGTCAAGGGTCGGGTTGATCATTTTCTCGTAAGGATAAAATTAGTTATTATCATAGTTTTAAAACCTGACTTAGGAGTTCACCCGAGTCAAGGCCAGGGTCATAGATTGGGTTTGGCATATTGGACATTATTGAGACACTAATTGTTATGTTCTTAGTGTCTTAATAGAACAATATTGATTGGACAAGACAAGATAGAATTGGATAAGGCAAATAATTGTCTCGTCTTATGTTTGGTATGCTTTCGACTCAATTAAATAATTTGTCTTATTTTGTGTTCGGTAAACACTAGATAGGACCAAATCAACCTGAGGCTTGGACAAGTTCGATTTTAATAAAAAATAGAGGAAATGTTGATTCAACTTGACCTGGTCAAAAACCTGGGTCGATTTGTGACCCAATCAAACCAAGATAAAACACGGTTGAAAAACCCATTGATTTTTTTTGTCAAAACAAGGTTGTTTTTTTTTATAATTTGGTTCACATCAGGTTGACTCTCCTAACCCATGACCCGGATCAACCCGAGTTGACCCTTCCGACTCGTGACTCAGGCCCTACCCAAGTCGACCTCCGAGTTGAGTTTTAAGACTATGATAATACCTATTTTATTTTTATATTGCCTTGAGTCAACTTGGGTTGACCATCCCGATCCGTGATCTAGGCCTTGCCACGAGTCGATCTGTGACTCGGTCGACCCTAGATAAAACACAGGTAAAAAACTCATAGAATTTTTTTTTTGTCAAAATAAGGTTGCTTTGTTTTTTTTATTTGGGTCAACTCGGTTTGACCCTCCTAACTCGTGATCCGGATCAACCCGAGCTGACCCTCCCGACCCGTGACTCGGGCCTTACCCCAAGTTAACCCCCGAGTTAAGTTTTAAGACTATGATAATACTTATTTTATTCTTATGTTGCCTTTGAATCAACTCAAGTTAACCATCTCGATCCGTGACATAGACCTTGCCCCGGGTCGACCACCTAGTCAAATTTTAAAACTATGATGATAACCATTTTTATCCTTACATCAACTCAAGTCAATGGTCAACTTGATCCGTGACCTGGGCCTTACACAGGGTCAATCCCCGAGTCGGGTTTTTCAAATATGATAATAACCATTTTTATCCTTACATTGACCCGGTTTAATAGTCAACCTGAACCGGGCCTGACTCTAGATCAACCCCCAAGTTAAGTTTTAAAACTATGGTGATAATCATTTTTATCCTTATGTTGACTTAGGTCAATGGTCAATTTAACCCCACAACACGGGCCTTTCCCCGGATCGACTCCCAAATCAGTTTTAAAACTATGATAATGAACACTGTTGTCCTTAAGTTAACCTGGGCCAATGGTCAACTTGACCTAGGCTTAGCCCTGGATCGACTAGTGAGTCAGGTTTTAAAATTATGATAATAATTATTTTTATCTTTACATTGACCTAGTCAATGGTCAACCCAACCTTTGATCTAGGCCTTGTCTTGGGTCACCCCTCTAGTTGAATTTTAAAACTATAATAATATCAATAGTCAACTTGACCTGTATTCGGGGCCTTACCCAGGTCTACCTTCAAGTTATGTTTTAAAACTATAATAATAACGACTTTTATTCTTAAATCATCACACCCATGATATGATTGATTACTTTAATAGGTTAAAAGTTTTCCTGTAATTAGTTGGGTTTCAGGTCTTAGAAACATGGAAATGAAAATAGAGGTTAAAAGCAGTGGAAGAAGAATGGGGGATGTTTTATCTTGGAGATATATGTTAGATAAAAATAGGAAAAAAAAGACTAAGAGATTGAAAGACATATTGAGATACAAAGAGAGTCTTGAAAGAGGCTAGGTCTGATTAGGGTGAGAAGAAAAGAAACTTTAGTGTTTATACCCCTTTTTTTTTAACTTTGTTTAGTTCAGTTTGAACCAGTCCGATTTGGTTTGATTTATTCGATTTCAGCTTTCTAAAATAGAAACCAAACCAAACTGAATTTTTTAAAAAAAATTTAATTTTTTTTTTCACGATTCGGTTTAATTTTTTCTTGGTTTTCTGATTTTAATTAGTTTTTTTAGTTTTTTTTGCTTACCCCTACCCCTTTTAATGGAATAAAGATTTCTTCACTAAAATAACCTTGTACATGACAAAAATTAATTTTTGTGTTATCCAAAGATGCACTACACAACTTCACAAAAAAGCTCTTCATGTCTAGTTTAGAGGGGAATGATAAAGTAGCAATGCAAGTCTTTTCTCCTGTACCTTTTTCTTTCTTTTCTACCCTCACTATATGAAGTTGAATGAAGATGAACTTGGCATTTTACATAAATTGTTTGTTTGTTTGTTTTTCTACTATTAATGTTCTTATACATGCTAAAACATTCAACATTTTTAGTTGCACATTTTTATTTTTCTTAAATGATATCCAATGTTTATTTCCCTCGTAGCTTAACGAGCAGATTGCCATTTATCAAATTTAAATGAACAAAATTGTTTTTGCACTACAATAAAGCTTGTAAAGATCTTAATAGGTCACACACAATACTTGGGATTAGACACAAGTTTTTGTTAATTAGCCCTTCACTTACCTTAGCTTATTCCCTTGGGTGCTCGTCTTATCTTGAAAAAACTAGTCACCATATCATCCAATTAATGTCTTGGTGTTCGCTCTTTCAAAGTATGTTTCTTATAGCATCTCAAGTTCTTGAGTTTGAATTCTTTCTTAACTAGATGAAAGGATGTCTGGCTGGTGGACTGGACTAATTATAAATGGGAAACAAGGATGGACCTTCTTCCTTAGTCGATAACCAACCTGTAGGACTCCTACTACATAATCGGCAAATGATTCCCTTCACCTAAATATGACAATGTGATATGCCTTAGCTTTTTAAGCCGAACATACTAGCAATTTAATATGAAGATAAAGAAAGGTAGGTTCAGTTATATGATTTTTCTTATGGTGTTTAGGCTGAAATTATATAATTTGTAATGGAAATAAAGGATAAAGTCTGGATGACACTCTTTGTTAATAGAAGAACAAGGAAGAAAACTCTTTAAAGGAGATGTTGAAAAGTTTTATATTATTTCCAAAAGTTTTACAAGCCTCTAAACTCATCGAAGCTTCAGTCGTGCTAATCTGACTTGTTAAGAAACTTGTAATTGTTTCGCCTGAGCTCTTATCATTGGACCATTTGAATACCTATACACATTAAAACCATCCCCTTCCATGTTAAAATCATGATACATATCATCACCCTCGACTTAAAAGTGATTTGTCCTCAAATCAGAATTATCAACATCTTTCAAGTAAAATGACAAGTCTTTTACATTAAAAGTAGCTGAACATTGTAGTCACTAGAAAGGTCAACTTTGTAAGCATTATCATTCACCCTTTCCATAACCTAAAATGGTCCATCAACTTTGGTATCAATTTGGACTTTCATTTTCTTAGGAATCTACCTTTGCTAAAAACAGATCCAAACAAAATCTCTTAGCTCAAGTCTGACCATTTTTCACCCTTTATTAACATGTTTGACATACTTTGTTATCTTCTCATCAGTATGAGATTAAAATTGTTCGTGGAGTTTTTTCATCATTTCTGTCTTTTTAACCTCATCCATATAAGTCATCTCATCAATTAAAATAGGTACCAAATTAATAGGAATGAAATGATTAAAACCATACACTAGGATAAGAATTCATAACAAACAAGAAGTCCATAAATCAAAAGGAACCAGATAACATAACTCATACAATAGCCATTAGTCTATGTTATATTGTCTTATTGAACTTCAATTGATCTAAAACTTTAACCCAATATTAAATAATATATTTGAAAACTCTGGGTAAATTTTTAGTTCGATCCAACGGTCAAATTAAGAGTTACATATGTTGCCATAAAACTTAACAATTAGGAACATTACAAAAGAAATCAAATCTAATTGTTTTTCCATTACCTGAATCATATCATTCCCTCTCTCTTCAAGATAATTCATTCTCTAATAAACAACAAGAATAATTGATATGTTATTATCTTTCATAAAATTGTTCATGTTTTCTTCAACCCAATATATAAATTATGGGGTTGGAATTAGTTCTGCACTATGAGGAATCAAATCATTATCAATTGAATCTTTTACTGAAATTTCAGATTCTAAACCCTCCATTCCAATAAAGTTCAAGTAGCCATTTCATTAGCCTCTTGTTTAAGTCTTAGGAGCTCTTTCCTCACCAACAATTGCCTCCAACAATATTGTATGAAAGTAGTAGCTAATAATAATTTCAAATTATTTGAATGATAATCATTGTTGCTCTCTTTTGTTTTGCATCCTTTTAGTGTTGAATTGGAGCTCCATTCTTCACGTTCTTTATTTGTTTCTTTATAGACCTTTGTAATTCGTTTAGCCGAGCGCTTCCCATTCGGCTCCAATTCAGCATCCACGACAGCATTTCATTGCACCCTATGAGGCTACCTTGATGGGGTTGCAAATTGTTCATTTGCATAAGGGCATCTTTATGATCATGAATTCCTGACATTACTTCTCAAATCTCGTCATGAGATCATTACAACCAGATAAGATGCGCTTGTTCCAAACTGACTCTCCTTGGAACTTTGTCTCTTTCTCCAACCATAGTATATTAATTTCTCACAACTCACATAAATCTGAAAAAAAAAATGTCTTTCAACTCAAATAACAATTTTAACGAAAAATATGAACAACCACCAAAATCAGCAAGGAAAAACTTGTTCCAATCCAAGTCAAAGAAAACAATTTGTTTCAATCCATAATCCTTGATATTTCTAATCTCATGTCAGCCACATACTAAGTCCCAAGTCAATTCTGAACTCTTAGCTTTGATACAAAGATGATGAGCCTTAGCTTCTTAGCCTGAACAAACTAGCAATTTGATATGAAGATGAAGGTAGGTTTGGTTATATAGTTTTTTTTCTTATGGTGTTAATTCTAATGTGTATGGGCATTCAAATGGTCGAATGACGAGACCTCATGCGAAACAACTACAAAATACCTTAACAAGTTAGATTAGCGTGACTGAAGCTCTGATGAGTTTGAAGGCTTGTAAAACTTTTGAAAATAATATAAAACTTTTCAACTTCTCCTTTAGAGAGTTTTCTTTGTTGTTCTTCCATTTCCAAAATTGATTGAAAAACAAATCAGACTTACCACTCTTAATCACAAAAGAGTGTGACATCTTTATCCTAATAAGAATTCCTTGTAGCGTCTTTGATTTATCAAAGAGTTTCATTCAGATTTTATCCCTCATTTTGATTACAAATCATGTAATTCTCATTCTAAATATCATAATAAAAAAACTATATAACCAAACCTACCTTCCTTCATCTTCATATTAAACTACTAGTTTGTTTAGGTTAGGAAAAGGCAAATCAAAATATCTTTTGAAGTTTAGAGCAAGCCCCTCCCTATGGTTATAGGATGCCTTTGTTCTTTCATTTACCAGCAACATACCATCTTTGTAATGGGATAAACATGACAATGAAAGCAATGCCAATATAAGAAGTATCCAGCTCATGTTAAAGACCAAATGATAGGGCAAGATTGGAAATTACAAGAATTGAACTGAAAACCAAATGCTAGCTCTTCTTCAAGCTGTTTTTCACATAACAATAGAGAGCCCACTTACAGTCAACAAAACATTATATCAAACAGAATTAGCTGAGGTTCTCATTCCTTCGTTGTTGTTAAGAACTTGGAACACATGCAACTTGCTCAGGCAGGATAAGAATGCATGGTGTGATCCATGATAAAAAGAAATGATAAGAGAGGGCTAGGAGTTGAATGTTATAATCACAACAATTAACAGAGAACAAAGTTTCACATATCAAAGAGATAAAATAAAGCTTCCTCCAGCGCTTGGTCAAATGAAAAATTACAATAGAAGTGTTCTTGCAGAATTATACCATTTAAACAGACAGCTTAATTAAGAAATGTCAGGGGCTAAATAATGATCTACTTGCACGAAAATTGTGTAATTTTCAATCACCTTACATATGGTGGGTAACCACAGAAGTGATCTCCTGAAGAAACCAATGAAATGCTGAACCAAATCTAAAAATGAGTACGCCGCAGAGGTCTTTCTAAACTGGACCTGGAACTTTAGCTTGAAACGGTGTACTAGGCAAAGTGTCAACCCCGGTTTGACTATGGTTCATAGCAAACAGGCACTGATCAAAATGAGAATAGAGAAATTAACACCCCCATTATTTTTTCAAAATCGAGGATGTTTTACAGTTACACAAAAGCAAATCCGAAAAGTACTAAGAATCATTCAGAATCGCTTTTGAGGCTATAAATATTGCCAATCACTCCAACAATACTAACTATTATAGCCAATATTAACATCAGCCATGACAAAAACTTCTCTCCAACGTTTAAATCCTCCCCACTGTGACTTAACCTCAATGCAACAAGAGAAGGGAATATAAAACCTAATGAAACTGCCGTTGTTGCCCCTGTAAATTTGAAAGCAGTCCAAATATTTGGAATCATAGTAGACCCAAAATAAATCAGTGCCAATAGAACAGCTGTTAAGGCCAAAGACCTCTTCCTACTCTCTGAAAGCGGAGCTGATCCCTCAAACACCAAGACATCCACTGTTTGTCTTAAAGAGAAATGAACAACAGGAAAAACGAGAACCAAATGAAGAATGTAGCCAATCCTAACAATATAATTCAAGGCAGAGCTAAAACGAATTCCAAGGTCCTTGTCAAAATTGGTCAACACATCAGATTCAGTATCCTTGCCAAAAAGTAAATAACCTGATATCGCAGTTGAAGCATAAACCACAACGCAAAGAACAGTGGTGATCCTGCCCACCCTGTTCATTTTCTGAGGTGATCGTCCTTCAAGCTCGTTGTATATAGGCTGAACATTGAAGTGGCAAACATAAGCGTTTGTCATGATCGGAATCACCACAAGCAAATCCAAAATAGCCTGCTTCGAACCAAAATCAGGAGTCATCCTAGGGGACTCAATTTTCCCTTCAATGAGCTTAACAAAAGCAACAATAAAACATACCACAACAAAAACCACAGCCAGAGCCACAGAAGCAGCCGAAGTCAAGCTCAAAGAATCAATCTTATCCAATGCACAAAGGGGTGCTAAAAAAACCACCACAACAACCAAAATCACCAACTTCCTATGATCCCAAAACCCATTTCCTAACCACTGGTCGAAAACCCCGACATGATGGAGCGATCCTGACATGACATCACCTATAATTATCAAATACACAACCAAAACACCGGCATTGTTTACAATGATGCAAATTTCAGACAAAACCTTGGCAGGTTTCCCTAAGGCAAACCGAACAACTTCACCATAAGAAGAAGCCTTAAACCGAACTGAAAACCTAACTAACAATTCAACACTAATTTCAGACAAAATACCCATGACTATTATCAAAACAAATCCCAAAACCAATCCAAGAACCTTCATTGTAGCAGGTAAGGCCATAATCCCAGCCCCAATAATGGAAGTAGTGAGATTAAAAACGGCGCCATAAATACCAGAATCTTTACTTGTTTTCTTTTTCGAAACGAGTGGATAATCATCAATGTCAAAATCATCTTGATCGTCGTCGTCAAGACTTTGGCCATTGCCAATAAAATTCTCAACTTCATGAAGAGGGTGCAATTTGATGTGGGTTTTTCTTTGGGGTAATGGGTTTTGAGGATCATCGCGTATTTGTAAATCTACGTATGAGTTATTTGATATGGTTGTGTAATTGCTATCCATTGTATGTACAAGCACAACACAAACTGAAGAAAATGTATGAAATGGGAAGACTTACAGGATGGATGGAATAGATTGGGTTGTATTGAAGAGCAAAGCAGTTGTGTTGGATTGAATTCAACGCAGATTGGGGGTGGGGGGGGCCTGGATCTCTCTCAGGGTCAAACGTTCTCTTCTCTTGATTTGAAAGGAAGACCGGTATAGCGAGAGAGAAAGAGGAGAGTTTGAAGAGAATGAGGTATTGCTATTGGTGGTTCGGGAAATCTCCCTCTTTTTTTTTCTTTTTTTTTTTGTGTGTGCATAACTAAGATTCACAACACGTCATCTAGGACCCACAGAAATAATTACGTGGCAACCTTTATGTTTATTTACTTATTTTTGGGTTTAGAGCAATTAGTTATTCCATTGGGTTATTTTATAAGAAAATATTTTTTTGTCAATATGGAACAATTTAATAAAATTACAAGTTTAGAAACAAAATTATTTCCTATTCAAAATCAAAACAATTAATATAGATAATTGACTTTTTTATTTTAGGTGAATAAGCTAGTCACAAAGTAAATTAGTATTTCTCTCTATTGGTAATCATGAAGATATAATGAAACATATATACAACTTATTGAAACTTTAATTAAAATAAAAGCATTCAAATAATTTAAGATATTATCTATTAATGAAAAAAATTATCACATTGCTAGTCTTATTGATGATAAAAAAAAAATCCATTATTTTAACGGATGCTATACTTCTCTAGTCAAATATAATCATTTTTCGTACATTAAAAGGACTTAAAAGCATAAGAGATAAGGACTCGAAACAAAAATTAAAATATAAAATAAGACAATAAAAAACTATAGAATTAAATCCATAAAGATCTTGATTTTTTTAAAATAAAAATAAAAAATAAACAAAAAAAGACATGTATTTGAAGATCCAAATCTAAGACAATTGTTGAAAATTTGTCTTAAAAACATGGTTGATGAGCATATTTGAGTCTAAAAAAATAAAATTTATTTATTTACAAGGTTAAAACTTTATTAGAAATTATTCTCCACCAAAATTTCTTTAATATAAAACATTAACATGATTAAAACAAATTGTATCAATAAGTAATTGATCTCAAGAAATCCTTGGTTGACATGTTATTGTGAAATTAAAATTTTTTTATCTTACATTGAAAAAGAAAAGAATATTTTATAGTTTATAAAGTGGAAAGTCGTAGAGTCATAAATGATTCTTAACAAAGGTATTTAGATTTAACTCATGCATCTGGGTTAGGCTCAAGCTTAAGCGTGAGCCTCAAGTTCCAAAACTTAAGTTTTTTTTTGTCAATCTATTTTGAACTTGAATTTTAGTTTATTATAAAATAATTTTTTGAATTATAAATTTTTTTTATCAGCTTGTGAATAAATAGTATAAATAATTATTTTTTCTAAATAGTTTTTTCAAACAAAAAACACTAAATAGTTTTTTCAAACAAAAAACATGTGGTTTTTAAGATAAAAAAAACCATTAGGTTTTTATTCTTTTTATGATATATCATTAAGGTAAAATGGTGTGAATTAATTATGGTAATTAGTATAATTCATTTTGTATAGTTTGGGTTTTAAAAGTCAATATAAATAGAGGTTAAATGCACAATGTTCTGTACACCTTGTAGTAGCTCTCAAGCCTTTTTTTTTTTTTTTGCTTTTCTTAGTTTCTTCTTACTAAGTTTTTTCATACATTTTAGAGTTCCAGTTTTTGTTGAAAGATTGATGCGCAAGCTTTTTTTTAGAAAAATAGTTATTTTTTCTTAGCTAACTTTATTTTTTCTTGTTTTTATTTTATTTATTTAAATTATTTTTCAATTTTTTCTTTGTGAAGGTAATATTTTTCCTAGTTTTTTTTATCAGTAATATTAGGTTTTTTTTTTTTTTAGTTTTTTCTATATAAAAGCTTGTAATAACCTTTCAAAAAGTGAAGCATGTGATGAATAAAAATTAAGTTTTTTTTTGTCTCCCCATACTTATAGCCTTTATGGTCTTTAAGAGTTTTGATATGTAACAAATTTATGTATCCTTTGCTCTGGTCTGTATTAATTAATATCAAAGCCCAACAATCATTGGTCGTTATTTTACTTTATTATGTGATGTACGACAAACATGGCTGAAAAAGGTTGCAAAATACAACATGCTTGTGTAGAAGGGAATACAAATATTATCCCTAGAAAAAAATATTTCCAAGAACTAATGTGTTATTTTCATCTATTTTAGTTGATGTCATTTGAAATCATAGTGGTAGGATCTACGATGGGAAGACCCACAAAAAAAAATTGTTTTAAGTATATATAATTAGGTGACCTGCACAAAGGTGTTGTGTTAAGGGCCTATGATGAGGTGAATTGTATAAAGGTGTTAAGGACTCGCGATGGGGTGGCTCATGCACAAAAGAATATTCTGATGAAAAACAATTTCTAATTAAATATTGAACTCGATGACGAGTTCCTTCCAACTTGGGGAGACTAATTGATACTGATTAGCCCACAAATACTATCAAGGATCCATTACATATTCCAATTATTCCAATCACAAGCTCCAAGACAAAAGCATTAAAGGAGGCAATGAATGAGCTTGTTATAAAGGTTTTGGTTAGGGCTGATTTAAAGATCCATTGAAGCATCAGAAGGAGGTATTAGTCTATCTAATCCAAGTGTAAGAATGGCTCAATCCATGTCCAACATTGGTCTGATATGTCCAGCATTATGGAATCCTTCTCTAGCCAAGATTTTCTAATGTTATAATGATTCCACGTAAGCAAATATTCTCTTATTAATTTAAAGAAGATTTTATTTAGGTCTGATTTCTTAGTTAGGAATGATTATTTAATAATTCTCCTAATCTAGAAAGGAAACTAATAAGGCAACAACAAAGGTATATATTTGTATTTATTATTGTCTAGGTATTATAAAGAAACCTAGATCTATAAGGAAAAACAAGAGGTGGTGGAATTAATTCGACATTCACATCAGATTTTCCTAGTCTATTTGGAACAATTAGAGGTAGCAACTCTTCATAAAGTTACAAAGAAGGTTTATTTCAGTTATAAAAACTTTTTAAGCTAACAAATCAAACTTATCTCTTTTAGTTCTCTTTGGTTATTTGTGGTAGCATGGAGAGTCTTTATTTTAATTTTTATTTTTAAATGTCTTGGGTTTATTTTAATTTAGTTTTGAATCTGATTGTAACTAGGTTTCATATCAGTCTACATCTTGGGCAAATGGGTTCAAATCATCCTACTAGTTTTTATCAATTAGGGTATTTTTATTTGGAATATATAAACTCCTTGCAAGACACTTTTTATTGAGGTTTTGATTAATATTGTTGTCGAACTATTGTTCTTAAATGTTGACAGATTTTCTCATATTATTTGGTTCTCTAAAGAACTAAAACCGATTTATCAAAGGTTAACTAGCTTCATGACACCTTTCTTATACTTGTCATTCGAGAATTGGTATTTATAGGGTGGGGTTCATATTCCAATAGTATTGGTGTACTGAGATAAGTTTTCATTGTGTCACACTCCTACTAGACATGTTTTGATTTTTCGAGATTCGTTGTCAATCTTATTGTGAGTTGCGTGACAATGTGATCACGAGGTTCACATCACTAATACATGAGTTTTTTTTAGGAAAATAGATATTTTCCTTGGTTAACTTTATTTTTTTGCTATTCTTTATTATAATTCTTTATAGTTTTTTCCTATTTAAAAGGAGTATTATTCCTAGTTTATTTTTCATATTCAGTACTATTAGTGTGTTCTAGTTTTTTTTTCTATATAAAGGGTTGTAATAATGTTTAGGCAAATGGAGATTATGATAAATAAAAATGAAGTATTTTTGTTATCTCCCTATACTCATGGTTTTTTTGGTTTTTGAGAATTTTGACATGTAATAAACCTCTTTATCCGTCGCTCATGTTTATGTTTTGAGTTGTATTTTTAGAGTTTGTGGACCTTGTTTAATAGTTCAATTAAATAAGATGGTATTGTTGGAATCTTATGAGCTAACTAGTGGAGAGAGGATTAAAGGATTTTTTAAGATATATATATTCAATTTAAAACTAACTTGCTTTTTTTTGTTTCCACTTTCCATTCAAATAAATAAATATAATTTTATTTTTTTGAAATAATTTTCTCATTTTTTTGGGAAACATCCTTAACATTTTTTATGTTATTAAACTAGTTTGTATATCCGAACTACCTGGGGAGAAATTAAAAAACTTTTAAATATAAAAAAAAGTGTTCATGTCTTAGAGAATTTTTCTAGGCATTAATATAGTCATTTTGACTATTTTTTCTTATCAAGATATTTTCTTCTTTTTATTAACATATCTCTTGTTTATTTTAGCATATGCAAAAATTTATACTGAAATCATTCTTTTTGTTAAAAAAAAAACACTTTGTGATTGTTAAAGCAAGTTAATAAAAAATATCAAAATAGTATATCAATATTTTATATGTAATTGAAAGTTAAAAAAAAATCATAAATATGATAAAATCATGTTCAAAATATATTTAAGTTTTTTTAAGAAAAGACTTGAATCGAAATTTCATGAACAATTTATTATTTGTATTATTATTTTCATATCATATCATAATAATTTAAAAAATTATTAAAATCTAAATAAAAATTTATAATAGTACTTAAAAACTATACCAAAATTAAAGGGTAAGTGAATCTGCTCAATTTCTTTCGTAGAGCAAAAAAACAAAAACAAAGAAAAAAAAAGAAAAAGAAAAAAATTTGAAAAGGGCAAGGCCTAGTGCCTGACCTATCAATAGTAGACCAATAGGCCAAACCCGCGCACCTGACCCTACTTTATTTTTTTTTGTTGCCTACCCTTTTAAAGAAAAATAGACAAATGACACGTCGTTTGTCTCTTTAAAGAAGATATTGCATCCCCCGACCTCTAGGCTTAGATATATATGCTAACATTTAAGCTACGACTCAAAGTTGTTATCATGTGGATTAAATAAATATATTAACTTTCTTCATTGTTCATATAAACATTAAAGGACCAGAAAAGGATTTTAGTATTTTTTTTTTAGTTGTAGGTAATCTTATTCCATGTCAAGCTCAACCTTAATATTGCCTTTTAGCCAAAATGAAATAACAAACTCCATTAAGTGATAAAACAAATGTTTTAACATTAAAAAATAATTATATTTAAAATTTACAATTATATATTAAAGAAATTTAATTATTTTGTTTTCATTTAAAAATTAAAAAAATAAATAGCTTTACCAAAACAACCATGCGAGATCCCTTCCTCCACCTTTTGTACCTATCCATGGTTGAAACAAGAAATGGCTTTGTTTGTTTTTGTGGTCGAAGAGCGAGTTTGCAAAAAAATTGAAAATTATTTTTGCTTCAAATTATTTTTTTTTTATTTTTTGTGTTTTTTAGATTATTTTGATGTTGTGATGTCAAAAATAAATTTTAAAAAATATTATTGTAACCCCAAGAATGAACTTATACAAAAACAAAATTCAATTAATTAAAAAATATATTATGGAAGACAAAAAAAGTATGACTCAAATTGTGAAAAGGAAAAAGAAATAGGGTCAAAGCATAATTAAGAATAATGGGGCTATAAATACCCCATTTCTTCCTTCACGAGGATAGCAGCATAAACACAAAATAGGGGAGAAATTCCAGATTTTTTCATGAAAAATTTGAGAGAGAAACACTAAAGTTTGTCAAGATTTTACAAGTCTTAAATAGGTTGGTAGGTAAAACACCATTTGGTAAGAGAATTTGTAAGAAACATGTGAAGAAATTGTGAGGAGAAAAGGGGAGAAGGTTGGCTGCATGCAAGGAGGGAAGGGTTGGAATTTTTCAACCAATTATGAATTGAAATTCAAATTATCCCCAAGTATGGAGTCCAAAACTCAATTATATGAATTAACTTAAATTCAATTAGAAATTGTGTAATTATCTTGAATTGAAATTAGGGTTCTTGAACAAAATTTGAAGGAAACATAAAATTGTTTTGAATTTGACTAATTAGAGTTTTATAGGTTGTCTTGAATGTGAAATTATGTAAAAACAACAAAGAAAAGTCAATGGAAAAAGGATCCAAGATGGCCGACCACTAAGCGAGTGAGTGGGAAGAGTAGAATTTGTGATTTTCTTTGTTAATTGCTTATGATGTGTTGTTGTAATATAAATAATAGCTAGAAAGGATAATTATCATATAGGAAGGAGAAATGAACCCTTGGTTCCCTTAGGCCAAGTTTTAGTCAAGACAAGTTTAAGGAGGAGGAAGGAGAGTTTTGAGATTTCATATGATATTGATTAGTGAATTAAGTGTAGTAGAAAGTTTACTAATAAGTGAAGCACAATAACTTAATGATAAAGGAACTTTGCAAATCTATCTCATGTGTTATGTGGGGTAGAAATGAGTTTATGGGTCATATATATGGCCTATAGCTTGTCGTAGGAGGAGTTGTGAAATGTAGGAAAATTATAGAAGTAATAATGTGTATATTTCTTGAAATAGTTCTTGACCACCTTACACAGAAAGGAAAAATTTGCCTAAATGGCCTGAGGAGGTCATATTTAGGAAGGTGAAATGGAGATAATTGGAGATTCATTTAAACCATTGATGAAAACTGGACAGATTCATCGTCTTGATCCCAAAAAGGATTAGGGCCTAAAGTTGATACAATTTTGGGGGAGGTTTCTTCAGAAAAGTTATAGCCAAAGATGTTAGCTTTCCAACGAGTCTGACCTTGCATAATTTGAAGCTCTAGAACTCCAGATATAAATAAATATATGAGGAGCGGACGAGATGCCACCTTTGTTGGCAGATTTGACAAATTGACAAGACAAAGAAATTTAGTCATGTTAAGGGTTAGTCATGTTAAGGGCAAAATCAGGTTTTCCTCCTAGAAAATGTGTAGCGTCGTGTCTTGGTGTTCGAAAGGAAATAAGCCATATTTGAAACTAAATTTGTGATGTTAGTTATGATTTGGATAATGAACCATAATCTTAATAGATGTAATGAAAACGTAAATGTAAGGAAACAATTGTAAAAAAAAGAGAGTAAATGTTGTTGTTATTATTATTGTTATTATGCAAAATGTAAATTGAGTAAGGAACAATATAGTATGCTTGTGGATGTAGGAGGGACCGTAAGAGGGGCACAATAGCAGCAAGGGAGCGCAAGCCAAGCTTCTGTAGTAAGTAGGTGTCCTATACCTATACTTTCTTTAAATAATGGTATTTTAGTGATTTGTTCAATTCTTGGATTTCATATCTATGGATGAAGCCAAAAGGAGAAAAGATAAGATGAAATAAATGAGAAAAGAAAATAGACTTGATAAAGAATAATGAGCTATATTAATGGACTTCATTGACAATCACTTCTCAAATTTGATTAGTCGATCTCGAGTACAGGAGGCTAATGATGTTAATAAGGTTTACTAACATCGGTATGACCATTTCAGACAATGAGGGACACTGAACTTGATTAACTATTTGGGTTAAGAATAGTTAATGATATTGATGGGTGACGTCAATATCAGCAGTCCCATGAAACTTGATTAGCTATTCCTAATGTGAAAGCTAATGATATCAAGAATCTTTGACATTGGCATTCCCGAAAATATTCCAAGGTGTTATGAAAAATTGATTAACTATTCTAGATTAGAAATAGTTAATGACATCAATTGGTTGCATTGATGTTGGAATTCATGTTTGAGATTTAGGATAATTAGGATGAGATTGAGTAATGAATAATAGAAATGTACGGGTTGTTTGTTGATAACTTGGGACCTCTCGATATAGGGAAGACTTTGCCAAAATTTCTACTAAAATTTAAGTGAACCTTGTATGAATCCGGTTTAAAAAAAAAATACCATGTTTTCCCCTTTTCATGATTGATGAGTGATCCCGGAAATGAGGATGTTACATTTTGGTATTAGAGCATCTGGTTGAAATTTCAAGGATTGGAATATTAATATGACTTTGAAAACATATTACAAGATGGTTCGTACACAACAAAGAGCTAGGACTGACCTATCTCTTGTACAGAGAAGAGGGTATAACTCGTCGTATGGTAGTGAAATAAAAGGGGATCCACTAACAGATATTGCTTCCCACCTACCTGCAACATCAGCTCACTTTGAGAAGAGTGAATCAGTAGAACATCAAGATGACTCTACATCCCATCTGGCAGAGGTATCATTGCCTAGGGCAACAGATGGACAGGGACAAGATGTTAAGCCCTCGCTAATGGCACTAACAGTTGCACTTAACTCGTATTTAGACCCTGCATTCATAGAGCAAATGATTAAGGAAATGGTAGTAGGGATGACAGCAGAAGCATCTAATACCACTCTTAGATCGGAGAGAGTGATCACCATAATCCAATGAGTAAAAGGTATGTGGGAGATGGGTTGTGCGAGTTACTCAAGGGAGGAAGACGCTGAAATAGTCGGGCATTGGTTGAGAAAAGTGGAAAGGGTTATAGATCCAATGCAAGTGCCAAAGGGAACACGGGTAAATTGTGTAACCCAATTGTTGACGGAGAGCACCCATTTTTTATGGGAAACTATCAGAGAGAGGAGAGCAAGAAAATAGTTGAGGTGGAGAGATTTTCGATAGGAATTTGAGGAGAAGTACTACTCCTGGCAGCATAAGAAGGAGAAAGAATAGGAGTTCCTTGATCTGAAATAAGGGGACATGATAGTTCTGGAGTATGAGAGGAGGTTCCAAGACTTATCAGTTTTTGCCACTATATACCTACCGACTAAGCTCCATAGTAGAGAGGTTCCAGGACTTATTAGTTTTTGCCATCATATACTTACCAACTGAGCTCTATTTGGTATAGAGGTTCATGATAGACTTAGGCAGAAATTGAAGGTAATCTTGATAGCTATGTAGTTTCAGTCCGTTTGGGATTAAGTGTGGGCTACTCAAGGTATGGAGAGGGTAATGAAAGACACCCCGAAGCTAGCAAGTGAGTAGAGTTAAGTAGCTGGGTTTAAAAGAAGGGACTTTATGCTTTCTATAGGAGGCCCCCTCTTCCAAAGAAAGGGGAAAGTGGATAATCATTTGGGTAATTTCAAAGAAGAGGGGGAAGCTTTGTTCCTAAAAGGAGTTCAGGGGGAGCTAGGTGGGCTAGTACTGGGGGATCTTCATGGAGCCAGACTCGACAAGGGGCCAATACAGCAAGAGAGTCTACGAAATAAAAGGGACCCATATACCCATTGTGTATGAGGTGTAATAAAAAAAACACCCTGCGGATTGTTCGGCAACTCCAGGAAGATGTTATGTCTACAAGAGTAAGGGGCATCGATGGAGGGATTGCTAGTATTTGGAGAGAGGCTATTTTTATTGTGAAGACACTGGTCACAATAAGAGAGAATGTCCTCGTAGAGCTACCGATAGGGCATAGGGACAAGGAACTGTTATGCAAAGTCAACAACAGCCTGTTACAGTTGATCAGCCTGCACGGCCTACTCAATCAAGAGTGAGTGCCTATAGAGGTCGGCCTAGGTTTCAGAAGGAAAGGACTCGAGGAAAAATATACCATATGACTCAAGAGAATCTGGGAGCTACGTCAGACATCATGACAGGTATATTACAACTAGGTCTAATACAAGTTTATGTTTTATTTAATCCTAGAGCTAGTCATTCTTTTGAAGCTTGTCGAATTGTCAATTATTTGCATGTATTACCAAATAGACTGAGTGTAGGAGTGATAATTAGTACACCCTTCAGAGAGAATATAAATATTAATAATATATATAGATGGTTAACGCTATACATTGGAGGGGTAAAATTAAGGGTAGACCTCATGCCTTTAGAATTGCATTATTTTGATGTAATTTTAGTCATAGATTAGTTGATTAGGCATAGAGCACAAGTAGATTGTTTAACTAAAACAGTAACTATCCAAGGAATGGGTGAGAAAAGGGTAGTATTTACGGGAGAGAGAAGAGTAGTCCTGAATTCTATAATCTCAGTCATGATGACCGAAAACGTTAATTAGAAAAGGGTTCCTTGCTTGGTTGTCCCATATGAGGGAATTGAAAAGGGGGAGTATAGAATTGGCAAACATTCCTATTATAAGGGAATTCTTGGAGGCATTTCCGGAGGAGTTACTTGGACTTCCCTTAGTTAGGGAGATAGAAGTTTCCATCAAAATGGTAGTGATTCCCGAATGGATAAATCTAGAAGCATTAGAAGGAGACTAGATAGGGAATTGTAAAGAATTATGATAGTACATCATATTGAATGAATATATATATCGTTTGATTTTTCTTTTACGATAATATTGCCTTCAATATAATTATTTCTGAATGTTATATTGTTGCATGTTCATCATATGCACGACCAGAGTAACATTTTAGATTCTATATCTTGTGTGTTATTTAGAACTAAACAAATGTTAATGTATTTTGTCTTTCAAGAAACTATATGACTTGAATTGTAATAACATCCTTTAAACTGAATGTCTGAACATAAACTGTATTACTATGTATTCGTAACCTTCATGTATATTTGTTTCTTTTATTTAAGTATTAAATTATGTCTAATTTTAGAATATGAATATTTGGGATATTGTGGTTTTACCATTGAATATTATGATGTTTAAGATTTAGGATAATTGAAATGAGATTAAATAATGAATAATAGAAGTGTACAAGTTATTTGTCGATAACTTGGGACCTCTTAGTATATGAGAGATTCTATCGAAATTTTGGTGAACCTTGTATGAATTCGGTTTAAAAAAAACATTTATCATGTTTTTTCATTATCGTGATTGATATATGGTCTCGAAAATAAAAATGTTACAATTATTTTAATACATTCCAAACAAAAAAAAATTGAAAAGCAATTACTACCACAATTTCAAACGAGTTTAAAAAACCAAAGCTTCAAATTGCTTGAACATTCAAAAAAATCAAAGCTCCAAATTGCTTGAACATTCAATTTGGACTCCTTTGTTTTGTGATAAATAATTTGGTCTTTTTTCATTTGATTTATATAAAAATCGTATTATAAATACCCCTTCGCATAAAGCTATTTTTGTTGTTGCCCTTACTTCACAAGAAGCAACAACAAGAGCATCCTCAGTTGCTAAATATAGGCCAAGAAACTAGTTGATTTGCAGAGAATGCCGCACAACAATTTTCTTGAGCAATATGAGACAGCGAAACAAGCTAACCAAGAGTTCCTCCATAAAATCCTGTGTTTCACTCACAAACAACGATAATCAGCAGCAAAGAACAATGAAAAGAAATCATGAGCATATAGTGTAGCACAATGCCAAAAAAAAATTGAAAAACAAGAGAGTTTGAATAAATGTGTCTGTTCTATTAATAATACTACATTATAACATACCGCCAGTGATGAGCTGTGTGCATTTTGAGGATGTTGAATAGGTAAAGGTTACCAACTGGCTACAGGGAGAGAGACGCCTTTGCTAATAACTGGCATTCCTATCCATGCATATCTGCACTACTAAACACCTCTGTAACAAGCATTTGGGACAGTTACATCAGCAGCACAAGAAATGTCACTATGAAAGAGAATAACTTGCTTACCAGCCCATCCCCTATTTCTGCACTGTGTACAGAACTTACTGGAAAATGGTAACTGGCCAGAGGCTAGCCAATTGCCTGGACAAGCTTGGCCTTTGATAAATGGTAACATTCTTGCCTTGAATCATGGGCATCATCCGAGCAAAATTCTCAGCTCTTCCGTACTGAGAATGGACAGAAATGAAAAACAAAAAGGGATAAAAGGTCTATTTCTAACTGTTTAAGCGAGAAAATGAAATCTACAGTGTGCATGACTGCATGGAATGAACTCTATGGAAACCGTTGCATTGCAAGCAGATCCTTGTGTGAACTTAAGTTCATTTACCAGTGGTAAAATCTACGTAATTCTAAACTTTTTAGCATAACTAAAGTTTCATTAGATTGAGATGACTTCTATGAATTGTCAATGTCAATACTAGCAAACCAGGAAGAGCTTTTCATATAATGGTTTTTGAGCAATTCCAACCAATAGGGTGATCAAAATCTGACAAGAAAGATAGGAAAGCAATTCTGACAGTTAAAGCTTCTACCACCCAGGATCT
>Ga0325402_1000056_pt1 | contig 49452 bp, 27 predicted proteins | sample PopdelMetagenome_22_FD_207212 | JGI IMG/M metagenome (GOLD analysis project Ga0325402, IMG submission 207212) | Populus deltoides microbial communities from Bellville, Georgia, United States - Xylem-PdKOR-R3 | ecosystem: Host-associated > Plants > Phyllosphere > Stem > Wood/Secondary xylem... | reverse complement strand
CAATTATTTTTTTTTATTTTTTAAAAATCATTTTTGACATCAGCACATCAAAACGATCCAAAAAATACAAACCGCACTCAATTTTAGCAAAAAAAAAAAAAAAAAATTCAAATTTGGAGGAAACGCAGGTACAAACGCAGTACCAAACGTTCCCAAAATAGTACATGTGAAGTGACAAAGGTCAAGAAGCTCTTTTGTTCTTCATCCACCTTGTTATGCTAAGATATCTTTAATTGGGGGCATAAAATGGACAAAAGGATTCCCAAACTCCAATATTATTAGCTTTAAAATCCAATTTTACACGTTTAAATCTATATGACGTGAGAGGTTGTTTTGCATTGTGTTTTACTCTGTATTTAAATATATTTTAAAAATATGTTTTGCATGAAAAAAATATTAAATTGATTATTTTTTTATTGTTTTTCAATAGTTTTGAAGTGTTGATATAAAAATAAAAAAAATCTAAAACAAATATGTATTTTAATATATTTTTAAATAAAAAATACTTTTAAAAAATATGATATACAACAATACCCAACACAAACTTAGGTAATGTTTGACATTGTAGTTGGACTACGCTTTTGAATTATTTTTTTTGTTTTATATATATTTTTGAATTGTTTTAATATAGCGATGTTAAAAAAATTAAAATAAATAAATATTATTTTCATGTATAAATAAACAATTTTTTTTTAAAAAAAAAATCAACATTTACCTGTGCATAGATGACTTCTTAATATGCTGATACAAAGAATTTGTCCTTGATGTTCTCGTAGAGCTCCTGAAAGATATTTTGACTGAAGAAAGGCTAACAAGAACTCAAAGTTTTAGCAAAATTTGTAGATATATATCTGTAAGTACCGTATCATTATCAACAACAAGGTCTATCAGCATCATCTTCTTGCATTTAAGGTGTGTTTCATGTTTTTTTAAATTTTGATTTTTTTATTTAAAATAAAAAAATTTTATATATTTTTTAATCATTTTGATATGCTAATATTTTTTTGACCCTATATTTTTTTTGAAAAAAAAAAGCAGACAACACATCGCCTGTTGAGATAGACAATGTGTAGTTTGTCAGCCTAGATTGGTAGCTGGAAAATCAGAAAGATGGACTTTTTGCCCTAAAATCCTTATTTTTAAGTCATTTTAACGCAAAAACACATTTTCAATACCATTAGAACATTTATAAACCAATTTATGAACATAAATAACCCAAAAAACGGTCTAAGAATCCAAAATAAAACTAGGTTAGATTTGTCTTCCTCAAGTTATATCTATTTTTTTAGGTAACATTGATGCTCTAAACAACCACCATTAAACTCTTCTCGTAGCATGAAACTCAAGGACATAAAAAACAATTATTTTGATGGTCAAAAATGGTATGAACAACTTTCTCTCTCAATACTAGAATCTAGTGATCTCTCTCTATCGTCTCTCAAACCATGTACTGAAAAATAATAAAAATAAACTTTTATACTAAAATTAAATTTCAAAAAATTTGAGGGACCAAATAGGTATAATTTGAAAAGTTGAAGGTGCAAACTGAACTTTCAATGAGAACTTCGAACCCATCATTCATTTTTTGTGCCTTTTCCACAATGGTCCTCTTTCTTTCAATCTTGTCCCCGGTCAATAAATTTAAATTAATTGTCCTTTAATTTAACACCGAAAGGATGCAATTGTGTAAAAAAGTGTTTGAGGATCAAATTTAAAAAATTAACATTTTTTGAATAGTGAGTCCATTGTGAAATGTGTGAGCATAAACAATGCAATTTCTACAGTAATTCACCACATAAGCTAGGTTTCTTTTCTCAACTTGCATGAGTTTGTCTACGGTGGAATTAGGGGTGGATATACAGCATAAAAGCAAAATTATAAAATCTAACACCGGAAAAAGCCGAGTCATGAAGGTAAATCTAAAAAGTAATTGAAACAAATAGATCACATATTTAAAAAAAAAAAAAAAAGTTTCGTCAGGGCAATCGTAGATGAACTATGACTTTTAACTAAATCACCTGAATCACCTAATTTTTTTCAAATCTCTATTTTTTTTTCCAAGCCGAACTAATTTAGATCTAAATTGACTAGTCAAGCAAGTCATTGTCAAAAGGGTTGCCTTTTGCTAGATGCGTCAGCAAGTCATTGTCTGGATTGTGGCCGCAAAGAAAAGAGCCACTGCCTAGATTTCATAAGGATGTCAGACATGACTTATCTTACACATGTAGAAGCCTACAAAATGGAATTTTGAAGTCTTAAATTACACTTTTGATTATTAAGTTTCTAATGTCATGTTAAAAACTATTCTAATTCAAAAAAATTAAATGTTAAGTTAAACTTAATGGATACTTTTTATGCTAATTTTTTTAAGAAGTTTATATAATTGGGAAAAAAAATTAAGATGTATATATGGCAATATACAATATGCGAATATTATGTAATATTAACTTGTTCGTTGAAACTAATTAATAAAAAATAAAATTTTTTACAAGGCAATGATTTAATCAAGGAAAGGTCACGAGGTAGGAAAAAATTTAAATTAAAGTTGTTTTTTCTAATAATGATTTAATAGGTTTTAAAGAATTTTATTTAGATTGTCTCGTACCTCATTCAATGAGTTAGTTTGTTTTTAATTTTTTTTTAATTTTATTATTTGAATGAGTTAGTTCATTTGCTATTTTATAACTTGAATTGTAGATTTTATGGGTTAATTTTGATTTTTTTTTAAATTTTTTTTAGTGGATTCCCCCCTCAATTTCATCATTTAACGTTTAAATGATTTGAAATAAGGTTTCATAATTTTTTTCTTTGATTTCTATGAGTTTATCTTGATCTTATTATATAAATCAAAGGTTTAGCGAGTTTACCTAGATTAAATCTGGTTATTTTTTATGTGTTTTTTGATCAATTAATTTTCTTTTTCAATTTTATCATTCAATATTTGGTTACTTGAAATTTAAGTTTTATAATTTATTTTGATTTTCTTTGTGGAGTTATCCTAGTCATTTAACCCAGGTTGCAGGTTTAACAAGTTAACTCGAGTTGACATGAGTTATTTTTTTATCTTTTTAAATTGAATATTTTTCTCAATTCATACTTCAATATTGAATTGATTAAAAATTAAATATCGTAATTTTTTATTTATTTTATAAAAAAATTATTCTAATTTCTTAAAGTGAATTATACTAGATTAATTCAAGTCAACCTAATAGTTTTTTCATTTCAATACCTTACAAGATATACCGTAGTTAAACTATATTTTTAATATTAGTCTATGTACTCTTTAAATCCATCCAGGTGGTGAAGTCAAATTACATATAAATTTTTTATTAAAAAAATGTTATTTTTTACGTCAAAAAAGTTAATATGATTCATAGCTTACGAGTGTCAATAACCAATTGTTTACTACTTTGGGTGGTTGTGATACGTCTTTCATGCCTGTTGAAACACAGGCATGATTGGGGACCAATATGAAAGGGAGACTGACAGTGTGTGAAAGGAGGAAATTATTACACTTTTTCTCCCTTTCTCTTGCCATTCTATTCTATCATCGTTGTTCCTTTATTTTCTTAATTTACTACTGGAAATTAATAAGTTAATAATTGCAGTCTAATTCGGGTTGATGACCTCATCTACCCATCTGACCTCACTCGTACTCCTTCATCTGTTTCATCAACTTCCATCACTCTCTGCTCCACGCAACCAAACACCAACACCAGCAACGAAACAGAGTAAACTTATATTTCAAAGGGTATGTCAGCTGGAATTTTTGCTTTTGTTTTTGGTTTTTTTAAGTGTTTTTATATTTTAACAAAATATTAAATTGTTTTTTTAATAATTTTTAATGGTTTTAATATGCTAATACTAAAAATAAAAAAAAATCTAAAAATAATTATTTTGATATATTTTTTTAAAAAAATTATTTTAAAAAAACTTCGACGCCGTAATTCCAGAAACACACGAAAGATACAATTCAAATTCAGAGCTCCAAAAGCCATCGACACCCATTTTTCAAATTTTGATTTGTTTGCATCCTCTTCTTTTCCATCAGATTCATAGGACGACAAAGAAATATTTGGGTCACCGGTGATCAAAATATTCTTGAAGAGGAAAAGAATTGTAGTAAAAACTCAGACTCAAAGGATTCTTTGGCCAGATTTGACTGGTTTTGCCAATGTTCTCGGGTTTTTAGTATCAATTTAGATTGGTTAGATCCTCAAATTACAATGTTTTTAATAAAACCAGTCGGATTCGATGAAAATGAATTAATGAAATAGTTTTTTTATCGTCAGAATTGTATGGATCTTGTGGCAATGAAAGGATGTCAATATGTAGTTACATAGAACCAGGGGCGTAGGATCAATGAAAACATACTGAGTACGTAGGGGACTCGTGATACCATTACAAAATCCACCAGTTTTATGGTTTAATATTAACGTTAGTAATTATGAGATTAACGTTAGTAATCGGTCATTATCCAGGCATAGGGTCCGAACTATATATCTCCCGTAAGTCGGGGGAACCGATGGGTATCATGAAAGAGAGTTGTCACTATATTTTGATATGGCATGATACTTGGGAGGATATTTCAATTCATTACACAACCTAAATTCAAGCTCATGGTTTTCGATATAATGTTCTCGAATCCAATTAATACCATGTAAGAAGTTGTATTTCATAAACTAACTCAAGCAAGAGGGATTTGTGAAGTAAAGTTGTTTGTTTCATATGAAGTTTATGTAAGATGTGTTCCACATGAATGAAATAATCAGTTTTTAAATTAAATATAAATGTTAAGATTTTATTAGTAAATTAAATTTGAAAAGTAGTTTTTATTTGATAACTCTATATTTAATGAAAATATAATATATAAGGAATTTATTCAAAAACAAGTGCCTTTTCTTTCTTGTAATTGTATGTTTCATTCAATAAAACACATGTAAAAATAATTAAAGATCAAAGAGAAACAAAGTTTTCTTCATTAAATTACATTTAGAATTTCAACCTCTTGAAAATCTTACTACTACGTATGGAACCAAGTATATTTTTAAAAAATAATTATTTGAATATGAAAATTATGAAGTTTTAAAAATATGGGTATTATAATTTATATATGAGTGTTCATGTTTAATATAAAAAAAATTACTTATATGTGATGTCAGAACACAAATTCGAACTCCAGAAAACGTATTTATCTTATTGGGAGGGACAACCACAAATTCCTAACGGGACTAGTTTCACCCTTTAAAAGGGTGTGAGGATACTCGGATAAAAAAAAACATTAAATATAAAAACTCATAATTTTTTATTAGAAAAATATTATTTATTTCAATTTCTTATCTGTCTTAAATTTTGAGAGGTTATTTTTCATTTTTTTTCCTGTTCATTATAATAATAAAACAAAAACAAGTGTAAGTAAACAAGCAGCCATGTATTATTAAATTTGAATATCAAAGCAAGCCACACGTACTATTGATTTTGAATGTCAAAACAAGTGGCTATGTATTATTATTAATGTTGAACGTCAAAACAAGCGGTCCGGTCATGTGTTATTGATTTTGCATGATTGAATGTATTATTGATTTAATTTGCTCTGTTTTGCTGCCACTTATGACCTTTGATCTTTCTTCTTGACAATAAATTTCTATGATTTCAACGATTCCCGTAAATATCAATTGTATGCCAAAGTGGAGGAGGGTACTCAAAAACATCATTCTTTTGTCCAGATTTATATCTATGATCACGTGTTAGAACATTTATGTTATGTGCGAGCTAGCATTACATTTATAATTCCCAATTTATATTATGAATGTTTTATTTTTCACCAATGTAATTAAATTCTCAAGGCAAATAAATTTTAAATTATGTTTATTATTATAAGTAGGGGTGATCATTTTTTATTCGGTTCGGTTTTTATAAAAAATGATAACCAAATTGAATTTTTTTCTAAAAAAACTGAAACCGAACCGAAACCGGTTCAAACCGACCAGTTTCAGCTCTGTTTTTAGAATAAAAACTGGTTCAAACCGGTGTTGCTTGTTTTTTCAGTTTGACTCAATTATTTTTTTCTATTTTTTTTTTGTTCAGAATTGATTCAGTTTGATTTTCAATTCAGTTTGATTTTTATTAAAAAGAATAAATATATTAATACATATATAATTATCAAATCAAATATAGTTATTAGCATCATTATTATTTTTTCTGCCTGTTGACAATTAGAAATGATATGGAGAAAGATTGAAGGGAGAGTGTCAGGGCGTGAAAGGAGGAAGTACAAGATATTTATTACACTTTGGGTCTTCGTGGATGTGAAGTTTTCTAAACTGAAGACAAGTACAATTTGAGTAGATGAAATTCTAAAGAGTAGTTGGAATGGCTTGTCTTTAAGTAACATAAAATTCTAAAGAGTAGTTAGAATTGGATTGCCGTCCCATTGTTTTTTTAGTTTAATGTAGGTGTCCGGGTCAATTTACACGCATCTCGATTAATCCTACGGGTCCTGAAATTAACGACTATGTAAGCCTCTAGTGGCCATCATATAAGCAACTACAGGGCTCGAACCTAAAACCACAAAGAAAACAAATCTCTTAATCCCAAATTCTTATAATTAGACCACCACCGAGATGATTGATTGCCATCTCTTTGTTGCTCAACGTAATTGGTACCTCCATGGAAAATCCGCTGAGTAAATTATTACCAAGTATAATTATAAAAGGTTTCACTAGTAAGCCTGTATTATTCATCTTCTTCTCATATTTTATTTTATTGTGGATAAAATATTTGTTTTAATAATTTGGTTGTCAAATTTTATTTTAGGTATTTTGAATTAAAAAAAAAGATAGATTTAATTTTTTCAGCTATCACAATAGTTGAAATATAAAAAATATCAAGTGATGCGTTGTTTATTTTTTTTTAAATAATAGAGCAAACGACCTGCCGTCCACCCCAATTATATTTTTTTAAAAATTAGAGCTGCATATGGACTCTTCGTAAATCGACCAGGCCCAACAATGTCTAGCTTTTTTCATTTTTTTTTGTTATTTTGCCTTTTTGTTTAAAAAATAACTTGCCTTTTTTATGTGTTTTTATAAAATATTTTTAATTTATTTTTAAATTAATACCCCTTTTTAAATAACTTGCCTTATTTTTTGTATTTAGCCTTTTGTAAATATTGGTTGTTGTTTTTTAATTATTTTTTATATTTAATTTTAAAAAAATTATTTTAATTCATATATAATTTGTTTTTCTATTTTATACAATTATACTTTATTTTTTTAAATAATTTATTTTTTATTTTTAGAAGGTATTTCCAATCAATTTTTCCTTTGATCTTATTCTATCAATTTTATATGTGTGTTTATTTATATTATCATTTTATCAAAAAAAATTAAATTTAATAAACAGAGTCATTAAACACAATTGGATAAATGAACTGTGTTATGAGATCAATTATTTTAATCTACATCTGTCTCTCGAGTTTTCCATATATATATATATATATATATATTTAGTTATGATTAATAATATTTTTATTTATTGACAGATAATTCTTAATTTGTTTAATGAGAAATGTGCATGAATTGTTTTATTTATACTTGATATTTTTATGTAAGAATGATGTTGAAAAAGCTTATATATTCATTTTTGTTTAAAATATTAACAAATTAATAACAAAACACAAGTCAATTAGCTAGTTATAATTTAATTATTTTGTTTCTTTTTATGATTTCATAAGTTTTTTTTTTCTTTTTGAAAATTATGAGGTAGTCTTTCATGAAAGTTGCCTCTTAATTAATTTGAAAGATTCTTAAATTGTATGTTTACAAGAATTAAATAATAATTTACTCTCTCAATGTCTTATCAAAGCTATTACGAGGGCTAATCTAAGGTCAATATAGACCGACAGTTAGTTAAGAGATGACTATAACTGAGTCCTTCAGGATGTTAATTAATTAATCCTTTTATGATAGTAGAAATTGCCTGTTTATCTTTATATTTTTAAATTCATTTTTCTTAATAAGAATAATTTTAATAGCAAAAGCTATTTAGAAATTGCATGTTTATTTTATATTTTTAAATCAATTTTTTAAGCATCTTCAATAACAAAAACCACTTAAAAAATAAATTTTAATGTAAATATAAATTTTTTATATGCACTCCAATAAAAAATCATTTTAAGAATCCATTTGTATTTAAATATATTTAATATTAATACTTTTAATTTTTTTAGAAAAGGCATTAAAAAAGTTTAATTGATGAAAGAATTTTTTTAAATAATTTTTTAATGCTTTTGGTTCTTTTAATCCATACTTAGGAATGATTTTATATATATCATTTGTGCTCTTCGTTTGACTATCAATTATGGTTTCTTTCATACAAGTAAAGGTTTTCGAAATCAGAATGTGTGGTGTTAAGAGCCTAGTATATACGACATAGAAAAATAAAACTTTGATATAATTAATGATTGGAGTAAGAAGTTGTTTGGCTACGCAGCTGGCAATGTTTTGATTTTCTAAAATAATTTTTTTTAAATAAACTTTTTGGTGTTTTAAATTTTTTGATATTCTGATATCAAAAATAAATTTTAAAAAATAAAAAATATATATTATTTTAATATATTTCCAAGTATCAAAATAAATATTATCATTAAGAAGCACTTGTCATTATGAGATGTAATTCATAGCTTTAAAGGGTTTTACTGAATCATTATTTGATTATTATTATTATTATCATCACAATGAGCTTCTTTGTCACCCAACTAATTTGATTATTGTTTGTTATCCCTTATAGGGTCCATTACATTACCCTTCGGTTGCTTAACTTTTCAAGAACGACTTATAAGAAGTATCAATGTTATTTTTTTTAAGAACTTTGTATACTTGGGCATTGACCTTTTTTGTTTGAAAATATTTTTTGAAATTAACTCGTAAATTTTAAGGATCATATCCATTTAAGTCTAAATATTGCAAAGAAATAATAAGATGTAATTTTGAAAGTTTTTTTGTGATCGTAACCCTAATAAATGTCATCTAACACTAAGATATAGTTTTGCGTATTTTTGGTTGAGAATTGAAGCATTAGCTCAATGTTAGGCTATCCATAACTCAAATGATTTTTTTTATGTATTTTGAAAACATAAATTTATCCGATGTAAACTCAAAGCTATTTATTTTTGATGTCTTAAACCTTCTAGGAGTTTAATCTTTCTTTAGGAAAAAAGATAATTTGATCCTTTTGTTGTTAGGACCCATATAAACAAAAAATAAAAAACAAAAGTTGGAAGAAAATTAAAAAAAAGATATAATTGTGAGAAGAGTATATCATAACGCTAAGGAAATTGCCGAAGACTAGCTAAGAAATATCAAATATATAAGATTAAAGTTTTTTTGGACAATGTATTTTTGACTAATGAAGACTATATTAACAAAATTTGAGGAGGAAAATTCAAAATTTAATATCTAAGGATTTAATTAGATTTGTTCATGGTTTATTTGAATTTATTGAAGACTTAGAAATTTTGATTTTTAAAAGTCTATTTACACTTTAAATTGAAGAAATTAAAGTCTGGGGATTGCATTGCAATTTTTAGGAGTTAATTTGGTCAAATCAGGGGCATGGTTTCATAAATATTGAAGTTTGATGGGCAAATAGGGACTTGATTAAAGAAATCCAAAACAAAGGATCAAACTAAAAAAGGTGTGTGAATATAGTTGCTAAAATTGACCAAATTAGAAGGGTCAAATTGAATAAATTGAAAGTTTGTTGGTCAATTGAGGGCCAAAGTGCATAAATTCATAACCAATAACCAAAATAAAAAAGGTGGCTAACATAAGAGCTTATATCTGCGTTTGGCGGGGGTTAAATTGCATGTAATTAAAAAATGTTTTGTGTCAATTAAAGGTACATGTGCCACAATTAGAAGAAAATTGACTAAATTGTAACTTTTCTAAATTCCAAATTAAAAACCCTAATTTCTATGGTTTTTTAATCTAGACGACGCGTCGTGTAGCCTCTATTTGTTTCTTCCATGGCAATTCATAATGATCAGGTTAACACCTTTCAAGAGCTTGTTCTGGAGTTCTAGACCTTCAAATGACATGGTGTTTTTTTTTTAAAATAGAAGAGGAACATCCTTCCACAACTTTATTTCCATGAAATTAGATGTTTACATCCCAATGTTGTCATGGAAGTCCTTAACATCTTGTCTCTGGTCAACCATCACTCAAGTTTTAAATTTTGGGTTGATCAAGTTGCCACCTTTGAATGAATAAATGTGGAGTTACGAACCTCTAAATTGAGTAAAAATAAATCCAAATGAAAGATGTGCACCCTGTTTACTAGATTCAGGTGGTCTCAAGCGACTATGACATTAGAATTGCTCTAATGAAGCTTTGAAAGTGAGTAACTCAGTCATCCCCAACAACACAACTATCTTGCAAAAAATGATTTGGTTTCTGTGTGTTTATACACAAAAGCTTCTCAATGGGTCTTTATTAAGGGTTCATAACACTCTTATCAAGATCAAGAGGTCAAAAATGGATTCAAGACTTCCCAAATACCTATAAATACCCCTCTTTAAGCATGCTTAGGGGCTGAAACAGAAAAAAGAAGGGAAAGAAAAAAAAAAGGATAAGAAAAGATAAGGAAAAAAAGTAATAATAGTAAGAAATACAAGGTTAAAGGTCCAAAAGAAAAAAATCAAGTTTTTTAAGTTTTGTAAGCTTGTGAGAGGAAAATTTTTTCAAAGGAAAGCAAATAGAGAATAGTTGTTCTAGGTATACATTGCAGACCAAAAAATAGGTCTTTTATGGCCTGCTTTTATTGTTTTTGTTATTTGTTTTGTTTATGTTTATGTTTATGTTTATGTTTATAAGCATAAAAAGAGGTTTGAATTGTCATCTCCCATAACTGTATGGTGAATTTGCTTAACATCCAACCCTAATTGTACAAGCCAGTCATTAACCTTGTTTATAAGCATAAAAAAAGGTTTGAATTGTCATCTCCCATAACTGTATGATGAATTTGCTTAACATCCAACCCTAATTGTACAAGCCAGTCATTAACCTTGTTTATAAGCATAAAAAAAGGTTTGAATTGTCATCTCCCATAACTGTATGGTGAATTTGCTTAACATCCAACCTTAATTGTACAAGCCAGTCATTAACCTGTACCACATCTTGTTGGATATCATAGAGCAACTTGTCAACTTCTCCATCTTTTTGATCCCACCTTAATGTAAAACTATCAAACTTGTTGGTTAAAAACTGTTGAAGTAATAGGTTGGTTGAGGGTGACTCTGGTTTAGATGAGATGGACTCGTTATCAAAATGTATTTTCTTGCGAACCAAAACTTCAAATTTCACAATAATTAAAACATAAATTCTGCCAAATATTTTCACTATGGGTTCAACATCTCTAAAGGGAACCTTAGCTAGAATAACTACTCTAGTGATCAGACAACTAAAAATAAAACTTGATTCCTTGTTAGATAAAACTTTTTGAATTACATCTATAAAACGTGTAGCAAGATCAATGGGTACATTAATTGCAACGGCATACATGAATTGTTCCTTTTCAATAGTCAGTTTTGTGTGTCTAGCAATTAGTCATAAGTTATTCATGACAATTTTTGCTAATAGTCTATAGGGTACCACCATTGATTTCATAGGTAACCTCTATGAATTGGTTATTCATTTAGGTCTATTAATTCTCATAAATAAATCACTCATTTGAGTTTTGGATAGTGTACCAATTCCTTTGAAAGGAAGATCTAAACTATTGATGTTACGCAAGCCATACAAATCTTTAATAACAGAGGGGACAAGGTAAGGGTTTGACCCCTTACTTAGAAAGTGATTGACTTTTCATCTAAGATCCTATTTGTTTTATCAAAAGTGGTTTTCTAGAAACCATTTTCCAAACTTTCCTGCATTTATTTGTCATTAGAAAAGTTGGTAAACGAAAAACACTTTCTAATCAAAGGAAAATTTATCTTGGTTTCCAGGAAAGTATTTTTCTTTTATTTTCGGTGGAAAACACTTTCTAAAAGTTATGAAAATTTTATAAATGTCATGTTTTTTGCTGATTATATCAAATTTGGTCTTCAAACTTTTGATTGTTATATATTTTATTTTGAATCTTTTTTTTTCAATTTTATCCCTTAGAATTTGATCTAATTTGATTTTTAAATCAACTTTTGTCCTTATTTTTATGATTATTATTTTCTTTTCTCTTATTATTTTCTGAATTGAAATTTTTTATCTCTTAGATTTGGTCCTTATTCTTTTTATTGTTATTTATTTTATTTCAAATAATTTATGAAATTGTATTTTTTTTTAATTTCATCATCTTTCAACTTTTTTATCTGTTAGATTTGATCTCTATTATTTTGATTGTTATTTATTTTATTTGATATAATTTTTGAAATTAGATTTCTTTTTCAATTTCATTCTCATTTAACATTTTAATTTGTAAGATTTGTTTCTCGTTATTTTAGTAAACTTGAAAGTGTTTTTCAAATTATTTTTCATAATACTATCACACATCGAAAAATAATTCACTTTCCAGGAATCTATTTTTTGAAGAAACAACTTTTTAAAAGAAAACTACTTTTCAGCAAATAAAATTCTCTCATAATTTCCATATAAGGACCAGGTGCCCCTTCAGTTAGCTTTTCCCATTTTCTTTTTCTAAATATTTCTTTAATGAAAGCAAGGGCAGTATTAGATAAATGAATTATAGATACCTCACGTTCTCTCAACACATTCTTCCTTGAGATATTGGTCTTGTATGCCTTTTCTACCTTTAGTGAGGTGAAACACCCATCTTGGCAGAATGTTGTTTAGGTTTTAATAAACTGGCTACACCTTTGCTTTTCTCATTAGTCTTGTGAACTTGGGAAGGCTAAATAAGGGTTTTCTCAAAAGATAAGGTCTCCTGCTCTTGTTCATCCGAGGAGCTCAAAAGAGGTGGTGTAAGTTTCTTTTATGCTTTCATCTTATACCAACCTTGTATCAATTAACACAACATTCATCAATAATGTTTCCAAGAAATTTCAAGATTCATGCTTTTCAATCTCACATAAGATCCAACAATATGTTATATTGTTAGATCAACAAACAATCATCTTACCATTTGTCTTGAACGATGTAGAATGCAAGATTGAAGAGAAGATTTTGAATGAATGTTAAAGAGGTTATTAGGGATATCAAAATAGAAAATAGATGGAAGGTTTTGTCTTGGAAATGGGCAAAACAAGGACTTTAAGTCAAGAAGACAATAAAGAGAATTGATTTGACTGAAGTTTGTGGTGAAAACAAATATAATAATGCAATATTTGACAAAGGCTCTGTCATATCAAATTATGTTTCTTTTCTTTTTATTAATAAGTCCAATTGACTTTTTCCTATTAAAACATGTCCTTTGATTGTTTAAAGACCTTTTTTGAAACCAAAAAACCTTCTTTGAACCACTTATTATTTTGTTTTCAAAAAAATAGCTACGTCATTAAAAGTTATAAACCTTAATAAGGCAAGCCAACTTTTAGCCTAAAAACACTCACAATTGACAATTTTGAAAAGAGATACTTATCTCAATGGTTAATTTTCATTCATGAAAGCATATCCCTTTATTTGACCAAATAGAGACGTGAGTATGTGAGTGAGATAAACATACCATTCTAAATTTTTTTTAAAAAACAAATTCTTTGATCATCTTTATACATTGATAAAATATGATTAGTAGGATGTTAGCAATATACCTTAAAAGTCAAACTTTATGGATGATATATTTTGTAACATGAAATATTTATTACTTGAAATAATTATTTGAAATGCCACAATCACGAAATAATTACTTGAAATAATTATAGATCATGGATGATATATTTTGTAACATGAAATAATTACTTGAAATGCCACAATCACCGACGTCGCTACCGACGGATATAAATCCGTCGGCATTTCACAGAGAGTTCGAAAATAATTACTTGAAATGCCACAATCACCGACATACATACGAACAGCTATAAGTCCGTCGGTAGTTTGTCGGCGGGTCAATTTTACCGATAAAATTACCGACGGACAGCGCAAATTTCAAAGGGTTGTGCATTAAATGCATATCTGACCGCGTCATAGTGCCGAAGAAATTACCGACGGACCACGAAAAAAATGGTGGGTCATTAAAAATTTTGGTGCGAAATTCAAAATTTATTGACGGATTTTTGACACTTCACCGATGGAATAAATGAAAATAATAATTAATTTTATATCCATCGGTGAATCCGTCGGTAAAACTGCCATATAAGTCCCCCAATAGCCTCTTTAGTTCATTTTTTCTTCTCCTCAGTTTTTCACCGATTCTTTTCCTCTCCATTCTTCAAAGGTTTCACTAGCAATCACTAGCAACTTTTCTCGTGAATCTTTATCAGTTTAAAAGGTATGTATTTCTTCTATTTCATTTTATTTTAAGGGTTTTTTTTTTGTTATGTTTTTTGTTTTGGTGTATTTTTTGTAATGTAGATAAAGTCTATAATATTTTTTTGCATAATTCATTGCTAGAGTTTATAGTTTTTTTTTTTTTGAATTTATTGAATATTTTTTATTTTTGTATTGGCATAATTATTATTAGTTAATTTGTTGAATATTTATTGTTCATGTTGAATTTACCATAGAATTAGTAATTGAATATGTTGGAATAATTATTAATTTTACTCTATTATTGCATGATTTGTGTTTAAATTTTTCCATTTATTTTTATTGTTATTCTAGAGTTTTTTTTTTTAATTTATTGTTTTGTTGTATTGGCATAATTATTGAATAATTTTTTGAATTGTAATTGTTAATGTTGAATTTACCTTAGTATTAGTAATTGAATATTTTGGAATAATTATTAATTTTACTCTATTATTGCATGATTTATGTTTAATTTTTTTCATTAATTTTAATTGTTAGTCTACAGTTTTTTTTAATTTATTGAATATATTTTATTGTTATATTGGCATAATTATTGAATAATTTGTTGAATTGTAATTCTTAATGTTGAATTTACCTTAGGATTAATAATTGAATATATTGGAATAATTAGTATAGATTGGGTCAATTGGTTGTAGCTTTTGTTAATATGTGCAGGTTTGTGGATTTGGGCAGTATCCAGTATAGGGGAGGTGCTGTCGAATTGTTTACCTTTATATTAATTTGTAATGAACATTATTTACCTTTAAAACTTCATTTAATATTTTTTTGAAACATATTCAGTTTGTAATGAATATTATTTAACTTTGAATTTTTTTTTATGTTTAATATAAATTTTATTTGCATAATTGGTCTGTATTACCATTTATTTATATAGTTTTATATTATATATTTTAAATAATTTTTTAGAAACAAATTCAGAAAAAAAACTATTACTAAGGGTTTTACCGACGGAATTAATCCGTTAGAATCTGACAGTAGCATTCACCGACGCATTCACTAACGGATACATTCGGTCGATATTTCAAACACTCACCGATAGCTTTCCTGACGGACTTACTCCGTCGGTATTTAACAATAGCTGCCACACTTACCGACGAATTTACAGACGGATATATTCGGTCGGCATGTCATACACTCACCGATAGTTTTACCGACGGAAAGTAGCCGTCAGTAAATCACAATATCACCAACGGAATGAAAATCCATCGGTATATTTCAAGCGGGAAACTTTTTTTTTTGGCGCGCAAATTCCGTCTGTAAAACTATCAGCAAATGGCTTTATTGTTTTTCCGACTGATATAGCAATGAAATGGGGAATCACCGACGAAAGAAAAGCCGACGGACATAATCCGTCGGTAAATAAATCACCGACGAATAGCTAATCACACACCGACGGAATATGTCCGTTGGTAAAACTGTGAAATCTTGTAGTGATTTATAATTAATCCAAACACATTCAAAACCCCATTTAATGTCGTTCATGCTAAGATAGGATGACGACTCGATTGGGGTTATCTCTGGTTGGAGTAAGCTTTGTTAATTGTTTTCTTATTTTGTCCTGTTTATTTATCGGTCTAGTAATTTAATCTAGCATGCATTTCTTTACATACTATTTATACATAAGTAAATTGAATATGGATTCATGTCTTCATGCATTTTAATTCTGAGAGTATAAAACCCAATTCTAGGTTAGTTGGGGGATTATCGGTATACCTGATGACTTTCAGTCTGGATCCAAATTCGTGAAATATTCAACTATGAATTAAGTTATCACTTGGTAATGACGATCATACTATGTCTTAACCATCACTTGTAAACCTCTATACTGCCTTCATAAAAGGTTGTCACTAGGCAGATCATAGATCCTTTCTCGATCAGGTAGTAAGCCTACTCCTTATATAATGACTAGAACCTACCCTTAAGATGATTAACTCCTTAATAATTCATTTTTGCATTAAGGCAAACCTGATCAAAATCCTAAAATCTGCATGATTGTTTTTAGCTAAGACCATGACTTCCACAACTTTTTCTGAATATGAGCAAAAATCTGAGATGATACAATTAGCTTAGGGGAATTGCCTAAGAACCAAGATAAGTGAATTACCGCACATAACTAAAGTACATTATTCTATAAATAATATGGAGAAACTGGTGTCAATTCTGGGTTATGTAGTGAGACTTTTTTTAAAAAAGAAGTATGAAAGGATCGTTCATCTAATGAAGATTATAGTACAAGTTTCAGCAGTTAAAGCCTTGTTGCATTTCTAGGACCTAAATTACATATGTTTTTCCTTTGAAGAGATTGACACGTCCTCTACTATTGAGGAATATGTTCAAATTTTGAATTTCCTAAACAACCTTGACAAAGTTTATTTTAGAAAAAGAATTGGAGACAAAACTACTGAAGTCTCTAAATTGCTACACTTAGACAAAATTAGCCAATATAGAACAACTAATGGAATAAGTGGAAGCTTATTGAAGCCATGCTGAAGATAAAAAAAAGATAAGGGGAAGTTAGGAGATGAAAGATACCAAGCAATTGCCTTTTTCATATTTAGGTTAGTGTTGTTTCCATTAGAAGTTGTTATGATTATCAATGTTGAAGTCATTAATGCTTTTATTGAATATGAGCACACGAGGAGCAACCCTACTACAACTATTTTAGCTTAGACTTTCCTGTCACTAAACCAGTGTAAGATACATAGAAGGGGTGCAATGCAATGTTGTATTTCTATGCTATTTATATGGGTGGTAAGCCATTTGAAAACTCTGAGAGAGGTTTCAATAATTTCTAGTGGTTTAACATAAGGTCTTTAACTTGCTATGAATGAAGAATGAAGTAGCTTGGATGAAAAAACATGGGTACAAAAATAGCAGACTATTCCTCATAGTAATTTCAGATGGAAAGCCTATTGGGTTGGAAACTCCTCTTATGTCATAAGCTGTGGAGAAAAAGCATGGGTCTTGCTGATTGGACTATTTGGTTATATTAGTTATTCATATTTAGTTTCTAAGTAGTTTGGGGAATTCATCATGTATCAAGAACCTGCGATTTAGCTGAATACACTAGGTTGTTTAAGGATCTTGATTCTCTAGCCAAATTAGAAGTTATCAAACAAGACTGAAGACAACTTGCACTGGTTCAAATAGGTGAAAAAAAAGTCAAATTCTTAGTTAGTCCTAATTATTCTATTTGGATAAACGATGGGTTATCTAGTGTATTTGATAGCTTTGAAGCCCAAAGCCCAAAAATAGTTAATGAAGTTCAACCATTTATCACTAGAGAACCCAACACTAACAGAAATTTGCTTAACACCAATAGAATTACTGACGGAATAATTATGTTGGTAAATTGTAGAGATAATTACCGACAAACACTATTATGTCTGTAATTCTGTCGGTATATACCGACCGAATACTGCTATCGGTATATACTGACAGAATTACATACAAAATATTCAGAATTAAAAAAAAAATGGTTCACTGACGTGGAAGTTTTTGCTTGTGATTTTACCGACGAAATCACCGAGGGATTCAAATCAGGATCTCTGTACAGTAATGTGACCAATTCACAGTTAAAATTATTGATAGAATCACTGAGGGATTCAAACCGGGATCTTCATACAGTGACATGACCAATTCACCATTAGAATTGCCGATGGAATCACCAACAAAATTATTGTGGATTTTAGGTGATTCCCTCGGTAAAAGTTAATATATCACCACTCTGCCGACCTTCTCCTCCCCTATTTCTCCTTCTTCTTCCCCATCCCAACTCTCCCCTCCCTCCCAAACTGTAAACAATCACCCCCCTAAACAAATCCCCCTTTTCTCGACACAAGTCATATTTCTTTAAGTTTTGTGGTCACAACATCCGTGTTCTGATTTATTGTGGATTTTATTATTTTTTGTAAGTAAATCTGTATTTTTTTTTATTTTAACATTTAAATGTTAATTTTATTGTTTTTTTAGTATATGTATTTTGTTAGTGTATGTACATGTTTATTGTTATTTCTCAAACAAACTTGTAGTATAAATGTGTAATTTTGTATTTGTTATGGTTTGTTTTAGATTTTATAAAATTGTATTTTTTTGTAAATTGTTGAAACTTTGTTGAATTACCGAATTACATGTGTTGTGGTAAAATAATTAATAGCTTGTTTAACAAGTCCATTTTAATTTTTATCAATGCTATTGCGGAGTTGTAATTTCCGTAAATTTATATGTATAAATTTGTATGAACATTGATAATTGATAATGAATGTTTATGAGAAGTTGTAATTAGCTTGTTGGATAATCTCAAAGTAATCCAATATTTTTGCAAATTTATTTATCTAACATAGTTAATTAATACATATTGTCATCGTAATTTTATAGAGGTTCGATAGAAGTAATTGATGATCATTCATGGATGTATCGAGATTCACCCTAAGGATTTCAAAGGATGGATTATTGTAACGGGGTTCAGGGTTTTATTAATTTCGTAACATCTATTCCTATAAATTTTATTGAAGGCGGTATTAGGTGTCTATGCAAGAAGTGTGAAAATAAAAAAATATCTGCATCCAGATGTTGTAATGATGCATCTTCTACACAAAGGGTTCATGGAGAATTACCTGTGTTGGTATGCACACAGAGAAGTATTTGTTCGTAATAAGAGCATGAAAGAAAGCATGGTTGGGTCAATTTCTAGTGCCAGCAACGTGCAGGGAGTTGCAAATGACAACAGTAATCCATACAGGAATATGGTTATGGATGCAATTAGAATGAATCAAGATAATGTCAGTCAATGTCTAATCGTAGAAGAAGAACCTAATGCAGATGCAGTTAGGTTTTTTGATCTGTTGAAAGATTCTGACGAACCATTAAGGGATGGCTGCACGAACCACATTAAATTATCGGCCGTAGCACAGGTGTTCACCATTAAGTCAGATCACTGGTTGAGTGAGGCCGGTTATGAGAAAATTATCGAATGAGCGAGAAGCATTTTACCTGAAGGGAATAGGCTGAAAGAGAACTTTTATGCTGCAAAGTCCATGATGAAACCCCTCAGTTTAGGATACTAAAAAATTAACATGTGCCCTAACTTCTGCATGTTATACTACCTTGAAAATGCTGAGCTGATCGAGTGTATGTTATGTGGGCATTCCCGTTATAAACTTAGAACTAGCAGGGGAAAGACTCTTGTGGCATATAAAAACTTAAATACTTTCCAATTACACCTAGATTGCAGAGGTTATTCATCTCACCAAGAAATGCTGAGCACATGACAAGGCACTAATCACATTATGCGATCGATGGAGTGATAATGCATCCTTCTGACGGTGAAACATGGAAACACTTTAACAGTGTGCATCCTCACTTTTCAGCTGAATCAAGAAACATGCATCTTAGGTTGTGTATAGACGGATTCAACTCTTTTAGGTCATTTGCTGCTCTTTATTCTTATTGGCCGGTTATACTCACATTTATAACTTGCCATCGGGGATGTGTATAAGGTCGGAGTTCATGTTTTTATCTACTGTCATACCCGGTCCGAGCAACCCAGGCCGAAATATAGATGTTTGTCTTTGACTGTTGATTGATGAGTTGACGCAGTTGTGGTCCTCCAAAGCTTTGACTTATGATATATTGAGGAAACAAAATTTTGTTACGAAGGCGGCTTTGATATAGACTATCAATTATTTTCCAGCTTATAGAATGGTTTCTGGTTAGAGCACTCATGGAAAACTAGCATGTCTATACTGCATGAAAAATAACAAGGCATTCATGTTAACAAACAGAGGTAAAACTATTTTTTTTATTGTCACCGTCGTTTCTTGCTACCGAATCATAAGTACAGAAAGAACATAAATGATTTCTTTGTTGGTAGAATTGAAAAGGATGTTGCACCCTCTCGTCTTTCTGGTGAAGAATTGCATGATGTTGTATCAGAGTACAGTGACATTGTGTTTGGTCTCTAATCAGGTAAGCATAAGTTTCCTGGTTTTGGTTTGACCCATAATTGGGTAAAGCAAAGTATTTTTTGGGAGCTTTCTTATTGAAAGACCAATCTCCTTCGCCATAACCTTGACGTCATGCACATAGAAAAGAACATGTTTGAGAACATTTTCAACACCATCATGGATGTGAAGAGGAAGACAAGCTTCGTGTTAGATAAAAATACACACTACTTGTCTGCAAATGGCTTAAGAGTTTGCATTTTCTTGATGGAGATGCCTCAAACATATCAAGGTTAGTTAATACGGAGGAATGCAAATTGTATGGAATGAAGAGTCATGAATGTCTTGTGTTTATGTAAACACTCATTCCATTAGCTTACTTGAAATGATATTCCCTCTATTATTTTTTGACTCAATGGAGCATCTGCCCATACATTTACCGTTTAAGGCAAAAGTTGAAGAATCGGTTCAGTATAAATGCATGTACCCATTCAAATGGTTAGATATTATAGTTGCAATGTAATTCATATATAAAAGTATTTTCTTTGCTTTTTTTAATTGAAATTTTTTGATAATTCAATGCAGGTACTTGTTCAATCTCAAGAAAAAGGTTATGAACAAGGCGCATGTTAAGGCTTCGATATGTGAGACCTATATTGTTGAGGAGATCTTAATATTTATCTCGTACTATTTTGAACCTCATTTAAAAACGAGAATCAATCGCATTCCATGACATGATAATGGTGGTGAAGTGCCTTTCAGTGGAAACTTGTCAATATTTTCGAATCCTGGACGACCTACGCCTAAAAATGTCGTAATGGGAAGATATTTATCGAAAATAGAGTTTAGACAAGCACACAATTATGTTCTATTTAACTGTGATGAGCTAAGATGTTTTATTCAATAAGTGTATATACAATTATGTTCTATTTAACTGTGATGAGCTGAGATGTTTTATTCAATAAGTGTATATACTACTAATTGACACTTTGTTAAGAACACACTATTTATATATTGTAATATCATAAACTCATATAATTTGGAATAACCTTGCAGACAACATCGACAATATTTACTGTCCAATAACTCACAGCTGACCGAATCCCAAATCTTTCAATTACAAGATGAACAATTTGCCAGATGGTTCATAACACATGTAAGTACTATCACAAACTCATTATCTATTGCAAAGTTACTGTATGTCATTACAAAATTCTCGTTTATTGTTTATTGATGTATATTAGATACAAGGTTTATCAAATGGGAATGAGTGCTGCTAAATCATTGTCTTCACTAAGCCTAGACCCTGAAAGAAAAGTTAAGTGCTACAACGGGTATTTTGTCAATGGATATGTGTTCCATACAGAAGAATACGGGCATGGAAGAAAGACATACAACAACGGTGTTTGTGTTAAGGGATCGACTAGTAGTGAGTTAAAAGTTGACTACTATGGTAGATTAAAAGAGGTCGTTGAACTTCAATATTATAGCGAGCAGATTAGAGTGTTTTTATTCAAATGCTATTATTATGACACAATTAACAGAGGAATCAGAATTGATCCTTACTATGGTCTGGTCAGAATCAACTCAAAAGCTAGACTCCGCAACGTAAACTATGTCTTTGTTTTCGCAAAGCAATGTCAACAAGTTTATTACACATACACCCCTTCCTTTAGAAAGGATCAACCAAGAGTTGATTGGTTATCCGTTTTAAAAACAAAACCCAGGGGTCGTGTCGAGGTTGTTCAGGATGAGAATGAAGACACAAGTGTTTAAGATGAAGTCTTTCAAGTTAGTGAGTTGGTTGAACCATATCGAGTTGCTCCTTTGATTGATTTGGAAGAAAATTCAAATTTTCATGTTTTCGATGATAGTCTTGTTGATGTTAACGTGAAGGAGTTGAATGTTTTTTCAAGCTCTAGTGGACAAGCAAATGTCAATGAACATGATGATGGTGACATCCATATTAAAGATTGCGATGAAGGTGATGACTATTCAATTGACAATGAAGAACAAGAAAATTCTGACTAACTATCAGAATGAAGAAATGTGTAAAGCATTTTTTTTCATGTAATATATACTATGGATGATATTTTGTAACACGAAATATTTATTTTATAAGTGTTAACTCTTGTTATTGTTTTGGGTGATGGATAGTTTGTAATTTAAGTGTTTGCAGGAAGGTAAATAGGCAATACAAACATAATCTTACATGCACAAAGCACGATCACTAACTTCCATACCAATAGATTACACATCCATCGGTATTTCATAGAGAGTTGCTAAATATTTACTGGAAATGCCATAATCACCGACATCCATACCGACAGATTACACGTCTGTCGGCATTTCACAGAGAGCTTTGTTGGAAATGCCACAATCACCGACGACTTTGCGGACAGATTACAGTTGGTCGGCATTTCACAGGGAGCTTCACTAGAAATGCCATAATCACTAGCGACTTTGCTGACAAATATAGTCCGTCGGCATTTCACAGAGAGCTTCACTGGAAATGCCACAATCACTGATGACTTTGCAAATGGATACCGTCCATCGACATTTCACAGAAAGTGGTGGAAATGTCACCATAACTAACGACTTTGCAGATAGTTACAATTCGTCAGCATTTGTCATTAGTTAACAATTACTGACAAATTCACCGACGGACAGTACAAATTCCAAAGAGCAAGTATTAAATGCATCTCTGACCACGTGCCGTTGCCGATGGAATTATTGACGGACTGTGAAAAATATGGACGGTGATTGAAAATTCTGTTGCGAAATTCAAAATTTACGGACAGATTTTTGATATATCACCGATGGAATAATTAAAAATAATATAATTTAAATTGGCCGTTGTCAATGCCGTCGGTAAAACTGTGCTATAAATCCCAATGACCGTCCCTTCAGTTCATTTCTTCATCTCCTTCGTTTCACAGCTCTCATTTTCATTTTCTTTCATCTCATTTGCTTCAAATGTCTTGTTTTTTTGCTTGTATTCATCAGTTATATCTTTAACAAATTAAAAGGTATGTATTTCTTTTACTTCATTCGCTTTAAGATTTTATTTTTTTATTTGTTCTTTGTTTTAGTTATTGTTATTTTTGTTATGTTTTTTGTTTTGATGTATTTTTATAAAGTAGATAAAGTCTTGAAATAAACACATTATTAAGGTAAGCATTTTTCATTCCTAAAATCTATAGTTTTTTTTTTTTAATTTGTTCAATATATTTTATTGTTTGTATTGCCATAATAATTGAACACTTTGTTGAATTTACCTTGTAATTAGTAATTGAATATATAGGAATGAATTTAATTATTTTATCTCAATTTTACTCTATTATTGCATGATATGTGTTTAAGTATTTCCATTAATTTTAATTGTTATTGTTGAATTTACCTTATAATTAGTAATTGAATATATAGGAATAAATTTAATTATTTTATCTCAATTTTACTCTATTATTGCATAATATGTGTTTAATTATTTCCATTAATTTTAATTGTTATTTGTATAGATGAGGTTATATACAAGATTTTTGAATGGGGTCAGTTGGTTGTGGCTATTGTCAATATTTGCAGGTTTGAAAACTTTAGGTAGTCTCCAGTGTAGGGGAGGTGCTGCTGATTTTTTTTAACAATCAAATTTAATTATGTAAATATTCGTATAAAATTGTGTAGATGTATAGAACAAAATCAACAGCCCGTCACTTACATAGGTCGCAACTAGTTCTTCTAGCAGCGAGGATGACATGTCCTTAGGAGCCAATCAAAAAGAGGCACCTGCACCATTTGCCAATGCTGCCTCTTCCAGCACGGTTTAACAGAGCAGAGACGGTATGCCTTCACAGCAGAATCAATTCACCTGCAAGTACGAGGCACAGTGGAAGGATGACTTTTCAATGTAAGTTTGTTTTGGTTTTAGTTTTTTTTTCATTATAACATAATTTATGAAAAACTAATTAATATTCATTAATTTAATTTATTTTTCAGGTTCACAAACATTGAGGCCGCCCGAGTAATATCATCGGCGTTTAAATCATCGATAGATATTCCATTATTTTAATGGAGTCAGGTATCCAGAGATCCTGAATGGATACTGAATATTGATGCATGGTTTGACAAATTTGAGGTTGGTGTTAATTTCTAATTTCCAGCTTATTTTTAATAAATCATTAATATAATAGTAAATAAATTATCATTTTTATTTTAAATAAATTACTTATACACAACACAAATTCAACTGGGACAGCGCGTATGATAATGTTGTGAGGAGGGTGTGGGAAAATCATGTGGTAACTAGTTAACAACGAAAACAATATATATATATATATATATTAAAAAATTTATGTTTGAAAATCTAATTTGTCACTATGGAAGTCAAATTGGAATGATTGAAGCTGCATCAGAGTTAAAAATTAGCAATCAGTTTGAAATTGGTTTAAGGGTGTTTATTTGCCAACAATTGGAACTTGGAGATGGGAAAAGCCCTTAATGGTTCTTTTGATGCTGGGCTACTTGAATTTGGGTTGATATGCAAATAAGTGAAGGAATTGATGCTGTTTATGATCAGAACAACAAATGAATTTGAACTCGAATTTGAAGTCATCCATTGCATGTGAAAACAAGACTAATCTAGGTGGATTTCAAGTTCAGAACATGTTCTTTCTAGATTGTCCAACCATGATTGCATTGGACTTTTGTGTAAGAAGATATGGTTGTTTTAAATTTGGTCTGTTTATGTTAGAAAGGTTAAAAAACATGTCTTAGTTAATTTGTCTAGGTTAGTTTGTAAAAGTCTATTTTTTTTTGGGCTTGACTTCTGCCATGTTGAATTTTTCCTAACTTTGGAGTGATGTTACTGTTATAAATATAGTATCAGAATATGTAATAAAACACTTTTGGCCAAGATTTGAAACTTAATTCACAGAATTAAGAGTTGTTCTTCCAAATTTATTTTGTGAAGAACCCTACCTGACTTATTACTCTTCAATCACAAAGAGTGTGGCATCGAAATCCTAGATTGATCTTTGAGGCGTCTAGATCGACTTATCAAAGTATCATTCTAGTCTATCATCCATCTTATTTACCTTGAAATCACTATAATCCAGCCTAAACACCAAAAGAAAGTCAACCAACCAGACCCATCCTTCATCCATTTTCGTCAGATTCATTATTGCTAATTTTTCGAATCATTCACAGCACATCGCAACCAGAACCGAGAAATTCATGGTTCACTGACAACGCACACCAGCGGCTTCGTTCTGTTTGCTGTACATACAAAATGGATGGTGAAATTAATTTAAATGAAATATATCGTTAAATAATTAGTTGTTACCTAATTATTTTTTTTTCTTATAGGCTACGTCTCTTGAACGTGAGTTGAGCCCAATGGAGCTGTTTGTAGAGACGCACATGCAGAGTCAAGACCGCCAAAAGGGGGTGCGATAGTTCATTGACAACCACACTCAACACTTTGTGGTATGTTCGTTCAACCATTTTATTTCGTAAGTTATTATTTTTATTGAATTGAATATGATGATTTCTTTTTTCATTTTCAGGAGACCTATAATAACTGGTTGAGAGAGAGATATGGGGACGATCCTTCGACCCATCCAGATTTCAATCTGGATTTGTGGATGAAGGTAGGATCGTCTGGTGGACCCGATAAAAATTGAGTGTACGGGCTCTCAAACACTACGGTCGAGAACTTGCAGGCGACTCGTAGTATCTCAACCGTTGGGAGCTCCCAATCAGTATCAAGCACTCAATCTAAGGAGTTCGTGGCCTTGTAGCAACACACGACTCATCTCACCAAAAAATACAAGCAACTATTGGTGAATTATGAACAACTTCGCCAAATGGTCATGAACTTGACATCATAGAGTGGTGATACATGTACGTCCCTTTTTTGGCCGTATGGTTTCGGGAATAACCAACCTCTTCCTCCTCCTCCTCCAGCTCCGCCATTGTGCTAATTTAATATTTTTTTTGAAACACATTCAATTTGTAATGAATATTATTTAACTTTATTTTTTTATTTTTGATGTTTAATAAAATTTTATTTGCATAATTGATTTTTTTACTATTAATTTATATCATTTTATATTATTTATTCTACATAATTTTTTCAAAAACAAAATTAAAAATACACACCAATGGATTTACAGACGGAATATATTCGTCGGTATTTTATAGAGAACTGAAAATGCCACACTCACCGATGAATTTACAGACGGATATCGTTCATCGACATTTCACAGAAAGTGGTGGAAATACCACACTTACCGACGACTTTGCAGATGGAACGAGTCTGTCGGCATTTTACTGAGAGCTGAAAAATACTTACTGGATATGCCACTATCACCGACAGAATAAATTCGTCGGTATATTTCCATCAGGAATTTTTTTTCCATGTATTTTCTGTCTGTAAAACCAACAACAATATTTTTTTTATCGATAAAGTTAGCAACGGAATGTGGTATTATCGACGGAAAGGATGCCGACTGATACTTTCTGTTGGTGATTTAGTCGGTAAAAAATTTATCGATAGAATCTGAATCTTACACTAATGGATTATGTCCGTCGATAAAACTGTGAAATCTTATAGTGCAAAAGAGAGAATTTGCAATGAAAAGGAGTTACAAGATGATTTGGATAATTTTATAATTGAGCTAAGTCATATTAAGAGTCAACATAAAGTTTTCGAAAACCAATTTCTTGAAAAGGACAAGATGAAGGCCTCTTTAAACCAGTAATTAAGAGAAAAGAATAAAAAGATAGTTGTGCTAATATGAGATTTGGAATTAGGAAAAATCAACCAATGGATGATTAGCGAATGGCAAGACATAGCCAAGAAGTCTGAAGAGATTGCACAAGGTATCCAAGAAAGATGATCAGGTATGATGAATTGACAAATAAACATGTGATGATGGAAAAGGAACTAATTACTCTAAAAAGGGCTTCCAAAAACAAAGCAAGTGCTGAGAAATTAATTTCTTCTCTAAAAAAGGGAAAGAGATAATAGTAAAAGAAGGCTGTAAGTTGAGAAAGAAAAGAACAAGTTGGCTAATCTAAACATTGAAGAAGAGGGAAGACTAAGAGCTCAATATACAACTCAAGCTGACAATGAAAAAGAAGTTAGAAAAGTGATTAGAGCAAAAATGGGAGATTACAAGGTAGAATGAATGCCTTAAGAGAATGGGTCACCATGGTTCAATTTAAGCTAGAATTTTGAGAGGAGGAATTAAAGAAGCCAAGAGGGCAATATCTAGAGGTCGAGGAATAGTTTAGTGAACTAAGATAGAAATTCAAAAAATAACAAGATTACATCAGCATATTTGATGTCTAGATAAACACAAAGATAGTTGAACTTGATATTGAGCAAGAATAACTTCAAAAGGCTAAAGACCAAATCCAAAAGCTTAAAAGGAAAATTCAAATACTGAATAAAAACAATTAGTCACTGGCCACAAGCAATAGTATGCTTCTTTAAGACAATAGTTTGTTTTATTATAAGATAGAATAAACGAACATGTTAATTGATAGGATGGCTCGAAAGACAAGTGAATTGCGGGTAAAGGGTTCTCTTATTACCAACAATGCTAGCATATACCAAGAATATTTGGATGATGTTTCGACCTTCATTAGAAATGTAGCTCATAGGGGTATTATTTTTTATCTTTCAACATGTAAAAACTCATCTTCAAATGTAAGAACTATTTGTCTTTATTGAATGAAAGGGGATCATACCCACCTTTTTGTGTTGCACTCTCTAATGTGTATGAGATTTAACTAAGATGAGGACATGAGAAAAGATCTCTTCAGATTCATCTGACTATAAATTTTACTTGTATTCAACAAAGAAACTATGAATTACCTCTTTGAACAGGCTAATCCATATTCGATGTATATGTACATATACTCTCATTTGTATTCATATATGATCATACATGTTTTAGGGTTTTAAATGTCATATGTGCATGTATAGGTTAAAATATAGGTCCTTAAAAAATCCAAACTCGTAGAATTTACAACACTAAACTTTGACAAAGAAACATGGAAGATGGGAAACGTGCCCATCATGATGCTCATTTTCAAGGGGAGTTGGATTCCTTGAAACTCAACATGGCTTGCATTGCTAGCCTACTCAAGTAGATGCATAAGAATATCTTTGGCGAAGTCTCATCTAATTGACCTGTGAACTTTGCCCAAACTCAGGCAACAATCTAACCTGAAGAAAGGATAGGTGGCTAGGGTCAATAACCCTACTATAATATAGAATTCATGCAACCAACTATACCAGGTGGCTAAGGTCAGGAACCTCATTCCAATATGGTATTCATGCAGTCGATTATACCTGCACCAACCCTAAAACTTGTGGATGAATCTGCTAATGACATTGAGTATGATAAGATAGAAACATTAGTGGCAAGAGTGAGGGCCATTGAAGGTGTTGACTTATATGATCTTATCTAAGCTGTCGAGATGTGATTTGTTCAAATGTAGTCGCGCCAAAAAAGTTATATACCTGAATTCATAAAGTATATTGGAACTTAATATCCTTCCACTTATGTCAAACCTTATTGTAATAAGATGGCAGAGGTTATGCATGATGAAAAACTGTTAATGCATTTTTTTCAAGATAGCTTGAGTGGAGTTGCATTAAGCTAGTATATGAAGTTGGACAATATGAAAATCTAGAGGTGGAAGGATTTTGTAGATTCGTTCATTAAGCAATACAAATACAACATAAAAATTGTTCCTAATAGGTATAGTTTGCCTCTTCAAGAAAAGGAAGATAAAGAGACTATATGTGAATATGCTTAACGGTGGAGAAATTTGGTTGTCTAAGTACATCCCCCACTCTTGGATAAAAATATGGTCACTTTGTTTGCTAATACCCTCAAAACACCCTATTATGAACATGTAATGGAAAGCTTAACTGAGTAGTTAACTGATGCTATGGTAGTGGAGGAGCGTATTAAACAAGAAATATAAAGTGGAAGAATCTCTACACCCATTGAGAAGGGTTTTGAAGGGAAAAAGAAATATATTGATAATGTAGAAGGTGGCTATAAAGGAAAAAAGAACAATTTCCAAAATTATAGCATTTAAACCCCTTCATCCCAAATAGGCAATATTAACTTCAACTCATATTTTCCAAAAACAAACCTGAAGCACAAAACAACTGATTAGTACTTAAAAGTGCATTTTATCAAGGTTTTATATCATCATTTTGCACTTGAAGTATCAATAACTCCTTAACTAAAACATGTTTTATAATAACATATCTAATAATATAAGATACCTTTAATTTATGGTAAATGTTCATCTTAAATGCAGGCATATCACATAAATGAAAGAATTGATTGATGAGTTGAAGTACTGAAATTGAAAGGACAAAGAGATGGCCAAACTTAGAAAAGAGATGTTGGTGCAGTCCAAACTGGAACATTGTTTGGTAATCAAGTCATATCTGAAGCTGTAGATCTCGGATTTAGGTCTACTTTATATGGATGGAAATGTAAGAAATAGGCCTACAACTTTCATGAGGAGCCCAAGATTTAACAAGGCCGTTTTCAAGTCCAAATTTCGAGTATAGTATCGTTGAGCAACTTAAAAGAACTCCTGCTAGGATATCTCTACTATCTTTGATCTTAAGCTCTAAACCATACTGAAATGCTCTATAAAAGGTGCTAAATGAGGCACATGTGCCCTAAGATATCAATCAAGAGACCATATAGCACTTGGTAAGCAGAATCCAATCCTCTAAATCATTTGTAACTTATTGAAGATGAGTTGGACCCTATGGGTACTAGGCATAATAAACCATTATATATCACAATATGACGTAAACACATTTTGATAGGTTAGGTGTTGAATGATAATGGATTAGTATTGAATATGTTACCAAGATATATATAATAGAGGATATGCCTCTCGATGTATCTCATATAAAGCCAAGTACCATGATGGTAAAGGTGTATGATGGCTCATAAAGACATATAGCCAAGACCTTGGAAATAGAGTTGTATGTGGGATTATAAGTGTTCATGGCGACACTACAACTGATGGACATCTATTTTTCCTATAACATGTTGTTAGGAAGGCCTTGAATTCATGCAGGTGGGGTAATAGCTTTATCATTGCATTAATACTTGAAGTACATTATGAATGGAATGTTGATAATGGTTAAAGCTAAAGAAACAGTTTTAATGATAAAAAAATATGGGTGTGCTTTTCCTTGAAGCAAAGGATTGTAAGGATGAGGATATTCTTGCTCTTGAGATTTTGATTACAAAGTAGGTTTCTAGAAACATTGTGCTAAGAAAGCCAAAAATCTCTAAAGTAGTAAGGATGACAACTAATTATTTCCCAAAACATTGAATTCCATTCCAAAATAACCTTAACATTAGAATGCTAGAAAAGATCAATTTGATGAAGATGAAATGCAATATGTTGATTAGAGGTTCATACTTGGATATAAGCCCAAAAAAGATGACTATAGATGGGTTGCCAAGATTAAGAAAGAAGCAAAAATGGCAAGAATTGAGTAAAGAGAGCCAGAAGAAAAGGAGTTGACAATCCCACCACTCTAAGTAACTTTCCCAGGACTTGTTTAAGTGATAAGATTTGATGTGAGGTGTTGAAGGCAGCTGATCTTTACATCAACACTTTAGAGTCTAAGAATAAGGGACATATGGAGAAAAAAGTTAAAGTGAAGGATGAGATGCTGCCTTAATTGTCCATTCACATAGTTGAGGAGATTTTTCCAAGAGCTTTTATGAGGAGGCTAGCAAATGGGAATAAGTTCTAGAATTGGAAAACTGAGCCTATTTCTTTTGTCTTTAAAAAGTAATTATTCTTATTTGATCATGTATGTTAAAATGCTTTGTCTTTGTTTTGCTTTGTCTTTTTTTTTTACTTTTCTGATCATGTTGGCAATCTAGCTCATGAGGCCACAAGCTTTCTCTTTGTCAATAAGCCTTTATTTTAATGAGATTGTGCACTTTCTTTGTCAAAAATATGTCTTTTTTCTTTTAATTTTCTATGAAAATACTCACTTACACAAGCACACCTTTCGTTTTCAAGAATTCTGAAAGTGAATCTTCCACCAATCTACACACCTACTTCACGAAATGGGAAGAAAAAGACTTAAATGAATTTACCATGCTAGTTGAAAAATCTGAAAAAACTTGAAAACCGGCCAAGGAATTGGAAGTAATAAATATTGGTTCGAAACAAGATAGAAAATATTTGAAGATTGGTACTTTTCATTACGATTAAGGAAAAAGATGGTGTGGTCTCCTTGTTACAAGAGTATGCAGATGTCTTTGCTTGGTCATATGTAGACAAGCCTAATTTGGATACTAGCATTATGGTACATAAAAATCCCCTAATAGAAGGTAGCAAACTCGTTAAATAGAAGTCAAGACAGATGCACTCAGACATTCTACTCAAAGTAAAGGCTAAAATTTAAAAGTAGCAAGATACAGGATTCTTGGATATGGTCCATTACCCCCAATGGATGGCTAACATAATGCTGGTTCCCAAGAAAGATTTCAAGATTAGGGTATGTATAGATTACAAATATCTAAATAAGTCAAACTTAAAGGATAATTTTTCTTTACCCTACATAGATGTCTTAATTGATACTGCTGTAAAAAGTTGCACTTATTCATTCATGGATGAGTTTTTGGGGTATAACCAGATTAAAATAGATGAGGAAGACAAAAGGAAAACTATCTTTGTTACATAGTAGGGAATATTTTGCTACAAAATGATGCCATTTAGGTTGAAAACATTGGGGCCACTTATCAAAAGGCTATATAACCTTATTTCATGATATGATGCATCAGGAAGTATAGGTATATATGGATGATATACTTGTTAAATAAAAAAAAAGTAAGATCATATGCAAGTCTTTAGAAAGTTATTCAAGAGGCTGCGAAAACTATTTTGATTATGATTAAATCCTGTAAAGTGTTCATTTGGATTAAAGACATGGAAACTATTAGGTCTCATAGTATGCAGCCAAGGAATAGAGATCGATCTAAATAAAACAAAGGCTATCTAGGCTATGTTAGTACCTAAGATAGAGAAATAAGGGTTTTTCTTTGGCATTTGAATTACATAGCCCAATTTATATTCTAGCTTATGGTGACTTTTGAGCCAATATTCCAGTTGCTTAGAAAGAAAAATCCTTTGATAAGATCAAGAAGTATTTATAGAACCTGCTTTTGATAATACTTCTTATGTTAGGAAGAACTTTGATCCTATATCTGACAGTAACAAAAACAGTTATGAGGTGTGTTAAAGCCATCATGATAAATATAGGAACAAAGAACAAGTCATTTATTACTTGAGAAAAAACTTTAATGATTGTAGATCCCAATACACTATGATAAAAATGTTATGTTATGTTTTGGTTTAGAGTGAAAAAAGGCTTACTTGTCAAGCCGAATAGCAAGTGGTAAGTGTTATTGGCAGAATATGATATCGTTTACATAACAAGGAAGGCCATAAAAGGGAGTGCATTTGTTGATCATTTAGCAAATAATATTGTAGAAGACTATGAGCCACCAAATTTTGCTATTCTCAATGAAGATGTGTTAGTAGTTGAGGATGATGATGGAATGAATGATTGGTGGACCATGTATTTTGATGGAGTTATGAATGTATTAGAAAATAGGGTTGAAGTAGTAATAATTTCCCATAAAGGAAGCAATATCCTATTACAGTAAGCTTATAATTTAAATGCACCAATAACACGACCAAATATAAAGCTTGAATCATCAGTTTAGAAGTTGCTTTCGAGCTAGATGTTGAAAAAATTAATATTTATGGAGATTCAATGCTAATTATCTATTAGGTGAAAAGAGAATGAAAAACTATGGATGAGAAACTTAAGTCATATCAAAATTATCTCTCAAAGTTAGTTAGTGAGTTTGATAAGATAAAATTCACTTATATGAGTAAAGATAGGAATCAATTTACTGATACCTAGCTGCTCTAGCCTCAATGACTCGGATTGATATTGGAGGCAGAATTTAACAATAAACATTGAAGTCATAAATTTTCAAGTTCATTGTTGCTCGCTTGAAGATATAACAGATGGAAAATCAAGGTAAAATGATATCAAGAGGTTAATCTATTACCCAAAATATCTTATAAGAGCATTCCAAATGGATGCAAAAACTTTGAGAAGGATGACGATAGATTATTATTTGGATAGTGAAATTTTGTATAAGAGGTCATTTTATTGGAATATGTTAAGGTGTTTAAATGAGAAGGAAACTAAACAAGCATTACAAGAAGTCTATAAGGGAATAGTTCTAGTTAACTATGAAAAGGGATTGTATCGATTATGTTATAAATGTTAAATATATGGCGACAAGATAAATGCGCTCCTAGCACCTTTATTCATTATGGCTTCATATTAGCCTTTTGATATGTGGAGATTGGATGTTATAGGACAGATCAATAAAAATACCAGCAAGGAGCATAGATTCATCTTAGTGGCTATCAGCTATTTTACTAAATGGATAGAAGCTAGTTCTTACACACATGTGACACACACATGTGACACAGAAGGTGGTCAAGAAGCTTGTTGAGAAGGATTTGGTTTGTCACTATGACTTGTCGGCAAAGTTGATAATTGACAATTCTCATTGTTTTAATGGGAAATTGATTCTTGAACTTTTCATGAAGTGGAAGATTAAACACTCAATTCTTCTATTTACAGACCTAAGATGAATGGTGTTGTCGAGACTTTTAATAAGAATCTTAAGAAAATCATCTAAAAGATGATAATCATTTACAAAGATTGGCATGAAATGTTTTCATATGCATTTCTTGTATACCGCACTACATATACAACTTTTACAGGTATAACTCCTTACTTGGTATGTGGGATAAATGCAGTGATGCTTTTAAAAGTAGAGATTTCATCATTGAGGATTTTGATGGATGCAAAAGTGGAAGAATCAGAATAAACAAAGTTGAAGTTTGAGTAGTTGAATCTACTAAGTGAGAAGAGACTAGTAATTATTTGTCAACACCAGCTATACTATAGCAGAATAGCTAAAGCATGCAACAAGAGGGTCAGACCAATGGTATTTTAAGAAGGAGAACTTGTATTGAAAAAGATCTTGCCAAACTCAGGTGAAAATCAGAGCAAATAAATGCCAAACTATGAAGAACCATATATGGTGAAAAAAGACTTTTTCTAGAGGAGCCCAAAATAGATGGAGATAATTCACCTAAGCTTGTAAACTCTAATGTTGTAAAAAAGTACTATGTATAATTTATTATGTCAATGAATCAATAAAGATCAAAGTTTGGCCAGAATCCTTTGGTGTATTTTCCTTTTTATAAACTCTGAATAGCCTTTCACATGATCTGATAGGCTCAAAAAACATTGTTTTTGCTAAAGATAAAACAAATTTCAATCAAATTTTTTTAAAAAATCAAAGATATGAGTACAAATTCAGATATCAAATTGGTGTTTGTTTTTAGCAAATGAGTTTAGGAAATTCAAGTGATCTCCTAGTGAAGTAACTATACGCTTATAAATTTAAAAAATGAACAAAAAACCATTCAAACTAATTTTAAAGTTGAATTTTAGTTGGTTGAATAATGATTCATAATTTAAATTAGAAATTATGATGGAAACTATTTTTCATGTCCAACTAATTACAATGGAAGAGAGCAAAGCTTACTGATCTTAAATGCATGCGTATGAGATGATGAAAGGCCATCTTTGACAATCATTTCATAATACTTGAAAAATATCATTTGCAAGTCCCTATGGAGCCTAGTAAAATGTTTCTTACAAAAGAACCCTAACTTAGATCACACCTCACAGTAGGGGCAAGTAAGAGGATTATAAAAGCAATATTGAAAATGGAATTATACAAAATTGTCCTCAATGATCAACGAAAAAGACCAAAAGTGCCAACATGAAACTTGGGGACAGATAAGCACGTCATGTAAGAAATAGATCATTAAAAAAAATAAAAATGATGAGGATAAGGATGATGATAATGCTCAAAATAAAATGAAGAAACCAAGGGTAAGAAATCAAAAATCGATATTGAGGAGCATGACAAGTTCATTTTACAAGATAAATCCTAATAAATTGGAGGCCATTAACCATAATGAAGAAAAATAAAGGAAGGCTTAGAAATGAACACTAGCGATCCTTAGTTTTGAGAATTCTTAAACATCCTTTGAGCTTATAAATATTATTTTCTTTCATAACCAAGACTCAAGCCCCATATTACGTGCCTAAGTCCTTTTCAATCTAAAGCAAACAATCTAGGTTCATAAAAAATGCTCTCCCAAGAAAAATGAGATCTTCAAAAGATTATATTTATGCTTTATTTTTCATACAAGTAAAATGAATGATTCAAAGATCTTCTTCTCTTTGAAACTCTTGAGTTGAAACTTGATCCCTTTGACCAATAAATCATGAAAACAAAAGATCACCTCATAGTTTTACTAAAAGAAAAAGCTACAACAAAATCTAAAACCCAAACTTTATGAAACCCTATCCATGAGAGTTGCTTAAATTATTTTTTTGAAATAAATTTGCATTAAACTTCTATCAAAATGGTTTTTGCGTTTGGAAGCAGCTTTAAAATTCTAAAGATTTTTATGTGATATTGATCTTTTATAAGAACCAAACATCTTCTGCATAACATCTTCCTTGAGAAAACACAAGTAAACAAAAAAAAAAAAAACTTGGGGGTATGATCAGGTAAGGGGAAATTCTAAAAACCCAACATAGCTAGCTACATAAATCTTTTTCTAGGAAAACGGAAAATGGAAAGCAAATTGTTTAAATCCTTAAATGTCTTTTGAGAACTCAAGAGATAACTGGGAAAGTTGGTATAGGCCTGCATTATGAATACTTAGTAGTGGTCATAACACCTTAGTAGGGGTACCTATACAATTACAATGATGAATATAGGAGACTCGAAAGGTCACAATAAATAAGGCAAAAGTGCCTAAATAATACGATGGGCAAAGGTCATTTGACCTCATTAAATGAGAATCCCTTTCCTAAAAATCAAGTCCATAGGTTGTAGCTCGAGTAGGCTAAAGCAGAGGAACCATGAATGTTTGCTGCAAAAATTGAAGCTTTAAAAGACAAATTCCATGAAGAAAGAAGATCTATGTCTCTAAGGTAAATATTTATACATATTAACCCTAAAAAATTGCATATTTATTCTTATAAGGAATCCAAGGAAAGAATTCTTGAGAAATTTGAGTATTTTCTAGCAAATAAAGACTATCAAAGGTTTAGTTCCTGCCAATACAAGAACAAAGAAAGCTTAATTTTTAAAAGATGAAATCGTGAGATAACTTTAAGGTTATGTTAATGCAACTTTTAAAGTATATCTTTTTAAGTGCGCTTTTAATCCACTTACTTTTAGACAACATCTTTGAGACCATCACCTTTTAGAATGTGCCTTTGAACCCTCGCCTTCAAGTTACTGCGTTGTTTAGAAAATTGAACTACATGAGATTATACATATAACTAAAAATATGCTGCAAGAAACATGGGATGTGAGATTTTTATTTTTCATGTCTTGGTTCAAAATTGTTTGGTCTTCTTAATTTAAGAATTGCTTGAATGACTTGTTTGTCACCTTACAAAAGGGTGTCTAAATACTGTTTTAAGCAAACATCAAATTATTTCTAAAATAAAAAAAAAACTCATGATTATTTTGGAAAAAGGATTTTTTACAAAACTGATGTGGTCAAAATGTTTTGAATAGAACCATGTGATCAGTTATGAAAGTTATTTTATGAGTTTTAAAAGGGTGATGATTGTCGCACGTGTGTGGCGTCATGATGAATGCATCCACTCTTTGGTATCTGAGTAATCGGGAAATGGGGAAGACAAGGATTTCTTATCTTTTATTAGTGGAAAGAGGGAATGAAAGTCGCCACCTAATATTTTGGTCATTAGGAACCCTAACTGGTCTTATAGATCGGGCACAGGGACTGATTGCATAAAGGGAAGATAATTGCACCCTAAATATGCCTTACCTAAGGTAAACTACATTGTTTGATTGTCTGATATATGCTAAGGTGTTGTCATGTTTTCTAATTGTTAGTTTGTATAAGGTTAAAGAAAAGTCCTCCTTAGTAAGGAAATCCTTATCTTATCAGGTAAAAACCTAAGCGTTCTAATTTCTATATAAAACAACTACCTTTTAATATTAGGAATACATCTTTTGTATAAGTTTATAATCTCAAACACTAAAAGAAAACAAAATATTTGTTTTGGTATTTGTTTTTGAAATATTGGTCTAATTTTCATGGCTTTAATAAATTAGTTATTAAAGCCCTAACATGCATGTTCATACATATAATTTTTTGGATGAATATTTCTTATATTTTTTAGAGACTTGGTTGTACAAATGAAAATAAGACATTTTTTTTTGAAGAAAACTTAGTATTTTAATATCAGATTTGTATCTTTACAGTATACAAATACAAACTGATCTTAATCAAAAGAGGTAGAAAATTCTACGAGAAAATCATAAATTTTTTGAAAGTATTTTTGGAATTTTTTTATATATAAAATAATATTATTATATTATAAATATATAATGGGATGGGCTTGGCTCAATTATATGGGTTGAGCCCACCCTGACTGGGCTAAGATTCAGCCCAAAAGGAATTGGGTCGAGGTCGGCCCAAAAAAACACCGGGCCAATATTGGGCCACAAGATGAATTTTTTATACATAATATAATATTATTATATTATCATATTATAAATACATAATGGGATGAGTTTGGCCCAATTATATAGGTTGGGCCCAGCCTGGCTAGGCCGAGAGTAGCGTAAGAGGAATTTGGGTCGTGACCGGCCTAAAAGGAATTGGGCCAAGGTCGGCCCAAAAGAGCACTAGGACAATATTGGCCCAAAAGATGGGTTGGGCTGATGTCTGCCCAACATAATTTTCTCAAGGAGAATTGGGTTAGACCTGGCCAGACATTTTGGTATGGGTTGGCCCTGATTCGACCCAAGAACAATGGCTCTCAATAGTTTACATGCTACATGAATAATAGAGAGTGAATTATAATTCAATCTCCACTTTTCATTTGAAGAACAATGGAACAGGCGGGGGGCGGGGGGGGGCGGGGGGGGTGAGGAAGAGAAAGGGAGGCTAACCTGACGATGGCGTTGGTGGCATTGTGGGGCGGCAGACGGTGGTGTTGCTGTTGTTTTCTTTTTTGTGCATAGGCACTAATTTCTTCTTTTTCTTTCTTTTTCTCTGTCTTTTTGTTTCTATTTTTTCTCTCTCTCTTATCTATGTTCTACCTCCTCTTGTCCTCTCTTTTGTGTCTTCCTTTTTCTTTCCTTTTCTCTTTTTTCTTTTACTATGTTTTCCCTTGTTTTTTTTTCTTTCTGCTTCAATCTCTCTTCTTTTTCTGTCTTGTTTTTCTCTCTCTCAAAATCTCCCTCCCCTTCCTGTGTCTCATCCTCTAGTATTTATAAGGGGGGAAAGGGGAGATAGCCACCCTACCCTATCCAATCGCGCTTAATGGGTAAGCTGGCCATTAGGCAATTGCCCGCAGGCTTGTCCCCTTTGCCATTTTCTTCTTGGTAGACCAATAGGTGGGGGTCTTGTCGGTTTTGGGTTTTTGGAAGAGAGAGGGGGAGAGGTGTTATAAGGGATAAAATCTTCTTCTTCCTCTATCTACGCGCTTCATGGGAAGAAAAAGAAGATGCACAGTGCCGTACAAAACAACCCTGTTTTAAGCATCTTTTTTTTTTAAATTTGATCACCAAACTTTTAAATTTCTTAAATTTGGCCCTTGATTCTCGTCAATTTGGTCCCTAGAGTTTGACGTCTTTTGCAAAGTGGTCCTTAACTGTGAATTTCTTCAATTTAGCCCTTAATTGACCTTAAAACTTTGATTTTCTTGCAATTTTCCCCCTAATTTCAACAAATTGACATTGTAAAAATCAAATTTGGTCTTTTAAAATTCCAATCTTGTCAATTAAACCTAAATTGGGCTCCCAAACTTAATTTTTCACCAATTAAGCCTCTAATAAAATTAATTTGACTCATTTAAAGTATAATTAAGTCCTTGCACTTGATTAAATCCTTCAATTGGACTCAAATTAATTCTCAAACATAATTAACATTTAATTTGGCCTATGATTAAATAGTCAAATTGACTTATTAAAAATTTAATTATGCCCTTGGACTTCATTTCTATGCAGATTCATCCAATAATCACTTAATTTGACCTTGAAGCAATATTGTTTCTTTAGTCTTGGGTATAATAGGGTACAATTAGGCTTCAAATTTCATCCAAAATTGTAGCTTGATTTTCCTACATGTTTGAGATCCTTGACCTGCTTTTTTCACGTCGTCAATATTTATTTTATTTTTTATTTTTTTGGAAGAAAATGAAGTGAATTTAGGGAATAACAAAAAAATAGGTTATGATAGAGACTACCTCTTAGCATCTTGCGTGGAACATTTTAGGGTTCGTTCATTTCTATCATTGTATTTATCTAATCATGGACAATAAAATAATGCAAAGTTACTACTTTTACAAAAACATTTTTTGATTTTAAAACAACAAAGAGATTAAAAAGGTATATAATGCAATCCCAAAACTTTTGATGAACTTATGATGTTAGAAGAAAAAAATTATGAACTTTGATTAACCAAATAAGTATTAGAAACAATCTTTTGATGAGGGTTTGAAGAGAGCCAAGGGGTATATACATAGTAAACTTCTCAGTATTGGCTTTCATATGTGGGGGCTTGCTTTCAAAGCAAAAGGTTCATCCTAATAGATCGATTAACTGAGCCATCTCTATTTTCAAATAGTCATCTTGCTATATCCATGCTGAACTCTCCAAGTTGCTTCTTATAGATCTTGGTAGGGGTTGACGTTTAGTGCATTCCTATATTTCTCCTTCAAATGAAAAATATGCAATATTGTAAAATAAATATGAGATGGCTGGTGAAAATAAAGGTAAATTAAATACAAATTCGCCCTTCAAGGTTGAAAAATGGTTGTCATTTGATGTCATTATTACACCAACAAGGGAATTCATAATCATCTCAGTCAATTTGTAATTATCCAAACTCTTATAGAATTTATGTGACAACCATATACTACCAAAAAGTCCTAAAATCCAGGATTCTATATGTCGGGCTTTCTTTGATGCAATTTATATATGACATATACAACCTATGGATAGATTCTATTAATTAAGTGAGCGTTAGTATGTTTTTTACCTAGTATTAAAAAGATCTTAGATCTACCCAGTGATTGTTTTTATAAAGATAGTATGGGGGCGTTGCAAAGAATAGTTAAGGCACGTATACCCACCATTACCAAGTAGGTACTTACATATGAGTTGGGTATTTAACAAATTTAAACCCTGACTAATAGGCATATAACAAACTACTAAGCGTCCACCTAACCTAGAAACTTGTGTGTGCTTTCAAAAATTAAAGTAGGTTATACATGGGACATTAATCCATATCCAATATACAATGCATGTGCAATATATAAAAAATTAACGCATAAAAAAGAATGCATGTTTTAATCCTCCACCTAATCTAGAAGCTTGTGTGTGCTTTCAAAAAGTAAAGTAGGTGATACATGGGGCATTAATCCATATCCAATATACAATGCATATGCAATATAAAAAAAAATTAAAGCATAAAAAAAAATGCTTGTTTATAATAATAAAAAAAAAGATAAACAAAAACCAATAAAATTTAAAGTATAAATATACAGACTAAAAAAAATATAACACAACAATCAAATAACAAATGAAGCTTAATCTACGAAATTTTCTTAATGAAGTAGTCATTCTATCGTATGTGTGTAGTGTCACATCGATCATCCTCCTGAATTAGTATTTTTTATAATGGGTCAAAAGAACAATGAATTCTTGTACTTTATCAGTTAAAAGGTTTGGAGTCACCACCTAGTATTTTGGTCACTAGAAACCCTAACTGCTCTTCAAAGTCTGGATAAGAGAACCAGTTGTATATAGGAAGGATGTATCACCCCTACTACACCTTATCTAAGATAAGCTGCTTTGTTTATTGTTTGATTACTAGGCAAATGTTCTGTTTTTCTAACCATTGGTCTGTCTATTAGTCAAAACAGGTCCATCCTAGTTGAGTGAATCATGACTTTATGAGTCTACCCTAACCATTCTGAAGCCGAACCATTTTTTTTCGTTTTACTTCTTTTAGTATCGTAAACATATGTAAGTTTGTATTTTCTCAGGTTAAAAGGTGAGAAAATATGGTTTTATTTTCATGCCAAGTTTGTCATTTTGCTTTTATTTGAAAAGGTATTTTAGGTATATATATAGAGACTAGACAAAATATTTTTTTAGAATTTTTGAAATTCAGGTCTAGTTCCCCCTATAGACTTAATAAGCTTTTTATTAAATCCATGAAGCATGTAAAAATATAAAACTATTTTTTTTTATATTTTTTAGAAATGCTAAATCATGAAAATAATTGTTTTTAAGAAAATGCAAACTATGATTTTTTGAACAAAACTTTGCTGTATGCAATTAAAACATTTGTTTACTTAGAAGTTTTATCTTTTTTTACCATTTATTTAACACATGCTAATAAAATAAAATAAAATAATGCAACACACACATTATTTTTCTTACTATTGTTTTATTCACACACTATAATTGCATGCTTACAAACATCCCAAAACTCAAAATTTACCAATAATTCAAACACACACATTAAACATCTAAAATTTGCAAAATAAACCTTTCAAATATCAAAATAATACAGAAAAGTTGTTGGAAACTCAAGAACCATAGGAAGATTTTGGGATTGCATGAACAATGGCAGTGTGTGTTCTCCTTGCACCACTGCCATATCAATACATGGAACCATGCGCCGGCATCATTAAGAAGGGAAATCTGGTGGATTAGGAGATGCTTCATCTTCTTTTCCATGAAGAATCTCACCACCACCTAAAAAAACACAACAAACAATTGATTATATCTCTTTTTTTCCTTCTTCTCGGGTTCAAAGCTATTGTGATTTGTTGTTGTAATGATGGTCAAAGATGGGAGAGTAATGAGTCGATGGCTAAGGTTGTCATTAGTGTTGCCATGGAGTTGGGCTTTCTCGTGTGGAGGAGAACTTGTCATTATTGTTGATGATGGGGAGTTGACTGATGGCATGGGGAGATGAGTTAATGTTTGAAGAAATCAAGAAGGCAGTAGGAGTCTGTGAGGTGCAAGGATGCAAACTGGGTTTAGGAGGATGGCTACTGCTAGAGGGAGCTATTATACTTTTAATTAAGCTCCTGATTATGTTAATTTAGCCTTTTCAAGTTTTAATCGTATCTCTAATTTTTCAATATTTGTGAATTGATCTAAATTAGTCTGTAAATTTTATTTTTGATTCAATTAAGTCCTTAATTAAGCCAATTAAAGGCATTAAAAGTTTGATTAAGTCCCTGAACTTAAATAATTATTCTAATTTTAGCCAAATTGACTTTCCAGCTTAATTTTGCTTTTGATTAAACCCTAGATTAAATCAATTAGGCTCGTCAAGAGTTCAATTAAGTCCTTGAACTTAATTATTGTGCAAGTTTTCCCCCATTCTTTAATATCTTTCTTTAATTTGATCCTACATTCTCATTGTTTTCTTCAATTAGGCCCTCCATTGTTGCAATTGAATTTCCAACCTTTTCCACTTGGTTTAATTTGGTCCTTTAACTTTCAATTTGAATGATTGAGTCCCTTTTTCCATTTTTTTATTTTTGAAAAAGACAATGTCAACGTCAATTCAATTAGAAAAATTAATCAATGATTTTGAAATTGACATGTTAATATATGAACACATTGAAAATAAATTATTAAATTTTGAATCCTTTTGAAAAACACTAAAAATGATGCAAATACATCAAGAACATATTTTTTTAATTTTTTTTGTTATTATTTGGTTTTTTATAACTTTTTTAAAAAAATTAGGTTATGACAAAGGTGAAGTCTCTCTCTATGGGTATCTTACTTAGTCAACGAAAGCATGCCCTTGATATTTTTCACCAAGCATACATGTCTTCTTGTCAACTAGTTGATACTTAATCATCTTCCTCCTCAAAATTATCAACAGTATCTGGTGATTTGTACTTTGATTTCACTCAGTTTAGACAAATTATTGGTGCTCTACAATATTTTACTTTTACCAAGCCTAATATATGTTATGTTGTAAATAAGGTGTGTCAATTCATGAATGCTCTCATTGAGGATCAGTGGGTAGCTATTTAACATATCTTGCGTTATCTTCAGGCTATGACTTCATCTAATTTACGCATCACTCGAGGTTCATCCTTTTTTTTTCATAGCTTCACTAATGCTAATTAGGCAAGCTTTGTTGATGACTGTAAATTTATTGGTGGGGTTATCTTGTATATCTAGGTAATACTCCTGTTTCATGGAAGTTTGGGAAACAACAAATTGTTTCGTGGTTCTTCATTGATGGTACAATTGAGATTTATGGATTCGCTTTTTATTGTCAAAACTTCAGCTTCTCTATACTTCTACTACTATATTATGGTGTGATAATTTAATAGCTACCTATATATGTGTAAATCTAATTTTTTATACTTGTACTAAACATGTTAAGGTTGACTATCATTTCATTCACAGTAAAGTTGATAAGATAGAGATTCATGTTCGGTTCATCTCTTTCAAGGATTAACTAGCTGATATTCTAGCTAAACCACTTCCTTGCTTTCTTTGCTCATTTTCGGTCCAAGTTTCATGTGGAGTCTTCACCTTTAGCTTTACGAAGCTTATATAGAAAGTGTGTTTGCTATGACAATTACCTTGTATTTGTACTTGCCTTATATGTGTAGCTATTTTATATAGTGTTGTTATCATGGTTAATGCATTCCATTTTAATATTATTATTATTATTATTATTATTTTACACAACTCTAAGTATATAAATATAAATGATGACGACTACAATTGTAAGCACCTATCATTATGCATACAAACCCATTTCTCTCAATTATCTTAACCAGTTAAAGCATCTACAGATTCATGAACTATGTGTGTTTAATAATGCAATGCAAATGTTTTTGTAAAAGTGTATTTGGGCTGAAAATTTTGATGCTTTCCAAATGAATCTGGCAAAATGTGTTTTGAACAACACTTTCAAACGTAGTACAAACACATTACCCAAACACAACCTAAGCTTTGTTATTGCCTAATTATCTACTACCTCGTTTCATTCCCTCATGCATGGCTTGCTTGAAAACCACTGATTTTAGACCCTTCCCAAGCTGATTGATAGAGTTAAATAGACTCCGCATCCTCTATGGCATGGAAACTGGATTGATCTTAGATAGCCAAGCAAGTCTGATTCAAAAGTCCAGTCTACCTATTGTTTTGAGGGAGATGCGACACTAATCTTCATAGCTTTCTTGGCTGCAAGACTTCTACTTCGCCAGAGTTCTTGATCCTTCTTGTTGTTGAAAAATTGCAGGTGAAATGACCTTTTGTGGTCTCTTATGACTCCTCCAATTCTTGGTCTTCCTTGTTTTCCCAAGGATGAACCGTCCACATTTCACTTTGAAAAACCCTGTTGTGGTCTTTGTCAAAGAGTCAGTGCATGTTCGGCTTATAGTTGGCTTCTATCAATTCTCGGAGTCTGATTCAAAAGTCATTACCTATGTAAGCAAAATTCTCGTGAAGACTTTTTGCCCAGAAAACAGCTTCATGGAAAATCAAACAGTAGATACTATCCCAATCAGGCTTGCAATAATTTAAAAAACAAGTTATTTCTAGCTAGCAAAATGAATCAAAGTTCAAAGCACTACATAAAACATCAAACACCACAAAGAACGCTACCCAAAATGGAGGAGATGGTGGCAATACCAGAGGGCATGAGACTAATTCTAATGTGAGAGTTACACACCATTTCTACAACTCCGATCAACATATCAAGCTGGTCGAATTTTATGATTACGTTATTTAATTAAAATAAAATAAAAGAATTAGACTTGTTTTTGTTATTTTAAATCCATACACCTTTTTTATTTGTTTTTTTTTATCTTTTTTATACAAAAAAAAGTTACACATGTCTAATTGTCATATAATTAAATAAAAATAATTTTAAAAATAAAAAATTAATAAAATCTGATAGGGTGTATGATCTGGATTACAAGTTTGACAGGTTAATTCAGATTCACTTGAGCTTTCAATTAAAATTTTTTATTAATTTTATCTTTACGGTTAATTAGAAATTAAATTTCATAATTTGTTTCAATTTATTTTATAAGGTTATTACGGTCTTATTAATCAAGTCATGATTTTGATTGACGAACTCGGGTTGACTCAGGTCGTTTCAATATACTACTACCTCAATATTAAAAAAAACAATATCATTCAATATATTATCCTCTCAATATTTAAAAAATATATCACCCTGTGTTGGGTTTTGAAATCATGTTTTTTTTTCTCTTCAAAAACATGTGAATTAGTAATGTTTGGATATTTTTTTATGTTAGAAAAAAATTATTCTGATCCGCGATGCAGTCTAGTACTAACTGAAGTGATATACTACTCTATTTTTAACATAGTTATAAAATCCAATCTAAAAATCAATTCGGGGCAAAACCCGATTCACATATCAGGAAAATCAACCCGAATTAACCCAAAATATATTCCAGCCAGTATGCCAGCAGGTATTTTCAGCCGGTGCCCCTTTCACTTTCTTCAGCTAGATAATTCAAAACTTTTCCTTAACCAATGCTACTAAACATGGCTTGTACAATAATTTGACCGATCAAATCATAGTTATCAGATTTGATTTGAATAAAAGTTTATATCACTAAATCACCTAATCAACCCATTGAATTAATGATATACCATATTAAAAATAATATATTTATTTATTTATTTTCAATGTAAGTTCATGCCATGTTCTAGCATCTCCAGCTTTGCAAATTAAGTTTACATAACTGGGTTCAAATTTCACAACCGGCCGCCCTCCTTCGCCCTCTCTTCTCTTTTCTCTCTCTCTGTTTTGTCTCTAATAGTTTAGTACCTTTGGTGGATGTGAAACATCTTTGATGCCTGTTGACTAATAGGAATGATATGGACCAATATGAAACGGAGAGTGACAGTGTGTGAATATAATTATTACACTTCGAGTTTTCTTCTTTCTCTTTCTCTGTTCATTGTATCATCGTTCTTTCTTTTCTTTTTCTTTTTCTTTTTTAATTCACTACTGCAAATTAATTTAGGTAATTCTTGCAAATTAAATCGGGTTGATGGCAGTGACAAGATGTGAATGTGTGGCTACATAGAACCAGGGGCATATGATCAATTATGAAAACATATTAAGCAGGGACTCGTGATACAATTACAAAATTCACCAGTTTTTATGGTTTATTTCTCCAATGAGATAAAAGTCATCCCTAGTATAATCATTCAAAAGAAACTCATCATTGTTTTTTTTAGTGGACACTATCTTATATCATAGAGTTAATAATTAGGAGATTAAAGTTAGAAATCAGTAATTATTACAGCAAGCAAAGGGACCGAGATGAATGAGAGTGGTCACCATGAGCCTAGCTAGACGGATGTTAGCCGATGAAATTTAAAATATTTTGATATGGCATGATACTTGGAGGATATTCCAATTCATTACAAAATCTAGGTTCAAGCTGACAGTTTTCGATATATTAATGTTCTCGAATCCAATACCAAGTAAAAAGTTGTATTTCATAAACTAACTGAGGCAAGAGGGATTTGTGCTGTAAAGTTGTTTGTTCCACAAGAAGTTCAAGGATGAAAGTTGATCGTGAAGCAAGAACATATTCCGGTCGAATTTACGTGTTATAAATGTCTAGCTAGTTGGTTCTGTTCTCGTTGCTCGATCACCATCAATCAAAAGCAAGAAAGTTGCCACAATTGCAGAGACGTAGAACTTAATTATAACCATGCACGGGGATGGAACAGAAAATGGGATAGAATAAAAAGGTTTAAAGGAATAGGCAGCGGAGGAAATACATTCAAAATAATGCTCATTGTACTTCAAGGATCTGCTTTAATTTACTTTTGATTTGATTTGTACTGCTACGACCTCCCTTGCTTCTTTTATCTCTTCTTTTCTTTCTCTCTCCATTTATACTTTAATAAAAAAGGATACGGCAATTGCAAAAATAATGGGAACGAAAGACGGATGATTTAGTGTAAACTGGAAACCAATTGAAGAAACACATATAGTCATAGACCGTCCTTAAGGAAAAACATGCATTTTCATGTAATTAAAAAAAAAGGGGAAAAACATGCATGCTTTCACCACCGGCCTGATTTAGAACATGTTTCTACTTTCCATTGTGGGTGATCTTCCCACTTGTCCATTTACATAGATTGACTCAAGTACATATGTAAAGACATGTGAAATTGTAATAATAATAAAAAAACTAGGTTGGCAAAAAATGGTTTTGATCTTATTTGAGCTTTGTTGTATTCTTAGCTCGAATGTGCTCTATTTATTTCTTCAATGACCGGATAGCAGCATTAATTCGTCCATCGTATAGCCGACTGTGTATATTTGTGACATCCTATCTATATTGTTTTCTTAGAAAGTAATAATGAAAAAATAAATAAAAAGAGAGAAAGCAGTCTAGAAGAAAAATGAAAAATTTTTAATTGAGAAAGTAATAGTGAAAAAAAATCAAATAGAGAACGAATTGTAAAAGGATGATGGTGAGAGATCGAGATATGAATCATAATAAGATATTAGAGGGGGAGAGATAATGGAGTGAAGATAAGGGTAAAAATGTGAAAAGGAATAAATGAGAGGATGTGAGAGGGAAGGAATTTTTGGAACTAAAAGAGATATAAATGGAAATCCTTAAACCACAATATCTACTTATAATAAAATTAAATAATGTAGCAAGAAGGCAATAAAGAAGAAAAAAGAAAAGACTTCTAAAATAAGAAATTCAGAAAAAAGAAAAGTAAATAATGAAAACAATATAAAAAAACCATTAAATGTCGTCATTATAAAACCTAACTTTAGAGCAACTAAAGCTTCTAAAACAAAAATTCTCAAACGATGTTGTTTCAGGTTTTTTTTAATAACATTGTTCTTAAAAAAAGATTTTTTTATTGGCTCAACCGAGGTCAGATTCCATTATTAAAAAAAATAGGTTTTTATTTTTTAGCTGTGTTTTTTTTAAGAACAAAAAAAAATTGGGATAATTAACTTTTGCATGGAACATTTAAGTTTCCGAAAAAAAATAACCCTTTATGTATATTTATTTTATAGTTATTTTCTAATTTGATTTTTGAAGATTAAACATCCCAATGCAAAACAAGAAAAGAAATTCAAAAAACTGAATTTGTTTTAAATTATTTACTAAATAAATTAATTTTTTAAGTATTTAGAAATAAATTTTCAAATAAAGGAAATAACAAAAATAGTTTTGTTCATTATTACCAATAATTACTAAATTAAAAAAATTAATTTTTTTTTCATCGATAATCCATCAAAAATAAGGTTTACAAGAAAATATATTTTTTGTATTCTTCATAAATAAATAAAAAAATACAAATATTATTCAGTCTTTCTTCATAAGTCATTTATGTTAAAAAAAATTATTTTGTTTTCATCAGCCTTACATGAAAATAATAACAAAATGTTTTGCCATAAATAATGGTTTTTTGGAAATGTAGGCCTTACTTGGCTAACAAATCGTCGCACGTGTACGACATCATGGTGATTGTTTTTTTGTATTTGATTTGGGTATGAAAAAAATAAAAAATTCTAGTCCTTTAGGATTTAAAGATTTGGAGTTACTACCTAGTGTTTTTTTATCACTGTAAAACCTAACTGACCTATAGAGTTTGGATAAGGAGACTGGTTGTGTATAGAGAACAAAATCATTCTTAATACACCCTACCTAAAATAATATGTATTGTTCATTTGTTTTATTATTATTAAGGCTATGTTGTGTTTTTCTA
>Ga0325402_1000055_pt1 | contig 49675 bp, 30 predicted proteins | sample PopdelMetagenome_22_FD_207212 | JGI IMG/M metagenome (GOLD analysis project Ga0325402, IMG submission 207212) | Populus deltoides microbial communities from Bellville, Georgia, United States - Xylem-PdKOR-R3 | ecosystem: Host-associated > Plants > Phyllosphere > Stem > Wood/Secondary xylem... | reverse complement strand
TATGCTATAGACTCTTATTAAAAAAAAATACTTATTCTTCTAATTAATTACATGAACTTTTATTTATTGGTTGGTTATTTGTTTTTAGTTCATTTCGTCTTTTATTTCTTGGACGATAGTAACTTTTAATTTCTTTGATTAATCATCTTTCATCTTTCTTGTTGATATGGATTTTTTTAAAACTATATTGATTTTACTGTTTAAAATAAACTTTTTGGCTTATTTTTTCCTGTTTTATTGTAAGCAATTAGTGTTTTTATTTTGTCTACGTGTAAATATTTTTTTTTTTAGTGTAAACATTTATAAAGAACCGAAAAGCATTTCGTTTAACTTATATCAACAAAATGAAAAATCATAAAATAGAGCTCAAATCACAAGCCACCGATGAGTTAGTAAAATAAATAGACCAATTAATAGCTCTAGCTTTTCAACAGTAATTTCTACTACTATGACTAACGAGCCCTCACTGATTGAGAAACAGCCAAATTAACGAGGGGATAGGAGTAATTAAAGGTTGACTGGTCAAAAGTGCAAAGCAAGCTAAGCCAGCACACCATGTTCTTGCCCAGATCACAGGCACACCGCCACACGTGGTGTCTCGGATCCCAAGCGCTACGCCAACCCGGTTACGCGGTACAGATATATTTATTTTTTAACTTTAACCACAATATTCTATACTTTCATATTTTATTGTATTTAAAGTTTGTGGTATTATATGGTTTACCTCAAAAGGGGTATCCAGTGATATCACAGTTCTTTATAATATTTTTAAAAAATTTAAATATTTTTTAGATTATTTTTTATATCTTTTTAAATTGTTTTAATGTGCTAATATTAAAAATATTTTTTTAAATATATATATATATATATATATATTATTTTGATATATTTTTAAGCGAAAAATACTTTTAAAAACAACCGCTACTATATTAAAATTACCTAATTATTTTATAATTTGTAGTTAAGTTGTTGGAATTAAATTACAGTTAAAGATATACTTTAGATTTAATGTTTTTATTATAAATAAATAAAATTCTTGAAAATGTAAATTATTTCATTGATTAAATGGAGTTTTTAAAATAATTTAACTAAAAAAATAAAAGGAAAATTGAAAAATTATATAGGTTTGGTCAGTGGCGAAGCCAGAGTTTTTTTAATGAGGTGAAAAATTATTAACAAATAATATATTATATAGATATGCATTAGAAATCAATTCAAAACATATATACTAATTCATATCAAGTAAAATTAATTTAAAAATACTTTTAAACTGAAAATACTTACATTATAATTGTTCTCTTCGAGTTTTCATATTTTGAAACCGTTTCATAATAGCTTCATTATCAATCTTATCGAAGATATCTTTCTTAATGTATACAACCAAACTATCATTCGTCCACTTACCTCCCATCCTATTTCGCAATCTACTCTTGACAATATGCATAACAGAAAAAACTCTCTCCACTGTAGCAGTTGCAACTGGTAGAAGTAATGACAATTTGATAAGCATATATACTAATGGAAATATCAAATTCTTCTTTGTTTTTACCATTTTCTCTGCAAGACTAGCAATACCTTCAATACCACAGAATTCATCATCACCACGTAGATCAATAATATACGTATCAAGTTGGTCACCAAGTACCATAAGGTCCACTATAGAGAATTTACTGGGATAAAAAAAAGAGCAAGGCGAAGAAGCTTTTCTTTGTTGAAAGCAGAGAAAGAGTCACTTGGGTTTAAACATGCCACACAAAGAAGTAATTTTGTACTCGTCTCAGTAAAACGATCATCCAACTCAGTAAGTTGCATGTTAATGATATTGTTAAACAATTCATAACGGAAATGGTGTAAGTTTGTAATCCCTTGAGATTTTCGCCTTGAACGCCCACGAAATTGTACTCATCATCCATGTTTAGAATATCAATATCATGTTTGATGCAAAAAGATGACACTTCTTCTAGTAAAGATTCCCAATCATTCTCTTTCATCATTTTGAATCGTTCATTTGATGTTTTCAATAAACTCATAGCATTTTCTATGTCTTGATCTTTTCTTTGTAATGCTTGTGAGAACTCATTAGTAACTGCTAGGATCCTTCTCAAACAATGAAGCATGAATACAAAATTAAATGATTCCATAATATCTGTTAACACGACTGCTTCTGTTCTCTATTGTGAGTTCATCCCATCCTCCCTTATAATCGTAAGCACATCAAGAACTGATGAAAACATTGCAAGTAAATGAATAATTGTAACATAGTGGGAGCCCTAACAAGTATGACCATACCTTCTAAGAGAAGTTTCTTGATTCAAGCCTTGTCCACTAGAAATTTCTCCATTTTCAAGTTCTTCAATAATTCTAGCATATTGTTTTTCTCTAATCATCTCCATCCTTTTGCATGATGCTTCAACTATGTTTATAATGCTAGAAATAAAATTGAAGACATCTCCAACTTCATTATGCTTCTTTGTAACAGCCACAAGAGTCAATTGAAGTTTGTGAGCAAAACAATGTACATAATATGTACTTGGATTGCTATTTAGAATAAGTGCTTTCAAGCCATTGAATTCACCTCGCATGTTACTAGCTCCATCATATCCCTGACCACGCAATTTTGATATGCTTAGCCCATGTTTAGAAAAAAAAGCTTCAATAACTGCCTTGAGTGAACTAGCAATTGTATCTCGTATATGTTGAATGCCAAGAAAATGTTCAATTATATGTCCAATATTGTCTACATATCGTAGAACAACAGCCATTTGTTCCTTGATTAATATGTCACGTGACTCATCAATTAAAATTAAAAATAATGGGTCACCTAGATCTTTGATAATGATATTTGTAATCTCCTCTGCAGCAGCTTGAGTAATGTCTTTTTGAATATTTGGAAAAGTCAATTTGTTATGTCTAGGAGCTTCGCTGAAAGTAACTCTTTTAATAGCTTCATTATTTCTGGAAAGAAAATGCAAGAGCTTTAGATAATTTCCTTGGTTGCTTGAACATTCACATTCATCATGGCCACAAAATGGAAGTCCTTGGTGCAACAAAAATGAGCACACTCTATTGAAGCATTCAATCGAGTTCGATAATCACTTTGACTCTTTACTGTCTGCTCAGATAACAAAGTCATGATACTTTATTTTCATTCATCAAATTCTCACATTTTATCCGAGCTACATTGTGACAACTATTAGACTTTCCAATATGAAGATCAATTCTTTCCTTTTTTTTCCAATTTGAAAACCCTTCACCCACAAATGAATCAATACCCCCTTTTGACTTGAAGAGATAACAATACAAGCAAAAGACAACATCTTTGGCTATGTTGTACTCTAACCATGTGGGGTATGCACCAAACCAAGCCAGATTAAAGCGTTTTAGTGTTGATATATTTCCAAATTGTTTTTGAGGAAAATCACAGTGTGAAGGTTGACAAGGATCTTTTTGTAGATAAACTCTTCGGATTGCATCCCTATCATTTATATGGTATTCATAAATTGGTTTTCTTAAGCCAGGGTCAGCAAGGAGAGTCGGGGTTGATTTCAATATGACTTTTCTTTGAACTTGATTGAGTTACATGACTTGAAGCTTTGATTGACTCTTCATCCTCAAGGGATTTACGCTTGAAATACTTGTCTAGTGACATGTTAATTTAATATAAACCTGCTGGATTTTTTTATCATCATTAATGTCTACATAATAATTAACACAACTACATAATAATTCACTGTTAAATAAAAATCAGTTGAGTTACACAATAATTCTAAATCTTTCATATGAAATTCATAACAAAATACACATCAATTCATCAAAATCAAAACCTATTTCAATTCATATCTATATGCATAAAATAAGTATGTTGATTAAATTATACTTAATCATTTCTAGATATTTAATTGAGGAGCAATGCCTCGTGTATGTGTAAGAGGAACAATTCTTGAAAAACATGATTTCTACTTGATATTTTACTTACAAACAAGTCATGTGAAAATATTAAATTTCAATAAACTACTCTACCAATCCAAGAGATGTCAATAATAGTGGTTTTGCATGAATATTAATTTATTCCTTTATAATAAGAAAAGAAACATTTAATTGATTAAATTAGTAGATTTAAACATTTATTTTGAACATATTGGAACATATTCATATCAAAACCCCTAAATTATCATAAACCCTAATATTTTTAATAACTAATTATAAAAGAATAAAATTAAAATTAAACAATGAAATAAAAAAAATTTACCTAAAATATAAAGAAAAAAAATTAATTACTTAATTATACTTTATGAGAAATTTGCATACCAGAGAGGCAGAGAACAACAGCTCATGAAAAGAATAAAGCAACACAGCAGCTCATAAAAAGAAAGGCAAGAACAAAAAATACTTTGTTAGTCAGGGATTTCATATTTTTAAGCTGGTACTAATGATTTAATATAAAAACAAAAAGGAAAAAGGAAAAAAAATTGTGCAATGTGTGTATATATATATTATATTATATTAATATATAAGTCAACAATTATAAATAATATCAACTTTTCTTTTTTCTTCCTTGCAGTAACAATTTCTTAAATTAATATATTAATATTTTAATATAAAAAAAATTAAGGGGGCAATTGTCCCCTTTTATCTCTCTACGGCTCCGTCATTAGGTTTGGTTTTAAGAAAATAGAAATAATTTACAATTTATTGACTCTCCTTTGACACTTATCCAACTATAATAACGGTAATTGCAGCATAAAAAATAATATGTTTCATTTTGAATTTTTTTAATCTTATTCTTCTATAGATCAGGTTTTGTTTTTCTACTTTTAGAGGATCACATTGTTTTACTTTCTCATGTTGTAACTATATCGCTGCAACTTTCTGTACTTTTTTTTTTTCATTTTGAAAAGACAAGAGTTAATACGTGATAATATTTTTATTTAAAAAAAAGAAATATATTGTATAATTTGTTAAAGACTCATAAATGCAGTATATATTTTTTATTAATTTTTTAAAAGATTATTTTATCTTTTAAATGAAATAATGAAATACTTAGCTTTTCATCTAATAAAAATAATTAAATCTAATAAATCTTAAAAGAATCACCTTCCAGTTTCAAAAGTTAAGGGTCATTTGGTACCATTTCCTCTCTTTTTTTCTAATTTTTTAAAAAAACAAAAAATATTTCTTGTTTATTGTTTATAGGTTTCTGAAAATCATTTTTTTTATAGATTTTATTAAGTTATGAAAAAAAATTAAATTATTATTAGTTAAAATATGAAAAATTATAACATTATAAAGTTAATTAATAAGATAAAATGAATGGATTGAAGTGACAACACGATGGTAGTGGTGGCAATAATAATAGTAGTTATTATAACCTAATTTTTATCCCTTTAAACACAAAAGGATTTGCATTAGTATATTTTATAGGAAAATTTGATAGATTTTGAGGAAAAACTAGATGGAAAGTAATCAAAATATATATAAAAAAACATAAAAAAATTATAAAAAAGAAAATTAAATATAAAATCAAATAAATAATGAATTTTCAAAAGGCAAGGACTAGGCTACAACAATCACAAGAAAGGTTAAAATTGCATGTAATTAAAGGCAATTGAATTATCTCCTATCCAAGGTTGATAAGCAAATTAGAGAAAAAAGTTGAAATTTGTCACAATTGAAGTAATTGAAAGATCAAAAATCAAAATAGAAAAGATGATAGGGTTTAGAAATCCAATTCATTCAATTAGGGGTTTAATTAAAGTTGGAATTTAAGGAAAAATTGCATAAATTTGGTGGCTAAGGACCAAAATGAAAGAAGCAATTAAAGTCAAGGATGAAAATTAGAGAAGATTAGGGATGAAATTAAAAGGAATTCAAAGTTAAAAGAGAAATTGGAAACCAAATCGAGAATTTTTAAAACCAAGGATTATAACTAAAAACGCACCGAAATTCAAGGACCTAGATGAAAATTACCTTGGAACAATATCATTCCAATTAAAATAAAAGATCCATAATTTATCTAAAGGGTTGAATGACGTGTTGTTTGGTTTGTTCTTCAAGACCATTTTTCTACAAATGGAATACAAGCCTACATGATGAGGAACTTTAGTGCCTTCTTCCCCCTCTTGTTTGATCTGTTGAAACAAAAAGAAAATGCTCCTCCTTCATCTTTGATCTTGTAATTCTCATTCAACTCATTCCCTACTCATCTTTAGCTTTGAAACACTCTGCCAAACCATGTTGAAACCCTCTACCTAACCAATCTCCTTTATCATAGTACATTTTAAGTTATCTATGGTGGTTTTTGGAGAATTAAATGGTTCTGAAAAGAGGTTTTAGAATGTTCCAAGGAGCTTAGATAAACCTCCAACCAAGAAGAACGATGACAATAACAATTATAAGAACAATCAAAAAAAAAAACCAAGAAGGGAGAGGTGAAAAGAGAGAACAAGATAGAGTAGAGAAGAAAATAGATGGAATAAAATAGAGAGAAGAAAAAAAAGGTAGAAGGAGAGAGTAGAGATTTTGAGAAGACGATTGATGAGGAGAGTATATAGAAGAGTCTTTTTTATTAAAAAAATAGAGACAAAAACTCAAAATAAGGATATAATGGATATATCTTAACAATAATAATAATAAATAAATAAATAAAAACAAAATTTTTATGACATGATATGCAAATTCTTAGATTAAATAATATAAAAACTCAAATGAAACAAAAATAAATTGTTATAGAAAAAATACCTATGATCAAATATTTAACAAAAATAACTAGTGGGACTTAAACGAGTGGTACATTTGTAAATAAAAAGAAAAAAAAATCCCCCTTTTCCTCTTAAATCTAGACGATGGTAAAGGGAGAGGGAAGTAGGAAAATTTGGTTCTTTCTCTCCTAAAATCCTTCCATTTCCTCTTAATTATGGGAAGGGTGTAGTTAAATGAAATCTTATAAAGAAAACTCAAACAAGTAAAGAATTAGAGAGAGAGAGAGATTTAGCAGTTAAGGGATAGAGAGAGAAATTAATCAAATTGGAAGAAAAGGAAGGCATGTTTGGAATTAATTTAAAAAATCTTCCTAGATTGGATTAACTAGTTATGGTAAGGGGTTTTTCTTTATTAAATGCAATTTTACTCTTGATTATTTTGGTCTATTGAAATCCCCAAATTGTAAAAATTAGAGTTTATGCATTTTGTGAATGAAATTGTGAGATTGTGTTAATTATTAGTTGATTTTAGGTTAAATGACATGTATAACGAACTAATTGAAGAAATTGAAACTATATTGGGGAAAATTTAAGACTTTAGGGATGAACATGATTGGGAATGTTGGAGGTTTTAGAAATTTAATTTAAATTAAGTTTATTGATGATGTTTTAATGATGTAGCGATTGTCATCGCCACGATAAGAAAAAAATAGTTTAGTTTGAAGTGAAAAAGTGGATATGTGTCCACATTTCTACTTAAAGGGATTGAATTGATCACCAACCATTAGATTATAGAAAAAAGAGGGATGGTTGACTTTATACCTTACCAAGGGGAACTAAACTCATAGTATATGCAAGTCTAAAGGGAGAAAATCAATATCTTGGCCCAAAATAGCATGAGCAATGGTTGTAAGTTAACATTTGTTGGCCTATCTATTTGAAAAAAAAAAAAAAACTTGCGACTTACTTATAAGATGCATATTGCAAAACATGCTTTCTGTGAAATATTTAAGACTTGTTGAAAATACCGTAATGTGTATTGCTAAAGAGTAGTTATTGTTTTATGTATAGAAATAAAGAAAATGAGAAATTGGATTGAATTGCATTGATTGTTGATGTTATGAATATTTGAGATGTATTAGAACATTACAATGTGAAATGTTTTGCTTGACAAGTGGTAAAATAGAAATTGTGAAAAATATCTAGGCTGGATATATAATGATAATTAAGAATGTGAAGTTTTATTCTGAACACAATGTGAAAATATAGGAAAAGATGAAATTGTAATTGAAATACAATAAGTGGTATGAAAAGAATAATGTTACATTTTATTAAGTGTGATAAATAGCTTAAAATGATTTGGGGTACTAATAAGGATGTTTTCCTTAAAAATCAAGAGGGGCATCCGAGGTTAGACTCGCAATCGATGAAGCACATACAACTGAAGTGTTAGGTAGGTGCTTGTCACCTCATTTGTTTATTTAAAAATACATTTTTTTAGGATTCTATATCCTTGTGAAATGTTTTTGGAGAGGATTACAAAAATAAAGAATTTGATAAAAAAAAAAAGTCAGTCATTTGGACGGAGACTAATTATTTATGAGCTAAAGTCGGTCGTTTGGACAAAGACTAAATTATTATGTATTAAAGTCAGTTGTTTGGACGAAAACTAATTATTCATATATATAAAAATTAGATGTTTGGACAAATACTAATCATTTAGATATATAAAAGTCAATTGTATGGATGGATCCTAGATATAAATGTGTATCTCAGTAGCCCGTGGAGACTAATAGTGAAATTGGTTAAAATGATGGAGTTTATAGTAAAAGAGAAACAAAAGAAAAGCAATTTATATAAAGTGAACTATTATAGTTGTGTTTGTAATTGAGGTTTAATATAAGACATTGTGTTTAAGGTATATTACATGCTTATATTTATTATTTAAACTATTATGTATTCCATGTCCATTATATCTACCACTATAGTAGTGATTTCATTGTTGAGGCTCTTATCAATTTTGTATTAGGTAGAATTTAGTAGATTATTATCTTATAATATGTATATAAACTAATATGTATGTAAATCCTTTATTTTGAGATTGTAGACAAGCAATAAGATAGGTTATTAATCATTTTGGATTAATTGCATATATATATGTTTGTAAGATTGCATATTTTTCACAAAATAAAACGAACTCTATTTATGTATTCAAGTGGTGAATAATTATAATTGATAAATTATTGGGTGGCTTGCTTAAGGATGCCTATAAGCATTGGTTGTGTGACCAAATATGGTTTTGATTGCATTCATGTTCGAGCATATATAAATTGCAAAATAAAATTTTATATAGGGCTTTTTATAGGGGAGATTTTGCTGTGATTTTGTCAAATTATATAAAATCCTTGATTTAAATGGAAAACCCTTAGCATGTTTAATATTTATACATATAATAAAACACATGTTCTGATATGTCAATTGGGATGGCATTTGTATAGGAAGACTTCACCTTTATGAAAAGAAAAAAATGACTCTATTTTTCATGTACATGATTATCTTAAAAAACTAATTTATATTAAAAAGGCTTGAGGTATTACAATTAGTATTAGAGCTTATGGTTATGATTTAATAGACTTTATAAACTTGAATGGTATTACTAATGAACAATGTGTATTACATGATGGCTCAAATAAGAAAAGGAACTAAAAAAATCCAACTATAAATTTGATGAGGGATAAGTTCACTGATGTTAGAGAGCAATAAACAGAAGACCTCTTAGAAGACATTGTATATTTTTCACCAGTTTCGAATGATAAGAGGAACTCAGACGAATGCACCTCCTAATTTAAGGAGGGGATAAGTTTGCTGATATTAGAAAGGAATATATAAAAAACACTTTAAAGAACATTTCATCTCATTAACCAACTATGCCATCATAGTCAGCCTAGAAGAAGGTATCACAACTTAAAGGTGTTTCCTCATTAATTCCAGTGGCAATGCCATCATCAATTTTATTTGATATTATAAGACAATCTAGTAGACCCTGTCTATGGTGCCACCAATAGCATCGATTCCATAATAGGATCCAACATTCTTAGCACAAATTTTAAGGGTGATGGTGTCCTATTTAATAAGGGTAAAGTGGTGTAGACAGAGATAACACCCCCACCTTAGTGCATTGGGTGAATAATGTGAGGGAGATGAGGTGCTCTCCATCTCTAGGGGAAGAATATGTTGAAGTAGTCAAGCATTGGATCTGGAATGATTCAGGTTCCTATGCCAAAACTATACAAGTAAATTATATGACACAATTACTTTCATATAGCGCACACTCTTGGTAGGTGACTATTAGGTAGAGAAAAGCTATAAAAATACTATCCTGGATTAGTTTCTGAATAGAATTTTGAGAATAAATATCACTCCTGATGATAAATGAGGAGTAAGGAGTAGGAATTCCTTGCTTTTAAGTAAAAATAATATGATGGTACTAGAGTACGAGTACTACCTTTAGGATCTTTCTATCCTTTCCTTTATTCTAATGCCTACAAAACAACATCTGATAAAAAGGATAGGGGATGGTTTTAGATAGGAGATCAGAAATGGATTGGACACTTTCAGACTAGTAACAGTTATAAAACTAGTAGAGGTTACTTAGTATGTAGAAGTAGTTCTGGAAAAGGAATAACAAGAAGTAGTGGATCATGAACAACAAATGGTGTGAAAAAAAAAAGTTAGCATTACATATAGGTAAATTGGTTTAATCTAAGGGTAAGTCAAATAGTGAGTTCAGCAGGGATTGTATCCCATGAGATGTCTTTTTTCCCATAGTGTAACTTCTACAACCAGCCATCCTGGTGATTATATAGTGATGACTATGACGTGTTTCATTTGTAGATATGAGAGGCACTATTAAAGAGATTGTAAACACCTGGAGAGTGAATGTCATATATGTGGAGAACAAGGACACCTTAAAAGAGATTGTCTAAATTGTATCATGTCCAAGACTTAATAGTAGTCAGTATTAATCATGAAGGGGGCCAAGAAAACCCGTTCAATTAAGAGCGAGGGTTAGTAGAGGTTGGTCTTGAGTACAAGCCTAGAGGACCCAAAAAAGATCTATAATATTAATTAGGGGATGTTAAGACCTTTTTAGATATGGTGGTAGGTATGATAACAATTAATTCTCAAGATGTGCATGTCTTATTAGATCCGGTAGCTAACATTCCTTTGTATAATATAAATTTGCTAGTAAATTGAATATGCCAAAATACAAATCAATTAAAGGGCTAATGATTAGTAAACTTTTAGAAGAAATAATAGATATTAATGATGTATATGAGGAGTGTGTTATACTTATAGGGGTTATGGTATGAAAATGGATTTAATACCTTTAGAGATATATGATTTTGATGTTATATTAGGGATAAATTGTTTTACAAAGACAATAACTTTTAAGGCACTTACAAGAAAAGAAGTTGAATTTAGGGTGAAAGACGAGTAGTACCAAATTTCATCATTTCAACGATGACTGTAAGGAGATTGATGAGGAAAGGATGTGATGCCTATTTGGCGCGTGAAACCCTATAGTTCTCAACATTGTAATGATGGTTTGAGCCTTGAACTTAATGAAACATAGGGTCAATGTTTTTAAAACACTTAGCATCAATAAATCTTATTGATGTTTTATCCATATGGTTATATTCTTACCATATTATTTAACACATTTCTAGTCATTATTCCAATCATACAATTATGATTTATGTTTTTTAATTTCTAATAGAATTTCAATAGAGACTCCTCTGTTCGAGTCCCAAAAATAATTCTTCTCTTTGTAAAGAACACTTGTTTATCAACTAATGGATATACGAATCTAACAACGCATTAATCTCATTCTCAATATTATTCCCTATGCCTCTCAAGCAACCAAATCACTTTGGCATCAGATACATGGTAATATTCATAAAATCTGCCAAATCATAACACATGATTTACATTAAAGGTTAATTATACAAATATAGAATTTATAAGTTCATATTCAACTAATTCTTTTGAGTCCTTTTATTATTGTCATAACTCATTTTTGAGTTATTCTCCAAATTCATCTTCTTTCTTTTCAAAATAAAAAATAAAATAAAGACTGATATTTTGGCAAAAGCTCAAGATTTCAAATGTAGAAAAAATCAAGCTATAATTTTATGGAATTGGAAGTATAATTGTACCTCATTTTACTCAAAACTAGAGAGACAATATAGATTCAAGGTCAAGTTACATGATTATCGAATGAATCTGCATAAAAATTAAGTTCAATGATATAATTAGATTTTTAATAGGCCAATTTGATTTAATCATAGGCCAAAATGAAGTTTAATTATATTTAATAATTAATTTGGGTCCAATTAAAGGATTTAACTAGGTGTAAGGACTTAATTATACTTTAAATGGGCCAAATTAATTTTATTAGGGGCGTAATTGGTGAAAAAATAAGTTTGGGAGCCCAATTTGGACTTAATTAAGAAGATTGAAATTTTAGGAGACCAAATTTAATTTTAACCAAGTCAATTGATTGAAATTAGAGGTAAAATTGCAAGAAAATCAAATTAAGGGCTAAAATAAAGAAATTCACAGCTAATGACCATTTTAGAAAAGACGTAGAACTCTATACACCCAATTAGCTTAAATCATGGGTGAAATTGAAGAGATTTGAAAGTTTAATGGTCATTTAGAGGTTAAATTGGAGAAATCCAAACTAAGGACTAAAATGAAAACGATATTGAGATCCAAGGCTGAAATTGAAGTTCGTTAGGGTTAAAATTAAACGAAATTAAAAGTTTGAAGCCAATCAGGGGTGTAATTGAGAGAAATTAGAAACCGAATGACTGAAATGAACTTTACCAAAAAAAGAAAAAAAGAGAGTTCAGTGCTCCAGTCCTGACGTCACTCCGCAACAGGATGATGACTCCACTGGGGAACATCTTGTCTAGTTAGACTAAGCTTTGCTTATTTGATTGTTTGTCTATTTGTTTTGTTTTGTTCAATTTTGGCATGTATTTTTACTACTTTAGCATTTTTACTTCTTGTTCATGCATAAATACATCGGGTATGGAGCAATGCCCTTACACATTTTAATTTCACAAATAAACTCAATTCTAGGTTAGGTAGGGAGTAACGGTCTGCCTCATAAATTTTAGTCGGGGTTTAAATTTGTGAAACATCCAACTATGAATTTAATGTTTACTTGGTAATGATAACCACACTATGCCCCAACCATTTCTTGTAAACCTTTTACTACCTTCACGTAAGGTAGTCACTAGACAGTTCATAGACCTTTTGAGACCAGATATAAAGCCTACCACATATAATGACCTAAAACATTTCCTTAGGGTATAGACTACCTAAAAATTCATTTTGTCATGACCTTCCTAAAAAAAAAGTTTGAGATGATCAGACTATGAGTTTTTTCCATCCATACCCGATGTGCATATACACACATTTGCATCCATATACATACACTCATTCATTGTAAATGACATGCATAAATGCATTAAGTTGAAATATAGGTTCCCAAATAGTCTACAATACCCGACTCCAACTAAGAAACATAGAAGATGAAGAGCGTGCTCACCGTAATGCTCATTTCTAAAAAGTTAGCGTAACTCGCCTCACTAGCTTACTCAAGCAAGCACATAGAAATGTCTTTGGTGAAGGTCCTTCCAAATGACCCACCACTTTTGTTTAAACCCCGATAATAGCTCAGCCCGAAAAAAGAATGGGTGAGCATGGTCAGGAGCCCCAATATAATCCAGCATTTGTGTAGTCAACAGCACTAACGCCAGCCTTTATAGTTATAGATGAATTTGCCAACGAGTCCCACAAGACCAAGTCATTTGATGACATTGATCAAGATAAGATGACAGCACTGGAAGCCAAAATCAAGTCTATTGAAGGGGTAGATTTGTATAACCCAGTATAGGCTGTGGAAATATGTTCGGTCTCGAATATGGTTATACCGAAAAAGTTATGTGGTCCTAAATTTATCAAATACACTGGAACACAATGCCTCATGACTCATCTCAAGTCCTATTGCAATAATATGGCAGAAGTAGTACACGGTGAGAAATTACTGATGCATTTTTTTAAGATAGCTTAAGGGGGGCAGCATTGGGCTAGTACACAAGATTAGACAGCACCAAGATCTGTAGATAGAAAGATTTGGTGAATGCATTTGTGAAGCAATACAAGCACAATATGGATATTGCTCCTGACATAACCAACTTGTCCAATCTAAACAAATAGGACAAAGAAAGCATATGGAAATATGCTTAGAGATGGAGAGATCTAGTTGCTTAAGGCGTTGTGCTACGAACATGTGATGGGTAGTTCAGCACAGCAATTCACTGACATTACGACAGTAGTTGAACGCATAGAGCAAGGAGTCAAGAGTGGTAGAATTTCTGCGGCCATTGAGAAAAAAGGCTTCAAAGGTAAAAGGAGGGAAGTCGACCATGTTGAAGGTGACTATAGGGGTAGGAAATACCAATTCCAAAATTACCACACTTTACCTCAAATTGCCAACATAAATTTCAATCCCTCATTTCCTACTAGAAAACCTGAGCCTCAAATCAAAAACTAAACAAAAGTTTTTAAAGAGTCCTGGAACAGCTACCCTCATTACCGCTACCCTTAAATGGGATATACCAGAAGTTGTTAAGAATTGGGCATGTAGCTCCAAAACCACTTGCACCTTTGCAACTACCTTACCCTAATTGGTACAAACTTGACCTCACTTGCAAGTACGATACTAGTGTTGCAGGACATAACATTCATACTTGTAGTGCCTTCAAGAATAAGCTCATGTAATTGATTAAAGTTAGGTGGATAATGTTCGAAGAAACTCTAAATGTAAGTATGAACCCTCTACCCAATCATGGTTCAGGTAGTGGATTAGTAAATGCAAGTAGAATGCCTAGGAAAATTAAAAGTACCAATGGTAAGATCAGGGTGCGAAGAAAGCAGCATGAATTCTTAAGGGACTCGAATTTAAAAGGGTGTTTGCGATTTTCTATCCACATCATTGATGAAATGCCTGCAAGAGCTTTTGTAAGGAGGCTGGCCGAAGGGAAAGTGTACTAAAGCCGAAAAATGGAGCCTGCTCTTATTGTGTCCAAAATAATTACCTCTGTCTAAACATGCTTGTAGAATTATTTTGATTTTGTCATGTTTCAACCTATTTTAGTCTTGTCAGCAACTTGGTTCATAATGCCACAAGACTTTCTTTGTTAAATAAGCCATTTCTTTTTAATAAGATCATCTGTTTTTTATGTTCATGATGTGCCTTCATTTTTTTTGTTTTTTCACTCAAATAACACACCTAAATTAGCATATCCTTTTCTCAAGAAACTATTGCACCAAGAATTATTTGGTGTTTTTTTTTCCTTAAAAAACTATACATGATCCCATGTTTTCACAAAGATTTTTGGAAAATCAAGGTTTGAGTACAAAAACTATTATGAAAATGAAGCTATTAATTTAGGTGGGAGAAGATTTGATTTGAGTTCACCAAGAATTATTTGGTGTGTTTTTTTAACACACCAATTTGATTTGAGTTTTAGCTGAATTAATAATGAGAAACCATATTGCATATTCACATGAAAGAAAACAAAGCTTACCGATTCTAAATGCATGCATTTTAAATAAGAAAAGACCATGTTTGATAGTCCATTCACAATACTAAAAAAAAAAAATCCTTTGCAGTCCCTTTTTTTAGCCTAATGCATTTTTCTTGAAAAATAACCTTGGCTAGGATCACACCCCACACTAAGAGACAAGTGCGAGAGATATACAAAAAAAAATCATCAATGATTAAAAGTTTCAAAACAAAGCTAAGTGATATGAAATAATCCAAAGTATCAAAAAGATTTGAACATACCAAAAAAATTAACTAATATGATGATGCTCAAAATCAAATGAAGAAAAAAACAAAGAGAAAAAGCCCATGCCCGATACTAGGGGGCACGATCGACCATTTTGCAAGGTCTAGAAATACACAAAACAATAGAGGCCGAGAAACAAGCATTAGTGATCCTTAGTCTTGAAATCCCTTAACACCGTTTGAGCATACAAATATCCTTTTTTTTCTTTATAATCAAGAGTCAAAGCCGACGTTATATGCCCAATCAAGCCCTTTCTGATCAAAGCATGCAATTTGGATCGGCACACAATGCTTTCCAATGAGCAATAAGCTCCATTATTCATACAAATAAAATGAATGCTTTGTAGAATGGTTCTCTAAAACCCTCAAATTAAAGTTTGAACCCCTTTGATCAATAACACATAATTTCATATTTTCACCAAAAGAAAAACAAAAATTTTCAACACATATGAATATTTGTCCATAGGAATCACTTAAATTTCTTTAGAACAAATTTGTTTTAAACCAGCATCAAAATGGTTTTCATGTTTGGAATAGCTTTGAAATTCAAAAAATTCTCCATGAAAACAACTCCTTATAAATAACCAAATCTTCTTTCACACGGCCTCATCCCCAAAGAAAACTCGAATGACACATTTAGAGATATGATCAAGCTGGGGGGCAATCCAAAAAACATATAATAGAATTGGCTCCATAATTTCCTTTCTATGCAACATAGAAAATGTAGGGCAGAGCTTGCAATCTTTGAGATAAAGGTACATCGCATTTTTCACCACTCGAAAAATCTTCACATTTTTCTCCTGATAGATTGGCCATTACAATAAGACTACTTTGAAAAATCATTCACTTTTTTTACCACTTTGAAAAATCTTCGCAGTTTTTACCGTTTTGAAAAATCTTTGCATTTTCCTCTTGGGCAGGTTGCCCATTACAATAAAACCACTTTGAAAAACCTTCGTATTTTTCATCACTTTGAAAATCTTTCATTTTTCATTTGGGCAAGTCGCCCATTATAATAAGACCACTTTGAAAAAATTTTGTATTTTTCATCACTCAAAAAAAATCTTTGCATTCTTCCACCTTGGTAAGTCACCCATTACAATGAGACCATTTTGAAAAAACCTTTGTATTTTTCATCTAGGCGAATCATGCATGGCAATTCAACCATTTCAAAATCTTTGAATTTCACCAATAGATAGGTTGTCTGATACAACCATACCACTTCAAAAAGTATTTCATAAAGATTATCTTTTTTCTTTCAAACCCTATCTCATTTTCCTTCGAGTGCACTTTCTAGCTCTATCTATTTTTTTTTCTGATTGCGCTTTTTAGCCCTCAATTCAAATATTTTCAGAAGGATTGACCATTTCTTGATCTGGCAAATCTGTTATCACCATTCCTTTTTCTTCTTTACAAAGCTTACTATCTAAAATCTATTATAAGACTTTCTATCGCAAGCATTATAAATACTGATATTTTGACAAAAGTAAGCTAGGAAGATTTCAAATGTAGAAAAAATTAAGTTGTGCTTTTGGATGGAATCGAGAGCATAATTGTGCCCTATTTTACTCAAAACTAAAGAGACAATATAGATTCAAGATCAAGTTATATGATTATTAGACGAATCTGTATAAAAATTAAGTCCAAAACATAATTAGATTTTTAATAGGCTAATTTAATTTAATCATGGGCCAAATTAAAGAATTTAATTATACTTTAAATGAGTCAAATTAATTATATTAGGGGCTTAACTGATGAAAAATTAAGTTTGAGAGCCTAATTCAGGCTTAATTAAGAAAATTAGAATTTTATTAGACCAAATTTAATTTTGAGCAAGTCAATTGATTGAAATCGGGAGTAAAATTACAAGAAAATCAAAGTTTTTGGGTCAATTAAAGACGAAATTGAAGAAATGTGTAGCCAAGGATTATTTTGGAACAGGCATCAAACTCTAGAAACCTAATTGGCTGAAATCAGTGGTGAAATTGAAGAGATTTGAAAGTTTAATGGCCAATTAGGGGTTAAATTGGAGAAATCCAAAACCAATGACCAAAATGAAAAAGACATTGAAATCCAGGGCTAAAAATGAAGTTCGTTAAGGGGGAAATTGAACAAAATTGAAAGTTTGAAGCCAATTAGAGGCCTAATCGAGAGAAATAAGAAATTAAAGGACTAAAATGAACTTTACCAAAACAACATTGTTTTAGGGTTGATTGTTCATGTTCTCCAGAGAAGCTCCTTGAGTGACCTCCTTCCCAAGACATTTAATGCTTCATCTCTCCATCAAATTTCACAAAACTTGCACGAAAACAACAACCTGACTACTCATCAGTGTGATCCGCTCTTGAATATTGACACAATAATGGCTATGGCACCGTCCTATAGTGGCCAACTCGACCATCCCTTTCCTGCAACAAATCTGACAGCCCATGGTAGCCACTTTCAACCAGTGGTTGGGATCCTTTGGGGTCGAATCAAGGACTAAGATTTGGCATCATAAAAAACATCATGTCTAGCCCACCTAAAAAAAGGAGAGCTTGTTGGGCTGCCAATCGACCCAACCCGACTGAGTTAGGCTGGATTTGTTTCAACCCAGCCTGGATGGTTAGGCCGGGTCCAGCCCAATAAAAAGAAAAAGAAAAAAGAGGGCCAAGTTTGATGGGCTGCTTGTCAGCCTAACTAGACCCGGCTAAGTTCAACCCAGTTGATTGGGTCAGGCCCAACCTATGTATTTAATAATAATATAATATAATAATAATATTATATATTATATATTATAAAAACAACAAAAAAAATCAAAATAATTTTAAAAGTCCTTTCAAAAAATTTGTGATTTTCTTGTATGTTTTTCTATCAATTACACATAATATCGAGTTCTATATTTACATTGTAAGATACAGATTTTCATGCATACAGCCAAATTCTAAAAGTTTTTTAAGGCATATTTTCATTAAAAAAAACAAGAATTGTATCTTTCTCATGTTTTAAAAATGCAAATAAAATTGATATCATAACTAGTTTATGATTATCCATTAGGATTTGTCCAAAATATCAAAAGTCTTTTACCAATCATTTTGTTCATTTCATATTATGGTAGATGTAGATTTTAATATTTAGGAGTGTAAAACTACAAAATAGAGTACATTCTTAGGTATTAAATATACAAAGTGTAAAATAAATGTCATGCTAAATTTTGGATTTTAGAATGCTTAGGATTAAACCCGGTAAGGTAGCAATTTTCTCACGAAGGGAGACCTGTCTTATATCTTAGAAAAAGACCAACGAATAAAAACTTGATCTAGAAAAACAATCAAACAATAATGTGTCATCCCCTTGCACAATTAGTCCCTTACTCGGACTCTCATAGACCATAAGGGTTCCTAGTAACCTTAATATTAGGTAGCGACTCCTGAATCTTATAGTTATAATTTTATGATTATATCTAAAACTCTTTCCTTTCCCAACAACATCTCTTATGAGGCACATTTCAATGCAACAGTCCTGACGTTGCCCCGCGACAATTATAATACAATTTAATCATAAAAATTTATCTATTACAACCATTTTAGTACAATATCCCTTCTAAGTACTAGCTATGTGGTTGGCCTATCTATCAACTTGTGAGAGTGCATAAAGACCCCTGCAAAAAATAATATTTATATTAACTCTTCCATTTTATGAATTAACAAAGTTCTTGTCATAGACCTCACAAGGAAAACGAGTTAATTACTAATATTATAAATCATACATCACATATGGTAACCCATACACCTACCAATATAATTTTTTTAATTTTCATTTCAAGCCTTTATAGGCATTTAATTCGTTATAACCCTCACCCATGGTCTCATATACTATATATTTTTCATCTTATATCGTAAGGTAGATGCATAACTTATATAGAGGCATCATTATATACGAGAATCCACACTAGAAACTTATCTTTCTAAGCCCCCACTCACCAGTTTATCTCTTGGTTACTTAGTTTCATAGCACTATCCCTTATGGATCTTTGGAGGTAAAATTGAGTCTTTACTTGGAACTTTTGCCATTCATCCTGCTATTGTGTAGGGATTATGTCGTTTACCTTTATACCATCTCAACAGCCACTTTTCTTGCACATTCATATTGACAAAACAATTTCTAATTACATGCCAACACATTATCATAACCACCATGAATTGCGCACCAGCACGTTGTCAAAATAGCCACCAATCATATATCAACACCTTCTATCAAACAATCCTTAATTACATTATATACATGTTATAAAAAAGAATGGGTCGGGTCCCAAGCTACTTTTGGCTAAGGGTGTATTTGGCAATATCTAGCCAAACAAACTCCTTTTGGATATCAAAAAATCCAACAATATTTGGAGATCTTCATTGATTTATTTATAGTTCCCTCGTGTGTTGTTTATTATTATTTTTTCTTGGCGTATTGTTTTTCTATGTTGCATGTTCAATCTACAGACCATTACTATTAAATGTGAATCTTTTATGCAATGTATTTTTTTTTCCTTCTTATCTAAAAAAGTAAATAAAAAAGGTAAACAAAAAGAGAAAGACATCAAAAAAATTGTTTCTTCTTCAATTAAAAATCCAACTCATGCGAACTTATTAACTGGTGCTAAAGTCAGGAACATCACACTTTTTAGGTTTGTGCAATATTTATCAACGCCAGAGTTGAAAATATTTGTTGGTAAATGTTCATTAACGCTAGAGTCTGGAACATTATAGGAAGAACAAAAAGAGAAAAGAGAAAAACAAACCTTTAGCAATTTAAGACAAGACCAACAATACAACCTGCCTTAGGTTGGACGCTTAAGGAGTGATAGCACCTTTTCTTTCGCGAAACTAGTTTTGTACCATAGAATCTCTATTAACCAGTTAGGGTTTGTAGTGACTATAATATTTGGTGGCGACTCTTTGAACATAGACCTTTTTTTCCCCAAAGAACAACATGTCAGATATCCATTCTTTGTCCGATAATTTACAAGATTATTTTTAATCGATCGTTGCGATGTTCGGGTGTGACAGAATGGCGACTCCACTAGGGACTTTTAGGACTAAGCTTTGTTGTTTGTCTTTTTATTACTATCTCATTTTTTATGCTTGTTCGATTTATTTGATTGTCTTTACAGCTTTAAAATGTATCCCTGTTTATATTGTCATATATCACTTCAAGAGCACACACCTTGAAATTTAGGATATATGGAGTAATAACGATACCCCAATGATTTTAGTCTGGGTAAGATTCATGAAACTATCCAACTCTTGTTTGATTGTTTACTCGATGGTGGTTGATATGTCAATCTGATATTATTCAGGACCTTTATCTTCACACTACTTGTAAGCCTCATATTGACCTTTCGAGGACGATCACTAAGCATCCGAGTGACCTTTTGAGGCTAGATAGTAACCTACCCTCATGATGCATTTAACGACTAAAACCGACTTGTTAGGTTATACCTTGTGTAATCTCATTATGGCTTGCCCAACATGCGAAATCTTGAATTCCAAGACCGTTGGGTGGAAAATGGTCGTCACATAGGATACAAAAGCCTGAGTTGTTACAGTTGACAAAAAACAGACCGACTTAAATTAAAAGTTGAAAGGTTTATCAATAGCTCAAACTTAAGCAAGACTATACAAGGATCCCCTCGTTGGCATGATGACAGCTCAAGTCCCTAAAATCCATGAATAAACGACCATTACCACCCCGTGAAGGGCGAGTCCACATTGAATCCGCATTTTCCTTTTTAATAGCATCATCACTTGCGCATAATTGCATAATTTTCATTTACCAGACTGAAATATAGGTTCCCTATTGAAATGCACCTATAACACTCGACTGTGAAAAAGAAAAATGGATAACGAAGAAAGAGCTCATTTGAAAGCTCAACACTGAAAGGAGTTGGAAAGTCTTAGAGCAAAAGTCACAAGGCTTACTAGTCTACTCGAGCAGGTCTTGAGATCTAAATCTGGAGAAGCAAAAATTATAGCTCAGTCTGAAACTTTGCTCGTAAACCCATAGAATCTAGAGGCAAATGAAGGGTTATTTAAATCTTAATTGGCTAAATATTCCCAAATTGCTCAACCAGCATATCCTATAAAAATATTATCTATTATTGATCTTAGAATGAAGGAATCTCAAAAGAACAAGATAGTAAGAGAAGATGACCTTGACAAATTGGCTGCCCTAGAGCAAAAGATAAGGGCATTTAAGGTAACTAGCCTACACAACCATATAAAGGCCACAAAAATGTGTTTGGTGCCCAACGTGATCATTCCCAAAAAATTTAGAGTGTCTAAATTCATCAAATATACAGGAACTCAATGCCCTGTAACTCAATGCCCTGTAACTCATGTCAAAGCATAGTGTACTAAAATGGCTAAGGTGGTCAATGATTAGAAACTGCTGATTCATTTCTTTTAAGACATCTTGAGTGACGCTGCCCTTACTTGGTATATACGGTTGGAAAATATCAAGGTAAAAAAGTGGAAGGACTTAGTTGATGCCTTCATTAGGCAATATAAGTTCAATATGGATGTGGGCCTTAATAGGTCAAGCTTACAAATAATGGAAAAGGACAACAAGGAGTCTATAAGATAATACATCTAAAAATGGCATGAGACAGTCGCACAGGTTAATCCTCCTTTATTGGAAAAAGAGATGATCAATTTATTTGCCAACTCTTTCAAAGCCCCATACCTAGTTGGAGTTTTGCACAACATTTTTTCTGACATGGTTGTTATAGCTAGGAGGATTAAACAAGTCATCCAATTGGGAAGGATTGTTGACTCGACTGAGGAGAAAAGTTTCACTAGAAAAAGAAAAGAAACTGAGGTTCACAATATCAAAAGTGGTTACAAAGGCAAGAGAAAGAACTACAAAAATAAAAACACTTAGAGATCAATCGTCCAGAAGATGAAGCCATAGTGTCATTAGGCCAAGATTGGCCTATGTGTAACCTCAATTGACTACTGGAAAGGTGTCCTTATTACCATTTTCTCTGCAAGACTAGCAATACCTTCAATACCACAGAACTCATCATCACCACGTAGATCAATAATATACATATCAAGTTGGTCACCAAATACCATAAGGTCCATTAGGATAAAAAAGAGCAAGGCGAAAAAGCTTTTCTTTGTTGAGAGCAGAGAAAGAGTCGCTTGGGTTTAAATATGCCACATAAAGAAGTAATTATGTACTCGTCTCAGTAAAACGATCATCCAACTCAATAAGTTGCATGTTAATGATATTGTTAAACAATTCATAACAGAAATGGTGTAGGTTTGTAATCCCTTGAGATTTTTGCCTTGAACGCCCACGAAGCTTGTACTCATCATCCATGTTTAGAATATCAATATCATGTTTGATGCAAAAAGATGACACTTCTTCTAGTAAAGATTCTCAATCATTCTCTCTCATCATTTTGAATCGTTCATTTAATGTTTTCAATAAACTCATAGCATTTTCTATGTCTTGATCTTTTCTTTGTAATGCTTGTGAGAATTCATTAGTAACTGCTAGGATCTTTCTTAAACAATGAAGCATAAATACAAAATTAAATGATTCCATAATATCTGTTAAAACGACTGCTTCTGTTCTCTATTCTGAGTTCATCCCATCCTCCCTTATAATCTCAAGCACATCAAGAACTGATGAAAACATTGCAAGTAGACGAATAATTATAACATAGTGGGAGCCCGAATAAGTATCACCATACCTTCTAAGAGAAGTTTCTTGATTCAAGCCTCGTCCACTAGAAATTTCTCCATTTTCAAGTTCTTCAATAATTCTAGCATATTGTTTTTCTCTAATCATCTCCATCCTTTTGCATGATGCTCCAACTATGTTTATAATGCTAGAAATAAAATTGAAGACATCTCCAACTTCATTATGCTTCTTTGTAACAACCACAAGAGTCAATTGAAGTCTGTGAGCAAAACAATGTACATAATATGCACTTGGATTGCTATTTAGAATAAGTGCTTTCAAGCCATTGAATTCACCTCGCTTGTTACTAGCTCCATCATATCCCTGACCACGCAATCTTGATATGCTTAGCCCATGTTTAGAAAACAAAGCTTCAATAGCTGCCTTTAGTGAACTAGCACTTATATCTCGCACATGTTGAATGCCAAGAAAACGTTCAATTATATGTCCATTGTTGTCTACATATCGTAGAACAACAGCCATTTGTTCCTTGATTGATATGTCTCGTGACTCATCAATTAAAATTGAAAATAATGGTCACCTAGATCTTTGATAATGACATTTGTAATCTCCTCTGCAGTAGCTTGAGTAATGTCTTTTTAAATATCTAGAGAAGTCAATTTGTTATGTCTAGGAGCTTCGTTGAAAGTAACTCTTTTAATAGCTTCATTATTTCTGGAAAGAAAATGCAAGAGCTCTAGATAATTTCCTTCATTGCTTGAACATTCACATTCATCATAGTCATAAAATGGAAGTCCTTGGTGCAACAAAAAACGAGCACACTCTATTGAAGCATTCAATCGAGTTCGATAATCACTTTGACTCTTTACTGTCTGCTCAGATAACAAAGTGATGATACTTTGTTTTTCATTCATCAAATTCTCACATTTTATCCGAGCTGCATTGTTATAACTATTAGACTTTCCAATATAAAGATCAAATCTTTCCTCTCTTTTTTTCAATTTGAAAACCCTTCACCCACAAATGAATCAACACCCCCTTTTGACTTAAAGAGATAACAATACAAGCAAAAGACAACATCTTTTGCTATGCTGTACTCTAACCATATTGGGTATGCACCAAACCAAGCCGGATTAAATCGTCGTAGTGTTGAAATATTCCCAAATTGTTTTTGAGGAAAATCACAGTGAGAAGGTTGACAAGGACCTTTTTGTAGATAAGCTCTTTGAATTGCATCCCTATCATTTATATGGTATTCATAAATTGGTCTTCTTAAGCTAGGGTCAGCAAGGAGAGTGTCGGGGTTGATTTCAATATGACTTTTCTTTGAACTTGATTGAGTTACATGACTTGAAGCTTTGATTAACTCTTCATCCTCAAGGGATTTACGCTTGAAATACTTGTCTAGTGACATGTTAATTTAATATAAACATGCTGGATTTTTTTATCATCATTAGTGTCTACATAATAATTAACACAACTACACAATAATTCACTATTAAATAAAAACCAGTTAAGTTACATAATAATTCTAAATCTTTTATATGAAATTCATAGCAAAATACACATCAATTCATCAAAATCAAAACCTATTTCAATTCATATCTATATGCATATAATAAGTATGTTGATTAAATTATACTTAATCATTTCTAGATATTTAATTGAGGAGCAATGCCTCGTGTATGTGTAAGAGGAACAATTCTTGAAAAACATGCTTTCTACTTGATATTTTACTTACATACAAGTCATGTGAAAATATTAAATTTCAATAAACTACTCTACCAATCCAAGAGATGTCAATAATAGTGGTTTTGCATGAATATTAATTTATTCCTTCATAATAAGAAAAGAAACATTTAATTGATTAAATTAGTAGATTTAAACATTTATTTTGAACATATTGGAATATATTCATATCAAAACCCCTAAATTATCATAAACCCTAATACTTTTAATAACTAATTATAAAAGAATAAAATAAAAATTAAATAATGAAATAAAAAAATAAAGAAAATTTACCTAAAATATAAAGCAAAAAAAAATTAATTACTTAACTATACTTTATGAGAAATTTGCATACCAGAGAGGCAGAGAACAACAGCTCATGAAAAAAATAAAGTAACACAGCAGCTCATGAAAAGAAAGGCAGGAACAAAAAATACTCTGTTAGTCAGGGATTCCATATTTTTAAGCCGGTACTAATGATTTAATATAGAAACAAAAGGGAAAAAGGAAAAAAATTTGTGGAATGAGCTGTGCATATATATTATATTATATTATATTATATTATATTAATATATAAGTCAACAATTATAAACAATATCAACTTTTCTTTTTCCTTCCCTGCAGTAACAATTCCCTAAACTAGTATATTAATATTTTAATATAAAAAAAAAGTTAAGGGGGCAATTGCCCCCTTTCGTCCCTCTGTGGCTCCGCCACTACTTATCGAGGTGCTCGTAGGAGAGGGATGATTGGAAGATTCCATAAATTCCAATCAATGGTTGCTAAGTGTTTAGCCATTTTATATATCATAGCTCAAGATATTAGCATACGATTTTTGTTATTAAGCCTCTTTTCTATGAAATAATGAGTTTGTCCTTCAATTGCGTACTTTCTTTTGATTTATAGCTAAATATCCTGAAAGGTGTTCCCTCTAAGAACTCACAAACACGCTTTTGAAGCTTCGCGTGATCTCATAGACGCGATTCATTTCTTTTACCAAAATCTTTTCCCCTGGTGGAATCTTGAAAAAGTAAACTTGCATTTTGATTTTAAAAATGATTTGATGTTTATTTAAAATGATATTTTTAACATTCTACTTGAAGAATGACTCATGAATCAAGCAACTCTTTCATTGAGGTGATTAAACTCTGAACACGAATAGAAAAATAAATCATCACCCTCACTTCATGACTCTTGAACCAGGTATTTTAAATATATGAATAATGGTATGTAGTGAACTCGTTGCTCATAAACTAATGAAATGCATTCTTTGGAAAAGTCTAAACCATCATACTAGATGAGGTCAAAGTTTATTGATCTTAATTGTTTGTGTTTGAAATGAGAAAAAGTTATCTTTGTTATTCCTTTCACATTCTAAAATAAGTATTTTCCTTGCGGTCCCCTTTTGAGCCTTAATAATTATTCTTTCATGAAAAATCCCGACTAGAATCACACCTCACACTAGGAGGCAAGTGAAAATTTTAAATTAAAAAAAAATAGAAAGCCATGAGAAAGCCAAAAAGGAAAGGAGCCCAAAAACTTAAATGTTAGGGGGCATGCCCAAATCACAAGAAAAAGTGATAGCCAAAATAAAGTAAGTATGCCCCGGCCAAAATAATGAAAAAAGGCAAACCAAAGAAGAGTGGCAAAGAAAAGATGAAAAACACAAAAAGTCAAACTACTGATAGTGATCTTTAGTCTTTGAAACCTTGAAACAATTTTTGAACCTTATGAATCATTTTCTTTCATAGCTAAAAACCATAGCCAACATTATGTACTTGTAGAAGAGTACTTTTTCATAAGAGTCATGACATTGAGAAAAAAGTACTCATTATTATTCATATTGATAAAATGAGTGTTTAAAAAGAGACAAATTCTTATCAAACAAAACCTCGAGCTTTTTCTCAGACCCTTCACTTTGAAACCCATAAAAATAGAAGATCACCTAATGATGTACTTTCACTAATGACAATATCGCCAAACACTAAGAGCAAACAATCTTTTTTCCAATAAAAAATAACTAGGGAGTTACAAGATTTCGAAAGCAAATTATTTTTAACTCACATCGAAACAATTTTTGTTTTCAAAATGCAAGATCAAGATTTCAATATTCATTGTAGACACATATTCCTTTACCAAAATAAAAATGAGAGAAATGAGAGAATGATTACTCGAAACCATTATTTGTCTGAGTCACTGACAAAGCACACTTAGAGTTATTGACCAGTACAAGGGGTAACATTATGTTTAGAAGGAGAATTGATCCTTTCTAAATAACCATAAAAAATGGAACATTTCCTACAATGAGACAAGGGAGCATTTTGGTTTACAGAAGGTAGTTTGGTCTTTTAACAAGTGACATCGAATGTTTTTAGTAGTGAGACAAGGGAGTAATGAATGATCCTCCTAAATTATTCAATGAGACAGAAAATCTCTAGCAAGCAAATAGATCACAATGGGCACCATGAAGGCTGACTTGTGTAAACAAATATGGGAAAAGACTTATATGGGCCAACTTGAGTGGGCCAGAAGCCAAACAATGAAGATGACCCAAATCAAAGATAGTAAGTCCTCATCAATCAAGCAACAAAAAGATTAAGAAGAAATGGGGGTCTATATTTCAAATCAGGTAAAGATGCATGTATATCATCTAAACTTTGAGACATTCAATAATGAGTTTTGCAAATTTCACAAGAGAAATCCCTGATGGAATCCATCAAAGGAAAGCCACCTCGAAATGGCTAGAAATTGAAAATGCTTTTGAAAATTTCACTTTTAAGAATTTTGTGACCTGGGCAGGCCGCCCATGAGAATTAGGTCACCCAAAAAAAATCCTTGTATTTTTCCACATGAGTATGTCAGCCATTACAATGAGATCCTTTTTCTGAAAAATCTCTATATTTTTTCCACTTAATGAGACCCTTTCTGAAAAATCTCTGTATTTTTCCCCTTGCGTGGGTCACCCATTACAATGAGACCCCTTCTGAAAAATCTCTGTATTTTTTACTTAGATAGGTCACCTATTATAATAAGACTCTTTCTTTGTATTTTTCCCCCGTGAGCAGGTTACCCATTACAATGAGACTCCTTCTTTGTATTTTTCCCCTATGAGCAAGTTACCTATTACAATGAGACATTTTTCTAAAAAATCTTTGTATTTTCCCTTCTGGTTAGGTCACCCATTACAATAAGACTCCTCCTGAAAAATCTTTGTATTTTTCCACTTGAGTAGGTCACCCATTAAAATGAAAGCCTTTCTTTGTATTTTTCCTTCTTAGGCAGGTCACCTATTACAATAAGACCCCTTTTAAAAAATTGCTTAGAATAATTTGACCATTTTTTTCAAAAAAAATCAAAAGAAAAGAAGAGGAAGGACTTTTACACTTATTTTCTTTACAAACTTACTATGCAAAGCCAAATGAAATAAATTTTTCAATGTCTTTGCACCGTAAGTATTGTAAAGAAGGGACAACTGTTATAACCCAATTTTGACCCACTTGTTTTTAATTTAATTTTAAGGGGGTTAGGTTTTGAAATTAAAAGATCAGGGGCTTGAATTCAAAGTTTTGAAACTTCAAGGACCAAATTGAAAATGGGCATTTCAAGGACCAAAACGACATCATTTTCACAACGCGTTGTTTCTTCTTCTTCTTCTTCTTCTTCTTCTTCTTCCTCCTTCTCTGAAGCTGGAAGCACCATCTGCAACAAAAAGGAAAAAGGGAGAAATGAGGGAGTCCCCATCCTACCCAACAACACAGTCAAGCTACTTCACGTTTTTGGTTTTCTTTCGTCCCACAAAACTCCATTAAAGCCCTAAGGAAACCGCCACCAACAGTCCAGCATGGACGAGACTGTTGGTGTCCCGATCCAACAAGAACACAAAGACCCAAAGTCCTTATCTCCATACAAGGATCAGTATCCTGGGGAGATAAGGATAAAATCCACAGCAGAAACGCCTATAAAAGGCTAAAAAGGATTAAAAAGGGGGGCGAAAAACAAAAAACAAAAGAGAAGAAAAGGAGGAAAATAGAGGAAAAACCAGGGAGGGTGACAGAGACAAAGAGAAATAAAAGAACAACAACAAACAGAGAAGCGAGATAGAAGGAGAGGAAGGTCATCGCAGGGGCGCCACCCACCAGCCTCCATCGCCATCCGCTTTGTTCCCAGCAGTAGCTCGCCAGGTAAGTTTGTTTTCCCCCTCCCTACATTTTAATTACCATGTTCTTGTAGCAGGCGTGCGTGAACAGTGCATGCACGCCTACAGGTAAAAAAAAAGAAATAAAAAGAAAAGGAGGGAAATCGGGTAACCGCGTTTGAGCCTGGGTCTAGCCCAACTTGTATGACTGGACTGGACCGAGCCTAGTAAACAGAAAAAGAGTGGGCCGGGTCTGGGCCTCAAGCCCAACCGGCCCAAGCTACTTTTGGCTAAGGATGTGTTTGGCAAAACACACCCTTATGTCTTTCTCATGTATTTTATTCTCGTTTTGTTTTGATATTTAGCAAAACGAGCTCCATTTGGATATCAAAAAAATCCAAAAATATTCGGGGATCTTCATTGATTTATTTATGGTCTCCTCACTTGTTGTTTTATTTTATTTTATTTTCTTTGCGTATTGTTTTTCTGTGTTGCATGTTCAATCTACATACCATTACAGTTAAACGTGAATCTTTTATGCAATGTATTTTTTCCTTGTCTAAAAAGAGTAAATAAAAGAAGGTAAACAAAAAGAGAAAGGCATAAAAAATTGTTTCTTCTTGAATTAAAAATCCAAATCTTGCAAACTTATTCATTGGCGCTAGAGTCAGGAATATCACACTTTCTGGGTTTGTGCAATATTTTTCAACACTGGAGTTGAAAATATTCGTAAGTAAATGTTCACTAATGCTAGAGTCAGGAACATTATAGGAATAACAAAAAAAAAAGAGAAAAATAAACTTTTAGCAATTTAAGACAAGACCAGCAATGCAGTCTGTCTTAGGTAAAACGCTTAAGGGATGATATCACCTTCCCTTTCGCGTAACCAGTCTCGTATCATAGAATCTTTGTTGACTAGTTAGGGTTCTGATAAGCCACGTAGATCAACCAGGGCCATTAGGCCAAATTCCAAGTATATATGATGAAGGAAAGTAATTACATAAGCCATGCAGCAATAGGGAACGTGAACAATATTTACATGGATATGCAATTATACAGAAAGAAGAGGAGCAGTTTCAATACAAGACGGGTCTTGCAATTTATCAGTTATTGCTTTTATTATTATAGTTGTTGCGATTAATATTCAGTACGTTTAATTCCAGTCTGTACGTGGGTAAACTCACATAGAGCGTTACCAACTTTTCCTTAATTCTAGACGTTATCTGTAACAGTTTTGCTTACTTAAAGCAGCCGGCTTTGCTTATATAAGGCAGCCAAGAATTATGAAGAGGCAGTCAATTTGATATTAACACAATTTGTGGTTCTTTCTCACCCGAAGAGAAACAAACAGTTTCAGCAATTACTTGCTAAATAATTGTTGAACTTATCATTGGTATCGGAGCTTACAAAGGATCTTATGGGCACTAATAAGGAACGCATTGAGCAATTGGAAGAGGGGCTGCACCGAATGGAGCTGGGCATGGCTGATAGGCTGCAACATCTGGAGGCCACGCTTAACCGACTTTCTGATGTATTGCTTGCAAATCAGGAGCCTCCAAACCAAGCCAACCAGGAGCCTCCAAACCAAGCCAACCAGCAACGTGAAGGATAAGAAGGGGGACGCTTAATTGTCTCATCCAAGACAGCAAGACTTGAGTTTCCTAGATTCTCAGGAGATGATCCCACTGAGTGGTTTAATCGTGTGAATCAATTTTTTGCTTTTCAAAACACTCCAGAACTGCAGCAGGTTCCCCTGGCTTCTTATCATTTGGAAGGGGAAGCCAACCAGTGGTGGCAATGGGTTCGACGGTTGACTGAAGAAGAAGGAAGAGTTTTATCATGGGCAAACTTTGAAGACGAACTCTGCGCGAGTGTTGGTCCTTCAGAATGTGAGGACTTTGATGAGAGTCTTTCAAGAATCAGGCAAGGAGGTTCACTGCGAGATTATCAACGCGAATTCGAGCGCCTGGGCAACCGAGTACACAGATGGACTCAAAAGGCTCTTGTAGGTACATTTATGGGTGGTTTAAAAACTGAGATTTCAGATGGAATACGCATGTTTAAACCACAGACATTGAAAGAGGCCATCAGTCTGGCCTGAATGAAGGATGATCAGCTTAACCGACAGAGGAGGTTCAGCAGACCAGCACCATCACCACCAATGAGATCTATCATTTCTCCTCCCAATTTCAATCGAGCTGTCCCAACGGTTCCTACTACTCCTATTCGGCGCCTCACTTGGGAAGAAATGCAGAGACGACGAGCTCAGAATTTATGTTTCAATTGCAATGAAAGATTTACTGCAGGACATAAGTGTCGTGAGCCTCGCATCTTAATGTTAGAAGGGTACGATGACAGTAACACTCTGTTATGTGATAAGGAAGGTGACGACCAAGCATTTCAGGAGAATGCTAAAACAATAACCGAACCAGAAATTACACTCCATGCATTGACAGGTTGGGCTGCACCTAAGACCATGCGCATCACTGCAAGAATTGGATCGAGCGATGTTATCGCACTAATCGACAGTGGATCAACTCATAACTTTATTAGCGAAAGATTGGCCAATGCATTACGTATATCAGTGGTGCCTACAACATCTTTCACCGTGCGGGTTGCAAATGGTGAAAAATTGAAATGCCAGGGACGTTTTGAAGCAGTCAGAGTGGACCTGCAGGGCACCCATTTTTCATTAACTCTTTATTCTCTTCCACTTACAGGGCTGGATTTGGTGCTAGGCATCCGATGGTTGGAAATGCTAGGTTCTGTGGTTTGTAACTGGAAACAGTTAACCATGGAATTTCAGTGGAAGAACCAACTCAGGCGGTTACATGGAGTGGGTGATGAAGGCATACAACTTGCGTCTATCACTGAATTAACCAAAGCAACTCACCAGCACCATGCCATTTTTGCAATCTGTTTACAGATTAGTACTGCGGAGTCAAAAATACAGCCAACGCATCCGGATATGGAGGCCATTTTGCATGAGTTTGCAGACATTCTTAAGGAACCAACAGGTCTACCACCTGCCAGGGGGGTTGATCACTGCATTTCTCTCAAAGACGGCACAGAACCTATTAATGTTCGGCCATATCGTTATGCATATTATCAAAAGGAAGAGATTGAGAAGCAAGTTCATGAAATGCTAAATTCCGGCCTTATCAGACCCAGTACCAGCCCTTTTTCATCACCGGTACTATTGGTGAAGAAAAAAGATGGAACATGGCGTTTTTGCACAGATTATAGGGCTCTCAATGCTGCAACCATAAAGGACCACTTCCCTATCCCTACAGTTGACGATATGTTAGACGAGCTCTATGGTGCCTCATATTTCACCAAGCTTGATCTTCGAGATGGATATCATCAGGTACGGGTTAATCCTATGGATATACCAAAAACTGCTTTCCGTACTCACAACGGACACTGTGAATATTTGGTTATGCCTTTTGGGTTGTGTAATGCCCCCTCGACATTTCAAGCTATCATGAATTCAATATTTCAACCTCTTCTTCGAAAATTTATATTGGTTTTCTTCGATAATATATTAGTCTATAGTCCTACGTGGGACATGCATTTGATGCATGTACGGCAGACTTTTGACATTTTACAGCAACATCAATTTTTTGTCAAGGCTAATAAGTGTGCTTTTGGTCAACAAGAGCTGGAGTACTTAGGGCACATAATCACCAATCATGGCGTGAAGGTAGATGAAAATAAAATTGCAGCAATGGTAGCATGGCCACGACCTACTAATATTTCAGAGCTTCGTGGTTTTTTAGGGTTGACAGGGTATTACAGGAAGTTTGTTAAAAATTATAGCATTGTGGCGCGAGCTCTCAACAATCTCCTTAAAAAGGGCCAATTTGGGTGGCATGAGGGAGCTGAAACTGCCTTCCTCGCGCTCAAACAAGCCATGACAACGACACCAACGTTAGCAATGCCTAATTTCAAGGATGTCTTCACTGTAGAGACCGATGCCTCAGGTGATGGAATTGGCGCCATCTTATCCCAGCAAGGCAAACCAATTGCATTTATGAGTAAGGCACTCGGAGTAGCAAAGAAATCTTGGTCTACTTATGCTAAAGAGATGCTGGCTATTCTTGAAGCTATAAGATTGTGGTGACCATACCTATTAGGCCGAAAGTTCTATATTCAGACGGATCAACGCAGTCTAAAATTTTTTCTTGAGCAACGGATCATCACACCAAAGCAACAAAAATGGTTCGTCAAACTCTTAGGCTATGACTATGAGATCAAATACCGGCCTGGTTGAGAAAATGCTACAGCTGATGCTCTCTCTCGTAAACAGGGAAGTCCTATTCTTCATCATCTTATGGTTTCTCAGGTTACTTTGTGGGAGGACATTAAACAGGCGGCAAAGACAGATCTATATATTCAGTCCATGAGTCAGATTGCCGCGGATCAGTTACACAGCAACTTTGCTTAGCGGAATGGGTTGCTTCGTTACAAGGAACGGATCATCATTCTTGCAGACCCTACTCTACGTGCAAAGCTGCTGCACGAAATGCATGATACAAAAGTTGGTGGCCACTCTGGTGTTCTGCGCACTTACAAGAAATTGGGGCAACAATTTTATTGGCCAGGAATGCGTAAATCAGTCCAAGACTATATCAAGAATTGTGTGGTATGCCAGAAAACCAAATCAGATACATTGGCTCCTGCAGGTCTGCTCCAACCACTGCCCATCCCGTGCCAGGTATGGGAGGACATTACACTTGATTTCATCGAGCGTTTACCTGCTTCTCAAGGCAAGGATACCATCCTGGTTGTCGTCGATAGACTCAGCAAATCGGCTCATTTCCTGCCATTAAAACATCCTTTTACAGCTAAGAGTGTTGCAGAGAAATTTGTGGAAGGCATTATTAAGCTTCATGGCATGTCAAGGTCTATAGTCAGCGATCGGGATCCAGTTTTTGTTAGTCATTTCTGGCAGGAATTCTTTAAGATGTCAGGAACAAAGTTGCAGCTTAGCTCCGCATATCATCCACAAACGGATGGCCAAACCGAGGTTGTCAATCGATGTGTTGAACAATATTTGCGATGTTTTGTTCATCAGTGGCCAAAGAAGTGGAGTCTCTACTTACCATGGGCAGAATATTGGTATAATACAACATTCCACATCTCAACCGGAATGACTCCTTTTCAGGCAATATATGGCCGGCTTCCACCAACTATTCCATCATACCATGATGGTCTATCACCGGTGCATCAAGTGGATCAGCAGTTGCAGGAGCGAGATGAGTTACTTCAACAGCTCAAAATCAACTTGGCACGCTCGATTAATAGGATGAAACAACTCGCAGACAAAAAGAGAAGAGATGTCTCATTTGATGTGGGTGATTTAGTCCTTTTGAAACTCCATCCATATCGACAGCATACGGTTTTTAAGCGAGAATACCAGAAACTTGCGAGTCGCTTCTATGGACCCTATGAAATTCTGGAGAAAATTGGACCTGTTGCTTACAAACTCAGGTTACCAACAGAGTCACGTATTCATCCAATATTTCATGTCTCTTTGCTTAAACAGTATCACACCAACACAGAGGTTCACAACCACAGCACAAAGATACCATCCTTCAATGAAGATGGGGAAGTTCTGCTGATACCACATGCTGTTCTTAATCACCGCTGGGTAAAACAGGGTGCCCAAATTGTCGAAGAAAGTTTAGTTCACTGGAAGTATCTAACTGTAGAAGAGGCCACATGGGTATCTACCAAACAGTTACTGGAATTGTTTCCAGGTATCAACCTTGGGGACAAGGTTGCACGCGATGGAGGAGGGATTGATAAGCCACGTAGATCAACCAGGGCCATTAGGCCAAATTCCAAGTATATATGATGAAGGAAAGTAATTACATAAGTCATGCAGCAATAGGGAACGTGAACAATATTTACATGGATATGCAATTATACAGAAAGAAGAGGAGCAGTTTCAATACAAGACGGGTTTTGCAATTTATCAGTTATTGCTTTTATTATTATAGTTGTTGCGATTAATATTCAGTACGTTTAATTCCAGTCTGTACGTGGGTAAACTCACATAGAGCGTTACCAACTTTTCCTTAATTCTAGACGTTATCTGTAACAGTTTTGCTTACTTAAAGCAGCCGGCTTTGCTTATATAAGGCAGCCAAGAATTATGAAGAGGCAGTCAATTTGATATTAACACAATTTGTGGTTCTTTCTCACCCGAAGAGAAACAAACAGTTTCAGCAATTACTTGCTAAATAATTGTTGAACTTATCAGGTTCCTAGTGACTATAATACTAAATGGCGACTCCTTGAACATAAACCTTTTTTTTCTTCAAAGAACAAGATGTCAGATATCCATTTTTTATCCGATAATTTAAAAGATTATATCGGTCACCATGATATTCGCCTGTGACATGTCTTTACATTTTTAATTGTATCTATGATGTCATTGTATAGTATTTAATTCTCAAATTACCCTTTAATTATGTTTTCCACCAAATTGATAAAATTATATTTTTTATTCAAAAAAGTTTCTTGATATACATAAGTATATAATATAAAATCATTGTTTTTAATAAATTACACAATCTATTCTTATATAATTGATAATATTTTCAATATATCTCATATGTTTTTAATTATGTATGTTATGTTAGTATATAATATTAAATTCTCTATTATTATCATTTAATCAAGTTTTTATATTCAAAATGACACAATGATAATTTTTATTTTGAAAATACCCCTAAGTTATACATGTATAATTTTATTTTATTTCTTATCAAAAAAAAAAATTATTTCAGGTAAACATGCCATCCTTGGATATAATTGACAATTTGTTAATTTTTTCATTCAAATTAAAATAATACATTACTTAATATTATATAAAGAATGACAATATCAATAAAGTAGTAGATCACAGACAGAAAAAGAAAGAAGAGAAAAGGGAGGTTATATGACAATATTAATATTAAAATAATATTGAAATTATATTTTTAACATCATCCTATCAAAACAATTAAAAAAATAAAAAAAAATATTTTTTAAAAAAAATACTGTTTGGAACAATTTTAAATCATGTACAAACTGAGCTATATTTTCGCAAAGATATTAGTAGCACTTGATGTGAGGGTGATTAATTGGAATATATTCAGCCAACTGTTTCTTGAAGCCATGTTTAGCCCAACTGAACTTCAAAAAATCAACTTCACACACACACAGATGAATAACGCTAAATGCAATATTGTTGGGAAATCTTTAAACCTCCATTTCTTATCTTCACCATAGACAGAGATATGAATGGCAGCTGGTTAATTTTTGAAACGTGTCTGTTGGCCATTTTTTGAAAGGATTCTTGTTGGATATCTTGAAAACACGATGAGATCTACCTAGTTGGCCATGTATATACTGACAAGATTGCAAAGAATAAGCTGGCTGATACGTGTTGATGATGCGGGTGGGGGGGGGGGGGGTGTGGGGGGGTGGGGGGTGAAGAAAGATTCATGACGATCGTTCAGGTAATTAATTAACAAAAGAAATGACAGTGAGATCAGTACTGATAATGAGTCGCCGAGGTTTTATATATGTAGATATCTGGGCATGAGGATTCAAATAAAGAACACAAGGAGTGCTCGGCGTGCATATCGCAGCACATGAGCTTGATCGAACAGACAGCAAGGACTGTGTTCGAAGTCACGAGGTTCCCCCATTTCTTTAAATTCTTTCACATCCAGAGGGCTGTTTTTCTTCCTCTTTTTTAAAGACGAGTCCAAGTTGACAGTGTCCAATAAAGATATATATCTCGAGATCTAATTGTATCAGATATATTTCCCTCTCAAGCTGTAAGTCAAAAGATTCTTGGCTTAATCACTTGTGATGGAATCTAACACCGACCATGTTTGATCTTATGCTTTGTTAAATCAAAGGTACGTGCGAAGTAGTAATGCAGACAGACTCGCTCAACTTTGTATATAATTTTGGTCAATGGACAACACCAACTCTCTGCTATATGTCGTCACTTGAGAATTTTGTAACGCAGGAATATGCATCCGCGAAGCTCTGACTTTCTGTCCAGGAGCCGAAATAAATTTTTAACTAGTTTATATGACTTTTGGGACCAAAATTGTTTTGAATATTAAAAAAAAAAATTCACCATCTGGGAGAATTCTTTGTCTTTGTTATTATTAAATCATTGAAGAATAAGATTAATTCAATAAATATATCAAGATTTATATGCATTAATAAATTATAATAAATTTATTGATCTAAATAAAAAATAAAATTAGAAAGCTGAAATAAAAATACATATTAAGATATCTAATATCATGCCGAATGTAGCTTTAGAAAAAACAATTATCTAATTATAGAAAAATTAATAATTGTTTTGAAAAAAATATAAATCATTTTAAATAATCTCAAAATGTATATTTCTCAAGTATAAAATCAATTTTCTTATTAACATCTTTCTTATAATGTAAGGCTTTAAACAAAAATCATTGTTTCTGTTAAAAAAAATATAATTATTAGAACAAGTTAAAAAAAATTAAAATATTATGTTCATATTTCATGTGTGATTGAATGCTACAAGAAGTCATAAATATGTTAAAATCATGTTTAAAATCTATTTAAATTTGTTATAAAAAAAAAGATTTGAATCAATTTTTCCTAAACAATTTATTATTGGTATTATTATTTTCATACTAGATACATAATAATTGAAAAATAAATTAATAAAATTCAAATAAGAATTTATAATATTATTTAAGAACCAAGTCAAAATAAAGAGTAAGTGACCAAGTATGGTAATTTTATTTTTTTTAAGTCTCTAAAAAAACACAAAGAAAAAAAAATAGAAAAGTCAAGCCCATCTCCTAGCCCTCTACTAGCAGGCTAGGTGCACGCAGGCCTAGAGGTTAGGCCCACGCATTTGGCTTTGTTTTTTTATTTTTTTTAATTAAAAAAATGAACGACATGTCATCCACCTATTATTTTAAAAAGATAAATAACTAAATTGAACGACTTGTTGTCCTCTTGCCTAGTTTCCAGCAGTCCAACTTAATAAAATCTGGGTAGAAATTGTTGTTTCATTTTTAGGACTAGATAACTTGCTTTTCCACCTGTTTTTGACATGAAAAACAACAAACATAACTCAATAAACCCAATTGTTCCTTTAAAGTTTCGAAAAATCAATCAAAAAAATAAAAAATCAACCTGAGATCCAAAGTCTTCTCAAGCTCTGATCTACTTTTTCGGCCAATTTGAATGTCACCTAAATTGGCCGCTGACAATTGTTAATTTAATCCAAGGATATTTAAATTACATTTCAAAATAGAGTCTTCAAAATTATAATCCACAAGTTTGATAATATAACTTAATAATCCATAATTTCCTAAATCAACATAAAAATAACAACTACTAATCACTCCTGGCAAACCTATGAGTACCTGTAACAAAATCAATAATATTTATTAAGTCACGAGTTAATATTTCATTTAACACTTAAAGGAAATTAGCAATTTTTCATATAAATAATATTTAATTCATTCTTTATAATCATCCAATTTCTCTTTACATAATTTCATTCACACCTAAACAAATCTCACAATATTTATAACTTGAATAATTGTTCCAACATTTCTATAACTAAGCCAACATTTCAATACTCTATCTTAAGTGTTTATTATCTCAGCATACTCATCTTATTTACCAATCAATTCAGCATTCACATTTGAAAAACCAATAATCTAGTATTTCTTCATGAATATCAATAAACCCGATCAACCGTCTTGGTTGCCAATTAATCTGGCATTCCTATTTAGAAGCCAATATTATAGTATTCCTTAATGAATACCAATCAATTTGGCTAACTCATCTCGGTTGTCAATCAATCTGGCATTGCCATTTGGAAGTCCTTAACAAAATACCCATCATCAATCCAATCAACCCATCTTAGTTGCCAATCAATCTGGCATTTCCTATTCGTAAGCCAATATTCTAGTATTTTATAATGAATACTCATCAATTTGGTCAACTCATCTTGGTTGTTAATCAATTCTCTTAACTTACATATCTTTCTTTTCATATAAACTATTAATATCACTATCTGTATTTTCATGGATTAACTAATTCACAAATAAAATTTGTGGAAAATTATAAAAAAAACATTACCATAAGGTACGAAGTACCTACTTACTTTTTTACTAGGAGCGGCTTTACTAGCTCGCTGAATCACCCTAACAGTATCCCTGCATCAATAGGTTTTTAAATCAATTATTATTGTATTCAAAAATATTCCTTATTCATCGTAACATCTATTTTAACTCCACTCAGTTACTCGTCCACAACAAAATTCATTTTTTTTCCAACTTATTTGATACAATTCTGATTTTCATATAATTATTCAATATCTAACTCTTTCTTATAAAGTTAATTATATCATTCTTTGAAAAATGGTATATGTCCCTTTTTAATCATCATCAATATATCCTAAATCATTAATTAAACGAAAATCAATTTAATTACAAGCTAATTCACATTTTCTTTAATTCTCCATTCACTTTCTACAGTATCCTCATTTAATTCACATAAAAGTTCTTATTACATCTAATAAACACGAACTCCATTTCATCTTGCCTCAATCTCAAACACAACCAAAACTAATTATTAATTCAACAATTCCTTAAAGTCATTAAATTCATAAAACATCAAAAATTTATATTTGTCACGTAGAATTAGAATCATTCATCAAAATTGTTATCCATATATTATATTATCAAAATTACAATAAAACTTATAAGAATAACACGATTGCATTAAATCCTTCTTTTTGCCTCTTAATGGTCAGCCCCTAGGGCTTCCCTACGAACCCAAAGTATTTTTTGTTATTTTAACATAAATTCACTCCTACAACAACCTACAAAGGTCTTAGAAACTCAATTTCTAATAAATTTACTTTCTCCCAATTTCATCTCTAGAACCCTAATTCAATTTGGGTAAATTTTGTTCAAAATCAACTAACTATTATTCAAATTGATATAGAAGGGTTCCAAATATCTTACCTAGTTACAAAATGTATTTTGAAAATCAACCAGTTGAAATTTTCCAAGGCTTCCCCTTTTTTTCCTTTTATTTCTTCATTTTCTCTCTCTAACTTAATTTTTTTTCCTCTCGTTGATCTTTCTTGATTTTTAGTGTAAATGTGTTTTTCTGTTTCAAAATCCTCTATTTTCACTCCTACCCCTTACTATCTAGCCCTTCAATGTGAAATGAAGGAAGAAGAAGTGAAAATGCTCTTTTTTTTTCTTGCTGCACTATCGGGTTATAATAAAAATAGGAGCCAAAACGGTCTAACCATTTAGAGAAATGGTTCATCTATTTAATTAAATCAATCTGGTGATTTCTCAAAACAGCTAAATCATTTTTCTATTCTGAAAAAATGGATATTTTTAACCATAAACCTTTCTTCTTTTACCTTTTTAACTCCTTTTCTTTTCTTTTTCTTATTTAATTTCATTACACCTTAATTTCTATTATATTATTATTTTTAATTTATCTTGAGGTTTACATTCTTCCCTCCTACAAAAATTTCATCCTCAAAATTTAATTCATACTTGTATCTGGAAATAACTTTAGATACTTTTTCTTCATTTCTGACTCTCGTTCCCATGTTATCTTTTTTATTTATGAACTTTTTTGAAGTATCTTTGCCATGGGGATTCTTCTATTTTTGAGTTCCTTCTCACCTTTATCTAATATATGGATTGGATGTACTTCTAAAGTCAAATCCTCATTTATTTCCAGTGGAACTTCTGGCAACACTTGAATGGGATCCATCTCAACCTTTCGAAGTAACATACATGAAATACATCATGTATATTTGACAAGTGTAGTGGTAAGGCCAATCTATATGCAACTGGGCTTATCCTTTAGACTATCTCAAAAGGACCAATTTTCCTTTCATCCTAAACCGCATAATATGCTTCCATGATGCAGTTTTTCGGAACACTTAATCTTGTACCTCAAACTCAAAGGACCTTCTTCTTTTATCTGCATAGTTTTTCTGTTTATCCTAAGTTGCTTTCATTTTATCATTTATGATTTTCACCTTCTCCGTGGTAATTTATACCAATTTCGAGTCAATTAACTTCATATCATCTACTTCTTCCTAATAGACTGGAGTTCAACACCTTCTTCCTAACAGACTGGAGTTCAACACCTTCTTCCATACAAAACTTCATAGGAAGTCATTCACACGGCAGATTGATAGCTATTACTATAAACCATTCAACACTTCTCATTATGTCCACAACATGCAAATCATTTACCTTAACATACTTATAACATAGATTATAAGATTAAGACTAATATTTAATTCACAATATATTTTTCACATATTTATTTCAAATTAACACACAATTTCACCAACTTTCCATTAAATTATCATTTTCCCTTACACATTCAACATGGTTGGCCATAAGATTTATTTTCATCCCTTTATTTTTCTTCAATTTTAACTCTAGCTAACATGTATTCCATGTCACTATAACAATTCTACAGTAAAACACACTTTTCTCCAAATTTTGTTCAATAACCCTAACTTTTATAAAGTTAGGGTTTTCACCCAAAATTACCCCAAATTCAAAACAACAAGAAATAATTGGTTAAGAACACATTACCAAGTTGTTTTGCACTTAATTTATGGTTTCCTTTGCAAGTTTATCCTTCTCCACATATTCTCTCTTCCAATTCCTTCGATTCTATCTCAAGCTTCCAACCTTTTTTCTCTCAAACTCTCCACTAAATTCTTATATTAATGGTGTTTCTTCTTTAGAATTCACCCTTCACGCCCTAAACATACTAATTTTAGAGAAAATAAATCACTTAAGTTGTAAAGAAGATAAAATCTCAAACTCTCTTTAAGAGCAAAACTGTATATTAGCACATGATGGAAGGTCGGGTCTTTTAAGCCTAAAAAGCCTCCTAATAAGGAATGGCATAAAAATCAACCACAACAAAAATCATCCAAACTCATTAATAAGAATGGAAAATTGGCTAACATCATCAATATCTCTTAAACCTGAAAAACAAGGTGACCAACCATAACTTAAAGAAGTATAGGTATTGGCTAAAACACCTAAGTAATCCAAATATCGACAATATAGTGACCACAAACCAAAGAGATGAGCAAAGGAGTGTAGGATCTATGATTGAGAACACACAAAACAAAGAAAATAAAATTGTTATTGAGATCCTCTGCTCAAGTAGAGGATTTCAATAAAATAAGTGTTCTTGATCCAAAGAAACATTGGAGAGAAGAGATCAATACGTATTTGCAGAACTCTTCACATATAATTTTAAGATGTTTCAAGTCATTCTCTAGTTTTTTAAAGAAACTACTCTAGAATTGTATTGTTTGTATTTAAGGTATGATATTTAGGCTATTATTGATTTATGACTTAAGTTTGTTGTTGTTGTTGTTGATTCTCAATAATAGTAAACAAAAATTGATTTTTTATTAAGCAAAAATAGTAAATAAAATTGTTCGAGAAAAAACAAAGCACATTTTGATTGAAATTGTATAATTGGTTGACATGTTAGATACATATAAGAGTATGATCGGCATTTTTTTGGATAAACAATGTTATTTATCATATCATATCATATTTAGACAATTCAATTTATTGATTTTAGTGTAAATATGATAGGAAAATATTTCTTCATTTGAGAAATAAGAAAAATATGGAGACATTGTTTACATCAAAAATAAATATCCATTGTCAAGCACATGAAAACAATAATTATTCACTATTGTACATGAAAACATAAGCTTAAATCAATCAATAATAATATGAGTAGCCAAGAATTTCATGATCAAGGCAGGGAAGACAAGAGAGCGATCAACTAAGAGGAAATGATTAACCACGGGAAAAGAGTCCACATAATCGATCAAAATGAAGAGATCAATCATAAAGAAAAGGTTCACATGATCAACTAAAGTATCCAAGCCTATAAAAGAAACCCTACATAAAAAGTTCATATGTTTATCACAAAATGAGTTATGTTTTAGTCAGATTAAATTTTGTATTAGGATTCAACATATAAATTTCTTATTTGTTATGGACAATCTATACACCAAGATTAGGTTTAAGAGAGGTTAAGAATGACTCTAATAACTTATAACAACACAACTAGAGCCATCCTACTACTTTAAATGATTGTCACGTGATTTCAATGCAATTTATCTTCTTTGTGGTTTTTATTATTTTTCTTTACATCTTTATTTGAGTTTTTATTTCTTCTTCTTAAGCACCTATCATCTTTCACGTGTGGTGGATGGAAAGAATTACTTTTTTTAGGGTTCAAGATATGATATCCTTGCACTCTATTTTATTTTACAAGGCTTCTATATTTCTCAAATCATGATTTAGTTCCTGGTTATAATCTCTTTTTATTGGAAGGAAGAAACAAAAAAACGTGCAATTAACCTAAAATTATTTGTCAAGGTCAACAAATAGAGACATAATTAATATAATATATGCTCAAAATCTTCTATAACCGCTATAGCACAAGTATAGTCTAGTGATTGTATATTTAATAATTTCCTCCACTAAAGAAAGGTTTAAGTCTCAATTATTACAATTTCTCAGACAGCACTTCTGTAACAGTCCGGCTACACAGCATGAACCGTTCTCAAATTGAAGTCAGGGAGAAAAGAGGGAGGCGTGTTGGAGAAGACTTACCTGCAGCAAAGGGATAAGGTGAGCACGTGCATGGTCAAAGATTGGACAAGAAGTACTTACATGGAAGGTTGAGATAATGAAGCCCCTACGGCTGACAGATGGTAAGGGATTAAGTTCAAAGGCAACGACACCATTTTGAGAGAAGAGATAGAGTCCAAATACAATTTAGATTAATAACACAGCTGGCAAGCCTATCAGATTAATCTAAAAATCTTAACTAACAGAGAATTAGAATAAAAGGTGGAGGAAGGGCTGTCGAGAGGCAGGAAATTGCTTTGAAGCAAATCTCATTCACCTAGGAAGCCCGGGTTACCTCGAAGCTGCCTAAAAAATTAGTTAGGGTTTATCAACATTGCATTGTTCTTTCAATTCAGTTTCTTTAAGATATTTATCTTTAATTGTTATTTCAATTTTCCCAACTTTTACCTGTAAGCTCAGGTTTAACAAAAGCTATAATAAAATTCCAGTATCTTTCCCTTAAATTACAAAGTCCATTACAAGTAATATCAGAGCCACGATTCTCGGATGGCTGAAGGAACAAGAGTTTCACAGTTGATAGAAACTGTGTCAGGGATGAAACAACAACAGGAGACACAACAACAAAACCAGCAGAATCAGCAGCAAATATTGGAAGACATAGTGCAGCAATTGAGAAATATGTCTGCTAGGATGGACCAAATGACTAAGGCCCAAGGGAAAAGGCCCCTAGGCTACCCTTCTAATTCTCCCACCAGGTCAATTAATGGAAATCCAAGGCATGAAGTAGTACCACAGGAAGGAATTCAATAGGTTCAGCTCAAGTCAATCCGGTTAGAGTTTCCCCAGTTTAATGGAGATGATCCTATTGGTTAGGTATACAAGGCCAACCAATTCTTTAACTTTCACAACACTCTAGCTCAACACAGGCTGTTTATAGCCAGTTTTCACATGGAAGGAAAGGCCATAACATGGTATCAAGAACTAGAAGAGACCGGAATTCTCACCAGTTGGGAGGCCTTCGTTAAGGCCCTTCAAATTCATTTCGGAACATCATCTTATGATGACCCCATGGAAGCCCTCATAAGTATCAAACAAACATCAATAGTAGAGCTCTACAAAACCCAATTCGAGATGCTTTCAAATCGGGTCAGAGGGTTGTCTGACTCTCACAGGCTCAGCTGTTTCCTAGGAGGATTGAAGGAGGAGATAAAAATGGGAGTCAGGATGCTAAACCTCTAGAATTTAGTGGCTGCTTATGGATTAGCAAAGATGCAGGAGGAAAATCTGACAATTATGAGGAAATCCTGGAGGCTTAGTGCTATAGGGTTTCAAGGCCGAAACCCAACACCAACTCAGCCTAGGGTTGAAAATAAACTAGTTTTGATACAGAGACTCACTTCAGCAAAGGAAAAAAGAGACAAGGGGCTTTGCTTTAAATGTGACAGTAAGTGGGGACCTGGTCATAGGTGTGGAGGACCAAAGATATTCTTAATAGAGGAAGTAGAGGAGGAGATGGAGGAAAAAAATTATGTCCCTGAAGATCTGATTGATTTGGGCGAACCTTAGGAAGAAGGCAAGGAAGGAATCAGCATATCCCTTCATGCAATCATAGGGAGTCCCAATCCTAAAACTATGAGGGTGAAAGTTAAACTGAATGGCCATAATTTCATGGCCTTAATTGATACACGAAGTACACATAATTTCATACATCTCAGGGTAGCAAGAAAGGTAGGGATGAAAGTTTTAAAACACAAGCCTATTAGGGTGAATATTGCATATGGTTCCAGGCTGTGGAGTGAGGGGAGCTGCTCAGATATCAAACTGATGATTCAAGGAGATCAGTTTGTCACTTGGGATTATATCATTCAGTTAGGAGGATGCGATATGGTGTTAGGAATTCAGTGGCTCAAAAGTCTAGGGCCCATTCTTTGGGACTTCTCGGCCTTAAAAATGGAATTCCAAAAGGAGGGGAAGAGGGTCCTGATCTGTGGAATGAGAGTGGAGAAATCAGAAGTAGACTGTAGCCCAATCTTTTTACAAGAATTGAGAAGAGTTGAGGAAAGCCTGATTTTGCAAATCTGGGAGCTGGGATTAGTCCAGAATGAAATTCCAGAACAGATTGAGAATTTGTTGCTAGAATTCGTCAAAGTTTTTCAAGAGCCAAAAGAAATTCCACCTAGCAGATCGCATGATCACTCTATAGTATTGAAGGAAGGTACCTCCCCAATAAGTGTACGTCCTTACAGGTACCCCTATTACCAAAAATCTGAGATAGAAAAACTTATTAAGGAGATGTTGGCAATGGGTACCATAAAACCCAGTCAAAGCCCCTTTTCATCGCCAGTCTTACTAGTTAGGAAGGCTAATGGGTCATAGAGAATGTGTGTTGACTATCCTACCCTCAACAAAAAAACTGTGAAAGACAAGTTTCCCATACCAGTTGTGGAAGAACTACTAGATGAGCTTCATAGTTCTCAGATTTTTTTCCAAGCTAGACCTTCAGTCAGGCTTTCACCAGATCAAAATGAAGGAAAAAGATGTCCCCAAAACAGCCTTTAGGACTCATGAAGGGCACTATGAATTTTTGGTGATGCCTTTCAGCCTCACAAATGCCCCTTCCACTTTTTAAGGTTTGATGAATGACATTTTTCGACCCTATCTCAGAAAATTTGTGTTGGTTTTCTTCAACAACATTCTAGTCTACAGTCATAATGTGGAAGAGCATGAGACACATCTAAGGATGGTATTTGAGACTTTGGTACAACATAAGTTATTTGCCAAACAGTCCAAATGTAAATTTACAAGAAGTGAAATTGAATATTTGGGGCATATCGTATCAGGTCAGGGAGTGCATGCTGACCCCAGCAAAGTGGAGTTAATGATCAAGTGGCCTAAACCAAACACACTCAAATCACTAAGGGGTTTTTTAGGGTTAACAGGCTACTACCACAGACTCGTCAGAGGTTATGGGGAGATTGTTAGTCCATTGACTAGACTATTGAAAAATAGGGCTTTCAAATGGGATTCGAAAGTAGAACAAACCTTTGAACAATTAAAACAGGCCGTATCAACCCCCCCAGTCCTAGCACTACCAAATTTCAACCAAAGTTTTATAGTGGAGTGTGATGCCTCAGGTATAGGACTCGGTGTTGTGCTAATGCAATGAGACAAACTCATTTCTTATTTCAACAAGAGTCTAAAGGGGAGGGAACTATCACTATCCACTTATGAGAAGGAATTATTGGCACTAGTCACTATTGTTCAGAAGTGGAGGCCTTACCTTTTAGGCCAAGCCTTTAAGGTTAAGACAAATCAACAGAGCCTCAAGTATTTATTGGAGCAGCGGGTTGGAACACCCACACGGCAAAAATGGTTATCCAAACTGATTGGATATGACTTTGTGATTGAGTTTCGAGTAAGAAAGGAGAACCTAATAGCTGATGTACTCTCTAGACAAGAGGACACCACAGAAAAAGGTACACTATAGGCTATCTCTACCCCAATTATCAACTAGGCTGATCAATTAAAAGATAGTTATAAAACTGATCCGGAAAATTCAAGCTATCATGCAACAACTAGACCAAGAAATCATAGGTTCTTTGAAATATCATCTTAGGGGAGGGATACTATACTACAAATAGAGAGTCTACATAAGTCAATCCAGCCCTCTAAAAACTGCCATCCTGAATTATATTCATGATAGCCCATCCTCAGGGCACACAGGTTTTGAGAGAATACTAAAAAGGGTAAAGAGAGATTTCTTTTGGATAGGGATGAAATCAGATATACAAACCTATATAAAACAGTGTGAAGTTTGTCAAAGAGCAAAAGGAGAAAACACAAAACCCTCAGGACTCTTACAGCCTTTACCTATAACCACCAGACCATGGTCATCCATATCTATAGATTTTATATAGGAGCTACCAAAATCTAATCAATACTCAGTAATTATGGTAGTTGTGGATAAGTTTAGTAAATATGCCCATTTTATTCCTGTATCCCACCCCTACAGCGTGACAAAAATCGCCAATCTGTTCTTACAAAATGTAATGAAACTACATGGACTCCCAGACAACATAGTATCAGACAGGGATCCTACCTTCACTAGCAAGTTTTGGGGAGAGTTATTCCAAATTCAAGGGATTAAGCTGCTGATGTCAACAGCATACCACCCCCAAACCGACGATCAGACAGAGGCAACCAACAAAACATTGGAAGGGTATTTGAGATGCTATGTAGGTGATAACCCGAAGAGCTGGTCTAATTGGCTGACAATGGTCGAATATTGTTACAATACCAGTTACCACACATCCCTCAAATCTGCCCCGTTTGAAGCAACCTACGGCTACCCACCCCCAAGCCTCACAGATTATATTCTTGGGTCAATAAAAAATCAAGCAGTAGAGGAACAATTACAACACAAGACAGAACAGATTGCAGAAATTAAACACAACTTAGCTCGAGCTCAGGAGAGACAAAAGAAACAAGCAGATAAAGGCAGAAAAGAGACCTAGTTCAAAGAAGGGGAATGGGTTTACCTCCAGCTCCAGCCATTCAGACAGTCCAGCATGCCAAGAAATAAAAATGGGAAGTTAGCATATAAATACTTCGGGTAGTTCAAAATCTTAAAAAAGGTAGGAGAAGTGGCTTACCAGTTAGATCTTCCCAAGGAAGCCCGAATCCACAGCACGTTCCACGTCTCGCTACTGAAGAAATGAGTTGGAAAAGGAACCATTCCTAAACCGAAGCTACCCACTCTCGAACCCAAGATGAATTCACAGCCAGAACCGGCAGAGATACTGGACCGAAGAAGTCAAATCTCAAGGAGGAAGACGAGGGAAGAAGTGTTGTTAAAATGGGAAGGACAACCTAAAGAAGACATCGTGTAGGTCAAAGAAGAATCGTTAAAAGGTTCTTACCCTCACCTTGAGGGCAAGGTTTTTTAAGGGGGAGGGAGTTGTAACAGTCCGGCAGCACAGCATGAACCATTCTCAAACTGAAGCCGGGGAGAAAAGAGGGAGGCGTGTTGGAGAAGACTTACCTGCAGCAAAGGGATAAGGTGAGCACATGTATGGTCAAAGATTTGACAAAAAGTACTTACGTGGAAGGCTGAGATAATGAAGCCCCTGCGGCTGACAGCCGGCAAGGGATTAAGTTCAAAGGCAACGGCACCGTTTTGAGAGAGGAGATAAAGTCCAAGTACAATTTAGATTAATAACACAGCTGGCAAGCCTATCAGATTAATCTAAAATCTCAACTAACCGAGAATTAGAATAAAAGGTGGAGGAAGGGCTTTAAAGAGGCAGGAAATTGCTTTGAAGCAAATCTCATTCATCTACGAGGCCCGGACTACCTCGAAGCTGCCCAGAAAATTAATTAGAGTTTATCAACATTGCATTGTTCTTTCAATTCAGTTTCTTTAAGATATTTATCTTTAATTATTATTTTAATTTTCCTAACTTTTACCTGTAAGCTCATGTTCAAGAAAAACTATAATAAAATTCCAGAATCTTTTCCTTAAATTACAAATTCCATTACAACTTCCACGTTAGACACTCAAAAATATTGAAACTGGGAAACAAAACCAAATATTATTTATGCTCAAAACTTATGTCATATCTACTCACAAATACAGTAGGGCATTACATCTAAAAATAAATCAACTATATGGAAATAGCATGAAAAAATTTAAACAATCAACATGACCATCTAATCATGTAAGCGTGTGGAAATGCTGGGCTGAGTTTGCGACCTTGATGAAGACATCTTCTAAGGTGGTGTCCGACAGACC
>Ga0325402_1000052_pt1 | contig 50034 bp, 18 predicted proteins | sample PopdelMetagenome_22_FD_207212 | JGI IMG/M metagenome (GOLD analysis project Ga0325402, IMG submission 207212) | Populus deltoides microbial communities from Bellville, Georgia, United States - Xylem-PdKOR-R3 | ecosystem: Host-associated > Plants > Phyllosphere > Stem > Wood/Secondary xylem... | reverse complement strand
ACAATCATTTTGTATTGTATACCACTACCAAATATAATTATGTTTGTGTCTTCTTCTCTATCTTGTTTCCTTTGTCTTTATTGTTTATGTTTCTTCTATATTAGAATAGTAACCAAAAACTACCTAAAAATATGTATTTTCAAAGTACTAAATTATTGTATTTTGTCAAATATTGTTTAAAACTAAAACATAATGAATGTGTAGTAACACCATTCAATTATTATATCTTGTAAATCATTACCGAACATAATTTTATTTTTATTTTTTTCTGTCTTGTTTTTTTTTATTCTTATTATATTCATATTTATTGTATTCGGTCAATAACAAGACACTATCTAAAAATACATTTAAAAATCACTAAATTATCTTATTTTGTCAAATATTATTATTTAAAACTAAATCATAGTGAATGTATAGTACCACCATTTAATGTTTGTTCTTTCTCTCCTGTCCTGATGGCAGATTTCAGTTAATCTGAAAATTATCAATCTCAGCAACTCACTGTACCTGACCAATACTCCAGATTTTACTGGAATTCCAAATCTCGAGAGTCTGATTCTTGAAGGTTGTGCAAGTTTATCTGAGGTCCATCCATCATTTGGACGTCACAAGAAGCTTCAATTTGTGAATCTTGTGAACTGCAATAGTCTTAGGATTCTCCCAAGCCACCTTGAAATGGAATCATTAAAAGTTTGCACTCTCAATGGCTGCTCAAAACTTGACAAGTTTCCTGATATAGTAGGAAACATGAACTGCTTGAGGGAGCTTCGTTTAAATGGGACTGCTATTGCAGAACTATCCTCATCATTTCATTGTTTGGCTGGTTTAGTTCTATTGAGCATGAACAGTTGTGGGAACCTTGAAAGTATTCCTAGTAGCATAAGTGGTTTGAAATCCCTCAAAAGACTTGATGTGTCTGACTGCTCTGAACTTAAGAACATACCAGAGAATTTGGGGGAACTAGAAAGTTTGGAGGAGTTTGATGCAAGTGGAACTTCAATTAGACAGCCGCCAGCGTCTATTTTTCTTCTGAAGAATCTTAAAGTATTGTCTTTTAATGGATGCAAAAGAATAGCTGTGAATCTCACGGATCAAGTATTGCCTTCTTTGTCTGGTTTGTGTTCTTTAGAAGAACTGGATTTACGCGCTTGTAATCTAGGAGAAGGAGCAGTTCCTGAAGATATTGGCTGCTTATCATCATTGAGGAGTCTAAATCTGAGCAGAAATAACTTTGTTAGCCTGCCTAAAAGCATAAATCAGCTTTCTAGGCTTGAAAAGCTTGCCTTGAATGATTGCGTGATGCTTGAATCATTGCCTGAGGTTCCCTTGAAAGTTCAAAAAGTAAAATTGGATGGCTGTTTAAGACTAAAAGAAATTCCAGATCCAATAAAGCTAAGCAGTCTGAAAAGATCAGAGTTTAAATGTCTTAACTGTTGGGAATTGTACAAGCATAATGGCCAAAACAACATGGGTCTGAACATGCTTGAAAAATACCTCCAGGTCTTCTCTTCACCATACCCAATCTCCCTCTCTCCCTCTCTCCCTCTCTCCCTCTCTCTCTCTGAAACATTTTTGTTTTATGATACAGGGCTCATCTCCAAGACCTGGATTTAGTATTGCTGTTCCTGGAAATGAAATCCCAGGCTGGTTTACTCATCAAAGTAAGGAATCTTCAATTAGGGTGCACGTGCCTTCTAATTATATAGATGGGTGGATGGGGTTTGCTGCATGTGTTGCATTCAGTGCATATGGTAAAAGCCCTCTCTTTTGTCATTTCAAAGTCGATGGAAAAGAGAATTATCCTTCGCCCATGTATATAGGTTGTAACTCTATGCAAGCTCTGTCGGATCATCTGTGGTTATTCTATTTATCTTTTGATTATCTGAAAGAGCTTAAAGAACGGGAGAATGAAGTCTATAGCGAACTAGAGTTGTCGTTTCATTCTTACGAGCGAGGAGTGAAGGTGAAGAATTGTGGTGTCCGTTTGGTAAATTCTCCGTACACTCCATCATGGCAATCACCTACTGGCCGTCTTATTGTTGCAAGCAAAGAAGCAGCTTCTTCATATATTGATTCTTTGGCTAATTCATCTTACTGTCAATGGATGCATGATGTCTTCTTTAGCTTCAGAGGTGAGCACACTAGCAATAATTTCACCCATTTGTATACAGCTCTAGTCCAGAGAGGCATTATCCGAGGTGACACAGAACTAGAGTATCTAAGGGTAATTGAATCGAGTCTCCTAAGGGACATCAAAGAGTCGGGGCTGTCAATTATTATATTTGCAAGAGATTATGCTTGTTCAGCTTGGTGGTTTGACGAACTTGTCAAGATTGTTGGATTCATGAAAAAGATGAAATCGGACACTGTTTTTCCAGTTTCAGCAGTTTCTTATAATGTCGAGCAATCAAGGGTAGATGCACAAGCAGAGAGTTACACGATTGTCTTCGACAAGGATGAAGAAGATTTCAGTGAAGATATGGAGAAGGTGCGAAGGTGGATGGATATTCTCACCGAGGTCGCCATTTCATCTGGGTCGGAATCATCGAAAAGGTAAATTAATCATTACTTCCCCCCTTTTCTTTTCTTTTCTTTTCTTTTCTTTTTCATCTACTTAATTAGTCATTTTATTAATTATATTATAAGCTTGTATACAGTGAAGAGAGTTTTAAATTCAATGTTTGGTAGTCGCTAAGAAATCTTGTTTCAGGGTGAATGGCATGGACTGGCCAGCTGGGAATAGGTTTCACGGGACTGACGTGGAGTTTGTGCTGAACTTCCGGAAGAAGGTCCTTGAGGAAAACGAGCTTGATATTGATTTTGAATTTGATGTTACTCTTGAGGAAAACTAATCATGATTTTTTAAATTTTATTTATTTTTACTATACTTTCTTTTCTTTTCTTTTCATTGAGAATGACAAAACAATTTAATTTGTTAAATAAAAAAAATGACAGCGTTAATTGATTGAGAAATATTACCTTAACGATTACACGTAGGTGTTTCCTTTATTGCTCTGACAAACAAACACGGGAGAGTATTGGAAACGCGGTTTGGATTGTGTTTTTAAAAATTTTAAATGAAAAAAAAAATTATGTTTTCAGTTTAATATAATTCTAAATAAAAAATATTTTGAATTATTATAGCTTCTGTTTCATGTTTGAACGCTGGAGAAGGCTATGAATAAAATGGGATGGAAATTGATAATACAACACACACACACACACTCGTTGAAGCTCGGCTCGGCAACAACTAAACTAAGGTGTCCTCTCCCTCTCTCTTCTCTGCCGAACTCGAGCTTCTCGAATTCATAATTTTCATAACAAGGTATTCATTATTCTTTATATTATTTTTCAATCTATACATAATTGCTAGCATAATACACATATAATAATTTATTCTATAATATTAACTACTTTTATAATTTTTTTATTAAAATAAATTAATCTTTAAAGATCTGAACCTAAATCTAATTTTAAGATACCTTGGACGAATAAGAAAATCACATGTAGAACACCTAGAAACATAAAATAAAATCTTCAGTATCAACTCTAGAAATAATATAACACAAGTATTTTTTCATCAAATTTCGTATCGGTACCATGATTTCCATTATGATCTTCGTTTACATTTTAATTCAATCACTTCCATAAAATTATCACAAATACTTTTAGTTCATAGACAAAAATAATTTAAAATTTTATTTTTCCTTTATTTATTTGTGATCACATCTTGGTTTAATCATTGATTTCATATATCCATCATAACACCCATAACACATGGGGTCATTACCTTGATTCATCGTTCACTTCATTTATTTTCCATGAGTAATAATCTAATGATAATAGAAATGAAGATTAAATTCATATTGTTTCAGTTTTTTTATCCAAAACAATATCATTTTATTAAAAAAAAAAAAAACATCAACACGATATTGTTTAGAGGTTGACCTGGTGATCCAATAATCTAGACTCAAATTTGACATGACACATATAGCCAACATCTTATTTAATTAATTCAACCCGATAAAAAATAAGATATCGCTAACAACTTTATTAATAATATATCCACTTAGAGATGATATAATATATCCACTTGCAGATGATATGATGTACTTATACCTAGCAATTTTTAAAATTTGGTAAATACTAGTTGTTAAAAGTAAAGATGGATTGGCTATTTGACAAGGGTAATGCTTAAGAAATCAAATAAAATTATGAACAAGAATGAGTAAAAATTAGAAAGAAGGAAGAAAATGAGATTTTTAAAGAAACAAAAATGCATGATTTATATTAACCAAAACTGATTTAGTTACTTCTTTAATCTTTCCTTCTTATCTATTTCCTTTTTTCCAAACATTGTCGTATTAAAAATGAACTCAGCCCTGTCATGTGGGTTAATCTTCCTTACCCAAAACTCAAGCTCATAAACACGATCCAAAATCAAAAAAGAAAGAATGAAGATTAATAGAGGAAAAAACATTTGAATTTAATCAAAAACATAGATTCAAAACTAGACCAATTCACGTCAAATTGAAGGCCCAGAGGCATATAAAAAAAAATTCAAAGAAGATTTTGAGGTTGGATTAACACAATAAACAACCTAGTATCATGATTATTTGATTCTTTGTGAAGAATAAAATGAAAGAACCGAAAATCAAATGCCATGATTTTAGTGTTTTTAAATCCTTAGGATCCTAGATTAATGATCAACAAGCTAAAATACATGTGTAAGAGTCAACAAAAAAATTAAAAAGACATGAAAAATAGGGACCTAAGGCAATGTTAGACAGATGACCTAGAAAAGCAATGAAACCCAAACAAGGGCAGCAAAGACTTTAAACTCGGAAAAAACAACTAAAGCTTTGCAATTATAGCTTATGCATGCTCAACACGACTTGTTTGAACCATCAAAATAACAATAAAAAAAATCAAGACCAAAACAGCAAGTGAAGTCTATAATGATAGTAAGCAAAAAAATAACATTCTCTTATGCAAAAACATTGTTTCATTGATTATTTTCATTATTTCTAAACTCAAACGTCATGCTAGCAACTTCAAACAAACCTAGCAAACTACTCAAAACAACATAATCCAACAACATTGATACTTAACATATCTTTCCATGCCTTCAAAATTAATTAACTAAACATTAAAACATACTAAAATGTATCTCAAACTGACATTTAACACTCCAATAAACAATCATAAACATCAAACCAAACCTCAAACAAAAATTAAACATTCATATACATATTAAACCATGGCATAACTAAACAGTTAAAAACAAACATCCATTACATTTGAACTAACAAAAAACTTCAAATAATGCCTAACAAACATTTTGAACAGCAATTTAAAAGATAAAATAGAGGGGAAAGGGGTGTGCTCATTGAGCTTCATGACTTATTTTGATTTTAAAATTAAAAAAAAAGGTATTATTTTTCTTGTAATTGTTTTAAAATGGACTTCTTTCTTTCTTAGCTTTGGTTTTTCTAGAATTTTTCTTCAATCTTCGGTTTTGGTTTGGCTTGTTGGCTAGAAACCTTTATAGGTTTCGTAAAGATAACAATGGCTTCTTTTGATCTTGCAAGCCTTGTATCTTTCTTAAATTCTTTCTTTGCTTCCTTTTTGTCACGAGAATCACTTAGAAAATAGCTTACATGCCTTGATATCTGAATCTCTAAGTCATAGGTTCTTGTAGGGAGTTGTTCAAAAGTGAACGACATATTCCCTTGAAGACTATATAAAACTCTCATTGCATTTGATGTACACACATGTCTATGAAAAAGGCTACACTTATCTTCTCCTTATAGCCAAAGACTAAGTTCCTCCATCTTTCAATATAGTCCAAGACTAGCTCTTCCTTCCTTTGCTTAATGCATGCAAGTTTTGGTAAGCTTACAGGTCATCGAGTGTTGTAGAAGCGTGTCAAGAATTCTTGCTCTAATTGATCCTAGCTATCTAGTTTTCCAACTAGAATCTTAGTGTATCAATCAAAGATAACTCTTTTTACAGACAAAATGCTTCATCATCAAGTCTCTACATATTTATGCATTGTTACAAGTCTCAATAAATGAATTATATGTTGGTTTAGATTACCTTTACCTTTAAATTGTTGGAACTTTAGAGGTTGATAGTTTGATGGCATCCTCATTTCATCAATGTGTTTAGCATATAGCTTGGCATGCACAAGTAAAAACTAGGGAGTACCTTCATACTAAGCGCATATAATGTCTACAATTATATGTTGTAGTTGTTGAAGAGTATGTAAGCCCATTGATCATCCAGTATTGTCCCTAAGGGTATTTTACATTATTGTTCGATCATGTTGCTCTTGTTTCTGTTGCTTTTCAAGAGCACTTTGACTTTTTAAAGGATCTTGGTGAGAATTATTCCTAGATGGATATTCGATCCTTTAAGTGCTTTTAGTAGGTTGATTTTGAGTTTCTAGTTGATCCATCAATATAGCAATCTAAGCATCCCTTTTCTCAATAGATCTTTTCATCTCCTCCATTTCAAAAGACATATAATGGATACTATTATCAAAAAGTGATGTCTCAATGACCATGACTGGCATTTGAGAGTCGAAGTCAGATAATGATTAGTAATTTCCTCATCTTTGTCTTGATGAAATCATAGGACAAAATCTATACTTCGATCTCATGCTTGAGTTGGTGGAATCTCAATCCCTTCTTACAGATCCGAAAAAGGAGTCTCCAAACTCAAGTTTAAAGAAAATTGTTTTTTTTTTCCTCTCATTGAGAATTGTTTTTAGGTGAGTGGCTGGTAAGGTATCAACTTCAACACCTTGAGAGTTGATTGGAGAATGGCTCACATGCTTTATATTTTCCGTTTATACACACAAAATTTCAATATATTATAAATACACTAATATGATAACAAAATTAAAATAATAAATTTGATTAAAAGAAAAGGTGGAAACTCTTTTGAGGTGCTCTTCGCGTACATGAATTCTCTAATTAACAGTCATATGAGGATCTTGTTTTGATGGGAAGATATTTGCACGAGTCTAAAAGTTTTAAACATGTGAGATATTAACATAAATTCTATATTTTTCAAATTAATTTTTTTTTTGTATTTTTATATCATTTTGATGTATTGATGTCAAAAATAAACTTTAAAAAATAAAATAAAAATTACTTTTAAAAACAACTGTTAACTCTTAACCTTACCAAATAATTGCAGTTTTCATTTATTTATGGAGTAACAAGTCGTGAGGGCGGCCTCTTTTAACTATCAACGACAGAAAGATGAACGCAACTGTGAGTGACCATCATCTTAAAATAAGAATGATCCTCAACAATTTCTGCTGCTACTCCTAAATTTCCTCCCCAGTTCCAAATTCCCTTTATCCAAATTTATTTTTCTAACACTATATTTCCTAATTTCCAACATTTTCCACAAACAAGATAGATATTTATATATATAACTTCTCTCCAGACATTTATATTACTTCTCTCTCTATCCATTTTTGTTTCTGGCATGCAAATTATTCCTCGAAACCCTTTCACACATACTTTTATTAATGAACCTCCATATGCTCCTCCTCGCCCTACACTTCTATAAATAGGCACCACACCTTCCCAACTTCTCCTCACATCCATTCTTTCTTTCAAGTTTCAAGTACTCCCACTATCAATCAATCACAGGCAAAACATAAACTTCAAGCAAAATGGCAAACTTTATGAATGCAGGCTATGCATTGAGTAGTACTGTTCTATTGCGTTTAGCCTTGGCTACTTGTGAAGCTGGGATTCCTATCACTGGATTCATTCAAACTAGAAACACCTAATTTGTTCTAAATGGTTCCCCGTTCCTTTTTAATGGGTTCAACTTTTACTGGATGATTAATGTTGCTGCGCGGCCAAGTCAATGGTACAGATATCCAATATCTTTCACCAGGCTGCTGCTGCAGGTCTCACTGTCTCTCGAACATGGGCATTTAGCGATGGAGTTGATCAAGCTCTGCAGGTTTCTCCGTGGGTTTATAGCGGGCCTATCTTTTCAGGTATAATGCTTCTTCTTTTTTTGTCACCAAAATTGAGTTTTGACACCTAGCTAGAGAGGGATTGATGAATACTAAAAGTTGCCAAGAATTGCTCAAATAAATTACGCGATGCTAACTATTGTTTTGTAATTTTCAGGGACTTGATTTCGTTATTCCTGAGGCAAGAAAGTACGGAATTCGCTTAATCTTGACATTAAGAAACAATCACCATGACTTTGGAGGACGACGATCATAGTATGTGAATTGCGCTAGAGCCACAGGAGTGCCAGTAAACAATGATGATGATTTACAAGGTATCATTATATATATAGGATTGAGTTAGAAAAGCGTACGTTTCAAGTAGTCCATTATCTCCATGAAGCTAGTGAGAGAAAGATTAGAAGCAGAAGATAGACATATATATGGGTAGTCAGGTAGATGGAAGATCTTACTAGATATATGGATAATTCATGCCCGTGATTTTGTTTTTTTTTTTTTTTTAATTTAACGTGGGTATCCGATCCAGCTTGCCGCACCTCGATTAATCTCACGGGTCCTGAAGTTAACAATTATGTAAGCCTCCAGTAGCCATCATATCAGTAACCACAGGGCTCGAACTCTTACCCGCGTTTTTCAAGTCAGGGCATGAATGAATGAAACTAATCATTTCTTTTCATATTTTTATGCATTTCATTTGCTTAGAAGTTTTTTTTTGTTTAATCTGCTCCAGGAAAAATTGAATCAGACCTCAATGTCACAAATCAGTTGTTATGATCACCGTACTTCAGACCTCTTTGTTATTTTGGAAAATGAAATCAGCCATTTATAAGGGAGAAATAGATTACAAATTTAGAGCATATGGCAGAGATGAAGTACAGAACAAGAAGTTAAAGGTAATGCTGGCAGTATCAAAAGAAGGCCTTCATTTTTTTTATAAACAGCCTGGCTATGGCTACAAGGCAGTGACACTGACGACGGCATTTTTCAGCTTTCAAGCTATTCGATTAGATTTGAACAAGAAAGATTTTACTCGAGCCAAATGGAAAGATCAACATAAATCCTTCATTTCAAACAAATAAAAAGTAAAAGACATACACCAGAGGTATGGATTTAAAGAGTTAGAGATGAAGACCCACTAGAGCTTTCTGATTATTGATATCGCATGCTTCAGCTCCTAAAAAAAGCAAACGGTTTTTAAAGTATTTTTAAAATTGCTTTTCACCTTTTAAATTTTTTAAATGATTTTGGTCATAATTATTAAATCTGATATAAAGATTGACTTGGTCAAAAAGTTGGGTTTCGGATCATACGGGTTAATCTGGATCAACCTAGAAAAAAAAATTATGTTTGATGTTTTAATATTCCACGTAGAAAAGTTTTAAAACAATACATATTGATATAGACTATAAAAAAAATATATCAGGCATGAAGTTAATAATATTTACCCCACATCAAAAAAAAAAAGTTAGAGATACAATTTATATAAATATAGGTTATAAGAAGAAAAAATATATATAAAACATGAAGTGTAATATAGTTATTTCATATAAAAAGTTAAGAAATAATTTATATAAATATAAATTATGTATAATTATTCCATATTAAAAATTAAATTAATAAATAATTCATGTAATACAAGCTATAAAAATATATATAAAGTTAAACATTTATAAATTAATTTTATATTTTTTAGGTTTATTAAAAATTTATAAATGTTAAAAAAACAAAAACTTAGGTGATCCAAGTTTTGAGTTAACCCTATAAATTTAAGGGTTTTGTGGTTTCCAGGTTTCAAGTTCCATAACTATTATTTTAAAATGTCAAAATAAAATTTTAAAAAGTATTATTTTAATATATATATATATATATATATATATATATATATATATTAAATTAAAAATCAGTTTTAAATAGAATGCATACCAATCTCTACATCGCGGCCAGAATGGGCAACAGACTCCCATCTTTATTATTTCTACCAGCTGGAACTGGGTGTGTTTGAAGAATACAATTTTCCTGCCAAAGCTATTCCCGATATCAAAATCTCAACTGAACAACGGCATGATACAAAATTACAAAGTGAAGAAAAGAAATATTGTTTACAGTTTTAATCACAACATACTACAAACAACTCACAGCCACAACCAGTAATCAAATAACAAACCACACAATCTCCAATACCTACTGTGGCTGCATTTCTAATCTTCAACATTTAACATAACACAGCCGTCTCTGCGCATTGGATGATTTTACTTCCACAAGTGCACTTCCCAGATCTCTTCTTCCTCTTCTCATATGGTAAAGGCAATCCACCTCATTATAGCAAATCTAGAAGAGGGGGTTGTTCAGATTGTGGCTTTGCATGGCTAGACCTCAAGGTTGATGTGCCACCCCTCCCTCTTCCTCTTCCTCTTCCTCTGCCCACGGCACCTGATGGGGGTGGTGCAAGTTTTATTGCAGTCTGCTCATTCTTGCTGGAACCAAATATGGATCCGAGATCTGTTGGCTTTGTGTGGTTATAAGAACCCAGAGTTGATGTATTCTGGTTCTGTTTCAAGAAACCAATAGAGCTTTGGGGATTAGGACCACTATTCAAACTACCAGAATTCACAGCAGAGGTGCCTTGATTTGGTTTCAATGGATCCAATGAACTTTGGTTATTTAAGGCCCAGCTGATATTTCCTTTGTTCTGGAAATTCATAATGTCGGGTGTGTTTGTGATCAAATTCGAACTGTAACTATTTGGCTGCAGTCCTGTTGTGCCATTGTTAGAAGCCCCAGAACCACTAGAAGTGCCACTTGGTCTTGGAGGCCAATCAGCAAAAGGATCTATTTCATTAAAACTTGAAGTGGATGTTGCTCCTGCGTCCATTTGCTTGTTTCCAATATCTAACTGAGTTACAGTTGAAGATGGCCGTGGAGGCCATTCTATATCGATTGGAGGGCATGATACGGCTGTTTGCCTACTGGAAACTGCAGATGTCATGGGAGATTCTGATTGCAAAAATGTTAATTGAACTGGCTGATTAGCAGAAATAGATGGAGTAGGTGATGAGTTGCTTGCTAAAGCCCGATGTGCAGTGGCAGATCCTTTTGAGACAGGACCCCAATCCTCATCCCATGAAGTGCTACCCTTTGCTGCTGGTGCAACAGTACCACTTGTTTTGCTTGAGGCTTGAGGCTGAATCCCATTGGGAAAAGATGACGACTTCACCTCTGGAATTCCAGAATCTGTTACTGTAACTCCTCTTTTTTCTTCTATCATCCTATGATAAAAACCCCAAGTTTCAAATATATATTTATATATATATATATATATAAAGGTAAATTCATTAGCATGTTCGTGCAGAAAACATTAATAGATAAATTACTTAGAAAAAGAGAATTCAGATGATGAAAGAACAGTGGTTTTATTCTTCGGTTAAGTAGAAAAGGGTTTAGTGGTCTGTGGGGGTAACAAAATGCTGAATACCTGAGGATATCCTTCACAAAGAGCATATACTTAGCAAACTGCTGAACATTCAATTGCTGAGCAGTGAGCAGAGGTGTGAGAAGTGGAAGAACATGCTCCGTAACAAATTCTACTCCATGCTGACAAGATTTAACCAGGAAAATGAGATATAATTTCTATACATACCACCTGCAGATGAACACTAATATAGCTGCGAAAGCTAGTCAACTACCAGATACCATTACCTGCTTGAGAATTGAGTTTGCAACACCAAGGGTACACATAAGGGTAGGAGGAGTACGATCAACTGCCGTACAACGTTGAATTGTTTGCAAGATATCTAAAATAGCATGTTTATCGAGGATGCTAACAAGATCTCCAAAGCATAGCAGAGCATTGACTCTTACCTGCCAATATAAACATACAGTTAGTTTCAGATTATATACCCCCAAGGCCCACAGGGTCAACTATTGAAACAGAGAACAGTTAAAAACCTACTTTAATTACTGAATAGACTTTCAAATACTAGAAGAATGTGGTGATATGACCTCACACTGAGGATAGTCTAAGACGCATATAATTAACCTATGCTCTAGTAAATTCTTGCTGGGAAACTCCACAAAAGATTACCTAAATTCAACTCTATTAATCTAATATGAATTGACTTGTAAACACAAAAACATACATACCGCAGCAACAGTTGTTTTGAGAGCTAATCCATGAACACGAGGCAAAATTGCTTGTTTCACCAGCTGAAAATAATTAAAATGAGTATATATTAAGACACTGTATGAAAGAACTTCAGCACCTCTCCAGTAAGGCATGCCAATAAAAAGTTACCAACCATTGTTTAGTAGCATTTTGCAAATGTTTCTACCCCGTCATGCAGCAAGTTATTAACGAACACGCGCGTACACACGAATACACACACACACACAATATATATATATAAGCAACTACGGTAAATTTATGAGTTGTGGACTTGCTTCTATTTATATAACCTCCATGGGTCAAGCGACTGGAATATTTAGGTAACAAGGAACTTTGATTATTCACAATGCCATGCTAACACAACAATCAGATTAATTAAAGAATTCAATTCCCCATTGGGGGGGGGGAAGGATTAATGGTTAGGAACCATTTGGGAGTTGGCATAAACTGGTGTTTTAATAAATAAAGAAATATCATATTAAATGAATGAGGCAAAATAAAGCCACAGCTTAAGCTTTTGGAGAAAATAAGCCATCCACAAGATTTCTTAAAAATTATCAATTCCATGTGTTGAAGCCATGAGGCTGGTTCAAGGCATGCATGTGAGAGTAATAAAATATACACCTTTCTCTAATAGAGTAAGCAAGATGTTCAAAAAAAATAAAGTAAAAGTGAACCACTCCCTCTTATTTAGAGAGTCTTAGACTGCCTGCCAGTCTCTCCCATGTCCCCCTAATTTGCACCGAGGAACTTCTTTATAAAATAAACCAACCAGTTGTCAATGAAACTTATTATTAACATTCTGTGTTTAACCTAAAGAAGAAGAAAACCTTCCAGGGCATCCTGACCAAACTACCAATATCTAGAATTAATTAACATACAAAACACAAACACCACACTTATTATAGCAGACAAGACAGATGCACACTTACTAATAGAGATTCCATGTTTAGCACACCACAGGGGAGAGAGAGAGAGCGAGGTGATAAGAAGCATGGGGTTCTTCCATAATCTATTTGCAAGAGGGTATTATGTAAGCTAAACAAGGATGCAAGTCATTAAATCAGCAGTGGATAAAATTCTATATTTCAGTGTGGAGTTCCAAATATAACCATTAGTCAAACCTAGAGAAAGCACATAACAGATCCAACTTCATAATCATCGTCTTTGATAACATGAGCCATTCCAAACTATACCAGCTTATCCAACTCAATTTACCTGTCTTATCAGCTAAAGAGGCAAAAATCCACATTCAGCTTTGTTCTAGCATTCCATCCATATCAGTTTGGATTTTTTTTATTTGTTTAACTCTATAAAAACTATCAGTTGTTTTGTACTCATTTTTTTCTCCATTTCAATCCTTACCGATATTTCTTGAACCACTGTTAGTTGGCCTCAAGCAACTTATAAATTTATCCTACTAAACTAAGAGTGTTGACAACATATGATTTAAGTTGGTTTTTGATGTTTGACCCAGAGAAATTGCAATCACTTAAAAATTGTTCGGTTGGACTTCTTTTTTACTTAATCCTTGAATTACTCTTTGATTAAAGTTGAAATTTTGCTTTATTCAAAAGCCAAAACTATCTTTCAATTATTTATTTTGACTTGATGGTTTACGGAATTTAGAAAATACAGAGAAAGAGTGGCTTGATGAATTCTATAGCTTTGTCACAAAATGTTCTATTCAATCCAAGTATTTTTCTTAAAAAGCAAATTTAAAGCAACTTTTCTTTGATTATGACTGGAAACAATCTATAACTGATGTCAAAACACTTTAAATTACTAAGAGAGAGAGAAGGAAGGAAAAATAGAGTTTCTCAATAACATTGTGGTGATCCTCAATCACAATTACCAGTAACAACAATCATAGCTATTGGAAACAAGAACACAATGATACAGAAGAACTCCTCACAAATTGAATATGGGCTCAATGAATTGCATAGTTTAAATGGCCAAGAAAAATTTCGATGTAGATGAATTTATTATATTTCACATGCTCTCCTAGTTGGACCCACCCTCCTCAACCTGGATGTGTTTTGGGTTATAACAGTCTAATACATCAAGTCATTGGATATCAGAAAACTTCTACCAATAAAACGAACAAAATTTCTGTTTTCCTAGGAAAGAATGGCATGCATTATATTAAGCAAGAATGGCATACTTGAAAGAGAACATACGTGTGAAGTGAAAACAACTCCAAAGTAAAAGAATGGTTACAGGAAAAGGAATAAAAAATGAAAGATTCGATAAGAATGATTATCAAATGAAAATCAGAGTGCATAAATGCCACATATTGTGTGTGTGGGTGTACACATTCATAATTTCATACAGATGGCAGTCACCTGAACATCTAGTTGCTTGGCAAGAAAGGATGATTTTCTCAAAACTTCCTCTTGAATGCGCGGATCCGTATCATCATAAGCTCGAACGAGCAAGGGCAGAACATGGGATATTAAGTTATCTTGACTAGTCTACAACAATTGCATAACAAACAATATTAGTATCAAATATTTTATTGAAATAAGCAAGGTATTTTAACAATGATTCTCAATGTCATGCGTTTAAGAAACCAAAAACAAAAAAGGCTATAAGGAATGGGTTAAGGCCATAAAGGGAGAAGGAAACTCAATACTCCTATTGAAGTTTCTATCAAGAAATTTTAGCACCATGCCTAACTAAAATTCAGATGCTTCTCAAAAGGATTTTGGTGTTTTTCATTTATAAAAAAAAATAAAATAAAAGATAAAAGCATCAACAAGTGAGTGTTTTATAAAGGTTTCAATTAAAGTTTCCAACCCCATGAATGAGAATTACATATACATTTCTTAACTAGCTAGTTGAGAGGATCAAATTTTTTAGGTACCTAATGCTCTAGGAACTGCTAACCCCTTTCAACTAAGAAAAAGTATGACACTGAAAATAAGTGGCTAATGAGTAACAGAACTTAGAATAATAATATGTTGAGACTTGTTCAACAAGAAGCTTTTCATCATTCAAATAAATCTGCTCTTTTTTCCATTGAGAGATACCCATGTGCTGCCCCACCTGCACTTTGGACTTGAACCTGAGACCATAACCCCACAATCCCCTTGCATTTTGCAAGGAGATAGCCACAAGAACAGGAAGTTTTTGCTTAACGATTTTCTTACTAGATAAAAGAAACTAATTAGACAGGAAAAAATATGAATAAATCCTTCCAATAAATATCATATGACCAACTAATAAATCCTTCCAAAAAAACCTCTAAAGTCATATGAGCAGGTCTAATGAACTAAATACTATTCTTGGGTCACTCCACGCAATTACTAGGTGAACATGAAGATGAACTAATAAACCTTTCAATTTGGCAATCTTTTCATTTTCCTGAACCCAATAAAATATAGATAAAATCAAAAAACTTTGAGCACTAGAAGCAACTTAACACCATATGCAACACATCCTTCAATCCACCATGCACAAGAACAGCAAATATAGTTACCTTGTTGATAACAAGTTCAGCATGCTTCACAAGCAGCAGTAGTGTCTCGCCTGCAGCAGTACTGAGGACAGGAATGAGAGCTGGAAGCGTTGATAGCTCAAAGTCAATTTTATCCTACAATAGATATTAAGAAATCAAATTTGCTTTTCCAGCTTGTAAGACATTAATGAATCTTAATAATAACTGGAAGATAAAAAAATATATATTGTATGAAGAACAATCCCTTGTTTTACTTCCACATCAGAGAGAATGGATGACTGGAAATTAATAGTCTGAAAAGCTAATGAAACTTGCCATAGTAAAAATTTAAATTAGCATAACATTCTCAACAAAGAAACTAATATAAAAGTTATTTCAGACTCAGCCATTCAAGCAAATGCCATATCAACGTGACGAAAAAATTCCAGTACAAGATTTACACATAACCTCTACTTCAGATGTATTTGGACTTTGTAAAGCATAAAAAGCTAAAGAAGGTGAGGAGGACAGGAGGAGAGAGAGCTATTACCTCTACCAAAATAACACCAATTAGAATATTTTGCCCAGAAACCAACAGAAGTAACAATGGAACATCATTTACAATTAGAAATGTAGGAAATCTATCTCTTTATACTAGTAGGCAGTATGCCTCTATCAATGTGCACACAATATTGCCACCTAAGACTGTAATTTGTCCATCAAATGTTTGCCTATACCATCACCAAACCATCTTGCCCCAAACCACTACCACCACCTCCCTACTTTAGGGATTATGAGCAGTACCTGGGACTCTGCTATGGTGAGAACCATGGGGAGAATCATTGGTTGCATGACCATATTCCTAAGTTCAGCACATAAGGGTGGAAGAACCTGCATGAAAATCTTTTTTAGTGAACTTGACCTCTTGTTGTGACAAAAGAAATACCAGAATGAAATAAAAGCTCGAAGTAAAGCATAAATCCAGCATCCTCAAATTAGCATTGCTCAACCACGTGATTGAAAACGTGGATGTCTATACGCATGCAGGTAAAAACAAAGCAATGTTATTATAAAAATCTGTAAGTGGTTAAAATTTTCAATGGGCTTCCTCGAGTACAAAAGTAATGTTTATACTGAACATATAACCTCAAAAATATAGCTATATAACCCAACTAGAAAATTGAACAAGAGATAATATGAGTAGGTAACAAAAACTATAACCTTATATCGCAGCACACGGGTGTCGAAGTCTTTCCACATATCTGATAATGCTTTTAAGAACTCAGACTTCTGCATGTTATCTCTTTCCTGTAAGAAATAGGATCAGCCAGAAAAGTATATAATTTCCACACATGTTCTCAATGAAATTTAATTATTCTCAAGCTCAGCATCCCAAGTAAATTTATCCCAGAACAAGTGCTAATCAAGATAAAATTTTAATGCATACAAGCATGTGGTCTAGGAAGCGAAGAGCACGCAGCCTAGTGTCATTCCGGAAAAAAGGAGAACCTGCAACAAGAGAACATAGATCTTAAGACAATATGAAATCAACAAGAAAAAATTAAGAAATGTAAACTCTTTCTTTACAAACAACTTCTAATAACTGAAACAAACTGCAATGTTATCATGTTGCAGGGGTTGAGACAGCCACTCAAAAATGGTTTAACATTCCATCCAGTCCATTGGATGAAAACATTATACTCAACACTATATATTGTTAATTCTAATGCAGAGAATTCCCCATGTTCTGTTAAAACTTGAAAGATTTACAACAAAGTGGAAAGTGGAATGATATAGAATGAGAAAACAAGAAATGGCAAAAGAAAATTGGTATGGATGATCGACAAGTGCCTTGGACTTTTAAAAAAGGCAAGCGCATACCAGAATTATATAAATAGTAATCGCCATATCATTCAATTTAACTATGTGGACAAAAACAATACATCCATGAGCATCTAAGTGGATTTGTCTTTGTATAACATATCTTAACTACTTCAAAGATTTGCTGAATCGAACATATAGGTTTGAGAGGATTTAAATCCTTGATACTTTTGTTATGGGTTCTCATGAAAATTTACCTACAGAAAGGAACAGCAGACTACATTAAACTACACTCCACATCTCTCCAACTTTCTGTTTCTTTCGTACGTCAATTTGTTCTAGTCTGTTATTACATTCCCCACCAAAGCTTGGACATTAATGTGTGAAAAGAGAAACTCTATATATAGACAGATAGATATGTATATAAACAAATGACAGAATCCTAAAGGCTCATGTTTTACCTGTAAAATCCATAGCTGTTGGCCTGAAAGATTCATTTGCAGAGAGCATCTTCTGCAGGTCAGGAACTAATTCTGGTGGAATAGAGGAGAAAGCTGCACTGGATAAGTAATTCAAGGTATTCATGTACTGCAGAAAGGAAAAACAAAAATAATTAAAATCCATTATCTTTGCTTGTGACAGAGTTGATAAAATATAATCTGAAACTGAAATAATAGCACAAAAATAATGTGGATGATGGTGTTAAAAACAGTTTATGACTGTCCGATGCTCCAGTCCTAGAAACTAATTGAAATCTTACTGTTCTCAAACCTGTGTTCTGTGTCAACTTTGTTACAACAATATGGAATAGAACAAATTAAGAACAAATCCAAACGGACTGAAGAGAGATTGGAGAGCATTGATATTCTAGTTTTCTTCTTTGTTTTGGTTTCAGGTTCTCATGTTTAGCAGGAAAAAATCTTATCTTCCAGTTAGATATGCCTCCATTTTCTCTTAATAGAAACCCACAAAGTGCCCGACCATGATGCTTTGCATCCTAATTGTTTTCCCAAATCATATCCCACCAGAGAAAACAAACATATGCTTCCCAAGACATTCTAAAATAAATAAAAATGTAATGGACATTCTCCATAGAACATCCCTTATAAGAGTTAATTTCACAGGAAGAGAAAAGTAAAAGAACCCACACCCCGCCAGGAAAAAAAAAATTGATAAATGCGAAGGTAGAAGTGTTATTGTTAAAGGTGAGAGTCATTAACAAGGACTTGGGCAACATGACACCTAATAAGCCTATTTCCTCACTAGGACAAGCTTTGCTTTCATTAGGTCCCATATCAGTTGTTTCCATGCTTTCCAACCTTGGAAAAGAAATTCAGATCATTTTTAAGCTGCATGTTCAAATTTCACTTCAATGACTTCAACTCAAAAAGGGACAACTTCAGGACAAAAAGAAACTGCATAAGGGGACAAATGCAGGCTTTTTTATACTGATGTAGCTTAGTTTACAGGATCATAGAAGGATGTATGTGCGTTTCTAATGCCTTAGATATCACAAGACGAAGCAACCAAGGGGTCGCAGTAACAATGGTTCAACTGGCTAGTTCAGTAGGAATTGCATATCAATGACCAATTTGTTACAGGCACTGTTACATTCTTTTAAGGAATAATAAAATCCAATGCACTTGCTAAGGTCAGATAGAGTCCATTGATCAAGCAAAAAGTTGGAGGGGAACTCTCCTTTAGATTTGATAAGCATATAACTTGAAACTTTTTTCTTTGTTTCTAGAAAAAATAGAAGCACATTTGGATACATTCAATGTCAATAACTCAGAGAAAGCAAAATATTTAAATTACCATCTTCACATTGTTGTGGCAGTCAAACAAAGGCTTGTGAGCAATCAGTTGGTAGGCAAGGCATCCAAAACTAAAAATATCAGAAGAGCATCCAGCTGAAGGTGCTTTGCTCCTAACTAGTTCAGGTGCAGTGTAATTCAGCGATGGCTGAAGGGGCAGCATAGAGTCGTCATCATCATATTCCTGGAAATCCAGGTAAAACAGGAAATAACAGGTAAATCTTTGCTTGAAGTATGTTTTCTGATACTCCACAAGGAAACTGAATAAAGAACATCAGAAAAGGGGCATATTGTAAACAGGTTATTTGCCTTTGATGATGAGCAGTGGTTGGCCCCTGGTGAGGATAGAGGATTTCTGCTCATGTTTTTCGTGGGTATTAGGGAAGAAGGATCTCGATATGATATGAAAATGGGCTAATTTTGAAGTGATCTGGGACACTTGGATGGAGGGGCAAAAGGCAAGAACTTTAACAATTCATCCCTCTCAAAGCAGTTGCTGTGGAACTTGTCTTTCTTTTGACACTGCTTCAAGGTAGTTTAGAGAAGTGGCTTTACCTTTTAAGTTGCCACCAGTAACAATTATTTAAGAGCCAATATGGTGGGATATGAAAGAGGAAAGAGGTGCGATTTGTAGGGTGGTCATAGTAATCAATAAGTAGACCATGTGAAGTACATAGGATGGAGACAGGGCCAGCTGTATAGACAAAATGTTCATAAAATAACCATGGTTGGAAAAGGATGGTGTCTGAATGAGTGATAACGAAAAATTCAACTCACAGCATAATGAAAGGCCTGGGAACTAGCCAAATCGCCTGAAGCCTGATCTGTTGTTATTGCAAAACCAAATCCACCAAGCTTCCACGCTCCACTTGAAGTAATTAGAATATTCTGCAAGTTATAAATCTATTGTTAGATACATTAACCCCTAACCACAAGGATTAGTGACAGGTTCTCCACAACAATTAAGATAGTCAAATTGTATTTGTTATCTTGATTGTGAAATTGAAAACTTACGGTTGGGTGTTCATAAAAACAAGAGCTTTCAATTTCCAGACAACAATTTCCAAGTTGAGAAGATATTTCAAGAAATTCCATTGTTTTTTTTATCATACCAAGAGAAGTTTGAGAAAAGTAAAGGGATTACACAAAACATATTATTATACTGAAGTCACGTTTACATGGCCCATCCCTTCAAAAAAAAAACTTTATGTTCACATGGACTATCACTTTAAAAAACTTTTATGTGATGGGGAGGGGGAGGGGGAGGGGGCCAGCAAAATGACAAGTTACCTCAGGAGATATAGCCCTGTGAATGAGATGTGCGTTGTTATGGAGGAAGTCCAAGGATTCTGCAATTTGTAGCAAGCCATGCTTCACCTCTAACAAGCCCATTTCCTACAAAACAAAAACTTTCGTAATGCAATGCTTACCACCAATATTGATGGGAACAGTAGAATGATGAGTTAGAGCCCAAAAGCATGCTGCTCATAGGGTGATAACAAGATCTTTGAATGTATAAAGCACCCAAAAGCAAGCACTGCTCATAAGATGATAACAAGATCTATGAATATATAAATTCCATTGGTCTAAACAAGATGAAGATATAGGCTGATGTACCATACGAAATTATTTTCCCACCAAAGTCTTTCCCTTTGGAACCATACCAACTTGGAAGAGTCTAACAGTTTAAGTCATTGAAACCTTTGAAATGGTAAGGAAGAAGAGATGATGCCCAGCAATTGTACCTAGAGAGACTTCCAAACTCTATAGAGTCTAGTTTGATTTCCTTCATGATGAGGTTAGCATGTTATTGAAGGAGTTCCTAGATTTCCTGGTAACATCTCATAATGCATTTCCACCATGTCATAGCGGACAAGCTTTTAATGAGATTTAACTGTCCTTTCTCCACTATCCAGTATCCACTTCTCTTAACACTTGCTTTTAATATTTTAGTGAATTCCATGACTAATTCATTTCAGCTTTAAAGTTCTAATCACAATACAAAGCTATTGCACAAGCCATTCAAAGTCATTAATATTATTTTCCAAGTAACCTACATCAATTGCATCCCAGCCTGTAGTAAGTCAAAAGGGAGTGGAGGCACTTAAAATCATATTCGAGAGGTATTCTTTAACTGTTTTGGTAGCAAAAATGCAAATTAACCTTACAAAATGCCTTCATGTGCAACCTTAAACTTCATCTTTTATCCGAAAGGTATTGCAATCAATCCTATTAGGGATACCCACAACCTAAGCCTATTTCTAATCACTCCACTATGCACATTATTTTTAACAAAATGGAGTTCCAATTAACAAACATAAACAATTCATTATCAAAGCTCACCATTCCCTTGAGCTCCTTAGGCACTTTCCCCACATTCTCCAAATTCCCAATCGCATTCGCCACCGATGCGAAAAGAGGTTCCGTCACCATCGCCATCGCATTCTTATTCTCATCCAAAGCCTGCACAACATGAACCACTCCCGGATGCCTAATCCTAACCAACCTCGCAGCATCCGCTCGAATCACGTCCAAGAACGTATCCTCTGCCACCTTCGTTAAACCCGCACGCGCTCGTGCTTCCGACAACGCCTTCTTATCCAGAACCCACACGCAAACCGTCGGGTACTGGTGTGTGCGCGTTGACTCACGCGCTGCCTTGGCAGAATAGAGCTTCCAAGCGAGACCGGGTCCAGCTGAGCCGATCTGGTGAAGGAGATCGTAGTCTTGCAAGGGTTTGGGACCGGTTACTTCTTGGACGGTGGTTTGTACGGTTTTTTCAATGACCGCTGCCGTTTTGGCTAGCGCCTGTGTAAATGTTTTCATGTTGAGAGACATTTTGTTTTCGTGAATTGACTAGTTTTTCTAATCAATCAATCAAATTTTACTATACACGCAGGATTTTTCAACATCCGGTTGTGTTTTTAGATTTGTCGGTGGAGGGAGAGGAGACGTGGTGGTGGTGGTGGTGGTGGTGGTGAAGTCAGGTGGTGGTTTAGGTCTCCAAGAAAAATGTCTTGATTGTTTTCTCTTTGTATTTTTGACCTCTCTATATATATTTTTTTTTCCTTGGTTAATTAGCTGTTTTTCGTGCTTTTATTAATTTGAATAATTGAATTATTTCAAATTAGTTGGATTCATTCTCATATCTGTCGTGTGTTTCTTAATTATTTAATTTTATTATTTTTAAGGAATTGTTTGGATACACTGTTGAAGCTGCATTGTTTAAAAATTAAAAATTTTTATTTAAAATTAGTTTATTTTGTTTTTTTATTGTTTTGATATGTTATTATTAAAAATAATTTTTAAATAAAAAATATTATTTTAATATATTTTTAAATAAAAAACATTTTAAAATATAACTCCTATAATATTCTCAAACTAAATCGAAATTTCTTTTTATTTTCTATATTTTATATTTTTCCCCTGTTTAAGTGATATCTAGTTATAATTTTTTTTTCTACAGAAGTTTTTGTGCGTGAGACTTGTATTTTTACAGAATCAGTTAACTATTAACAAAATTCTAAAATGCATAGGTATTAGTCTATTACCTGCACTCCATCGTAGATTAGATAAATTTTTTAAAATGTAAAAAATAATAAATGTGTCAATTTTTTATTAAACAAATTTTTTATTATGTTATTATTGAACCAGATTTGATATAATAAGTTAATTTTAAAATTTCACAACCTGATTTTTTATCTAATTCGAGTTTTAAATTAAATCATATAGAAGTTAGACCGAATTATAAAAACATGGCTTAGGTTTTAACAAAGTTTCAAGATTTTTATAAAAATTATTAAGATAATAACATATTAGATCGATCTTAATCCTCAAGCAAATTGTATCACGGACTCCATTGAGTTTAATAATGTTTTTATAAAATATTTTGTTAATTATATAATAAAAATATATGGTCAAAAAATTGAGCATCAACCTAAAAATAAAAACTTATTAAAGACGGTGATAACCATAAAGAAAGCAAAAAGAAAATAAAGCATGTATTTTATCTCATATCTAATCCAATATTAAATGATAAAATCAAGAAAAACAATTAACGGATCAAAAATCAAAAAATCATATCTAGTAAATGGATGAATTCGTCAAACTTATGGATTAAATATCTATAAACAAAACAAAACAAAAAACTTTTCGAGCTCAAATATGATTTTTTTAGATGTTTCCATGTAAAAAAAAACATTTAATCTTAACCCTCTCATCATATGAAACTATGTGACACAAAAAAATTGAGCATCAACCTAAAAATTAAAACTTATTAAAGACGGTGATAACCATAAAGAAAGCAAAAAGAAAATAAAGCATGTATTTTATCTCATATCTAATCCAATATTAAATGATAAAATTAAGAAAAACAATTAACGGATCAAAAACCAAAAAATCATATCCAGTAAATGGATGAACTCGTCAAACTTATGGATTAAATATCCATAAACAAAACAAAACAAAAAAACTTTTCAAGCTCAAATATGATTTTTTTAGGTGTTTCCATGTAAAAAAAAAACATTTAATCTTAACCCTCTCATCATATGAAACTATGTGATACAAAAAAAAACAATCGTTTTGGTGGTTGGATTCCTCACTAACAGACATTTTTTCTCTCTAAGCCAGAATCTGGCGACCTCCTCTCTCTCCTCCAATAAAAAAAATTGAAAAATCAGTAAAATAAAATTTGGTACCAAAATTAAATTTTGTTAAAAGTCTGGGGACCAATAACCTAATAGATAAAAAAGATGGAGGCCTTGAATGAAATTTTGACAGAAATTTTCAATCCACAACCTATATTAACTATTTTGTCATTTTAGTCCCCTTTTTTTCAATCCAACCCTCCCTTACAAAACAACATGCAATTGGACTCTCTAATTTGGTCTTAAAAGGGCTTAATTGTGCAAACAAAACGTTTGGGGACCAAATGGAAAATTTTTAAAAATTATACTATTGTAATCCATAGTAAAATGTGAGAGGGTAAACAATGTTTTTGTGAACAATGAAACACCACGTGTTTTAGTTTTATACTAGATGTAATGTCCGCGCAATGTCGCGGGCCTGTGGCATGCTTGTGCGTTGTCGTAGGTTTGTGGAAAAAATAAAAAAAAAATATATGGAGAAAAACTGTTGAATTCCACAATGTTTTCAAGAAAAAAACTACAAAGCTAAATTCTTAACCAGTATAATATTTAAAAAATAAAATGAACAAAGAAAATTTTGGAAAAAATCATAACAAAAAAAATGAAAGGAAAAAAAAATCATGTAGAGAAACACTGTAGCAATCTATAGTGTTTCATGAGGAAATCTACAGTTGTAATTCTTAACCAGTTCAATATTAAAAATAATAAAATTAATAAAGACAATCTTGGGAAAAAAAGACAATCTTGAGAAAAAAAACAAAAAAAAAAACATGTAAAACCCAAAAAAAGGGGAAAATGAAAAAATAAGGAAAAAAATAGAAAGACAAAACAAAACAAAAAACAGAAGAGACAATAAAAAAAGGGAAAAAAAGAAGAAAAAAAGAACATGTGGGGAAAGCTATAATACTTTCCCCACGTGTTTTAGAATATTTATTAATACTACATTATTGACCCACGCTACATTACAGGTCAGGTCAAAATTTTCTTGAATGTAAAAAAATGTTAAGATATTGCTAATGCTTTTTTAGTGAAAAAATTTTTATACCGTATAAGGATTAACTTGATGTGACCCAGTTGATTTTACGAGTTCAAAAAACTTGGACGACCCATAAAAATATAGTTTGACGAGTTAACATTGGATTGACATAGATCAACCCAGGTTAACATGTCAAATATTTGATCCATGTTATAAGACTATGATAACCTTACAGAAGACAAATCAAAATAAATTATAAAGTTTAATTCTCAAGCAACCCAACAATGAATAATGAAATTGAAAAAAAATCAATTAAAGAAAAACCTAAAAAAGTGACAGATATATCAATTATCAAACAGTTCAATGTTGAATGATGAAACTAAAAAAGAATTCGATTAAAAAAAACAACTCAAGAAAAATCTATCAAACTCATGACCCGAGTTATGAGAATGAGATGACTTCATAGAAAAAATAAAAAAATAACACGATTTAACTCGAATTAACATTTCAAATTTGAGAATCTGGTTAAGGAACTGTCGGGCACAATGTTGAACAATGAAATTTGTAAAATTTTTAATTAAAAAATAACATAAAAAATAAGCAGAGTCAATATGGGTTAACATGTCAAACACTATTCCCGAATTATAAGGTTAGGATAACCTCATAACAATCAAACCGAAGTAAATCATGAATCTCAATTCTCAATGAAACACAATATATAAATGATGAAATTGAAGAAAAAAATCAATTAAAAATATAAAAAAACAAAATAGAGTCAATAAAATTAACATGTCAAACCTGCAACTTATGTCATGAAACGGGGACAACCTAATAAAAAGCAAATCCAATATTGAAGGACTTAAGACTGAAATAACCTCTTAAAAAACATGATTTTACCGGAGTGAAAATCCTGATCATGAGACCAAGATATCCTCATAAAAACAAATCAAAACAAATTACGAAGTTCAATTTTCAACTGATTCAATATTAAATGATAAATTTGAAAAAAAAGTTCAATTAAAAAAACAAAAAAAAAATAACCCGAGTCAACTCACTAAGCAATATTTTCAGATCATGAGACCAGAATAGCTCAATAAAAAGTAAATAAAACAAATCATAAAGCCTAATTCTCAATTAACCCAATATTAAAGGATGAAATTGGGATAAAATAGTTAAATAGGAAAAAAAACTCAGCCACCCGAGTTAACCATCAAAAGTCGTAATATGTGTCATGAGAGTGAGATAACTTAATAAAAAACAAATCTAATATTAAATGATAATTTTTATAAAAAAAAAACATTGATTGAAAATAAATTAAAGTAGAAAAAAAAGACAAATGTTTTTTTTTTGTAAGGTCATGACATGATCAAAAGATTGATATCTTATCCTAAGTGCAGGAGTGTCGAAGTAATAAATAACCCGGCAAGACCGGGGTCGAACCACAGGGAGGTGAACTATATAAAATTATAATCAACAAATGAAAAGGAGTTGAAAAGAACTTTTGAGATGTGATATTGATGTGAGTATTAATCAAAGATAAAAACAATTGTCAAGGTTAGAGGATCCACTAATAGTATTAAAAATAAGTATAATATAAACTCTTTTTATTAATCAATTGTAAACCACACATAAAAGAGGTTCTAATCGGATGATTTATCCTTAATAGTTCATTATAAATTGATAATGAACTATTATGTTGTACTAAGGGTTGGACAATATAAATCTAGATTAATCATTTAATAAGCAAGATATTAAGAATTAGTAAGATAAAAATATAAGACACGTTAATAAGAAACTTTCTTGGATATAAATATTGAAGTCCATATTGAGTTTATATTACACATTGTAACACCATTAGTGAAACCTTTTCACCTTCACATAATAAACTCAGCTAAACATTGTGAATAAGACAAACATAAATAAACTAGATAATAGCATAGTTATGATGAAAAGTATAAACAATAGATTAATGAAAGCAAAACTTAAACATTACAAAAATACAAAGAAAGAAAGCAAGAATATGATCTTGATCTGAAAACCAAGATGTCTAAATGTATGGCAAATGCCTTCTTTTATAGGCTAAAATTCAAAACTATTGATTTGATAACTAATTAGTGAGTGAGTGGCCACCTCTTGACTTGGTGATAATCATTATCTTCTTGTCTGAACAAAACGTCATTGCTAACATCAGAATTTGAACAAATAGTCCCCATGAAAGTTCTGGGAATTTGTCTCAGCTTTCCAACAAAACAAGAATGAGCTCATTTGGACTTCTAAAACTCGAGATATGGGTTGAACAATGAACTGTACCTAGGCTGCAAGACAGATTCCGACTTCTCTTTTGTTGCTACAATTTGAACTTGAAAACGGCCGTTTTGAATCTTGGACTCTCATGAAAGTTTTAGACCTATATCTTAGCTTTCCATACATATAAACCAGACCTAAATCCATGTTCTACAGCTCCAGTTATGATCCAATAACCGAATGATGTTCCAATTTGAATTGAACCAGCATCTCTTCTTTAAGCTTAACTCTCTCTTTGTCTTTTCACTTTCAATAGTTAAACACATCAATCAATCCTTTAAATTGTGAGATATGTCTGCATTTAAAATGAGCATTTACCATAAATTAAAGATATATTATATTATTAGACTTGTTATTATAAAACATGCTTAAGTTAAGGAATTTAATGATACTTTAAGTGCAATATGATGATATAAAATCTTGATAAAAATGCACTTTTAAGTACTAATCAGGTCACACTAAAACAAGTAGGGGAAAGTATTACTTATTGCTACAGTATTCCCTTCACGTGTTTTAGTGTATTGTTAATTTTATTGTAGGCACATGTAGTGAAAAACCCATTTTGCTCCTCCAAAACAAAAGCAAATATATATATATAGTGATTGAGGGTAATTAGATAATTTCACAAGGGTTCATTGGTCATTATCAAATTTAAAGAGGAAAATTAAGTATTTTCACTTTTATAATGCACATTAAAATAGCTATTCTAGCCTTAGATTCACAAAATTTTAAAGCTTGCCCATATGGGCGTTTTAGTATTTTTTTGTTTTTTAAGTATAGTAAAATGACTTAAATATCTTTACAAATATAGTTTTCTTTAACTTAAGTCCAATGACATTTTTGTATTTTCATTTTATTTTTTTTTGTTAAACTCAGCTAAACATTGTGAATAAGACAAATATAAATAAACTAGATAACAACATAGTTATGATGAAAAGTATAAACAATAGATTAATGAAAGCAAAACTTAAACATTACAAAAATACAAAGAAAGAAAGTAAGAATATGATCTTGATCTGAAAACCAAGATGTCTAAATGTATGGCAAATGCCTTCTTTTATAGGCTAAAATTCAAAACTATTGATTTGATGACTAATTAGTGAGTGAGTGGCCACCTCTTGACTTGGTGATAATCATTATCTTCTTGTCTGAACAAAACATCATTGCTAACATCAGAATTTGAACAAATAGTCCCATGAAAGTTCTGGGAATTTGTCTCAGCTTTCCAACAAAACAAGAATGAGCTCATTTGGACTTCTAGAACTCGAGATATGGGTTGAACAATGAACTGTATCTAGGCTGCAAGACAGATTCCGACTTCTCTTTTGTTGCTACAATTTGAACTTGAAAACGGCCGTTTTGAATCTTGGACTCTCATGAAAGTTTTAGACCTATATCTTAGCTTTCCATACATATAAACCAGACCTAAATCCATGTTCTACAGCTCCAGTTATGATCCAATAACCGAATGATGTTCCAATTTGAATTGAACCAGCATCTCTTCTTTAAGCTTAACTCTCTCTTTGTCTTTTCACTTTCAATAGTTAAACACATCAATCAATCCTTTAAATTGTGAGATATGTCTGCATTTAAAATGAGCATTTACCATAAATTAAAGATATATTATATTATTAGACTTGTTATTATAAAACATGCTTAAGTTAAGGAATTTAATGATACTTTAAGTGCAATATGATGATATAAAATCTTGATAAAAATGCACTTTTAAGTACTAATCAGGTCACACTAAAACAAGTAGGGGAAAGTATTACTTATTGCTACAGTATTCCCTTCACGTGTTTTAGTGTATTGTTAATTTTATTGTAGGCACATGTAGTGAAAAACCCATTTTGCTCCTCCAAAACAAAAGCAAATATATATATATAGTGATTGAGGGTAATTAGATAATTTCACAAGGGTTCATTGGTCATTATCAAATTTAAAGAGGAAAATTAAGTATTTTCACTTTTATAATGCACATTAAAATAGCTATTCTAGCCTTAGATTCACAAAATTTTAACGCTTGCCCATATGGGCGTTTTAGTATTTTTTGTTTTTTAAGTATAGTAAAATGACTTAAATATCTTTACAAGTATAATTTTCTTTAACTTAAGTCCAATGACATTTTTGTATTTTCATTTTAGTTTTTTTTGTTATTATCTTATTGGTAAAGGGGTAATTTTGTAATTGAAAAAATATAAATATTATTAAAAAAATTATTAATGCGTACGTTGCACGCATGGTTGGTGATTGCGTAGTTTGGGTAACACATATGGCGTCTCTTGATGGCCAAACAATGACTTCAAGGGCAGCAAGCTCTGTTTTGATGTCGATGACCTTTTTGTTTTTTTTTATTTTCTCTCTTCTCCTCGATTTTCTTGTTTGAACTTGCAAATTCTCAAAGCAACCCTTCAATGTTTTTTCCTTCAAATTTGGTTTATATTTTTTTTATTGCTATTTGTTTTATTTGAAGTAATTTATAAAATTAAAGTTTTTTTTTTTAATTTCATTGTCCTTTAATTTTTTTATGTCAGATTCGATCATCATTCCTTTGATTAATATTTGTTGTGTTTGAATTAATTTTTATAATTGGATTTTTTGTTTTTGCAATTTCATTCTCCTTTAATTTCTTTCCAATCAAATTTAATCCTTATTTTTTTTTCCTATTAAATTGGTTGGGAATTTAACTTCTTGATTTAACCCAAGTTTAGGATTTCATAGGTTGCGGGTTTGGAAGATTAACCTAGATTTAGAAAATTCACCCGAGTTTGCTTATTTTCCCTTTTTTTAAGCTTAGGTTTGTTTTTTAATTTCATCCTTCAATATTTATTTAATTAGTACTTGGACTCCGTTAACATTTTCTATTTGCTTTCTATATGATTTTTCACTAATTTTAAAAATGATCTGGATTATTTCGTGTCTTTTTATTTGTCATTCTTTTTTAAATTTAGCTTTTTTATAAAGGTATTTTGTTTTTTTAATTAAATTAAGTTAATTGATTAAATGTAAGTAAGAGATGCTCACTTTATGATATTTTAAAAAAGAATTATTGGGTAGACATCATTTTATTGGCACGGATAATCATTTGATTAAATAAAAATTTATTTAAAGAAATAAAGTTATCAAACACAACTATACATGAATAGTTTTGCGTGATCAAATATTTTGATATATATATATATCTATTTTTTTTATTTTTTCAATTTAATATTTACTTATCATTAACCGTTTTTTATATTTATTGGCATGGATATTTCTTGATTTATTTAATTAAATATATGTATATTTTTTTTTTTACTTTTTTATAGAAATTTTTTATGAAAAAAATATATTAAAAAACCTGCATATTTACTTTTTTATATATAAAAAATTAAAATTTGCAAGTAACATTAAGGATAAAAATGATATGATCAAGTGATAAAAAGTAACATCGTTAGAATGTGTCTGTTTTTGTAGTTGTGGTTAAGATTGAGTACAACCCAATCATGCACAAAACTCAACCATAAAAACTAGTTTTTTTTTTGTTTTTTCTGGTATTTTTGGTAAACTCCATTCCCAAACCTCAACCTCAACCACAAAAACAAACACACAAGAAGCACAAACATGGAGCTCATTTTCAGATATGTTTTTTAAATTTTCAAAGACCACCATATTTAATTTTCAAGTATTTTATTTTTTAATTTAATTAATTAATTAATTAAATACAAAAATAAGAAAAAAGTTAATGGATAGACATTATTTTATTGGCAGGGGTAATTATTTGATTAAATAATAAATTTATTTTTTTAAAATAAAATTATTAAATATAACTATGTACATGGCTCTGTCTCTTAATTTTTTTAATTTAGTATTTACTTATAATTAAAATTAGCAAGTAACAAAAAGGATAAAAATGATTCGATCAATTGATAAAAAGTGACATGGTTAACAAGCGCAAACGTGGGACAAACGTGGGGCATTTTCTTCATTTTTTTTTTAAGGATTTTTTTTTTATCTAATACGAATTTGTTTCATTAAAAAATTACCTCCGCAAATCCTCGAGCGGTCTGATGACTAAGCATTTTGTGAAACTGAATATTCTGGACATAAAAATCTCATTGGTGCAGATCTTGTGAGCAACTCAACATTATTAGGTAGGTGACGCCTATGCATTAATGATTGATCAAATGCGTGCGTTCTTTTTTGTCCACTTCCCTGCCGCAGCTATAATATTTCTGAGCTGTTATTTTTTTAAGAAAATAACAGCCTGTCCCGCTTCTCTGCTACAGCATTTGCCGGAGTTAAAAAAAAAAAAAAAACAACCAAACTGACTAAAAAATAAAAAATCAAACCAAAATTAAATACATTAAAAAATAAAAAAATAACCCTAAAAAAACAATATAAATTTTATTTTTTAATATAAAATAATTAAACCGTATCTCAGCAAAACCGAACATAACAAAACCAAAACTAGTTGGTTATATTTTGATTTTTAATATAAAATAACAAAACTACACCCACAAGTTTGAACTAGTTTTATTTTTTATATCTTATAAAATTTTAATTTAATTGTTTTTATAAGTAAAAATCAAATTAAATAAAATATAATCATCCTGTCTTATAAATAAGAACCATAGCCACTTCATTTAAACAAAAGTATGAAATAGCTTCACGATCTCTATCGTTTGTTGCTTTGATCAAGACTTGGGCCTGGTAGCTTGAGCTTTTTCCTCCATGAACAAGCCTTTACACTGTACTGTGAAGGTTGATAGAAAATGATGTCTGTAAAAGTGAGTATCTGTAAGCTGTTGTGTTTAGTAGTGTGATAGCGGTTGTGATTTGAAAAAAATTAGTTTATAAAAAGTATTTTTAGTTAAAATTGATTTGAAAAAATATATGTTTAGTTAAAACTGTGGTTGAAATTGAGGTTGAACAAAAAATAGTTTAAAGTGTTTGGTTAAAAAATATTTTTTAAATTAAGGTTATGAAATAATTAAAAAAATCATATATTAATATTGATGGTTTTTAATTGAAATATTAACGATTTAACTAATGTTATTTCATCATAAAATAAACAATACTTTATATAAAGTATTTTTTATTGTTGCATTAAATTATATTCAATTTCATCACGCATGAAATCTATATAACAAGAATTACAGTTTCCATGGTTTCTTGAGCGTGCAACAATATAATGTAAAATATCATCAGGAATAAAACTGAAATTGCAATCAAATTCCGCAAATGCTACGCCATTATACGATCTCCTTCAAATGTAATTATGTAGTGCCATTGAATCATGATAAACATTAGTTTTTCAAATAAAACATAATATCTGAGAAATTTTTCCGACTTTTTTTATTTTACTAGATCACACCCGGTTCAATACATTTAGGTTTGGGTCGGACCTGGTCCGGCCCATTAACAATGTAGCTGCTGTCGACTGTTCACGTAGCAGAACAATGGAGACATGGTGTAGAAGAAGAAGAAGGAGGAGGAGAAGGGAAAGGGGAAGGGGAAGGGGAAGAAGAAGGAAGAGGAGAAGGAGGAGGAGAAGGAAAAGGAGAAGAAGGGGAAGACCATGTCTCCACTATTCTTCAACGTGAACAGTGGAGTCTTCACTGTTCACATTGCAGAATAGTGGACATGGTGCATAAGCAGAAGAAGAGGAAGGGGAAGGGGAAGGGGAAGGAGAAGAGCAAGGAATCCTTTCTCTGTGCTTCAGCAAGGCGCGCCATTGTTTACTGTGTTGTAACACAGTTGAAACAAAAGCAATGAGAAGCTACTTTGTGCGACCCTACGTTTCAAACGCAGTAAAAGGTGGGGCCCATGAACAGTAACACCCTTTTTTTCGTAACCAAACATCCAAGGTTACGTTTTGTTTAAAACACAACCGCAGCCGCGTAAACAAACGACACCGAATCATATTTACTTAGGAAGCGTTTTGGAACGCGGTTCAACCCGCGTTCCCAAAAAATTTGAATTTTGTTTTTTGCTAAAATTTAACATGATTTGTACGTTTTGATGTGCTGATGTCAAAAATGATTTTTAAAAAATGAAAAACATCATTAACATGTATTTTGGCACGAAAAGTTATTTGAAAAATACCCACAATCACACTGCCAAACACGCTCTTAGAAAGAAGCCGAGTCAAAGACCAAGATGATGATGCTAACGACATCATGTCTTTGAGGATCTCTCTATTTGGATAAGCAGCGCAGTCAGACATCCCATAAACGTCATGAAATGACATTTTATCATTGTGAGCACCACATTATTGCTTTTCTTGGTTCTCAGCCCACTTGAGAAATAGAACATGATCACTGAAACCTTGATTTTCGTCAATGAGTAAAGATGATGTCTTGGAATTTCAGCAGCCAAGTTGTTTCCTAGATTCTCAATCAATCTGAAACAATTGATAGATAAATCTCAAGACTGTTTTATTGTACTTAATAGGAAAGCCATGTTGCCAATCATGAACAGTTAGATAAATCTTCATAGAAGCTCTATCTTTACACTTCATAGCACCTCACGCAATTCTTGGAACCTCTGTCCATACTCCGGTCCAACTATTCACAGCTACAAGACGTTGGTTAAAACTAGCAGACGAGCTAACAAAATTGTTTCTGTTGAGATGATTGTATTCTCAGCGCAGATACATGGCCAAGAACATTGGGGATTGCTCCAATCACTTGGATCAATTGTAGTCACTGCCATAAAATATTTCTATGACAAACAATGCATTCCATAATCAAACTGTGTTGGCTTCAGAAGAATCTGAATTGCTTTTCAGAGCAATAGCATTGTTTATAATTCCACCCAATTCATGCAAAATTCAGCACTATGATATCCAACATTTCCCATTGTAAGATATCACAGGCCGACAGAAGTTGATGAGGGAATTTGGAGAATAACTCGCATTCATTCAGGAGGTGCTCGACGAACAATGAAGGAAGCACGTGGAAACCGGGTGATTTTGGTCGATGATGCTCTTTTGTTACCAATAGTCATTGCAAGAGCACATCCTATTTTTGAAATGGTGGAAACGATTTGAGTCTCTCACCACAATCTCCTTTTGGAGAAGATCTGATGCTAACTTCATGAAGTTGTGACAGTCCACACAAATTCGGATGTTCTTCACGATTCTTATTACACCTCCACCACAACGCAAACTACCTTCACTCATCAGAGCAAACACCAGGGCCAGCTTCTCACTATGGTGGTACAGCTGCTCTTGTTTATGCTCCTCCTCTATGTCTTGCAAGGCCAAGCTTGTCTCCGGCACATAGCCTACCCCCTTTAACTGCCCAATCAGTGAATAAAGTTTAGCATATATGGCCTCTCTTTGAGGATGACGCCTGCCTCCAGAGGCAAACTCGTGTACTCGATTCTCAATCTCTATCCAGCTTAAACCAGGTTCTTTTCTTACTCTAGAGCCATTCATTTCATCCCTAATCAACCCTGCTTCATTATAACTACCTCCAGAGCAGTAAATGTTTGAAATCTGTACATAGCCTAATGAATTTCCAGGTTCCAACTCTTTCAGTTTATCTGCTGCTAATTTTGCCAACTGAGTCTCGCCATATTTCCTACATGAGCTAAGCAGTGCACTCCAAACCACTGAATCAGGCTTCATTGGCATTGTACTTATAAGCTCCCCTGCCTCCAAAAGAAGCCCAGCTCGACCTAGAATATCCACCATGCAGGCATAGTGATCAAGTTGTGGAGAAACACCATGATTCATGGACATTGAGTCAAAGATGTTAATTCCTTCTTCCACTAATCCTGCATGGCTGCATGCTGAGAGGAGAGCAACCATCGTTGCAGAGTCAGGTCTGACATTCATCTCTGAGAAGAGATGCAATGCCTCCTTAGCTTGTCCATGTAAAGCATAAGCCTTGATCATCGAGTTCCAGGAAACAACATCACGAGATCTCATTTTATCGAAAACTTGCTTCGAAAAAGAAATGGAGCCACACCTAGCATAGGCATGGATCAAGGTATTTGCAAGCACTCTGTCATCCTCAAACCCAGCTTTAACTACTTGAGAATAAACTGCCAAAGCATGCCTTTCAGTCACAAAACCAGCACAAGCTTTTAACACAATTGAAAATGTACACCAATCGGGTGCTAAGCCCTCCCTGTACAACTGACGAAAGAGGAGAAGTGCTTCTTCTGGTTCACGGTCAGCAAATGCTGTTATAATGCCAGTCCACAAAAAAAGATCCCGACTACTTGTCTCCATGAAGAGCCTGTAACAATCAGAAACCTTCCCTCCAAGATCCGAATAAGCTTTCACCAATGCAGTTGCCAATTCAATTTTCAACATAAACCCACGTTTGATACTAACACAGTGCAATTGAAAACAACCCTTCAGACCCACGTCAGCATTATCGCCATCATAACTCTCACTCATGGAAGAAAGCACACTGACCAAAGTAGCACCATCAAACTCCACTCCACCACTATGCATTTGGCAAAAAATTCCAATAGCTAGACCCCCAAGTTTCCAATGTTGAAACGCGGCAATCATTGAATTCCAAGAAACAAGATTACGAAACTCCATTGACTCAAAAACGCGGCAGGCCTCGCAACCATCACCGACAAAATTATCCTCACAACTTTTGCTATATCTTGTAATAAGAGCATTCCCCACATAAACACTAGCAATCAACCCCATTTTCAACGCGAGGGCGTGCACTTGCTTGCCACAAACGTAATCACAAGAAGTAATCACACTCGCAAAAGCAAACTCATTCGGATAACAGTCCACCAACATATCAGAAAACAAGGAAAAGCACTCATAACTTCGCCCATGTTGGGCATACCCAGAAATGAGCGCGGTCCAAGACACCACATTTCTGCGACCCATTTCATCGAACACTTGGCGTGCACGGTCCAGGTCACCACATTTTGCATACATATTAATAAGATGGTTAGTTACAAAGAGGTCTTGTGGGTTTTTGTGGTTTTCGGAAATCATATGTTGGTGTAAATATTGGCCTTGTTTAAGGTTCCCATGGCGTGCACAGGCATGGAAAAGTGTGGCATAGGTTTGTTGAGACTGGTTTAGCTGTGGTGTGCTGTAGAAGAAGGAAAGTGCTTCTTTGATGTTGCCGCGGGTGGAGAGCACCCGCACCTTGTTGAAAAGATCGGTGGCTTCCGGGGTTGAGTTGGGGAGTTGGGGATGAATGCTGGAGCTGAAGCTTCGAAGGAAGAGGTCCCACCCGCCGGTGGTGGGCCTTGGCATCACGGAGTCTGAGTGCTGTGGTTAACAGACGATAGTTGTGATGGATTTGGCATCAATAGTTTCAAGGTAGACGCTAGAATCACATTGTACGGTCCAATCGGGACGCGATAGATATACATAAATTGAGTTAAAAACATTAATTTATATATTAAAAATATTATCTAAAATAATTTTTTTAAAATATAATTTATTTATATAAAAAATAAAAAAAAATTATAGATAAATCATAAAAACTCTTTAAAATTTAAATGCATAATAAAAAAAAATAGTAGTCATTTAAAAAATTCTCTCTAAAAAAATATAAAAAAGAATGGATATTAATTTAAATATAAATAAACAAAATCAAAGAAAATTCATATAAAAAATCATTAATTTAAAAAAAATTAGGAGAAAAATATTTTTTTTTTTAAAAAGCAAAGGTAAGATGTTGCTCCACCTAGCAAGCCAACCTAGCTCATTTTTTAGGCCTCTTATTTGTTTTTTGGTTGAACTGGCGGATGAAAAAAAAATTTTAAAAAAAAATTTATATGACGAGTTGTCTGATTTACCTAGATTTCAGATTTCAGCCACTGTAGTGGCTGAAAAATTAGGGTTTAAGTTATTTTGAAAAATTCAGTTTTTCAATTCATTTTTAACCTAAAACACTTTATGAATCGCGATAAATTTATCCATGGCTTCAAAAAACAAAAAATTGTCCTAAAAACCAAAATCAACCCGAAATAAAAAATCAAATCGAGTTTAAATTCGTTTTTTCATGAACTTTAAGGTAAAAATACACCTAATATGAATTTTTCTTATCAAATGGAATCATTTGACACAAATATTAGCTGTTTTGGTGGCTTAAATCAGTGTCAACTTCCCTCTCTCTCCTTTCTCAACCAGGAACTCAAAAATAACAAAAATAAATTTTTACATCAAAATTGAATTCGAAAGAAATTAAGGAACCAAAATCGTATAACTGTTGTTATTTTGAAAGTTAGATAACCAAAGGTTTTCTTTGCCAAAACTTCTAGCACACCACCCATATTTGGAGCATTTTTAATTTCGATCTCTATTCTTCCAATTCCATCATTGCCTTAGAAATCCAAATCAATTGGCCTTCAATCAGGATCAAATCTTCCAAAATAAAACTTTAAGAGCCACAATAATGTTTTAAAAATAAATAGAGTTATCCACAGTGTTTTGTGAGGGTGTGAACAATACCAGTTGTGTAGGGTTTACCCCACGCGTTTTAGTTTTTAGGTTAATGACTTCCTCGTACAAAATTAATATCCATATCTATATTTTATTTATTATGGAAATTTTAAATATTCATTTCCAAGATATAACTAGAACCAGAAAACATGTGTAGCTCGATCAACCTAAAATCCCATCTGGCGATTTCGTTTAACCAAAACTAAAATCCGTGTGCGACTCGGTCAACCTGAGATCCCATCTGGTGATCTCTTTTAACCAGAACCAAAGTCTATGTGTAGCTCGGTCAACCTAAAATTCCATCAGGTGATTCCCTTTAACCAAAGCTAAAATCAGTGTTGCGGCTCGGTCAATCTAAGATCCAATCTGGCGTTCTCCTTTAAACAGAACCAAAGTCTATGTAGCTCGGTCAACCTAAAATTCTATCTGATGATCCCCTTTAACCAAAGCTAAAAACTATGTTGGTGGCTTGGTCAACTTGGGATCTTATATGGCGATCTGCTTTAACCAGAACCAAAGTCTGTGAGTAGCTCAGTCAACTTGAAATCCCATATGATGATTTCCTTTAACCAAAGCTAAAATCTTTGTTGCGGCTCGGTCAACCTGAGATCCCATCTGGCGATCTTCTTTAACTAGAACCAAAATTTTATGTGTTCTTCCTGATGACAGGGTTCAAACTTTCTTCTTTCTTTGAAAATTTCTTAATGATAGGGTTCTTCTCATTTTTCTTCCAGTTCCAAGATCAAAACTACGATTCTTTACTATTATCAACTCAATGATTCTTTCTTTGTCCATTTAGATTCATTACAATATTGCTGAATTTCATCGAGGATTTTTTCTGTAACAATTCAAAAAACATTTGTGCAATGCTTTGAGGTTAGATAACATGCATACGTTCTTATCTAGTTTGAAATATAAGCCCCCTTCTTTGATGTTCCATCATCATAAGGTGTTTTTATTTGCTATCCAATGTCTTTTTTGTTTTCTCGATGCATTAGCTCATTCGTGTGCTAGCCTTCCACTCAGATATAAGTGTAATGCCTATCTTGGGCTGTTCGCGATGATTACTACTTTCGATGTTTATCAAGCTTGACCATACACCCGAGTGTGGTGTTGCTTGATTCATTATAAAAGAGCTTAAAAAATCATTCATCTCCTGGATTCTCTCGATAATTGTTCTTTGATTGGTTGTGTGCATGTTGCCAATAACCATCAAGAGGTTTTCTAGTATTGACCTCGTCTTAGATTGTCAATCAACTTGCCTCCAATTGAAACATACTTTTCACGTATATGTTATCATTAACCTTCATGGAACTATCAAGTCGTTCGGACATGCATCTCATAGCTTGCAGTATAAGGTTCATTGTTGTATGCTCAGTATTATTCTAAATGAATTCCTCTCAACCCGTCTAATCAAATTATGAAAAGAAATGCATTGACATGATCAATGATGTTCCTTTTCATTATCCACGCACCTTGAAATCAATGAGCTTCAAAGTATATTATTCCACAATCAGTCTTGGTGGTGTGTGTCTTTTTAACATTCATTCAAATACAATTGTATGATAACATATGTCGGGAGTTATAGCCATGTTTCAGAAGGTAAACCCAAATAAAGATATGAAGATGTATTTCAAGTGCAGCGTTACTCTCAATTGTTACTGGAGTTCACTAGATCATAGACTGTCTTTGAACAACATTGCTCTCAATTGATCTAAATATGCTTGTTCTTCTGTATATAATAAAAAAGCATTTGTCATTGCTAGATGCTAAGCCATCTTTGATGGATTTTGCTGATTCATCATTTGATTCTTTCTTTGCCCCCTAACTGATCTGAATAATGTTTATTTTCCTTCTTAGGGTTCAATGTATTGCCCTCGATTGCTAAACTTTTCAAGAAGTATTGATGTCATTTCTGTCAAAAATTTTATAAACGCAATCAATATTCTTCTTGTTTGACAATCATTCTTGTTCTGGAATCAACTCCAACATTTCAAAGATCATTTTTATTCAAGTCTGACTATTGAAATGAAATCAAAGAGATGTTAGTTTTTGAAAGTATTTTTGAAAATCAAGCTTCTTTGGTCAAAGACCCAACACACGCCATTCAATATATGTAATCCTTTGATTGACTTGTATTTTGAAAACATAAATTGACTCGTTGTAAGATTAAAATTGTTTTTTCTATAGTTCATTATGTCAATTTTAATATCTAATCTTGGGTATATCATTTGATAGTACATGATGAGGTGACCTTTTGTGAATTAAAAAAAAATCAGGATGCTCAAGTCAAAACTTGAGGCTTTATAAAAAAAAATTGTTTCTTTTAAACATCTATCTTATCAGCATGCATAATAACTAGTAACTTAATTTATGAAGGAATGAACCTTATGAAAAAGCTCTTCAAGTTTTGAGAGCGCTATTTATCGATTCAAATCGTTCACTTAATTAAAAAGGTCTTTTAAAGGCAAGTAATGCAGACTATGGTTCATGGCTATGAAAGAAATGGAAAGTCACAAGCTCAAAAGGTGTTTGAGAGTTTCAAAGACCTAGAATCAACATCAACTATTCATAAACTCTTTTTCTATTGTTGTTTTTCGTAAAGAAAATGACATATAACCTTGTTAACCTCAGATATCAAAATTCTCTTAACATAGGTCGTAATGCAAATCCAACTTTTTCTTTGATGAATAACCAATCTAATCATTTGAAGACATCAAAGGCTTTATCAAAGATACCAAAAGACATGTTTGTAGCTTAGTATTTTTTTATGATGTTGACTCTTAGTGTTTGTTGTGTCTTTTCTTAATTGAAACCTCTTTTGCCCTTCCTAGACTTGATAGGCATTCTCCTACTTTTATCCTTCACTTGCCTTTAAGTGCAGACAATTTCTACTTTTTTGGCTTTCACATAACCTTCCTCAAAGTTTTCTTGGATGCCCTCAGTCTACGTCCCTTTTTTTCTTTTAGCCCTTTCTTAATCGTTGGATTTTTGTTTTTAATATTCTATGTACCAATGATTCTAACATTGTCTTTGTCTTTTCTAACAAAAATCTCTCATTTGCCCCTGGTATGGGGTGTGATCTATGTTAAGATTTTTTTTTTGAAATAAATATTCTTCAAGGCTCAAAATGGGATTGCAAGGGATAAATATTTCAAGAATTTTGAAAGGAGTGAACAAAGATGGTCTTTTCTCATTTCATGCATAATATGTTAGAACCGATAAATTTTGACATCGTCAAGTGTAATGATTTGGACTTGTAAGAAATCATGATTAGCAAGTCCATAACTATTGAATCCACTACATGTTATTATGCATACTGCTAAAACTTAGCTACATGATATGTGGTTCAATTTTATGTGTGAGTTCAAAATTTGCTTGGTCACCCCATCATGTCATTTTAACAAACATCGAGTTATTTTTGCAATCAAAACATTTGTAATTTTTCAGGATTGATTAGCCTTAATCGTATGTTGGAGTTTGATCAAATATTTTGCCAAAAACCTTTGAAAGAAACATCTCTTCATTTCAAGACAAAAATAAGATAAAGAACAAAACACAATTCATTGAATATATGTGATGCATTCTTGATATATGAAAGCATATTGTACCAAAATATAATGTTCATTCTCTAGATAATTGCATATTGTTTACACCTTGTCAGCATTTTACAAGTTACTGGTCATTGTTAAAAATAGAGGTGATTATATGGTATGTACCGCTATTCTTCAAAAACTCAATTTGTCCCTTGCTTACCTAGCTTCCAAACTTGATACTTGAATTTTTTGCAGTTTTCAATCAAATGGCCTAGGGCCTCACCATGATATTAACATTTCTTATCTGGATTATACCATCTAAGAAACAATGATTGCATGAGATTTGACAGAGTCGGGGCAATAAGTCCAGAGCCAAATATATATTGGTAAACAAACTCGAGTGGCAGAGGTATGTCAATCTTTGGCAGAGGTATGTCAATCTTTGACAAAGTTATTTAAGCAGTTGATGCCACAACAAGACCTGGCTGGACCACATAACTAAGGTTTCTCACTTAAGATCCATATTCAGATTTATCTTTCATTATTGTTCTGAAATCCATAGTAAGACCTCTAATTTTTCCCATCTTGATAGCTTGTTCAATTCTTTTAGCAATCCTCATAATTTTATGGAAATGTTGAGCAGAGCTTCCCATCAAATGCTCATAATAAGGGGATTGGAAGGAAGGTGTTGGCGAACAACATCATCATTTTTTCATCCATTAGTGGAGGTTAAACATGTGTTGCCTTTTCCCGCCATCTTTGCACATATGCTCTCATAGACTCTTGGTTTTCCTTCTCCATATCCATTAGGCTGGTTCTATTATGAGCAGTTTCCAGATTGAATTTATACTACTTCAAGAAGGTGTCTACCAGGTCTTTCCATGTCTTGATCCAGATATTGTCTAGTCTTATGTACTAGCTCAAGGCGGATACAAAGAGACTATTTTAGAAAAAATATATTAGCATTTTATTATTATGGATCATTTTAGTCATCTTGTTGTAGTATGACCGGAGAGGGGTATGTGGGCATTCTAGTTTGGTATACTTGACAAAGTTCGACACTCTAAACTTCTTCGGCACCATAATATCTGGAACCAAACAAACTTCAAGTGCTATCACAGGGTTAATCAAATTATTTCCTTCAACTACTCTCAATCTCTCTTTTAGAGCAACCCATTTATCATGGTTCATGGGATTAGTAGACCTATTGTCAGAAGGTCCTTTCGCTGTTAGATCCACAATGATCTAAGCTTGACTCAGATAGATGGGGGCGAAAGGGACAAAATGATGCCCAATTATTGAGTTTGCCCCCAAGTTCTGAGATGTGTGAGGGATGTGGACTGATAGTGTTTCCATAGGAAGCTGTGCAGATGTTTCGTTTTCATTCTTGAAGTTCGGCACTTGTTCAAGCAAATCTCTCTAACTACTTTACCTTTGATGTTCTCAATTTCTTTTCGATAATGGGCCTCCATCTAAGCCCTTTCTTCATTTTCCATCTTTTCTCTCAGTCAGGTGTAGTAAACCTTAGGTGGGGGACCTATGTTTCAACCTGGCATCATGCATGATGAATGTATGAACATGTTTTATATGATGAGCTCGTTTTTCAAAGGGGTGACATATAATCATAATTCTTGCATGATGAAACAATAATTTTGATTCTTACCCAAACTTTACAACAAAAATTTCCTGAGTGATGACTATTGTGTTACCCGCAAGTCTTGACTTCAAGATGCTTTAAGAAATGCTTGCCTTAATGCAAAATAAAGGTAGCACATACAACATAAGGATGAGTTTTATTAAATGAGCATGAGTAAGTTTTATATTTGGTCTCAAAAGGGTCTCATATCTGCCTAGTGATGATCTTTGTAAATACAATATGGGGCAGTGTAAGGAAATGTTAAAACACGTATACCCATCATTACCAAGCAGACACTCAGATATGAGTTGGGTGTTTCATGCATCTGAACCTTGATCCATAGTCATAGGGTAGACCGTTAATCCCCCACCTAACTTAAAAGCTTGTGTGTGCTTGAAAATTTAAAACATGTGATGCATGAGGCAATTCTATATAATGCATGAACAAATATGTACAAAATTAAAGCGTAGAAGCAAATAATAAAAAGAAAATGCTTATTAACAATAAACACACAAACCAAATAATAAAACATGATAATAAAAAAAAAAAACAAGGCTTATCCACAAGGGTCCCTAGTAAAGTTGTCACTTTGTAACACATGTGCGGCGTCGTGACGAACGTCCTCCTGATATAATCCAAGTGTATATGTATATAGTGTGGGGAAATGGACAAGACAAGAGATTCTTGTTCTTTATTAGTGGAAAGAGGGAATGAGAGTCGTCACCTAGTATTTGGTCACTAGAAACCCTAAGTGGTCTCAGAAATCGGGTACAGACACTAGTTGCGTAAAGGGAAGATATTAGCACCCATAATACGCATTATCTAAGGTAAGCTGCATTATTTAATTGTCTGATTAAACTAGTTGTCTGATTGTTGAGATGTCTAAGGTTGAAGATAAATTCTCTTCAATAAATAGATCTTTATCTTATCGGCTACAAACATAACCGCTATAATGTCAATAAAAAAGAACTCCCTTTTTAATATCAGAAATACGTTTTACATATATAAGTTTGTAATCCCAAATACTAAAAGAAAATATTTTTTTGGTATTTTTAAAATATAGGCCCTGTTCTTATACTTTAATAAACTAGTTATTAAAGCTCAAAATACATGCTAATACATTTTTATTTTAATTTTGTTTCTATGAAAATACGATATGAAATTTTTTATATTTTTGAGAGACGTGGCTGTATGCATGCAAAGAAAGTATTTTTTTCATATATATATATATATTGCAACATTTCATAGAAAACAAGATATTTTAATACCGAATTTATATTTTTATAATATAAAAATACAAACCAGTATTAATAAAAAAATTGGTAGAAAAATAAACGAAAAAACCATAAATGTTTTTAAAAGGAGAATAAAATAAAGAGGATTGACATAAGGGTGAGTTTTGCCAAATACACTTGTAGCCCATATCAAATTGGGTCGACTAGGCCTAGGCCCAGGCTAGCTTCAACTTTTTTACTTTTTGGTTGGGCTAGGTCCAGCTCAGCTCCTACAAACTGGTTTGAACTTAGCCGGCCCAGCCTAGTCACTAGCCGAAGCCAGTGTTGCATGCATGCGTGAATTTTTCACGCATGCTTTGCACAGTGACAGAGTAATTATATTTCTCAGAAAAAAACGTAGCTTACTTGGTGCTGGAGCTTGATGATGAAGACGATGGTATAGGTGTGCTGACTGGCCAAAGCTAATTTCTTCCCCTCAACCTCAGTTATTTGTGCGTTTCTCCTCTGATTTTGCTTTTCTTTGCTTGGTTTCTTTTTGTTTCTCTTGTTCTCCCTGTCTTTCTCAGTGTTTGCCTGGTGATGGAGCTTGATGATGAAGACAATGGCGAAGGTGTGCTGACTGGCCAAAGCTAACTTCTCTCCTTATCTATTTCTGTCTCTGTTTTTTGTTTGTTTGTTTTTTTTATGTGTCTCTAGTTTTTTTTCTTTCCGTCCTCCTTCCTCTGGTTTTTTCACTTGTTTTCTGCATTTTGATTCTCTCTGTTTTCCTTTATATTTTTCTCTTTTTCCTTCTGTTTTTTTTTTTCTTCCTTTTGTCCTCTCCTCTATTCCTTTTTGTTCTCTCCTCCACCTCCTTCATGACCTTTCTCTAGCTTTTATAAAGCTAGAGAATGCCAAGAGTTCATGCATCGTGGGGGCGAGGGATATCAGCTAGGAAACGTGGTCCATGACTGAAACGGTTTTGGTGCCTTTACTACTGAAACGATTCATGAGGAAGAAAGCGATGAATAGTTTTTGAAACGACATCGTTTGTATCCCTGAAAATGGCTATTTTTAATTTGCTCCCTAAACTTTTGACATTTAATAAGTGGGCCCATGTTCAAGGAAAATTTTTCTTTTTTATTAATTTTACCCCTGGATGAAATTGCAATTGAACCCTGCATTTCAGTGCAATTTACAAAATAGTCCATGGTTTTCAATTTAATCAATTCAATCCTTAATTGATTCTTCAACTTTTAATTCTTTCAAAATCACCCTTAGAAAAATCAATTAACCCTCTATAGTATCACCACCTATTCATTTTAGTCATTGGACTTTAATTTCTTGCAATTTTAACCCAAATCAACCCCAAACTTTGGTATTTCTTCAATTAAACTCTTGATTGCATTAATTAATGAAATCAAAGTTTAATTAAGTCCCCAAACGTATTAATTATTCTAATTTTTGACCAAATTGACTCTAAAATTTAATTTTTTCCAATTAAAACCTAAATCGATTTAAAAATCAATTTTTCTTGCAATCAAACCTTTCATAAACTCAATTAATTTTTCAACAAAATCTAATTTAGTCGTTAAACATTTGATTTTGAACTTTTCTTCCTCAAGTTGATTTTTCTTTGTCAATAGGGCCTTGATCAGTTAAAAATATATTGTCAAATTTCATTCTTTGTATTTTTAAATTACATCAACCAATCTTTGATCATTTTTTAGGTGCCCTAGTGTTTTTTTTCTAACTACTATATATTTTTCGGTTTTCTTCTGATAATTTTTTTATTTTTATTATTTTTATGTAAGGATCCAAAAATAAATAATAATAACAGTCTTATTCTAACTTTTTCTATTAAGACAAACATCTTATCATTTTTTAATCTCATTTTATTTCTCCTTATTTACCATTTGTTAAAATTGATAAAAATACACGCGATTCTGCTATCTTTCTCATTAAATGTACATAAGCACTTATTTAACAATTCCATCGTTAATATTTGATCTTCAATTATCATTTACACAATATTTTTTAATTTACAGTGGAATAATTAAATGTGCAAACACCTCACAATCGAAAATATTTCCACACCAATATCTAGAGATAAATTTTTTTATAGCATAACGATAATGATTGGACTCATGACTTGGTGGGTCATCATCTACACTAATATAATGTGATTATAATTATTTTTTAAAGTATTTTTTATTTTAAAAAATTAAAAAATAATTTTTTTATTTTTTAAAAATTATTTTTAACAACACTATATCAAAATGATCTAAAAATATATAAAAAAATTAAATTAATTTATTGTCTGATTAAACTAGTTGTCTGATTGTTGGGATGTCTAAGGTTGAAGATAAATTCTCTTCAATAAGGAGATCATTATCTTATCGGCTACAAACCTAACCGCTCTAATGTTAATAAAAAAAACTCCCGTTTTAATATTAGAAATACGTTTTACATATATAAGTTTGTAATCTCAGATACTAAAAGAAAATTTTATTTGGCATTTTTTAAATACAAGTCTAGTTCTCATACTTTAATAAACTAGTTATTAAAACTCAAAATGCATGCTAATACATTTTTATTTTAATTTTGTTTCTATGAAAATACAATATGAAATTTTTTATATTTTTTTGAGACATGGCCGTATGCATGCAAACAAAGTATTTTTTTTCATATATATATTTTTTGCAACATTTCGGAGAAAACCAAATATTTTAATACCGAATTTATATTTTTACAATATAAAAACACAAACCAGTATTAATAAAAAATTGATAGAAAAATACATGAAAAAACCATAAATATTTTTAAAAGGGAAATAAAATAAAGGGGATTGACATAAGGGTGAGCTTTGCCAAATACACCCGTAGCCCAAATCAAATTGGGTTAGCTAGGCCTAGGCCCAGGCCCAACCTAGCCTCAGCTTTTTTACTTTTTGGTTGGGCTAGGTCCAGCTCAGCTCCTACAAACTGGGTGAACCTAGCTGACACAGCCTGGTTACTAGCCTAAACCAGTGTTGCATGCAAGCGTGAATTATTTACACATGCTTTGCACAATGACAGAGTATTTATATTTCCTAGAAAAAAAAACGCAGCTTACTTGGTGCTAGAGCTTGATGACAAAAACGATGGCGTAGGTGTGTTGACTGGCCAAAGCTACTTTCTTCCCCTCTACCTCTGTTCTTTGTGCGTTTCTCCTTGCTTTTCTTTGCTTGGTTTCTTTTTGCTTGTCCTGTTCTCCCTGTCTTTCTCATTATTTGCCTGGTGATGGAGCTTGATGACGAATTAGACAATGGCGAAGGTGTGCTGACTAGCCAAAGCTAACTTCTCTCCTTATCTATTTCCGTCTCTATTTTTTTTCCTGTGTCTCTGGTTTTTTTCTCTTTGTCCTCCTTCCCTTGGTTTTTTCAACTATTTTCTACTTTTTGGTTCTCTTTGTTTTCCTTTCTTCTTTTTTTCTCTTTTCCTTCTGTTTTTTTCCGTCTTCTTTTTTTCCTCTCCTCTTTTCCTTTTTGTTCTCTCCTCCACCTCCTTCGTGGCCTTTCTCTGGCTTTTATAAAGCTAGAGAATGCCAAGAGATCATGCATCGTGGGGGCGAGGGATGTCAACTAGGAAACGTGGTCTATGACTGAAAAGGTTTTGGTGCCTTTATTGATGAAACGATTTCGGAGGAAGAAGGCGATGAATAGTTTTTGAAATGACGTCGTTCGTATCCCTGGAAATGGCTATTTTCAATTTGCTCCCTAAAATTCTGACATTTAACAAGTGGGCCCTATTCAAGGAAAATTTTCCTTTTTTCTAATTTTATCCATGGATCAAATTGCAATTGAACCCCTGAATTTCAGTGCAATTTACAAAACAGTCAATGGTTTCCAATTTAATCAATCCAGTCCTTAATTGACTCTTCAAATTTTAATTCTTTCAAAATTACCCCTAGAAAAATCAATTAACCCCCTATAATATCACAACCTATTCACTTTAGTCCTTGGACTTTAATTTCTTGCAATTTTAACCCAAATCAACTCCAAACTTTGGTATTTCTTCAATTAAGCTCTTGATTGCATTAATTAATGAAATCAAAGTTTAATCAAGTCCCTGAACTTATTAATTCTTCTAATTTTTGACCAAATTGACTCTCATATTTAATTTTTTCCAATTAAAACCTAATCGATTTAAAAATAAATTTTTCTTACAATCAAACCTTTCATAAACTCAATTAATTTTTCAACAAAATCTAATTTAGTCGTTAAACATTTGATTTTGAACTTTTCTTCCTCAAGTTGATTTTTCTTTGTCAATAGGGCCTTGATCAGTTAAAAATATATTGTCAAATTTCATTTTTTGTATTTTTAAATTTCATCAACCAATCTTTGATCATTTTTTAGGTGCCCTCGTGTTTTTTTTCTAACTACTATATATTTTTTGGTTTTCTTTTGATAATTTTTTTATTTTTATTATTTTTATATAAGGATCCAAAAATAAATAATAACAACAGTCTTATTCTAACTTTTTCTATCAAGACAAACATCTTATCATTTTTTAATCTCATTTTATTTCTCTTTATTTACCATTTTTTAAAATTGATAAAAATACATGCAATTCTGCTATCTTTCTCATTAAATGTACATAAGCACTTATTTAACAATTCCATCGTTAATATTTGATCTTCAATTATCATTTACACAATATTTTTTAATTTACAGTGGAATAATTATTATTATTATTAAAGTATTTTTTTATTTAAAAAAATTAAAATATAATTTTTTTATTTTTAAAAAATTATTTTTGATAACAATATATTAAAATAATTTAAAAATATTAAAAAAAATTAATTTAATTTAATTTTTATATTACAACTTTTAATAACTTTATGGTAACACCATATCATAAACAACTATATCAAGTCGTCCATGATCGCTTCACAAACTCTTCAAACAATGATGTCTCACAAAGAAAAACATCACACACATTTACTTCACCTTCTCTTTAGATATTGCATCTCATGAAAAACCGTCACATTCTAATACGATTATGTGGGTGAGATCACTATTCACCTTTATCTCTTGGTTTACATTTTGCAAAATATATATTAATAAAAAAAAATAACAACAAAATCTTTCATTTAGTTCAAACTAAAGTAATTAATAATAGATATATTATGATGAGCGATTTTTTTTTTAATTAACATAGGTGTTCAGGTTAACTTGTGCATTCCTCGACTAATTTCACGGGTCTTGAAGTTAACGACCATGTAAATCTCCAGTGACTCTGAGATTTATGGGACTCGAATTGATAATCTTTAGAGAATAAAACCAGAATCTAACTAATTAAGCTACACCTCTCAGGATTAATCATTAATTTCTTTGTTATAAATCCAAATTAATACTACTTCATCATGTCATATAAACACAAGAAAAAAACTAAAAAATTTCTTTCAGTCATTGGTATGGAATACTTAATTCAAATGATTGGTTTACTAATTACATAAGTAATTACATTAAGGATATAACACTGTTAATTACTTGATGCTATTTATGATATAGGATAAAAATGAGTAAGGTAGTTTCTGTTTTCGTAACTCTAGCATTTTAAAATAATTTTGCTTTTAAAAAATATTAAATTAATATTTTTTAGATATTTGTTTTATGATTATAATATTATTTGATGAAAAATAAAAATTATATTAAAAAATTATAAGACACGGATATTCTCAATCTCCTCCTAGTGCATGACAGAAATGACAACCTGCAAATTTGAAAAGGATATTAAATAACAACCGCTGGATTGATTCTGTGTGCTCTCTATTTGATTTAGAACGGTGGATTTTGCCGACGGGTTTGACCAGTAAAGGAAATGGATGAGGCTGCTAGTCTAGGCCTTGACCTTGGTCAGCGAAATCCGAGTTTAGATAAGATATATTGAATGCACTTCTTTCCTTTATTAGGGGTGGCGGACCCTTCTTTTGTCCTATATCACTGCAAAATATCTCATTTACTTAATTACTTACTAGATGAATAATAAATACTGTGTATTGAGTTAAA